>k87-840427_pt1 | contig 17649 bp, 18 predicted proteins | sample MGYA00084031_6733416 | MGnify analysis MGYA00084031
GAAGGGGGCGGAGACGCCCCCGGGTCCGGCGGCGGGCGGATCATCGACGCCTCGGGGCTGTGGGTCCTTCCCGGCGCGGTGGACGTCCACGTCCACTTCCGGGAGCCCGGGTTGACGGAGAGCGAGGATTTCTTGAGCGGTTCCGCCGCCGCGGCTTGCGGCGGCGTCACGACGGTCCTAGACATGCCCAACACTCTACCCCCGGTGAGCGACGGCGCGGCGTTGGCCGCCAAGCTGGAGGCCGTGCGCGGCCGCTCGTACGTGGACTACGGCCTCTTCGGCGCGGCGGTGGCGGGCGGCGAAGAGACCCTGGCCGCCCGGGTGGAGGAGCTGGCCTCCCTGGGGGCGTGCGGCATCAAGGTGTTCTTGGGGCCCACCACCGGCGACATCGCGGCGCCCGGTTGGGGCGCCCTCTACGAGCTCTGCCGCCGCTGGGCCGGTTCCGGCCTGGTTTTCGCGTTTCACTGCGAGGACCGGGACGTGATCCGGCGGGCCGCCGCGGAAGAGGCTCACCTCGACCCCGAGGACTACCGGAGCCTGCTCTTCTTGCGGCCTCGCTTCGGAGAACTGCTGGCCACGGACGGCGCGCTCCGGCTGGCCCGGGAGACCGGCGCCCGGGTGCACATCGCCCACGTCGCCTTGAAGGAGGCGGTGGAGGCCATCGCGCGCGCCAAGGAGGACGGCGCGCCGGTCACCGCGGAGACCTGCCCCCATTACCTGCTGCTGGATGAAGGCGATTACGCCGCCGTGGGGCGGGCGATGAAGGCGCTGCCGCCCGTGCGGGCCCGCGAGGACCGGGAGGCCCTCTGGCGGGGCCTGCGGGAGGGGATTATCGACGCCGTGGCCACGGACCACGCGCCCCACCGGGTTCCTGGCCGGCGGGGGGAACCGGTCTGGTCCCCGCCCTTCGGCGTCGCGGGGGTGCAGAGCCTGGTCCCGCTCCTGGTGGACGCGGCCGCCCGCGGCCTGTGCCGGGTGGAGCAGGTGGTTCGGTGGACCAGCGCGAACCCGGCCCGCGCTTATGGCCTCTACCCGCGTAAGGGGAGACTGGAGCCGGGCGCCGACGCGGACCTGGTCGTGATCGATCCCCGCGCCCGCTGGCGGATCGAGCGGCCGTGGTGGAAGAGCAAGAGCGCGAACACGCCCTTTTGGGGCCGGGAAGGCCTAGGAGCGCCCGTCTGCACCCTGGTTCGAGGCTGGGTCGTGGCCGAGCGGGGAGAGGTGGTGGGGCCTCCCCGGGGAGAATTGCTCCGGCCCCGGGAAAGGAAAGCGCCTCCCGTATGAGAAAGTGTGACGAGACACGGAGGTGAAGGCCGCGTGGCGAACGTGAGCATCGACGTCCAGCCCACGCCCAATCCCAACGCGCTCAAGTTCAACTTGAGCGTGCGGGTGGTGGAGCAGGGCAGCAAGTCGTACACCTCGAAGGAAGCGGCGGCGGAGTCGCCCCTGGCCCGGCGCATTTTCGAGCTAGATGGGGTGACCAGCGTCTTCATGCTGGGCAATTTCGTCACGGTGAACAAGACCGGCTCGGCGTCGTGGGACGACTTGGTCCCGGCCATCACCGACATCCTCCAATCGGAGCTGGGGTGAGCCGGTCCTGCGGCTCCTCCCGGCCGGATCCAGCGGGCAGGCACGCTGAGAGGGGCGCGGGCCTCGCGCCCCTCCCGGCGCGGAAGGAAGAAGGATCCGGGCTGGCAAAAGTAAGGAATTTTGGGAGGTGCTCCAGTGAAGCGCACGACCGGCGAGCCGCTCAAGAAGCAGGCCGCTCTGGGCGAAAGGATTCATACCCGGCTCGGCTTGAGCGATGACGACCTGCTCCAGATGTACCGGTCGATGGTGACGGCGCGGGCCTTCGACGAGCGGGCGTTTATCTTGTTCACGCAAGGGAAGATTCCGTTCACCGTCACCGGACACGGGCACGAAGGAGCCCAGGTGGCGGCGGCCAAGTGCCTGACGCCGGGCAGGGACTGGGTGCTGCCGTACTACCGCGACGTCGGCGTCGTGCTGGCGCTGGGCATGACCGTGCGCGAGCTCATGCTGGGGGAGTTCGGCAAGGCCGCCGACCCCAGCAGCGGCGGCAGGCAGATGCCCAAGCACTGGGGCTGCCGGCGGCTCAAGATCGTGACGCAGTCGAGCCCCGTGGCCACGCAGCTTCCCCACGCCTGCGGCCTGGCATGGGCCATGAAGGTCCGGAATGAGGAGGGGATCGTCTGGGTCTCCTTCGGCGACGGCGTGGCCAGCAAAGGCGATTTCCACGAGGCGCTGAACTTCGCAGGCATTCACAAGCTGCCTGTGGTCTTTTTTTGCGAGAACAATTACTACGCGATTTCCGTGCCGTTTTCGAAGCAGTCGCCCGTCCCCCGGGTGGCCGACCGGGCGGCGGCGTACGGCATGCCCGGGATCAGCGTGGACGGGAACGATGTCTTTGAAGTGTACAAGGCGACGCGCGAGGCGGTGCAGCGGGCGCTGGCGGGCGAAGGCCCGACGCTGGTAGAGGCCAGGACCTATCGCTTTGGGCCTCACACCAGCAACGACGACGACCGCCGCTACCGCTCCCGGGACGAAGTGGCCCAGTGGAAAGAGAAGGACCCCATCCCGCGCTTTGCCGCGTACTTGAAGGAGATCGGGCTCCTGGACGACCAGGAGGAGGCGGCCATCAAAGCCGAGGCGGAAAAGGAAGTCCGGGAAGCGGCCGCCTGGGCGGAGAGCCAGCCCGACCCGGATCCAGCCACCGTGGCGGCCCATGTCTACGCGGAAAGGGGGCCCGCGCATGGCCGTTAAGAACGTCCTGGAAGCGGTGCGGGACACCCTTTTCGAGGCCATGGGGCGCGACCAGCGGGTGATGGTGCTGGGCGAGGACGTGGGGCGGCACGGCGGGGTGTTCAACGCCACCCAGGGCCTCTACGAGGCGTTCGGGGAGGACCGGGTGGTGGACACGCCGCTGGCGGAGTCCAGCATCGTCGGCATCGCCATCGGGGCCGCCTTCGGCGGGCTCCTGCCGGTGGCCGAAATCCAGTTCGCGGACTTCATCCACCCGGCGGTGGACCAGATCATCAACGAGGCGGCCAAGATCCGCTACCGCTCCAACGGCGACTTCGGCTGTCCCATCGTGATCCGGGTCCCTTACGGCGGCGGCGTCCACGGGGGGCTGTACCACTCCCAGAGCGTGGAGGCGCTCTTCTTCAGCACGCCGGGGCTCAAGATCGTGGCCCCCACCACGCCCGCGGACGTGAAAGGACTCCTGCTGGCGGCCATCTACGATCCTGACCCCGTGATCTTTCTGGAGCACAAAGCTTCCTATCGCGCGATCAAGGGAGAGTACCCCGAGGGAGAATTCGTGCTCCCCATCGGCCCGGCCGACGTGAAGCGGGCGGGCACGGACCTGACGGTGGTCAGCTACGGCATGACGATGCACTACGCGCTCCAGGCCGCCGAGGAGCTCTCCCGGGAGGAGGGGATCGAGGCGGAAGTGATCGACCTCAGGACGCTCCTTCCCCTCGACCGGAGGACTATCGTCGACTCGGTCAAGAAGACCGGAAAACTCCTGGTGGTCCACGAGGACAACCTGACCGGCGGGGTCGGCGCAGAGGTGGCCGCCACCGTGGCGGACGAGGCCTTCATGTACCTCGACGCGCCCATCCGCCGGCTCGCGGCTCTGGACGTGCCCTCGACGCCGTACCACCCCGCTTTGGAGCGGGCCATGCTGCCCAGCAAGGCCCAGGTGAAAGAAGCCATTTTGGAGCTGGCCCGTTACTAGTCGACACCGCCGGGGCGAGTGCCCGGGGCCCGGGCGAGTCTGCATGCGTTAAGGGGAGCGGAAGGCTCATGCCCAAGGAGATCGTCATGCCCAAGCTCGGCGAGAGCGTCGTCGAAGGGGTGATCGGCCGGTGGCTCAAGGCCGAGGGCGACTTCGTCGACGTCGATGAACCCTTGGTGGAAGTGGACACCGACAAGGTGAACGCCGAGGTCCCGTCGCCGTATCGCGGCGTGGTCCACCGGCTGCTGGCGCGCGAGGGTGAGACCGTCGCCGTCGGACAGGTGATCGCGATCATTTTGGAAGAAGGCGAAGCGGCCCCCGAGGCGGGAGGGGAGCAGCCGGCCGCGGCGGCTCAAGTGGCAGGGGAGCCCCGCGCCGCCGCTCGCGAGGAGGCGCTGAACGGGGCAGGCCCGGCGCGCAGCCGTTCCCCCCATGCGTACAGCCCTGCGGTGCGGCGCCTCGCGGCCGAAAGCGGCATCGATCCCGCGACCGTGGTGGGAACGGGCCGCGGCGGCCGGGTGAGCAAGAAGGACATGGAGCGCGCGATCGCGGACGCCGGCGCCCGGGCGAAAGCCGCACCGCCTGCCCCGGCCCCCGGCCTGCTGGACGCGGACGAGGTGGTGCCCATCACCCGCATGCGGCGGACCATCGCCGAGAGGATGGTGCAGAGCAAGCGGACGGTGCCCCACGCCTGGACCATGGTGGAGGTGGACGTCACCCGCCTGGTGGAATGGCGGGAGAGCATCAAGGAAGAGTTCCGCCGGCGGGAGGGCTTCAACCTCACCTACCTGCCGTTCGTGGTCAAAGCGGCGGTGGAGGCGCTCAGGGAGTATCCCATCCTCAACTCCACCTGGGAAGAAGACCGCATCGTCATCAAGCGGCGGATCAACATCGGGATCGCCGTCGACGTGGATGACGGCATCATCGTTCCGGTGATCCGGGACGCCGATCAGAAGAGTATTGTGGGGATCGCCCGGGAGATCGCCGATCTCGCGGCGAGGGCGCGGGCGGGCACGCTGACGCCTGACGACGTCGCGGGGGGCACGTTCACCATCAACAACACCGGCGCGTTTGGCTCGATCCTCTCGGCGCCCATCATCAACTACCCGCAGGCGGCCATTCTCAGCATGGAGACCATCACCAAGCGGCCGGTGGTGGTGGGCGACGCCATCGCCATCCGGAGCATGATGAACCTGTGCATGAGCCTGGACCACCGGGTACTGGACGGGGCGGTCTGCGGGCGGTTCTTGCGCAGCGTCAAGCGGCGCCTGGAGTCGTACGACGCCAACACCCCGCTCTACTGACGGCCTGGCGGCATGGCCCCCGGCCCGCCTCGGGCGGTGACGGTTGATCGAGGAGGCAAGGCAGGATGGCGCACAAGTGCAAGGTGTGCGGCGAAGAGATGGTCTACCGGGTGGGAGAGCACTACCGCCACACCGAGCGGGGGATGGTGCTCTACCGTGACGTGCGGCAGTACCGCTGCCCCAGGGGATGCCCCGGGGCCTTCTTCGACTACCGCTACGCGCACCCGGTGGACGAGCCCGAAAGGATTCTGGGCTTTATCCCGGTGCCCAGGACGGCCGTGAACGTGGTCGATCCCGTGCTCTACGGGGGCCTGTTTCTCGGCTACGCGCTCTTTGTCGCCGGAGCGCTGCTGGTTCCCGTCAGCGCGGCGATCAAGGGCGCGGCTGTCCTGGTGGTCACCGTCCTCGCCCTGCTCTTGGTGCGGTTCATGCGCACCCCGGCGGAGGAGCCGGGCGAGCAGGGCGAATAGCGGGCGTCAGCCGTCGTCGCCGCCGAAGAGTCTGCCCAGCAGCTTTCCCAGCCCCAGAAGGAGGGCGAAGAGCGCTGCCAGCGCCGCGGCGGACCACAGGCCCGTGGCCGCCAGGTCGGAGAGGGGAACCTGCTGCTCGCTGAGGCGGAGAAGGCCGACGGCGATGCCTATGAGGACCAAGACGAGGAAGAGAAGGCGTCCGACGCGTATCATCCGGAGGTTCCTCCCGCTGAGCCAAACTGACTGCTGGGTTCGTGGCGCCGGCGGGAAAGCCCTCCCGGAAAGAGGCGGCGGAACGGACGGCCTGGGCCGCAAAACCAGAAAGGAGCACGGCACGTGTCGGAATCCATCAACGAGCTGCTGGCTGAGCTGAGCGAGGCTCCGGGCGTCCCCGGTTTCGAGGAGCCCGTCCGGGCCATCCTGGAGAGGCGGCTTTCGGGGCTGGCCGAAGTGAGCTCCGACCGCTTGGGCAGCCTGATCGCCCGGAAGGAGGGGACGGCCGCCTCCCCCCGGATCATGTTTGCGGGGCACATGGACGAGATCGGCTTTATGGTCACCTCCATCACCGAGGAAGGGTTCCTTCGTTTTCAGACCCTCGGCGGCTGGTGGGAGCAGGTGATGCTGGCCCAGCGGGTGGTGGTGTACACGCGCAAAGGCCAGCTCATGGGCGTCATCGGCTCCAAGCCGCCGCACATCCTTTCCCCGGAGGAGCGCAAGAAGGTCGTCGAAAAGAAGGACATGTTCATCGACATCGGGGCGGCCGGCAAGGAGGAGGCGGAGGCTTTGGGGGTGCGGCCCGGCGACCCGGTGGTGCCGGTCTGCCCCTACACGCCCCTGGCCAACCCCAAGTACGTGATGGGGAAAGCCTTTGACAACCGGGTCGGCTGCGCGCTGGTGGTGGAGGTGCTGCGGCGGCTCCAGGAGGTGCCGCATCCCAACGCAGTGTACGGCGTCGCCACGGTGCAGGAGGAGGTAGGGCTCAGGGGCGCTGCCACCAGCACCTACGCGGTGGAGCCTGACATCGCGTTTGCCCTGGATACCGGCATCGCCGGGGACACGCCCGGCGTCGCGCCCCACGAAGCCCAGGAGAAGCTGGGAAAAGGGCCGGCCATACTCATCTACGACGCCTCCCTGGTGCCGCACCGCAGGCTCCGGGATTTCGTCCTGGACGTCGCGGAGGAGGCGGGGATTCCCGTCCAGTTCGAGGCGATGCCGGGAGGCGGGACGGACGCCGGCCGGATGCACCTTTTCGGGCGGGGGGTGCCGTCTTTGGCCATCGCCGTCCCCGTCCGCTACATCCACAGCCACGCCGGCGTCGTCCACCTGGACGACATCGAAAATACCGCCCGCCTGATGGTGGAAGTGATCCGCCGGCTGGACGCCGGGCGGGTGAAGGAGATCACGGGCGCCTGAAGCGCCCGTGATCTTTTTTCTACGCCAACCGCGCGGCGTGGGGCGTGCGCTTGGGCCAGGCCGGCGCCAGCTCCTTGCCGAAGTGGGGGAGGAGCCTCTTCACGTCTTCCATGAGGCGCTCAAAGCCGGCGAGGTCCAGGGACTGCTTGCCGTCGGAAGTCCAGGAGCGGTCCGGGTCGGGGTGCACCTCCACCATGATGCCGTCGGCTCCCGCGGCCAGGCTGGCCAGGGCCATGGGCGGCACCAGGGACCGGCGCCCGTGCCGTGGCTGGGGTCGACGATCACGGGCAGATGGGTGAGCTCCTTGAGGGCAGGCACCGCGCTGAGGTCCAGGGTGTTGCGGGTGTAGGTTTCAAACGTCCGGATCCCCCTCTCGCAGAGGATCACGTGCTCGTTCCCTTCCTGGAGTATGTATTCCGCGGCGTGCAGGAGCTCGTCTAGGGTGGCGGCCATCCCCCTCTTGAGGATGACCGGGCGGCGCGCCTTGCCCACTTCTTTCAGAAGCGGGAAGTTGCTCATGTTGCGGGTCCCGATCTGGAGGACGTCCGCGCAGGCCGCCACCTTCTCCACCAGCCCCGGTTCCATCACCTCGGTGACGATGCGGATCCCCGTCTCCCGCCGTACGGCTTCCAGGATCTCGAGGCCCTTGTCCCCCAGGCCTTGAAAGGACTTGGGATTGGTGCGAGGCTTGTAGGCTCCCGCCCGGAACAGCGCGGCGCCGGCGTTCAACACGCTCCGGGCGCAGGCCAGCGTCGTCTCGTAGGTCTCGACGGCGCAAGGCCCTGCGATGACGGTGAATTGGCCGTTCTCGATCACGGGTCTCCCTCCGCTCGGCCGGGCGCCTCTCCAGCAAAAAGGGCCGTGGGTGCCAATGGCCCACGGCCCGTGCAGAGCTGCTTGTCGGCGGCATACAAAAAGGACCGGGGCGTTTTTCGTGTGCCCCAGGCCCAAGCGTCTCGTGAGAGGCGGCTCGTTCTAGGGCACACGATACGTAAAGCCGTACCAGTACCCAAAAAAGAACGAGCGATCAAACCGGCGGATACCGGCGGCCCGCATCGTGTGCACCTCCTCGCCCGGAAACTGGATGTTGTCCCTATTATAGTCCTGCCGGGCTATGAAGTCAACGGGCGGAAGGCGCCCGCGCCTCGCCTCTAGCCCAGCGCCAAGAACGGGTTGGTCCGCCGCTCCCGCTCCACGGTGGTGGACGGACCGTGGCCGGGCAGGACGGCGGTCTCCGGCGGGAGGGTGAGGAGCTGCTCACGGATGCTCCGGATCAGCGTCGGGTAGTCGCCTCCGGGAAGATCGGTCCGCCCGATGGAACTCGCAAACAGCGCATCGCCGCCGAAGACCACGTCCCCCATCACGTAGGACAGGTGCCCCGGCGAATGGCCCGGGGTGAACCGGGCTTCGATGGCCTGTCCCAGCAGTTCAAAGCGCTCGCCGCCCTTGAGCAGGACGTCCGCCGCAGGCGCGACCACCGGCTGCGGGAGGAACGGTACCTCCGACGAGAGATTGAGCCGGGGATCCAGGAGCCACTGGGCTTCCGCCTCGTGCGCCCACACCCGGGCCCCGGTGGCCTCCTTCAGCGCCGCGACACCGCCGATGTGGTCCCAGTGCGCATGGGTGAGGAGGATGTCGGTCACCTCGAGGCCCCGCACCGCGTCCAGGATGGGCTGGTATTCGCATCCGGGGTCGACGACGAACGCACGGCGGTTTGCGTCCCGCACGATGTAGCAGTTGGTTTCGATCGGGCCGATGGACAGCGTCTCGATCTGGATCACGGAATCTCCCTCCGTCGCCGCCGGCGCGTCCTTGCGCAGGCGGCCCCGGGTGTCATTGTATCACAGGGTTGAAAACTTCTGCCGCATCGAGTAGGGTGAAGGCTAGGCACCGCCCTTTCGGGCTACTTCGAGGACGTGGAGCGAGGAGGAACGGGATGCAGTTCGACTCTCGCGCGTTTCGCAGCGCTCTAGGGCAGTTTGCCACCGGGGTGACGGTGGTCAGCGTACGGGACGGCGAAGGGGTGCACGGGATGACGGCCAACGCGTTTACCTCCGTCTCTCTGGAGCCCCCGCTGGTGCTGGTCTGCGTCGACAAGAGGAACCGCACTCATGCGCTCATCCACCAGGAGGGGAAATTCGGCATCAGCGTCCTCGCAGAGGAGCACGAGGCGGTCTCCCGCCACTTCGCGGGGGCGAGGGATATCCCCGTCGACATCACGTGGATCGAAGAGGGAGTAAACACCCCGGTGATCAAGGAAGCCCTGGCCTGGCTGGACTGCACCCTCTGGCAAGCGTACGACGGGGGCGACCACACCATCTTCGTGGGCAAGGTGGAAGCGCTGAGCGCCCCGGGAGGAAGGCCGTTGATCTTCTTCCAAGGGGCCTATCGGCAGCTGGCTTAGGGCGCGGCTTCCGCTTCCGGTGCGGGTGCGGCGCGCAGCGCCTCCGGAACCGTCAGCTCGTAAAGCCGCTGGGCGATCACCCGGAGGAGCTCGGGCCCCTCTCCGGTGTGCCGGGTGACCACCGGGGTGACCAGGAAGGCGTGGCGCTCGGGGTGGGGGATCCCGTAGTGGGCGCCTTCCCGCCGGGCCTCCGCCAGGCGCGCGGCGTCCAAGGGAACCCCCTGCTCCACCAGGGCAGCCACCACCTCGTCGACCGGGGTGAGGAATTCCTGCTGGAGATAGACGGAGAAGAGGTCAGGTTCAAGGACCACCACTTCGGGGCCGTCCCGCGCGGCCAGGAGGACGAGGAGCTTTTGCTCGTAGTCGATGCCCGTGGGGCCGTACGGCGTGTAGATGAGCTCAAGGCGTTTGCCCGTAGGCGGATCCTCGTTGTACTCGTCGACCAGCTGACGCCAGAGGAGATCGTCTTCGAGGGACGGGACCATCACGGTCATGGTGTTGGCACGGATGATGGCGGCGTTCCGGGCATTCCAGACCAGCCACCCGCCGATGAAGAGGATCGCGGCCACCACGGCGGCGATCGCCCGGGGCGGGATCTTTGACGGGCGGATGGGCGCTTCCACCTTTTCGGGCAGCAGCTCCCGGCTGGCTACCTGGCGGCAGCCGCGCCGGCCGCAGCCGCCCTGCTGAATCCAGCAGCGCAGGTGATGGCCGCTCTTGCAGCGGGGGCAGAACACCGCCTCCTCGCCCGCCGCGAGGGGCGAGGAGCAGACGGCGCACGGGACGCCTATCCGCGAATCGCCGGACTGGAGCGTGACGACCTGTTCCTTCACCTGTGCCATCGCGGATCTCCCTTTTCTCTGCACCTCAAGGATACCACAACGGTGCGCTCCGGGGAAAGCTGGACCCGGGCTGAAGGAGGGGGCTTCGGCGCCGCCGAAGTGATGCCCCGGGCCCTGTCGCCGGTTTCCGAGGAATATGATAACAGTACCGGCCAGGAGATGCAGCCGCGGACGGGGCAGCGGCGGTGAAGCCGCCGGAAAGGGGGTGCCCCCGCATGGTTTGCCGGCGTCTCGCAGGCAGCGGGTGGATGCTGGCGGTGATGATCGCGGCGCTCGCCGTGGGGAGCGCGGCGCTGGCAGGCCGGGCGTCGGCCGGCGAGGGGTGTTTCCCCGCCGAGCGGCTCCAGGAGCTGGTCCGGTGGGTGGAGGCCAGCGCCGAGCTGCCGGTGGGGACGCGCTTTCGCCAGGAGGTGACCCTGAGGGCCCTCTTCACCACCTGGCAGTTTGAGTCCAGCGTCTGGCAGGATCGCGACGGGCTCAAGTCCGAGACGCGGGGAGCGCCTGGGTTCGTCCCCCCTTCGCTGCCCGCTGACCTGGTGGGCTTAATGAAAAATTTGGATCTTTTCGATCTCCGGGTCGTGGAGTTGGCCGAGCCGGGGATCCTGGTCCTCCGGGGCCCGCGCATCGACTATCGCGGGAGCGGGGCCAAGGAAGCGACGTTTTGGATCGACACCTGCCGGGGCCGGATCGAGCGGGCCGAGGCGGTCTTTTCCTGGGGCACCCTGCTGGTGCGGCAGGAGTACCTCGACCTGGAAGGCCGGCTGCTGCTGGCGCGCCAGAGCGCGAGGGCCCTGCCCTACGGCTTCACGCTCGAGGTGGCCTACCGGGATTACCAGATTCCGTAAGCGTCCCTTTTCCCTCCAGGCGGAGTCTGGTATAATAAAAGCGCGCGTTTTCGTGCGCACAAGCCAGCGATCGTCAGACCCCTTCCGCAAGCTGATGCGGACATGTCCGACGCCACCTGAGCCCCCAGGGGTTACTGTGTCTTATCGCGTTCTCACGCCTCGTACGCCCACGGTACAGCCGGGATATCTAATCAGACAGCGAGGTTATCGGCCATGCGTATGGACAACGAGACGTTCCGCCTGAAGGTGGAGAATCTGTTCAATAGCCTGCGGACGGACGGCGGTTTTGATCGGACGGTTCTCGCCGAGCTGGAGCAGCTCGCTCTCACGCCGAGAAAGAGCCGTTATTTCCTCAAGGCCGTAGCCGCGCAAGACGACCCCGAGGTGCAGGATCACTTTTACCGCCTGGTCCTGTCGCGGGTGCGCACGGACCAAGAGGCCGGCGACATCGAGCGGCACATCCGGCACATGTTCTACACCAACCGGGAGCAGGCGAAGGCGACCCTCTCCCGCGTCGCCACCCGGGACGTGCTGCCCGCGCTGTTCCGCGTCATCGCCCTGACCGAAGAAGGGTGGCTCGCAGGGGAACTCATCCGGATTGTCCTGGCGGCGGATCCTGAGGAGCTCCACCAGCCGCTGGTCGACGCGCTGAACTCCAAGGAGTACCTGCTCCAGTGCCTCGCCATCTACCTGATCGGCAAGTCGGGCCACGACGGGCACCTGCACGAGCTGGCCCGCTTCTACCGGAGGCCCTTCGGTGAAAAGATCGACCGCTTGGAGAAAAAGGCGCTGGACGCGCTCCTCGAGGGCGGCAAGAGCGCTTCCGACGATCTGTTGATCAAGTGGCTCAAGGACAAGAGCAGCCGGGTGCGGGACGTGGCGCTCACCCTGGCCCAGGAGAGAGTGCTGACCGCGGCAGCCAGCGAGATCGTGGGGCTGGTGCTCATCGATCCCAAGACGCGGGCCAAGGCGGCCGCGACAGTGCTGCAGTTCGAAAGCGACGGCGACTTCAAGCTGGTGCCGGAGGATCCGTCGGCCCGGAGCGTGGACCAGCTGATCAAGGCGGCGAAGCAAGACGCCCTCCAGGCGACGCTTAACGCCTTGATGCGCGACGAGAGCCCCGCGGTGCGGGAAGTCGCGGTGAAGCTGGCCGCGTTCCTGCAGGATCCGAAGGGGGTCGCGGGCTCGGTGCGCCGGCTGGCGGTGGAAGACCGGGTGGCCAGCGTCCAGGCGGCCGCCCTGCGGGTCTTGGCACGAGTCGACCGCGAGCGGCTGGTCCCCGCCTTGATCGACGTGTTCACCGACGTCAACGCGACCGCGGCCAGCAAGGAAGTGATCGACGTGGCCACGGAGCTCATGGACGAGTACCTGGGCGAGGAGGAAGTGGCCCTGGTGAACGAAGGGGTCAGGGCCAAGGAGGAGCAGCGGGACGCCGCGCTCGGCCGCTTCTCGGGAGAGGTGGAGTGGTGGCGGCACGAATCGTGAGCCGGCCCTTCCCGGGGCGGGGTCCGGGACCGGCGGCGGTTGACGCCGGCGCAGTTCCCCGGTACACTAGAGGAGGCAACGTCCATGCCGGGAAGCTCCAGGCGTCGCCGGCGACAGCGTGAGGTGTGATGGAGGTGCCAGAGGGTATGGAGAGCACGGTCGAACTGATGGCCAAGGTGCAGCAGGCACTGGATGAGATCCGGCCGGCGATCCAGATGGACGGCGGCGATGTCGAGTTGGTCGACATCACGGAAGACGGCGTGGCGCAGGTGCGCATGGTGGGCGCCTGCGGCGGCTGCCCGATGTCCCTGGTGACGCTGCAGGCAGGCATCGAGCGCATCATCAAGCGGAAGGTGCCGGGCATCACGGCGGTCCAGGCCGTCTGAGTTTCGCCGGACGACTGAGGGAACGACGCGGGGCGACCTCGAAAGAGGGGTCGCCTCTTTTTGTCGCCCGCGGCCAGCGTGAGCAAGGGATTTGGGCGCGGGCGTCGGAACTTAGACAAGGCAGGCAAGAGGGGTGGACATGCCCGGGGCCCTGCGCCGCGGGCCGCTCGCCCGCAGCCGGCGCCTTCAGGAAAGGCGGATCAGACCCGTGACGAGCCTTATCGACCTTCGGGACGACGAGTTTGAGGAGCGGGTGCTCAAGGCGCCGCACCCGGTCCTCGTGGAGTTCTGGGCGCCGTGGTGCGGGCCGTGCCGCAAGTTCGCGCCGGTGTTGGCCGAAGCGCTCGAGGAGTTCCGCGGGCGGCTGCGGAGGCTCCGGGTAAATACCGATGAAAATTTGGCCACCGCCGAACGGTGTGACGTGAGCAGCATTCCCACCCTCATTCTCTTCCACCGGGGCCGGGAGGCGGCCCGCTGGGTCGGGAAGAAGGAGAAGGACGAGCTCCGGCGCGCGCTGGCCCAAGCGCTGGCGGCGCTTCAGCCGTGAGCTCGCGGCGGGAGAACGGACTTGAGGGAGGCTTCCGGATGGCGGACGCACCGTTTCGCTTTGCGATCGCAGGCTGTGGCGCCATCTCCATGGCCCACATTGAAAGCATAAAAAAGATGGACTCGGCGCGCCTTGTGGCGGTGTGGAGCCGGACGCCCGAGCGGGCGCAGGCCGTCGCCAGGGAGCACGGCGTCGATTGGGAGCCCACTTTGGAGGCGCTGGCCGGGCGCGACGACGTGGACGCAGTGATCGTCTGCACGCCGTCGGGGTTTCACCTCGAGCCGGCGCTGGCCGCCATCGAAGCGGGCAAGCACGTGGTGGTAGAAAAGCCGCTGGAGGTGACGGTACAGCGCTGCCGCACCATCGTGGAGCGGGCGCGCGCCCGGGGAGTGCAGGTGGGCGTGATTTTCCAGAGCCGCTTCGCACCGGCCAACCAGGCGGCGAAAAGGGCCGTGGAGGAGGGGCGCTTCGGCCGCATCGTCATGGGCGATGCGTACGTCAAGTGGTACCGGCCGCAGTCGTACTACGACGGGGGCGCCTGGAGGGGCACGTGGGAGCTGGACGGCGGCGGCGCCCTGATGAACCAGGCCATCCACGCGGTCGACCTGCTCCTCTGGCTCATGGGGCCGGTGGAGAGCGTCGACGCCCGGGCGGATTGCCTGGCCCACCAGCGGATTGAAGTGGAGGACACCCTCTCGGCGCTGCTCCGCTTCACCTCGGGCGCCATCGGGGTGATCCAGGCCACGACGTCCGTCTTTCCGGGCTATCCCAAGCGCGTCGAAATCCACGGCGACCGCGGGGGCGTGGTCCTGGTGGATGACGCCGTCGCCTCCTGGTACGAAGGGGGCGATCCCCACCCGGTCGCGGAAATGCTGGAACGCTACGGGGCCCGGGAGCTTTCCGGCGCCGCCAGCGATCCGATGGCCATCTCCTTCGACAACCACCGGCGGCAGCTGGAGGATTTCGTGGAAGCGGTGAGGACCGGGCGGCCTCCCCTGGTGGACGGAGAAGAGGGGACCAAAGCGGTGGAGCTGGTGCAGGCCATCTACCGGGCCGCCCAGACCGGCGAGAGGGTGTTTCTGTCGTGAGCCGGGGCCTGCGGCGCGCCGGCGCGCTGGTCGTCCTCCTGGCCTGGGCGGTGCAGGCCGCAGCCCCGGCGGCGGCAGCGGCCACGGCGGGAGTGACCGCCACCCTGTTCGGAGCGCCGGCCAGGAACTACTTGCGGAATCCCGGTTTTTCCGGTCCGGACTACTGGATCTTGAAGGGGGAGCACACCCGCTACGACGCGTATGCCGGGCGCGACGGCACCGGCGGCGTCGTCCTCCGGCCGGCCCTCGATCCCGGCGCGGAGATCGTGCAGACCGTCGGGCCCGCTCTTGAACCGGGTTTGAGGTACACCGTGACGGCGTGGGTCCGGGCCCTGGCACCCGGGTCGGTCGCGGTGGTGGGCGTGCGGTGGGAAGGGGGCCATCCCAGGGTGTTCCGGGGGATCGATCCCGAGGACGGCTGGGTGAAGATCGAGTTCCGCTTTGACGCGCCCACGCAGCCCGGGTGGCGCCAGGTGGTGCTGACGGGATCCGGCGAGATGGTGTGGGACGACATCGGCCTGTTCGAAGCGGATTCGCTGGAGCAGAGGCTGGCCCGGGAGTGGGAGGAACGGCTTTCCCGGGGCGAGCCGATCTACACGGGCCTGGTGGTCAACGCGAAAGGGACGGATCTTCAGCGGGGCATGAACCCCCGGATCTGGGATGAGGACGGGCAGCTGGTCTTTGCCGGCATCGGCGCCAACCAGGCGCAGATGATGGCCGAAGGCCTGGTGGCCTATGCCACGGACCTCAGCGACGGCGTCGCGCACCCGCGCCTCAGGGTGAGCGACGTCTACCCCTTGCGGCTCCCGCTGGTCGTGGACGCCCAGGGGACGCGGGGGCTGCCCCGGACGGACGTCGTGATCGGCCGGGCTGACGCGGAAAGGATCCGGGAGGCGGTGAAGGAGTACGACTTCCTGGGGCGCTTTGCGGTGGTGATCGTCCTCGACCCGCTCTCCGGGCTCTGACCGGCCCGGCCCCGGGCCGCGCGCGTCACGCCTGCGCCGTCTTCCCAGCGGCGTCCAGGGCGTCCCGGATCTCCCCGATCACCATGGGGTCCTGCTCGCGGCGCAGGGCCCGCTCCAGCTCCCGGCGGGCCTGCGCGCCGCCGATCTCGCCCAGCGCCCAGGCGGCGCTGGCCCGGACCACCGGCTTGGGATCGCGGTGAAGCCGGTCGGCCAGCGCGGGGACTGCCCGGGGATCCCCGATGTTTCCCAGGCAGATGCAGGCGTTTCGCTGGATGGTCTTCTTCCCTCGCCAGCCCATGGCCGTGCGGCCAAAGCGAGCCCGGAATTGGGCGTTGCTCATGGTGAGCAGCGGGATGAGCTCGGGTCGCGGCCCTTCGCCTTCCCCGGCGCTGAAAGCGGGGTCTCCTTCCTTTTCGGCTTCCCAGTTCCAAGGGCAGACGATTTGGCAGACGTCGCAGCCCCAAAGGCGGCGGCCCATGGCCTTCCGGTACTCCTTGGGGATCATGCCGGGCATCTGGGTGATGTACGAGAGGCATTTGTACGGGTTCACCCAGAAGGGCCGCTCGATGGCGCCGGTGGGGCAGGCCCGGATGCAGCGGTCGCACGGGCCGCAGGCACGGCTTACGGGCGGGTCGGGCTCCAGCTCGACGTCGGTCACTACCTGGGCGAGGAAGACGTAGGAGCCGTGGCGCGGCGTGTAGATGCAGGCGTTCTTCCCAAACCAGCCGATGCCGGCCCGGACGGCGACGGCCCGTTCCACCGGCGGACCGGTGTCGACGAAGGGCGCAAAGGCCACCGGGCGACCGACCCGCTGCGAGAGGAAGGAGACGACGGCGTCGAGCTTTTCCTTGAGAACCGGATGGTAGTCTCTCCCCCACGCGTAGCGGGAGACCAGGCCCCGGAGCTCGCCGCGCGCCGGAGGGTGATGGTGTTCTTGGGAGTGGTAGGAGACGGCGATGGCGATGACGCTGGCGGCGTTTTTCAGCCAGCGGCCCGGCCGGGTGCGAAGCGCCGGATCCCGCTCGGTGAAGGCAGGGTAGGTGCCCTCCTCGCGCATGGATTCCAGCAGTGCGGCTTCTTCAGGGAACGGGGCGGCGCTGCCGATCCCCAGGGAGTGGATGCCGATGGCGCGGGCATACGCTTTGAGCTCGTCCTCCAGCCTCATGAGCGCACCTCGCCCCCAGTATACTCCAGGAGCCGGGCGCAGGGCAAAATGCCCGGGCTGCCCGGGGTTCCCGCGGCGCGGGCGGGGAGAGGCTGCGCCGCTGCAGGGAGCCGGGAGGGCGGAAGGGAACTCCCGTGCCGTAGCACAATCTGCACACCCGAAGGGGCTATGACCGGAGATGGACATGCGAGAGATGCAGCGGGAGGTCCACCAGTGGATCTCCCAGTTTAAAGAAGGATACTGGCGGCCGCTCTCCATGCTGGCCAGGTTGATCGAAGAAGTGGGCGAGCTGGCCCGGGAACTGAACCACCGGTTTGGGGAAAAGCCGAAGAAGCCCGGCGAGGCCGAGACCGATCTCGAGCTGGAACTGGGAGATCTTCTCTTCATCCTCTGCGCCTTTGCCAATTCGCAAGGGATCGACCTTTCGGTCGCCTTCTCCCGTGCGATGGAGAAGTATCGCACCCGGGACAGGAAGCGCTGGACGCCTCGGGAGCCCGGTGAGGAAAAGGGAGAGCCCGAACGGAGCGGGCCGGAAGAGGTCGACTTGGAACATGAGGTCAAATCGCTCCTCCGGGCCCGGGGCGTCGATCTCGTCCACCTCGCGGAGCTGGTGCTCGAGCTTCAGCGCCCGTACAACCCCCACCTGACCCTGGAGGAGTGCCTGAAGAGCTTGGACATGATCTTGGCCAAGCGAGAAGTGCAGCACGCAGTCCTCACGGGGATCACCCTGGACCTCATGGCCGAAGCGAAGCTCCTGCGGGAGCCGTTGGGCCGCATCGTCCGCTGCGACCACCGCCTCTATGGCATCGACGAAGCGCTGGCCTCGTCGGTGATCAACATCTACGGCTCCATCGGGATGTCGAACTTCGGCTACCTGGCGGTGGAGCGGCCGGGCATCCTGGCTAAGCTAAGCCAGACGGAGCAAGTGAACACGTTCCTGGACGACCTGGCGGCGGCCCTGGTGGCCGCGGCGTGCGC
>k87-347412_pt1 | contig 17643 bp, 17 predicted proteins | sample MGYA00084031_6733416 | MGnify analysis MGYA00084031
CAGTTGGATAGAGCGGTGGTTTCCGGTACCACGTCTGCCGGGGGTTCGAATCCCTCCGAGCGCGTCAAAATAGCAAGGGTTGAGACATCTCAGCTCTTGCTATTTTTTTATGTAAGAGTGTTAAATTTTGCTTGTTTGTTTCCTTATGTGGCGTTCGCTTTCCTCTGGCGTCCGGGATCCTCATTAAGTAGGAGCTCCCTTTGACACGCTTCTCTAGGCAGGAGCATCACGGAAGCTTAACAATACCCTTTAGCATGTAAAACAAATTCATCTTAGTTCGGTATCTCCTTTTCAACTCAACATATTCATATAATAAAAGAAATTTCTCCAGCTTTTTTATTCAATAAGCAGGTGGAACCTTTTGAGAAATCGTTGATAAACTGAAAAAAGGAGGGGCTAAAATGATGAAAATGGAAAATAAGCAAGTGCCGATCTTGTCAGTGAAAATGACAAAGGAACTGCAGCAGGCAATTACGTTATTACAATATTCAACCGTCGAGCTTTATGAATATGTACAAGAGCTTTCGTTAGAAAACCCAGTCCTTGAACTATTAGATGTGCCGATTAGAACGATTGAAAGGTTACCGAAAAATATGCAAACGTTTGAAAATACAATAGTGGAAAGAAACAGCTTAAAAGACTATTTACGTGAGCAATTAATCGATTATCCATTATCTAAAAGAGCAGATGTCGAATATCTTATTGAAAATCTTGATCAAAATGGCTATCTAGTTGTTGATATAGAATTACTTGCCGAAGAAAATAAAATAGAACAAGCTGCTCTTGAAAAAAGTCTCGAATTGCTGCAATCGTTAGATCCTCCTGGAGTTGGGGCACGTACTTTACAAGAGTGTATTCTACTTCAGCTTAAGAGGTTATCACCACGTAACGAATTAGCTGAAACCGTCATTTTCCATCATTTTCATTGCTTTGCCGAAAAATCATGGAGAAGCTTATCAGCAAAATTAAACGAGCCGATTCATATAATTCAAGAAATCTCCCTACTTATTCAAACGCTAAACCCAAGACCAGGGGCTTCCTTCGAATCCAATCTATCCTCTTATATAACACCTGATTTTACAGTTAATAAACATCATGGCCATTTACAGCTTATTTTTCATGATGAACTGCTTCCACAACTAACGCTTAATCCGTTCTTAAATAAATGTAAAGATAAAGATATAGAAGACTATATTAAAGAAAAACGTATAGAAGCAAGGTGGCTGCTAAACGCATTACAGCACAGAAAAGAGACAATGATGAATGTAATGGAGGTCATCCTTGATAAACAAGCAGATTATTTTCTGAATGGAAAATTATTCTTAAAGCCGTTAAAATTAAAGGAAGTAGCGGAAATCCTCAACATTCATGAGTCAACCGTTAGCCGAGCTGTTAAAGATAAATATATTCGAACACCATACGGATTGGTGCCAATGAAATCCTTTTTTTCTGGGAAGCTTGTAAATAGTGAAATCTCGACAGCTTCTGTTAAAGAAAGGCTAAAGGAGCTCATTGATGAGGAAGATAAGCGACGACCATACTCAGATCAAAGCATCGCTAATGAGCTAAAAGACAGGTATGGGATTGTGATTTCAAGAAGAACTGTTACAAAATATCGTGAACTATTGCGAATTCCTTCAGCAGCAATCCGAAGACAATTTAGTTGAAGACAAGAAAGGGATGTGGAAAAGAACCTATGAAAAAAGTGATCTTCTATTCGAAAGAAAACTGTTCTTTATGTGAGAAGGGACTTGCTTTAGTAAAGGAGCTTCAAAAGGAAATTCCTTTTGACTATGAAGTTGTCGATATTTATAAAGATGATGAGCTTTTAGAGCTTTATCAAATTATGATTCCTGTCGTAAAAATCGACAATGAAATCGCATCATATGGGATTTTAGAAAAAGATTTAATAAGAAAGCGTTTACTTTCATAAACTCGTCAAACATTCCTTGAATATGCATTTTTACCCTGTTAAAATAAAGATGTAGCAGGGGAGATTTTTTTTTGAGCAGGCGGGACATAATAAGTCATAGCGGGACCAATTAAGTCCATGTCGACTCAGAAAGGGATAGCAAATAATGATATCATTAATAGAAGTACAAAAAAAATTATTGCCTGATCTTTTGGAGGTTATGCAAAAACGCTATCAAATTTTACAATACATTCGATTGATGCAGCCGATTGGACGCAGAAGTCTCTCTACAAGTCTCGGTTTAAGCGAACGAATTCTTAGAAATGAAGTTCAATTTTTGAAGGATCAAAAATTAATTGATATTCAAGTCTCTGGGATGAGCTTAACAAAGGACGGGAAATCACTATTAAAGTCTCTCGAGGAAATGATGAAGGATGTTTTAGGTTTAACGGTTCTTGAATCAACACTTAAAGAAAAGTTTAAGCTAGAAAAGGTCATTGTTGTTTCTGGAGATAGTGATCATTCTCCATGGGTCAAAAAGGATATGGGAAGAGCGTGTGTTTCATGCATTAAAAAGCGATTAAGCAGTGATAATATTATCGCTGTTACTGGAGGCACAACCCTTGCTGCAGTAGCCGAAATGATGACTCCAGATAGTAAAAATCGTGAAATTCTCTTTGTTCCGGCGCGTGGTGGATTAGGTGAGACAGTGGAAAATCAAGCAAACACAATCTGTGCTAAGATGGCCGAGCGTGCTAGCGGGAATTATAGGCTCCTGCATGTACCTGATCAGCTTAGTATGGAAGCTTATCAATCAATTATTGAGGAGCCCTCAATTAAAGAGCTTTTAACGATGATGAAATCCTCAAGTATGGTTATTCATGGAATAGGAGACGCTAAAACAATGGCGGAACGTCGCAGAACTCCTGAGAAGGATTTTCGTAAAATTGAAGCGGGCAATGCAGTTGCTGAAGCATTTGGCTATTACTTTGACCAAGAGGGAAAAATCGTACATAAAGTTCAAACAGTAGGGATCCAGCTAGACGACATTGAAGAGATGCCAAATGTTATTGCAGTAGCAGGAGGAGCTTCAAAGGCAAAAGCAATTAAAGCCTATATGAAACAAGCATTAGCATCTGTCCTTATTACAGATGAAGGTGCAGCAAACGCGTTAATAAGGGATTAATCATCCCTAATTATAAACGTTCATTTCTTATGTAAATTTTCTAGAAAAATGAACACACTAAGTAATAAAGCGTTCAAATGTAAATATATGTTTGAACAAATTTAAAGGAGGAAATTAAACATGGCAGTAAAAGTTGGTATTAATGGTTTTGGTCGTATTGGTCGTAATGTATTCCGTGCAGCTTTAAAAAATCCTAACGTTGAGGTTGTTGCAGTTAACGACTTAACAGATGCTAACATGTTAGCTCATCTTTTAAAATATGATTCTGTACACGGAAAATTAGATGCAGAGGTTTCTGTTGACGGAAACAACCTAGTTGTTGACGGAAAAACAATCACAGTTTCTGCTGAGCGTGACCCAGCGAAATTATCATGGGGTGCACAAGGCGTTGAAATCGTTGTTGAATCTACTGGATTCTTCACAAAACGTGCTGACGCTGCAAAACACTTAGAAGCAGGCGCTAAAAAAGTTATCATCTCTGCACCAGCAAGTGACGAAGATATCACAATCGTTATGGGTGTTAACGAAGATAAATACGATGCAGCTAGCCACGATGTAATTTCTAATGCATCTTGTACTACTAACTGCTTAGCTCCATTTGCTAAAGTATTAAACGATAAATTCGGTATCAACCGTGGTATGATGACTACTATTCACTCATACACAAATGACCAACAAATCTTAGATTTACCACATAAAGACTACCGTCGTGCTCGTGCAGCAGCTGAAAACATGATTCCAACTTCAACTGGTGCTGCTAAAGCGGTATCTCTAGTATTACCTGAATTAAAAGGTAAATTAAATGGTGGAGCAGTTCGTGTTCCAACTCCAAACGTTTCTTTAGTTGACTTAGTTGCTGAGTTAGACAAAGAAGTAACTGTTGAAGAAGTAAACGCAGCTCTTAAAGAAGCAGCAGAAGGCGATTTACAAGGAGTTCTTGGTTACAGCGAAGAGCCACTAGTATCTGGTGACTACAACGGTAACACAAACTCTTCTACAATCGATGCTTTATCAACAATGGTTATGGAAGGTAAAATGGTTAAAGTTATCTCTTGGTACGATAACGAAACTGGTTACTCTAACCGTGTAGTTGACTTAGCTGCTTACATCGCTTCAAAAGGACTTTAATTCTTATAAATAAGTAAGAAAATGGGGAAAGGGGACCATCCCCTTTCCTTGTTTTGTTTCGAACTAAAGGAAAAAAGAACATGTGAAGGTGTCTAGCTGCTTAGGCAAGTCTACGAAGAAAAAGGCGCTTTTAGAGCATTGATAAAATGGAGGGCTTTTCATGAATAAAAAATCAGTGAAAGACATTGATGTAAAAGGAAAAGTCGTCTTTTGTCGCGTTGATTTTAACGTACCGATGAAGGATGGACAAGTGACAGATGATACACGTATTCGTGCAGCTTTACCAACAATTGAGTACCTTACAGAGCAAGGTGCAAAGGTTGTTTTAGCTAGCCATTTAGGACGTCCGAAAGGTGAAGTTGTTGAAGAATTGCGCTTAAATGCAGTTGCTGAAAAACTACAAGCTCTTTCAGGTAAAAACGTTGTGAAAACAGATGAAGCATATGGCGACACTGTTAAGGCTGAGATTGCTAAGCTTGAAGAGGGTGGCATTCTTCTATTAGAAAACGTTCGTTTCTATCCAGGTGAAGAAAAGAACGATCCTGAGCTTGCAAAAGCATTTGCTGATTTAGCTGATATTTATGTAAATGATGCATTTGGTGCTGCACACCGTGCACATGCTTCAACTGAAGGAATTGCAAAGCATATTCCAGCTGTTGCAGGCTTCTTAATGGAAAAAGAGCTTGAAGTATTAGGAAAGGCTCTTTCAAATCCAGAACGTCCATTCACTGCAATTATCGGTGGAGCGAAAGTAAAAGACAAAATCGGTGTTATCCAAAACCTTCTTGATAAAGTTGATAACTTAATCATTGGTGGTGGACTAGCATATACGTTCATCAAATCTCTTGGACATGATGTTGGTAAATCACTTCTTGAAGAAGATAAAATTGATTTAGCTAAATCATTCCTTGAACAAGCGAAGGAAAAAGGCGTTAATTTCTATATGCCAGTTGATGTTGTTGTTGCGGATGATTTCTCAAACGATGCAAACATCAAAGTTGTTCCAGTAGATAGCATTCCAAGTGATTGGGAAGGTCTTGATGCAGGTCCAAAAACTCGCGAAATTTACGCAGATGTTATTAAAAAATCAAAATTAGTTATTTGGAACGGACCAATGGGTGTATTTGAACTTGATGCATTTGCAAATGGTACAAAAGCTGTTGCAGAAGCGCTTGCTGAGGCAGAAGGTACATACTCTGTCATTGGAGGGGGAGATTCAGCTGCTGCTGTAGAAAAATTTGGTTTAGCAGATAAGATGAGCCATATTTCTACTGGTGGTGGAGCTTCTCTTGAGTTCATGGAAGGAAAAGAGCTTCCAGGTGTCGTTGCATTAAACGATAAATAAGATAATTATGTTATGATGAAATTGCAGGAAAGGAAAAGTAAGATTAGTCGCGACATCTTATTCTCATTCTGCAATTTCATATGAAAAGGAAGGTGTAAACATGAGAAAACCAATTATTGCTGGTAACTGGAAAATGAACAAAGTTGCTTCTGAAGCGAAAAGCTTTGTTGAAGAAGTAAAAGGTCTAGTACCAAACGCAGATCATGTTGACTCTGTTGTATGTGCGCCTGCACTATTTTTAGAAAGCCTTGTACAACAAGTAAAAGGCAGTGACCTAAAAATCGGTGCACAAAACATGCATTTCGAGGAAAGTGGTGCATTTACTGGAGAAATCAGTCCAGTAGCATTAAAGGATTTAGATGTTAGCTATGTTATTTTAGGACACTCTGAGCGTCGCGAAATGTTTGCTGAAACAGATGAAACTGTAAACAAAAAGACATTAGCTGCATTTAAACACGGATTAACTCCAATTGTTTGCTGTGGTGAAACGCTTGAAGAGCGCGAAGCAGGTAAAACAAATGAGCTAGTTGGTGACCAAGTGAAAAAAGCACTTCAAGGGTTATCTGATGACCAAGTGAAGCAAACTGTTATCGCTTATGAACCAATTTGGGCAATTGGAACTGGAAAATCTTCATCAGCTGAAGATGCGAATGAAGTTTGTGCACACATCCGTAAAGTTGTTGCTGAACAATTTTCAAGTGATGTTGCTGAGGCTGTTCGTATTCAATACGGTGGAAGTGTAAAACCTGAAAACATCAAAGAATATATGGCACAATCTGATATCGATGGTGCATTAGTTGGTGGCGCAAGCTTAGAAGCACAATCCTTCCTTCAGCTTTTGGAGGCTAGTAACAATGAGTAAATCACCTGTAGCATTAATTATCCTTGATGGATTTGCTTGTCGTGACGAAGTGAAAGGTAACGCTGTTGCACAAGCGAAAAAACCTAACTTTGACCGTTATTGGAATCAATATCCACATGCACAATTAACAGCATCTGGTGAAGCGGTAGGACTTCCAGAAGGTCAAATGGGGAACTCAGAAGTAGGTCATTTAAATATTGGAGCAGGACGCGTTGTCTATCAAAGCTTAACTCGTGTAAACGTGGCAATCCGTGAAGGTGAATTCGAAAAGAATGAAACGTTCACAGCTGCTATTAACCATGTGAAGCAAAATGGGACAAACCTTCATATTTTTGGCTTACTATCAGATGGTGGAGTACATAGTCATATTCATCATTTATATGCCCTTCTTCGCCTTGCTGCAAAAGAGGGTGTAGAAAATGTCTATATCCATGGCTTCCTTGATGGCCGTGATGTAGGTCCAAAAACTGCGAAAATTTATTTGAATGAGCTTCAAGAAAAAATCAAAGAATATGGTGTCGGTGAAATTGCGACATTATCAGGCCGTTATTACTCTATGGACCGTGATAAGCGCTGGGATCGTGTAGAAAAGTCATACCGTGCAATGGTATACGGTGAAGGTCCTTCATACAAAACAGCAATGGAATGTGTGGAAGACTCTTATAACAACGGTATCTACGATGAATTCGTTCTTCCTTCTGTTATTACAAAAGAAGACGGATCACCAGTAGCAACAATCAGTGATAACGATGCGGTTATTTTCTATAATTTCCGTCCTGATAGAGCAATTCAAATTTCAAACACGTTTACAAATGAAGATTTCCGTTCATTTGACCGTGGTGAAAAACATCCAAAACATTTGCATTTCGTTTGTCTTACACATTTTAGTGAAACAGTAAACGGATATGTTGCGTTTAAGCCAACAAACTTAGATAATACAATTGGTGAGGTATTATCACAAAATAACTTAACTCAACTTCGTATTGCGGAAACGGAAAAGTATCCTCACGTTACATTCTTCATGAGTGGTGGACGTGAAGAAAAATTCCCTGGTGAAGAGCGAATCCTTATAGATTCACCAAAGGTTGCAACTTATGACTTGAAGCCTGAAATGAGCGCTTATGAAGTAACGGACGCGTTACTTGAAGCAATTGCTTCAGACAAGTTTGATGCAATCCTTCTAAACTTTGCTAATCCAGATATGGTTGGACACTCGGGAATGCTCGAGCCAACGATTAAAGCAATCGAAACAGTTGATGAATGCCTTGGAAAGGTTGTAGATGCGATACTTGCGAAAGGCGGTAAAGCCATTATTACAGCTGACCATGGTAACTCTGATGAAGTTGTCACATTAGAAGGTGAGCCAATGACAGCTCATACAACAAACCCTGTTCCTGTCATCGTAACAGAAGAGGGCGTTACCCTTCGTGACGGCGGAATTTTAGGAGATTTAGCACCAACAATGCTAGATTTACTAAATGTTGAAAAACCAGTTGAAATGACTGGAACATCACTTATTAAAAAGTAATTGAAACAAAGCAAACGGTCGGCCGCCGAATGCAGAAAAAACAAAAATTTATAATAAAAAAGGAGATTAAACAATATGCCATACATTGTAGACGTATATGCTCGTGAAGTATTAGACTCTCGCGGTAACCCAACAGTTGAAGTTGAAGTACACACTGAATCAGGCGCATTTGGTCGCGCATTAGTACCATCTGGTGCATCAACTGGTGAATATGAAGCAGTTGAGCTTCGTGACGGTGACAAAAGCCGTTATTTAGGAAAAGGTGTTTTAACTGCTGTTAAAAACGTTAACGAATTAATCGCTCCAGAATTAATCGGTTTCGAAGTAACAGAACAAAACGCAATTGACCAAGCTTTAATCGAGCTTGACGGTACAGAAAACAAAGGAAAATTAGGTGCAAACGCAATTCTTGGTGTTTCAATCGCATGTGCTCGTGCAGCTGCAGATTACCTACAAGTTCCTTTATATCAATACCTTGGTGGATTCAACTCAAAAACTCTACCAGTTCCAATGATGAACATCGTAAACGGTGGAGAGCATGCGGATAACAACGTTGATATCCAAGAATTCATGATCATGCCTGTTGGTGCTGAAAACTTCCGTGAAGCACTACGTATGGGAGCAGAAATTTTCCATACTTTAAAATCAGTTCTTAAAGAAAAAGGTCTTAACACTGCTGTAGGTGATGAAGGTGGTTTCGCTCCTAACCTAGGATCAAACGAAGAAGCTTTCCAAACAATCATCGAAGCAATCGAAAAAGCTGGTTACAAGCCAGGCGAACAAGTTATGCTTGCAATGGATGCTGCATCTTCTGAGTTCTATAACAAAGAAGACGGTAAATACCATCTTTCAGGTGAAGGTGTTGTTAAAACATCTGCTGAAATGGTTGACTGGTATGAAGAAATGGCGAACAAATACCCAATCATCTCTATCGAAGACGGTTTAGATGAAAACGACTGGGAAGGTCATAAATTATTAACTGAACGTATTGGTGGAAAGGTTCAACTTGTTGGTGACGACTTATTCGTTACAAACACTAAGAAACTTTCTGAAGGTATCGAAAAAGGAATTGGTAATTCAATCCTAATCAAAGTGAACCAAATCGGTACACTTACTGAAACTTTCGATGCAATCGAAATGGCAAAACGCGCTGGCTACACAGCAGTTATCTCTCACCGCTCTGGTGAAACTGAAGACAGCACAATCGCTGACATCGCTGTAGCAACAAACGCTGGTCAAATCAAAACTGGTGCTCCATCACGTACAGACCGTGTTGCAAAATACAACCAACTTCTTCGCATCGAAGATCAATTGGCTGATTCTGCAAAATATGATGGCATCAAAACTTTCTATAACTTAAAAAAATAAGTTGAGATATGAAAAACGGAACTGCTTAAAGTAGTTCCGTTTTTTTATGCGTAAATAAGAGCTCTTAACAGTTAGGATATAAATTGATAGTTCAAATCAATGGATCTATTAAAATGCGCAAAAATTAATTTTACTCTCTTTGAAGTTCATGCGAATTCGCATTAGGAAAATAAACTTCTATTGTGAAGCTCTTCCATTTATGATACATTTAAACTATCTACTTGTGCGTATATCAGGAGGTGTCTTTTCATGCATACAGCATTAATTATCCTACTTGTTTTAGTCTCAATTGCACTCATTACCGTTGTTTTATTACAATCAGGTAAAAGCGCTGGGTTATCAGGTGCCATCTCAGGTGGTGCAGAACAGCTTTTTGGAAAACAAAAGGCTCGTGGTCTTGATTTGATTTTACACCGTATTACGATTGTTTTAGCTGTGCTATTTTTTGTATTAACAATACTAGTAGCATATATCGTTGGATAATGGTCGAACAAAGGGTCTGAAGTATCAGACTCTTTTTTTAATAGCTAAGAAGCAGGGAATGTGTTTTGCTCCGATTGTCATATGCTGCTTAAAGCGTTGAAGAATTCTCATTAAGCTAAGAAGGGAGCTTCATGCATCTTTCAAGCATTAATTTGGTACAACCGGAAAACATTTGCTTAAATAATAAGAGGATACATAATACGAAATCGACTATTCCAAGCATGTAAAGGATAAACTAAATGAAATTAGTAAAAGGAGTTACAGGTGATGAAAAGAGTTTTACCAAAACCATTTACATTTGAAGGCGGAGAAAAGGCAATATTATTATTACACGGCTTTACAGGAAATACAGCAGACGTTCGGATGCTTGCACGCTTCTTAAATGAACGTGGCTATACTTGTCATGCCCCACAATATAAAGGACATGGTGTTCCACCTGAGGAGCTAGTTCATACAGGTCCGGAAGATTGGTGGCAGGATGTGATGGAAGGCTATGAGCATTTAAAAAATCTAGGGTTTGAACAAATTGCAGTGTGTGGCTTATCATTAGGCGGTGTGTTTTCGCTAAAATTAGGCTACACTGTACCTGTAAAGGCGGTTATTCCAATGTGTGCACCGATGTACATCAAAAGTGAAGAAGTGATGTACCAAGGTGTCCTTGATTATGCGAGAAATTATAAGAAGTTTGAAGGGAAATCACCTGAAGTAATCGAGGAAGAAATGAAGGAATTTGCAAAAACTCCGATGAATACATTAAAAGCTTTACAGGAGCTTATTGCAGATGTTCGGAAAAATGTTGATATGATTTATGCACCGACATTTGTAGCGCAAGCACGACATGACCACATGATTAATACAGATAGTGCAAATATTATTTATAATGAAGTCGAAACAATCCAAAAGGAACTAAAGTGGTATGAGGAATCAGGCCATGTTATTACATTAGATAAGGAACGTGACTTGTTACACGAGGATGTGTATCAATTTTTAGAAAAACTTAATTGGTAAAGGAGGATTTTAATGGAGTCGGAAATTAAAGTACATATAGATAAGCTTCTTGCATTCATGAAGGAAGAAGCGTATAAACCGTTAACTGTTCAGGAGCTTGAAGAAGCCTTCGGAATAGAAGATTCGGCGGAATTTAAAGATTTTGTCAAAGCGTTAGTTGCGATGGAAGACCAAGGGCTTGTTGTAAGAACAAGAAGCAATCGTTACGGCTTACCGGAGAAAATGAACTTATTAAAAGGAAAGCTGATAGGTCATGCGAAGGGCTTTGCGTTTTTAGATCCTGAGGATCCGAGTCTTGATGATGTATTTATACCACCAACTGAGCTGAAAACAGCGATGCATGGAGATACTGTACTTGTTAGAGTAAGTGCGGAAACGTCAGGCTCAAGACAGGAAGGAACCGTCATCCGGATTATCGAACGTGGTGTGAAGGAAGTCGTTGGGACATATACAGAAAGTAAAAACTTCGGATTTGTCATTCCAGATGATAAAAAGATCATCAATGATATCTTCATCCCGAAAAATGCAGCAAATGGTGCGATTGAAGGGCATAAAGTTGTTGTGAAACTAACGACATATCCAGAAGGACGTATGAGTGCTGAAGGAGAAGTTATTCAAATTTTAGGTCATAAAAATGATCCAGGTGTTGATATCTTATCGGTAATTCATAAGCATGGCCTACCTGGACTTTTTCCTGAAGAAGCGCTACAGCAGGCAAATGATGTACCTGATACAATTCATGAGGATGATTTAAAGGGACGTCGAGATTTGCGAAATGAAGTCATTGTAACGATCGATGGCGCTGATGCAAAGGATTTAGATGATGCTGTAACCGTACAAAAACTAGAAAATGGCCACTATAAGCTAGGAGTTCACATTGCTGATGTTAGTCACTATGTGACAGAAAACTCACCAATTGACAGGGAAGCATTAGAGCGTGGGACAAGTGTCTATCTTGTAGACCGTGTTATTCCAATGATTCCACATCGCCTTTCTAATGGCATTTGTTCATTAAATCCTAAGGTCGATCGTTTAACATTATCATGTGAAATGGAAATTGATGAGACTGGGACTGTCGTAAAGCATGATATTTTCCAAAGTGTCATAAAAACGACAGAGAGAATGACCTATTCAGATGTGAGAAAAATCCTAGAAGATCGTGATGAAGAGGTTATGAAAAAGTATGAAGCGCTTGTCCCAATGTTTGAGCAAATGGGAGAGCTTGCGCAGATTCTTCGCACAAAACGGATGAATCGTGGAGCGATTGACTTTGATTTTAAAGAAGCAAAGGTATTAGTTGATAAGGAAGGAAATCCTTATGATGTTGTCATTCGCGAACGTTCAGTTGCTGAGCGTCTTATTGAAGAATTTATGCTTCTTGCAAATGAAACTGTTGCCGAGCATTTCCATTGGATGAATGTTCCATTTATTTATCGTATCCATGAGGATCCGAATATGGAAAAGCTACAACGATTCCTTGAGTTTATTACGAATTTTGGCTATACAGTCAAAGGAACGGCAAATGACATTCATCCACGTGCCCTCCAAAATATTTTAGAGGAAGTACAAGGGACACCAGAGGAAACGGTAATTTCAACGGTGATGCTTCGTTCAATGAAGCAAGCTAAATATGACCCAGCAAGTCTTGGTCACTTCGGATTATCAACTGAATTTTACACGCATTTTACATCACCAATTCGCCGTTATCCAGACTTAATCGTTCATCGTTTAATTCGAACTTATTTAATTGAAGGAAAGGTTGATGAGGAAACTCGTTCAAAATGGGCAGAAAGTCTTCCGAATATTGCTGAGCATGCTTCCAATATGGAACGAAGAGCGGTTGAAGCAGAGCGTGAGACAGATGAGCTGAAAAAGGCTGAATTCATGCTTGATAAAATTGGTGAGGAATATGATGGAATGATCAGTTCAGTGACAAACTTCGGAATGTTTGTTGAGCTGCCTAATACAATCGAGGGACTAGTCCACGTTAGCTATATGACAGACGATTATTATCGCTATGATGAAAAGCATTACGCGATGATTGGTGAACGCACAGGTAATGTCTACAGAATTGGCGATGAAATTACAGTCCGCGTTGTGAATGTCAACAAGGATGAACGTTCGATTGATTTTGAAATAGTTGGCATGAAGGGTACGAGAAGACGACCTGAGAAGGAAATAAAAAAGGTGATTATCGCAGGCAAGGGTGGACGTAATGGAAGCCAAAGCAAAAGCCGTGGCGGTGGCAAGACCTCTGAGAATGAGGAATGGTCAACACGGCCACCTCGGAAAAAGAAGAAAAAGCATTTTGAAAACGCACCAAAAGCGAAGCGGAAAAAGAAGAAGCGTTAGTTTGAATCCAAAGCTGGCACAGATAAGTGTCAGCTTTGTTTAGTGATTTGAGAAATTGCATAAATATTGAGTATCCGCCCATTTTTTGTTAAAATAGAAGCTATCGCACAAGACTTCGTAATGAAGGGAGGAATAACAATGCCTAAAGGAATGGGAAAAACCGTCGCTCAAAACAAAAAAGCGAATCATGATTTTGCAATTGAAGAAACATATGAAGCTGGCATTGTCCTTCAAGGTACTGAAATTAAATCAATTCGTAATGGCCGCGCGAATTTAAAGGATTCCTATGCTCGAATTGAACGTGGTGAAGTATTCTTATACAATATGCACGTTAGTCCGTATGAACAAGGGAACCGATATAATCACGATCCGTTACGAACTAGAAAATTGCTGTTGCATAAAAAGGAAATAGCGAAACTTATTGGGGTAACGAAGGAAGAAGGCTATACACTTGTCCCATTAAAAATGTATATTAAGAACGGTTATGCAAAGGTATTAATCGGTCTTGGTAAAGGGAAAAAGAAATACGATAAGCGTGAGGACTTAAAGAAAAAAGAAGCTAAACGTGACATCGAACGTGCCTTTAGAGAACGTCAAAAAGATTATTAGGAAAAACCTTACAATTGCATTTTTGTCCATGTTTGTTATAATAGATTTTGTAAGACAGTCACTTACAAACATAAAAACTTCATAAGCAATTAAGCTTATTTACTCTTTTTACTCCCGTATTCCCTAGCTGGTATATACGGCTTATCATGGGGACGTTACGGATTCGACAGGGGTAGATCGAGCTTAGGTTGCGGGCCGAAGGGATCGTCTTCGTAAAAACGTCACGCCAATAATAACTGGCAAATCTAACAATAACTTAGCTTTAGCAGCTTAATAACTGCTTAGCTGTTCCTCCCTCCATCGTCCATGTGGTAGGGTAAGGGACTCACTCTTAGTGGACTACGCCTAATTCCTCCGTCTGGGGATGAGGGAAGAGACCAATCAGACTAGCTGCTCCGACGCCTGTCGATAGGCATAAGAGTTAGCGAATCCGCAAATATATCGACTACGCTCGTAGACGCTTAAGTGGCGATATTTCTGGACGTGGGTTCGATTCCCACCGTCTCCACCAAATACATAATTTGGTGGTTTTTTTATTTTAGGCATATTTAGCTCAATTTATTTGTTTTTCCCATTGGGTTGCTTTTTCCGTATACGATTAAATGTTTCTGTGCAAAATAATTTTTAAGAATGACAAATCCCAATGCTTTGTAACACGAAAGATGTTAAAGTGAAAAAATCTATCGCAACTTCTCGGACATATTCCACTCAACTTTTGCCGCTTGAGCTACTACCAAATAACCCTTTTGCTAAATACAAAACGTTTTAGGAATATTTTGCATTAATCAATATGAGTGAAATGAAAATTTTACAGGAGAGTTAGAGCAATTAGTGTATTCAATCGTAAAAGCTCAATAAGAAAATCAGCTATAGCTGGTTTTGAAAATTTTTTAGAATATCAAGTTGACACTCTTGCTACTCGGTGATACAATGTACTTGTAGTAAGCAATACTTAATAGTGGATATCCTGAAAAAGCTATTCATTAAATATTCCTCGGTACTAAGTGATACTGAATATAAGTCAGACAGAATAGAGGAGGAGGCACAGAACATGGAAAATTTAACGGAAATGCTGAAGGGTTCTTTAGAAGGCTGCGTTCTAGAAATCATCAGCCGCCATGAAACCTATGGCTATGAGATTACCCGCAGACTGAACGATCTTGGGTTTACCGAAGTTGTGGAAGGGACGGTTTACACAATCCTCGTGCGATTAGAAAAGAAAAAACTAGTGAATATTGAAAAAAAACCGTCAGATATGGGACCACCTCGCAAGTTTTACACACTTAATGAGGCTGGCCGCAAGGAGCTTGAATTGTTTTGGGAAAAATGGGATTATGTATCATCAAAAATCAATGTCTTGAAGTCAAGTTAACTGCATAAGATATTCCGTTAGATATTAATCGAGTGTCTTGTTCAGTTTAATAAAAAAAGGAGGAAAAATGATATGTTGGAAATGTTCAAAAAAATGATTGGTGATAAAAAAGAGTACAAAATGATGATGGCACGGGTTGAAGCCCTTCCAGAGGATTACCAGTATGTATTTAAGAAAATTCAAAACTACATGTGGAATTTCTCATCTGGAAATGGGATGGATATGCTACACATGCAGTATGAACTAATCGATTTGTTCGAAGCAGGTGCGGCAGAAGGCAGACAAGTGCTAGAAATTACCGGAGACGATGTGGCTGCCTTTGCTGACGAACTAGTAGCAAACGCTAAAACGTATGTCGCAAAGTATCGTGAAGATTTGAATCAGAGCATCATGAAACGTTTGGGAAAAAATAAATGAAATAAAATCAATAGATAATACTGACTGAATAGCTGGTTACAAATGTATTACTACCTTCGTTATTCAGTTATATTTTAAATCTAGTACTAAGTAATACAGATTATCAGTGAGACTAAATAGGGGAGTATAGGCAAGCTAATTACGTATTTATAAGGAGGAAAAAAGCATGAGTAATGCAGTGATTTCTGTAAAAGGGTTAAAAAAATCATTTAAAGACAAGGAAGTTTTAAAGGGAGTAGATTTTGAGGTGCAAAGTGGCGAAATTTTCGCACTCCTTGGCTCTAATGGAGCCGGCAAGACGACAACGGTCAACATCCTTTCGACGTTGATGAAGCCCGATGGCGGTGAAGTAGGAATTAGCGGATTTGATGTACAGCGTCAACCGGACCATGTTCGTCAGAGCATCAGCCTGACAGGGCAGTTTTCGGCTTTAGATGGCATGCTTAGCGGGCGAGAAAACCTAATCATGATCGCCAAGTTGCGGGGAGTTTCTAATCCCGCTCAGGTTGCCGACAATCTACTTGCAAGATTCAGTCTTACCGATGCGGCTAACCGCAGAGCGGACCAGTATTCTGGCGGGATGAAGCGCCGGCTTGATATCGCCATGAGTCTAATTGGGACGCCATCAGTCATTTTTCTCGACGAACCGACGACAGGGCTTGACCCAGAAGCGCGGATTGAAGTCTGGGATACTGTCAAGGAGCTTGCCGACGGCGGTACAACGATCTTGCTGACGACCCAGTACTTAGAGGAAGCGGAACAACTAGCGGATCGTATCGCCATTTTGCATGGCGGAAAAATCATCACGACTGGTACACTTACTGAACTCAAAAAGATGTTCCCACAGGCGAAAGTGGAGTATATCGAGAAGCAGCCGACGTTGGAAGAAATTTTTCTCGCAATTATCGGCAATAAAGGAGGAGATATAAAATGAAAAGCAAAACAGGTGTATTATTAGGACGTTTAATGCGCAATATCATGCGCAGCCCAGATACAATTATTACGGTGGCGATTACACCCATTATGATGATGCTACTATTTGTCTACGTATTTGGCGGCGCAATCGAGACAGGGACAGATAACTATGTCAATTATTTATTGCCAGGAATATTGCTAATGGCTATCGCATCTGGTGTCGCATACACGTCGCTGAGGCTGTTTAATGATGTAAAGAGCGGGCTGATGGCACGTTTCATTACAATGCCTATTAAGCGCTCATCGGTATTGTGGGCTCACGTGTTGACCTCGCTTGTTTCCAATGTGCTTACGGTTGTAGTGGTTATCCTCGTCGCACTCTTGATGGGATTCCGTTCTAGCGCGGATATCCTTGATTGGCTCGCTGTAGCTGGGATACTCGGTCTGTTTACGCTGGCATTGACATGGTTAGCGGTCATTCCTGGATTGACAGCGAAGTCTATGGAAGGGGCAACAGCTTACTCGTACCCGCTGATTTTCTTACCGTTTATCAGTTCGGCATTTGTCCCTACAGAAACGATGCCAAAAATTGTCCGTGTGTTCGCAGAGAACCAGCCTGTGACTTCAATCGTGAACTCGATTCGTGCTCTCTTGTATGAAGGGTCAGTTGGCAATGGTATCTGGATCGCTCTTGTCTGGTGCGTCGGCATCATGATAATTGCTTACTTCTTCGCAAGTAAAGTCTTTAAACGCCAGTTAGGATAAAGTCTATAACATAAGAAACTATGGATTACATGTCAGGTGGAATGTGATTCATAGTTTTTTAATTGAAGGAAAATACTAAAGTTAGATATGCTCAATTTAAGTCAAAAAATCATGAATAGAAATAGGTACAAGAGGTTTACTAAATAAAAGTAACGAAACAATTTTAGAGGAAATGGAAGAGATAATTTTAAATTTTTTAATGGTAGGCTTTTCATCGGAAAACTTAACAAATTATTGTGCTGAAATGATCTTGGACTTTTTTAAGGTTAAAGAAAACATATAAAAAGGATGTCTCAAAAGCTAAGCATTTGGACATCCTCAAAATGACTATTAGAAAATATCATTTGCGAAGTTTACATTGTACTTGTGTCAATTACGAATCGATACTTCACA
>k87-5771_pt1 | contig 17622 bp, 14 predicted proteins | sample MGYA00084031_6733416 | MGnify analysis MGYA00084031
AAACATTATATCTTGGTGCTGAGTTGATTATTAGAAAAAGTACAAATTAAAACGAAGAAAACAGCTTAATTCATTAAGCTGTTTTTTTGATTTTCGTAAATTTTTTTACTTAAACTAGTAAAATATTTATTTACAGTTTTCCTGTTAGATGCTATATTATTTTTGTGAACGCTTTCTAAATAGGGGGAAAACGTTAAAAAATTTTGAAAGGATGAACATCCATGAAAAATGTAAAAAGACATATTAGCATTATCTGTTTTCTTGCTTTTGTTCTAGTCTTAGCTGCATGCGGACCAAAGGAAAGCAGTGAAAATGGTGCAAATGAGAAAGAAACAACCGGGACTAAAGAATTAATTGTTTGGGAAGATATAGAAAAAGCAGAAGGTATTAAAGATGCCGTTGCAAAATTTGAAAAAGAGCATGATGTAACAGTAAAAGTAGTAGAAAAGGCATATGCTCAACAAATTGAAGACTTGCGTCTTGATGGTCCTGCTGGAACTGGACCAGATGTTCTAACTATGGCTGGAGACCAAATCGGGACAGCTGTAACAGAAGGATTAATAAAAGAATTGAAAGTAGATGAAGGTGTACAAGCTATTTATACAGAATCTGCACTTCAATCACAAATGGTTGAGGGTAAAATTTACGGATTGCCGAAAGCTGTCGAAACAACATTGCTTTACTATAACAAAGATATCATCTCAGAAGATGAGCTACCAAAAACATTAGATGAATGGTATGAAAAGTCTAAAGAGTTAACAAAAGATGGTAATTATGGGTTCTTAGCATTATTCGACCAAATCTATTATGCACAAAGTGTTTTAGGTGGCTATGGTGGATATATTTTTGGAAATGATGGAAATGGAAATTATGATTCAACAGATGTTGGTTTAAATAATGAAGGTGCAATTGAAGGTGCCGAGTATATTCAAAAGTTTTATAAAGAAGGATTGTTCCCAGCTGGAATTATCGGAGAACAAGGGATTAATGTATTAGAATCATTATTTACGGAAGGTAAAGCAGCAGCAATTATATCTGGACCATGGAATTTAGAGCCGTTCAAAAAGGCTGGGGTAAACTATGGCGTAACAAAATTGCCTGAATTATCAAATGGCGAAAATATGAGCGCATTTGTTGGAGTGAAAAGCTACAATGTAAGCGCATATTCAAAAAATGCTGAATTGGCAGAGGAATTTGTTGAATTTATTACTAATGAGGAAAACTCTAAAACAAGATATGAAGTAACACAGGAAGTACCTGCAGTAAAAGCATTAGCTGAAGATCCAGTTGTGAAGGAAAGCGAAGCTGCACAAGCAGTTGCTGAGCAATCTCAATTCTCAGAATTAACACCAAATATTCCTGAAATGAATGAAGTATGGACACCTGCTGATAGTGCGTTACAAACAATCGCTACAGGTAAGGCTGAGCCAAAAGAAGCTTTAGATCAAGCCGTTGAAACAATCAAGGGACAAATCGCAGCAAAACATGGCGGAAAATAAATAGAAATAAATCGATAGTTCATTTTTTAAAAATAGGGTCAGACCCCTCCTACAAAAAATAATGACGGTTTAAAGGTTTAAAATCTTAAATCCGCAATATTTGGAGGTGTCAGACCCTATTAAGATAGAACACGATGATATATACAAAGTTAATTGTATTCTATAGAAAGAAAGTATAAATTTTTGCGCTTAGTCTAGTGTCTAGCTCCAGCGTATAGCAAGGCGCTTCCGCTTTCTAAGTTCTAAAGAGGTGAAAAAGGTGACATATCGTAAAAAAGCCTTATTATTATCGATAATTCCTGGGTTTGGACAATTTTACAACAAGCAGTGGGCAAAAGGTTTATTGTTTCTTATTTTAGGAGTATCGTTCTTTACTGCTTTTGGAGATTTATTAAATATGGGGTTTTGGGGTCTTTTTACATTGGGGACAGAGGTACCTCGTGATAATTCTGTTTTCTTATTAGCAGAAGGGATCATTGCTTTAATCGTAACGTGTTTAGGGCTATTAATCTATTATTTAAATTTAAGAGATGCATATAAAACTGGAGAAATGCGAGATGAAAATAAAGAGCTATATTCTTTAAGAGAGCAATATCAAAATTTAATTGCTCAAGGTTACCCATATTTAGTTAGTGGGCCATCTCTATTTATCTTAATCTTTGCTGTTATTTTTCCAATTTTATTTAGCTTTGCATTAGCATTTACAAACTATGATTTATATCATTCCCCACCTGCTAATTTAGCGGATTGGGTAGGATTAGATACATTTGGTCAGATTTTCACAGTAGATATTTGGCGTTCAACATTTTTTGATGTTTTAGGTTGGACCGTCATTTGGACACTTGTAGCATCATCTCTTCAAGTAGGTCTAGGTATTTTATTAGCTGTAGTTGTAAACCAGAAGGAGATTCGTTTTAAGAAATTTTATCGGACAATCCTCGTGCTACCATGGGCTGTGCCAGGATTTGTTACAATTCTGATTTTTGCAGGCTTGTTTAATGATAGCTTTGGAGCGATTAACAATGATATTTTAGCGTTTTTTGGCATTGACGCAATTCCATGGTTAACGGATGCGAACTGGTCAAAATTAGCGTTAATCCTTATGCAAGGGTGGTTAGGATTTCCATATATATTCCTTGTTACAACAGGTGTACTGCAATCGATTCCAGAGGATTTATATGAAGCTGCTACTATTGATGGCGCATCCATCTTTGCGAAATTTAAACATATTACAATGCCAATGATCTTAATTGCAATGGCACCGATTATTATTACACAGTTTACCTTTAATTTTAATAACTTTAATATTATTTATCTCTTCAATGGTGGAGGCCCAGCTGTACCTGGTAGCACTGCCGGAGGAACAGATATATTAGTTTCTTGGATTTACAAATTAACAATGCAATCAAGTCAATATTCTTTAGCAGCAGCATTAACGATTTTGTTATCAGTTTTTGTTATCGCAATCGCTCTATGGCAATTCAGACGAACAAATTCATTTAAAGAGGGGGCTTAAGAGATGCTGACAGATATGAAGAGAAAGAAATTCTTTCGACTCCTATTCTCCTATTTGCTATTAACATTCATGGTGGTGGTCATCATCTACCCCTTGCTTTGGACGGTTGGTGCAAGCTTTAACCCTGGTAATAGTTTAGTAAGTACATCAATTATTCCAGAAAATCCGACATTGGATCATTATAAAGAGCTATTTGCAGGGAAAGACAGTCTTCAATATGGTAATTGGTATTTAAATTCATTGAAAATAAGTATTTTTACAATGCTAGGAACAATTTTGAGTGTTTCCTTTACCGCATATGCCTTTTCACGGTTCCGATTTAAAGGAAGAAAAAACGCATTAACGATTTTCCTTTTACTGCAAATGATTCCGCAATTCTCAGCATTAATTGCACTATTTGTTTTAGCGCAAATTCTTGGCTTAATGAATAGTCATTGGTTGCTAATCTTGTTATACATTGGCGGACAAATTCCTATGAACACGTATTTGATGAAAGGTTATATGGATTCGATTCCAATTGATTTAGATGAAAGTGCGAAAATAGACGGAGCAAGTAACACAAGAATCTTTTGGCAAATTATAATGCCGTTATCAAAACCAATGGTTGCCGTTGTTGCCATGAATGGTTTTACAGGGCCATTAGGTGATTTTATCTTATCATCAACAATATTAAGAACACCTGAGTCATATACATTACCGATAGGACTCTACAATTTAGTTAATGACGTTATGGGAGCAAGCTATACAACATTCGCTGCTGGAGCGATCTTAATTAGTATCCCGATTGCGATTGTCTTTTTATTGTTGCAAAGGAACTTTGTATCTGGCTTAACAGCTGGTGGTACGAAAGGCTAATTTTAGATAATCATAGGACAAACAGATAAGGGAGAGAACTATGTCAAAACGAGAAAAAACATATGTAACGAATGCAAAATTCATGCTCCATGGTGGAGATTACAACCCCGACCAATGGTTAGATCGACCAGATATTTTAGCAGATGATATTAAATTAATGAAATTATCACATACAAACACATTTTCGGTAGGGATATTTGCTTGGAGTGCTCTTGAGCCCAGGGAAGGTGTCTACCAATTTGAATGGCTTGATGAAGTAATTGAGAATATCCATAAAATTGGCGGACGGGTTATTTTAGCGACGCCAAGCGGTGCCCGTCCTGCTTGGATGTCACAGAAATATCCAGAAGTGTTGCGCACAAATGGACATAGAATGAAGCAATTGCACGGAGGAAGACATAATCACTGCTTTACATCTGAAGTGTACAGAGAAAAGACACAGCAAATAAATCGTAAGCTAGCAGAAAGGTATGGTCAGCATCCTGCTCTTTTAATGTGGCATATTTCGAATGAATATAGCGGTGAGTGTCATTGTAATAAATGTCAGCAAGCATTTAGAGGCTGGCTAAAGGAGAAATATAACAATGACTTAGATGCCTTGAACAAAGCTTGGTGGACACCATTTTGGAGCCATACATTCAGCGATTGGTCACAAATTGAATCGCCATCTCCGATTGGAGAGAATGCCGTACATGGTCATAACTTAGATTGGCGTCGCTTTGTTACCGATCAGACAATTTCTTTCTTTGAAAATGAAATTGTTCCAATTAAGGAATTAACACCAAATGTTCCGATTACAACAAACTTCATGGCAGATACGAATGATTTAATTCCGTTCCAATCGTTAGATTATAGCAAATTTGCTAAGCATCTAGATGTAATTAGCTGGGACGCATATCCAGCTTGGCACAATGATTGGGAAACGACTGCTGATTTAGCAATGAAGGTAGGCTTTATTGATGATCTTTATCGTAGTTTGAAGCAACAACCGTTTTTATTAATGGAATCAACACCAAGTGCTGTTAACTGGCATCAAGTTAATAAGGCAAAACGCCCAGGGATGCACTTACTATCTTCCATGCAAATGGTCGCACATGGATCTGACAGTATTCTTTATTTCCAATGGCGAAAATCCCGTGGCTCTTCAGAAAAATTCCATGGTGCAGTAGTAGACCATGATAATAGTTCTGAGAATCGAGTTTTTAAAGAGGTTGCTAAGGTAGGAGAAACATTAGAAAAGCTATCTGATGTAGTTGGAACGAATCGAACATCAGATGTGGCGATACTTTATGATTGGGAAAGCAACTGGGCAATTAATGATGCACAAGGCTTTGGTTTAGATACAAAGCGATATCCACAAACGTTGCAGCAACATTATCGAACATTCTGGGAAAAGGATATACCAGTTGATGTCATTACAAAGGAACAAGATTTTTCATCTTATAAGCTATTAATCGTTCCTATGCTTTATTTAGTAAGCGAAGAGACAATCGCTCGATTAAAATCATTTGTAGCGAATGGTGGAAGGCTAGTAATGACATATATTAGCGGTCTTGTTAACGAAAATGACTTAACATATACAGGTGGATGGCATCAAGCTCTTCAAGAAATATTCGGTATTAATCCTGTAGAGACTGATACGCTTTATCCAAAGGATGAGAATTACGTCACATATAAGAATGAAAGTTATCTATTAAAGGACTATGCAACAGTGATTGAAGTAGGTGGAGCAAATGTAGAAGGCATTTATATGCAGGATTTCTATGCGAATACTCCAGCTATTACGAGTAACAAGTTTGAGAAGGGAACAGCCTATTATATTGGTGCTCGCTTAAATGATCAATTCCATCGAGATTTTTATCAACAATTAATCGATGAGTTATCATTAAAGCCTGTTTACAATGTTGAACATGGCAAAGGTGTTTCTGTTCAAGTAAGACAGGATAATGAGAAAGATTATATATTCGTTATGAATTTCACAGAAGAAAATCAACCTGTTACATTCTCTGACACTGTACGTGATTTAGTAACAGGGGATGAATTATCTGGAGAGCTAGTATTAAAAGAATATGAAGTAAGAATTGTCGAGAAAAAGAGAGATTAATTGCATCGGGTCTCCTTCTGTACAAAAAAGCTGTACAGGAGGAGATAATTAATTATAAGTAATAGCATCATGGTAAAAGAGAATTGTCAAAATGGACAAGCCCTCTCATCCTCTTACAGTTCTATGGAAGCGCTTAAATATAAATTATAAGGCTAAAGGTGAGGAGATTATGAAACTATTGAAAAGAGCTTTTTCTCTATTGCTCATTGTTTTACTTATGCTAAGTTCTATTCAACTATCTAATAATGTCGGGCATGCAGCAGCTAGATCAAATAACTTAGTGACAAATGGTGGATTTGAAACGGACTTTTTTGCAGACAAAACATGGAGTATCGAAAAGACAGAAAATGTTGATGTTCAACATTTTCTTTATTCAAGTGATACATGGATGACTGTTGATGAGGGTACAGCTGCGCTAAAATATTGGGTGAAGGATACAGCATCAGAAAAACAGACCTTTACAATTAAGCAAACGATTCCAAGTCTACCGGCAGGAAGCTATGAGCTTTCAATAAGAACAATGGGTGGAGAAGCAGCCGAGAAAGGTACTGTTAAGCTATTTGCTGGAAATGAGGAGAGTGAAGCAATAGCAACTTCAGGCTACAATGCATGGGGAACAATTACATTGCAATTCGACCTCAAAGAAGAAACATCAAATCTACAAATCGGTGCGATTGTCAGTGGAGAACCAAAGGCATGGGGGTACTTAGATCAAATGCGTTTAATCTCCAATCAAAGTCATCTGCCTGAACCTGTGGAAGCAGATATCTTTGTTGAAAGGGTAGATGGAATGAATGAGGATTTTATAAAAGGTGTTGACGTTTCTAGTATTATTTCCTTAGAAGAAAGTGGAGTGAAATTTTACAATTTTGAAGGGAAAGAACAGGATATCTTCACAACATTAAAAGAGGCTGGAGTGAATTATACGCGTATTCGTGTCTGGAATAATCCGTATAATTCGGAAGGCAACGGTTATGGTGGGGGAAATAACGATTTAACGAAAGCAATAGAGATTGGAAAAAGAGCAACAGAAAATGGGATGAAGGTTTTAATAGATTTTCATTACTCTGACTTTTGGGCTGATCCTGCGAAACAGCAAGCTCCAAAGGCATGGAAAAATTTAAGTTTTGAAGAGAAGAAAAGCGAGGTTTATACCTATACAAAGGAAAGTCTGCAAACATTGTTAAATGCAGGAATTGATATTGGAATGGTCCAGGTCGGTAATGAAACAACTGGTGGATTTATTGGTGAAACAGATTGGACAAAAATGAGCCAATTATTTAGTGAAGGTAGTAGAGCAATTCGAGATTTAGATTCCGAAATATTAATAGCGTTGCATTTTACAAATCCTGAAAAGGCAGGGAGCTATCAATTTATTGCTGAAACACTAGAGAAAAATCAAGTCGATTATGACGTTTTTGCAAGCTCTTATTATCCTTTCTGGCATGGGACATTAGATAATTTAACAACCGTTTTAAAGCATGTTGCTGATACGTATGGAAAAAAGGTGATGGTTGCCGAAACATCTTATACATATACAAAGGAAGATGGGGATGGACATGAAAACACAGCCCCAAAAGACTCGGGGCAAACGTTAAATTATCCAATTACAGTTCAAGGGCAGGCAACTGCAGTAAGAGATGTGATTGAAGCTGTCGCAAATGTTGGGGATGCGGGTCTTGGAGTCTTTTATTGGGAACCTGCATGGCTTCCGGTTGGGCCAGCAAATAAATTAGAGAATAATAAGGAGCTTTGGGAAAGATATGGCTCAGGCTGGGCAACAAGCTTTGCCGCTGAATATGACCCTGAGGATGCAGGGCATTGGTATGGCGGGAGCGCAGTGGATAACCAAGCATTATTTGATTTTAATGGAAAACCTCTTGCATCCTTAAATGTGTTCAAATATGTAAACACGGGAGCAAAGGCACCATTAACAATCGATGAAATTCAGGATATATTTATCAGTGCAATAGAAGGTGAGAACATACCATTACCAGAAACAGTAACTGTACGTTACAACGATGGAAGTGAGGGGACGGTTCCTATAACATGGGATCGCAAAGCACTTGAGGAGGCAATCTCTAATGGTAATGGGGAGTATAGCATTGAAGGAACTGTTGAAGGTGGGCAAATTGTTACAGCACATCTAGAAATTAAACCGAAAAACTTTGTGGTTAATCCAAGTTTTGAGGACGATAACCGTAGTATGTGGGAGATTTCATATGAAAATGGATTATCACCACATACTGACTTTCTACACAATGCGTCCGATGCAAAATCCGGTAATTATTCACTTCACTTCTATTCACCTGAAACAGTAGGATTCCGCGTTGAACAGAGGATAACAGGGTTAGAACCGGGTTATTACAATTTGGCAATGTTTGTTCAAGGTGGAGATGCAGAGGAATCTGAGATGTTTCTTTATGCAAATACGAATGACGAACAATACAAGGTCGAAACATCAGTAAATGGCTGGGTTAATTGGAGCAACCCAGTGATAAAAAATATACTTGTCTTAGATGGAACAATAACAATAGGAGCGAGTATTAAAGCGAATCAAGGTGCATGGGGAAGCTTAGATGATTTCTATTTATACCGAGTTGGAGATAGTATTGAAGACAACCCGGAAACTCCAATGGAAGAAAAGCCGGAGACTCCTGCTGAGATTAAGAATCCGACCACACCTATAAGCAATGACAACCACGCTCAAATACCTGAGCAAAACAACGGAAACTCAGAGAATGAGGGGAAGAATCATAAGAATCATATAGATAAGGAAACAACGAAACAGCAAGAGAAGAAAGCTGAAAAAGGGGAATCATTACCTGTAACGGCCACTGCTTCTTATAATATGCTGTTACTTGGTCTTCTATTTATTGGAATAGGAATAACCTATAGATTGGTGAAAAAGAAAAATAAATTACAAGAAAACAAGTAAATTTTAGAGTAGGAGGAAGGATCTTTATGATTTCTTCCTCCCTTTTTATCTATTTTTGGAAGATAATACAAAATAGTAATTGCTTTCTTCACAATAATACTGTATGATGCATAGTATACGATATACAATAATATAAATCAGATAATAATGGAGGTGCATCAGTGGAGGAAATTCTTCATTCACTTACGACAGAATTAAGAAGAGGAACCTTAACCCTCGCTGTTTTAAGCCAATTAAAGACACCGCAGTATGGATATTCACTTGTTCAATTATTAGAGGAAAGCGGGATATCAATAGAACAAAGCACCTTATATCCATTGCTCCGAAGGTTAGAAAAACAGGAGCTTGTCACAAGCAGCTGGGATACGACAGAAACACGGCCAAGAAGATATTATGTTTTAAGTGAGCTAGGTAGTGAGGTATTAGCGCAGCTAAAGCTGGAGTGGGAAAAGATGTCTGAAGAGCTTTACAATCTTTTAAGAGGGGAAGATGGTTCATGAAGATGATTGACCTTTATATTCAAGAGGTGACAAAAAGGTTGCCTGACAAGAGCCGTGAGGATATTGCTTTAGAATTGCGATCGACAATTGAAGATATGCTTCCGGATGACTATACGGAGAAGGAAGTCAAAGCGGTCTTAATGAAATTGGGAAACCCAGCAAAGTTAGCAAATAATTATCTTGATAAGCCGAGATCTTTAATTGGTCCAGCTTATTATGGGATCTATCTAAATTTACTAAAAATGATTTTGCCTATTGCAGCATTTGTAGCCTTGACAGTCGTTATAACGGACCATATTGTTTCTTATGACGGTAAAGAGGCTGTATTGAATGTCATTTTAGATGTAATTGGATTAGGAATATGGAGGATGATAGGAACGGCTATTCAAACCTTCTTTTGGCTAACAGTTGTTTTTGCAATTATCGAAAGAGTTGACCCAGTTCATAAAAATTCTCTGATGACAGGAAAAGAGTGGACACCAGATGATTTAGAGTTGGTTCCATATATAGATAATGAGAAAAGGATTCCAAGCTTTGAAGTATTCGGTGGTCTACTCTGGACCGCCATATGGGCAATCGTCTTCTTTAGTGCTTCAAGCCTTGTTGGGATTTATGAAAAGGGTCCAGAAGGATTAGTGTTTGTTACACCAACGTTTAATCAGGACGTTTTGCATGCTTATTGGCCATTAGTAGCAGTTGTGATTGGATTTGAACTAGCAAATTCAATTTGGAAATATATCACACGGCATTGGACGATAAAATTAGCGGTATTTAATTGTTGTTACCAATTTATATCATCAATTGCTTTTGTGATTATTATTACGAATCCTCGCTTGGTTCTTCCGGAATTCAAGGATTATATGACAGAGGTGTTATCATTAGGAGCTAGTTGGGAGACATGGACTTTATCGGTGGCCATTTTCACTTATATTTTATTTGCTGGGATAGAAGCGGCAAAAGGAATAAGAAAAGCAAAATCAAATAAAATGACAAACTCATCTTTAACAAAAACATTATGAATTGGTTCAATGCTTTATTTTAAATCGATTAAAATAAAGCATTGATCATCACTTTTACAATTATTTATTACTAAATTATCAAGTGTTTGGGCTATTTTCCCTTTTAGGTTTAAAAGAGGTGCCGACCGATTGTTCTCCATTAATCTACTTAAGTGAGTGGAGTCTAACGGTTCTGTCACACCGTTACGTAGCAAGATGTCATGGTTCATGAATAAAACCCCTTTAAGTGAATACTTATTCCAACTGTAGTTTTACAAAACTATTAATTACCATGATACCACTTACAAAATAAAAAAAGGTGGTTTTGTTACATAGACATATAAAAGCTCCTAATCAAATAGGAGCTTTCTAAGATTACAATGCTTCTTTAATGACACGTTTATAATAAAGTACAGATAATATGCCAAATATCGAATATAGCATCGTGTACACGACCATGACGATTATCATTGGTGCCCATACTTCTGTACCGAATAAAAACCAACCAGATTGCACGGCGAAATAGCTATGGAACAAACCGATAACTAAAGGGATACCAAAATTATAGATTTGCTTTAATTGAATACCTTTAATTAAATCCCCTTGAGTAAAGCCTAGCTTTCTTAAAATCGTATAGTTACCCTTTTCTTCTTCACTTTCATCCATCTGTTTAAAATATAAGATACATCCAGATGTAATAAGGAAGGCTAATCCTAAAAAGGCAACGATGAACATGATGAGACCCATGTTGCTTTTTTGGTTTTTACTCATTTCAAGCTGAGATGAAGCAGTAGCTGTATACGTTGGTTCATTAAATAGCTCGTCAGCCTTTTCTAACTCTTTTTCATCCTTAATATTAATGCCGATATAAAGAGATGTATCTAGTTGGATCTCAGGATTTATATCTGTCTTCAAACGCTCAAATATTTTTTCGTCAACAATGGCAAGGGGAAGACCTCCATTTGCAAACGTGTATGGAACAATATATTCTTTCTCTAGCCCTAGGAAGGTTAGCGGGATTTCTTCTTTAAGACCAATGAAAGTAACGTCTCCTGCCTTTTTAAACGACATAAACCTCTGTAATAAGTCACTATAACCAGTGAAAATTGTTTCATCCTCAGATATATTAATATGATCAACTGACTTATCACTAATAACAGGTATCACCATTTTATTTTCATCAAAGTTCACTTCACCCAAATTAATATTTGAAATATCCTTTATATTAGCTTCAACTTGAATAACATCAATTACCTTTTCAGAGAAGGCAATGTTATTTTTCTGTAATAGATTTTTAAAGCTATTTGCATCCTCATGACTGGATAAGGCGAAATGAGATGGTACATTGTCCTTCGCTGATTTTTCTGCTGAATAATAGGAAATGTAGCTTAGTGATAATAGGCCAATTGCTAATGCCGAAACCGTTGTAATAATCGTTAACAGTAATGCATTGGATTTCATTCGAAACATAATAGAGGATAGAGATAAAACCTCATTAATATTTAAATAACCATCTTTGCTTTTTCTTATGATATTAGCGAGAAAGCTAACAGACCCTTTATAAAACAGGTAAGTCCCAATAATAACTGATCCTAGAATAAAAATCATAAGGAGAAATAGTTTATTACTGGATGTATAATCTCCATCAAAAAGTCTTGAAGACACATAGTACCCTAACAAAATTAAAATTAAACCAATTAAGCCAAGCGTCATTTCCAAAAAGGATATCTTTTTCACTTTATCTTCAGTTGCTGATGTTACTTTAAATAAGGACAAGATAGTTTGCCTTTTTATAAATCCGTAATTCATCATCATAATAAAAAAGTAGATAAAGAGAAAAACGATTAACGTTTGGATGAAGGCCGGGCTAGAAAAGTGTAAGCTTGCAAGCTCTTTAACTTCAATGATTTTAAATAAAATCATGAGAATAAGCTTTGATACGGAAAATCCGACGATAATCCCAATTAGTAATGAACTAAAATATAAAATAAAATTTTCCACCGTTAAAATGCGGAAGATTTTATTTTTTGTCATTCCAATTAATTGGAATAAACCAATTTCCTTACTTCGTCTTTTAATGAAAATCGTATTAGCGTATAAGAGGAAAACCGAAACAATGACAACAAGTAATACTGATGCAGCACGAATCGAGGCAGCACCTTTAATTGAACCCTCAACTTCATCCATTGATGGGTCATATTGTAATGTAACAAAAGAAAAATACAAGGCAACACTAAAAATTAATGCAAAAACATATAAGAAATAGTTTTTTAGATTTTTTTTCAGATTTCGGATGATAAGCTGATTGATGTTCATGCTTTAACCCCACCTAAGACACCTTGTGTTTTCATAATATCCTGGAAGAAAATCTGTCTTTCTTGGTTACCTTTATTTAATTGCGTGTAAATTTGCCCATCTTTAATGAAAATGACTCGGCTGCAATAGCTCGCGGCAACAGGGTCATGTGTTACCATAATAATCGTTGCTTTTCGTTTATGATTTAAGTCACTTAGCTTGTTTAAAAGGTCGGAAGCAGATTTTGAATCAAGGGCACCTGTTGGTTCATCAGCGAAGATAATGCTTGGCTCATGGATGAATGCTCTAGCTGCGGAAGTCCGTTGTTTTTGTCCTCCTGATATTTCACTCGGATATTTATCCTTTAAATCATAGATGCCAAGCTCATTTGCTAGCCCTTGAAATTTTTCTTCCGCTATTTTTTTGGGGGTTTTTGTAATTGATAAAGGTAATAAAATATTTTCCTTTACAGTGAGAGTATCTAACAGATTATAATCCTGGAAGATAAAGCCAAGGTGCTGTTTACGGAATTCTGCTAGCTGCTTCTCCTTCATCCTTGTCATTTCTTTCCCCTCTATCACAATAGAACCTTGGCTTAGATGGTCGATTGATGAAAGAACATTAAGAAGAGTAGTCTTTCCGGAGCCAGACGCACCCATAATACTAACAAATTCTCCATGTTCAATCGTTAAATCAATCCCTTTGAGTACTTCGTGTTTATTAAGTTTATTTCCATAGCTTTTATGAATTTTGTGAGCTTCTAATATATTCATTTTTAGTTTCCAACTCCTTTTATAATAGGTTTTGCTAAATATGTCCGCACACTTTTGCTAGTAGGAGTTCGCTTTCCGTATGCCACATTCACCTGAATTTATCCTAATTATAAATGGGATAATCGAGTATTTCCTTTTATTATCCTAACAATTGAAAAAAGCATGTGACATTTTTGTCACATGCTCATCATATTGTCGAACTCATTTTTCTTTGGAAATTTTAAGGTTACCTTTGTTCCCTTATTGAGTTGGGATTGTACATTAATATCTATTAGCAAAGGCTTTGCGACTTTTTTTGTTAAATAAAGTCCCATTCCTGTTGAAGAATGATCAAGATGATTAGTTGTTGAAGTAAATCCTTTATCAAAAATTCGCGGTAGGTCTTGTTGGTTTATTCCTCTTCCGTAATCAACTATTTCTAAAATAGTCCTGTCATTTTTGCTATAGCTACGAATTAAAATATCAGACGAATCACTATATTTAATTGCGTTTGTTAATAACTGTCTTACGATAAAGGCTAGCCATTTACCGTCACTGAGCACTTCCTTTATTTCAAGCTTGATATCAAAGCCGATACCTTTTTGAATGCACCAGGATTGCAATGCTTTTATCTCTTTAAATACTAACTGCTTTAAATCAACCATTTCTACGTACAAATCGTTTTCTATAAAGGCCGAGCGCTTTTGATGAAGCTGCTGATCAAGCAGAAGATGGATTCGAAGCCATTCATATAAAAGCTGTGATTTAAGGGTTCCGGGCTCTAAGCGTTCAATCATTAGATGCATTGCGGTTAAAGGTGTTTTAACTTCATGAATCCAAGATAATAGCTCATCCTTTTCCTGGTCTAGTGCTAGCTGATTTTGTGAGGCAGTCTCTTTTAGCTGCTCTGTCTGATTTGTTAAATGGGTAACGACCAATTTTGTAAATGGTGTATTTGCTGTATCAATGCTAGCTAAATCAAGACTATTATCCCAATCCTGTAAGCTTTTATAAAACTTTATCTCTTTAAAGTAACGGACCGTAAGAAAAATGGCAAAAACTATGAACGATAAAAAGACAATATAGAGCAATGAAGAAAACGGTATAGTTGGGTCGAGATAACTTATTAAGAGAATAAGAATTTGCTGGAGGATAAAAAGAAGAATCCAGCTTTTTCTTTCGAGGATAAATTCCTTTATCATAAGAAATTCTCTTCCTTTGCTATATATCCTTGGCCAACCTTCGTTTCAATATATTTACCTAATCCAAGCTCATCTAATTTTTTTCGTAATCGATTTACATTTACAGTCAACGTATTGTCGCTAACAAATCGTTCATCATCCCATAGCGCTTGAATTAGTTCTTCACGACTAATAATTGTATTTTTCTTTTCAATTAATTGCTTCAAAATAAAGAGTTCATTTTTTGTAAGCTCTACTGTTCCAAGATCATTAGAGACACTATTACGTTCAAAATCGACAGTCGCTCCGCACCAGCTTTTAATTGCGATTGGCTCGTTATTATAATCATGAACACGTCGAAGGATGGCTTGTATTTTGGCGATAAGCACATCAAAATGAAATGGCTTTTGAATAAAATCATCTGCTCCAAGCTGCATGGACATGACCATTTCTGTAGGATGATCCCGTGAAGATAGGAAGATGATTGGAACATTAGAGTGAGCACGAATCATCCGGCACCAATGAAATCCATCATACTTTGGTAATTGAATATCAATAATGACTAAGTCAGGTTTAATTTTCGTGAAATCCTCCATCACTTTATTAAAGTTTGAAATTCCATATACTTCATAGGACCAGCTCATTAGTCTCTCTTTTACTTCCTCAAAAAGAGTTTTATCATCTTCTATTAATAATAATTTAAACATCATCTCACCACACATCTTTACTTAATCGATATATAAATTGTATAGCAAATCATGGTAATCTGCTATACAAGATAACGTATTAGGATATATTGCAACTATTTTATCGGTCATTAGTATTCCAAATTGGCGAGAATGATTTTATTGTTTGATTTAAAGGTCAATGAGTAAAGGAGGCGACTAACCTCCTTTTTTTACTACTTTTTAACAAACTGATAATAAAAAGATTCAGGAGGAATTAGCTTAGCTAATGTATTAGAGCAGCTTTGAAATTCTGCTAATACTTTTGCGCCAATCCAGTTTCCTGGTAAATAATCGGGTGGAAGCATTGGATCCACTATTAATAGCTCATGGATAACCTCAATTAGTTCTAAATAGTGGATAAATACATAAAGCGGATGTAATTGGTCGCTTTTGTTGTATGAACTTACTTTATGCTTAAAGTCATGTAAAAACCAATTGTACTTTTCTTCGTATAACGCATGGATCTTATCCAATTCCCATATTGTATCAGCCTTAAAGATGCCAGAAGATCCTTCAACACTAACTCCGTTTAAAATAAATTCATTGCTAGATAGAAGTGTGACATAATTCTCAATCTCGAGCGTGTCAATTAAGGAAAGAAGCCGTTCTGTTATATTCCAAGGGTATATATAAACACTTTTATATAAAGAGCCAAAGCCAAGCTGCAAAATACTTCTTCTAAATAAATCTCTCTTTTTTCTCTCTGTTTCGGGTATTTCAATTATTGCAATATACCACTTTTTATCCCAGCTTTCTGTATAATAGTTCCGCTTAGAATAGAAAGATTGGATAGTCTCAATTCCTAATGAAGTAATTTGATAGAAAGCTCGTTGTGGGGAGGTTATAAATTGGTCCTTCTTTAACTTCGTAAGTACATTTCGAATCGTTTGTTGTGTATAGTTCATTTGTTCAAAGATAGTGATAAGTGTCTTTCCTTCAATTTTTTCTACCTTCGAAATTAAATATAAAAGTTGTTTCTCAATATTCACCTTGTACACCTCCACATTAAATAATAAAGAATAAACGAGTGTTTTCAAAATGTTATTTTTTAAATGATCGTTTAATTGGAGTTGACAGGAAATGGATAATTAATATAATATTAAAAATAACGAACGTGCAAATTTAAATTATATTAAGTGGGGAGAGTTATATTTATGAAGTATCTTGATAAAAATGAAGCAAAAATAGATTATTTAAATGCATATGAGAGAGGTTTAACATTATGGCCTCTTCCATACTCCTTAAACTATGTAAAGACCTCGTTTGGAAGTACACACATCATCGACAGTGGAGATAAAGCGAAACAACCATTATTGTTGCTCCATGGAGGAAGTATGAGCTCTACAATGTGGTATCCTAATGTACTCTATTGGAGTAAACATTATCGGGTTATTTGTATTGATATTCTTGGTGACAAAAATAAAAGCATTCCTAAAAAGCCATTTATCAATCGAGAATCGTATTCTGTTTGGTTAAAGGAGGTAATGGATAGCTTGCAAATTGAAAAGGCAAGTTTAGTTGGGTTATCTTATGGAGCTCTTCATGCATTAAATTTCGCTCTGCATTTTCCAAATCGATTAAATCGAGTTGTTCTTATGAGTCCTGCTGAGTCATTTCTATCCTTTAAGCCTGAGTTTTACTCATATGCATTTGGAATGGTACAAAATGAAGAGGGAGTTGACCAATTTTTGGATTGGATATTTGCTAATCGTTATCGGCTTGATGAAAAAATGAAGAGTCAATTAGTAGCTGGAATGATGTGGGTAGAAAAGGAAAGGGATACAAAACCGAAAGATAACGGGTTTCCTTATGTTTTTACTGATAAAGAACTTACTTCTGTTCAAGTTCCAATCCTTTTATTAATTGGTGAACATGAGGTAATGTATAACCCTATTGAAGCGTTGGAAAGAGCAAAAAGGTTTGTACCACAATTAACTGCCGAACTTATCGCAGGTGTTGGGCATCTAATGTCGATGGAAAAGCCGGAGCTCATCAATAAAAGGGTTTTAAGCTTTTTAACTTCTGAATGATTCTATTTATGATAAAAAATATAAAAATCCTCTTTACATACCTTAGGGGGGTATAGTATTATTAAGTCAACGAAATAAAAATAATTTAAATTGACATAATAGGAGAGGATAAATGATGGAAAAAGTAACATTACATGTAAGCGGGATGTCATGTGGACATTGTGTGAAAGCAATTGAAGGGTCTGTAGGCAAATTACAAGGTGTTGAAAAGGTAGCAGTCGATTTA
>k87-234539_pt1 | contig 17562 bp, 16 predicted proteins | sample MGYA00084031_6733416 | MGnify analysis MGYA00084031
CAGGAGCCCGGCAGGAGACACAGGAGCCTGACAGGACGCACAGGAGCCCGGCAGGACAGACTAGAAAGAGGGGAGGAAGTGCATTGGTGAACCGGCAGGATTCAGCGGCGGCTGTGAATCAAGAAGAATGGCAGCAGTTTCTAAAGGACTATCTGGATGACGTTCACCGCTACGGAGTTGATCAGGGTTACGAACGCATCTGGCCGTTTTGGAAAGAAGGGAAAATACGGGAATCGCTCTTTTGGAGACAGTGGCAGCGCTGGGAAGATCAGCTTCAGGAGAGAGGGGCGGTTACTACCGCTGTTCACGGGCGTGCCATCCCCCTCTTCTGGATGGAAAAGGGCAGAGAAATTCAGCTTTGCATGAGCTGGAACGTCCAGCGATGGTATACATTAAAGGGAGAGAGCAGAGTAGAGGAAGCAGAGAGAATTTTGCGTGTCATCCTGAACCGCGCAGACGGAGGATGGCATGTCGATCATATCGAAGAAATCAAAGGTGACGGAGCCTTGTCTGACGAAACGAAAGAAACGCTGTCAACTCTAGAAGAACCCGAGGATAATCTCCTCCCTACTCTTTTCGTGCACGGAGCAGGAGGATACAATTCGGGTCGGGCTATCGCGTATGCGGAGAGATACTGGAATACAGCCAATCCTGCCTATCCGCTCTTTACTGATAACTGTACGAACTTTATCTCGCAATGCTTGCATGCAGGCGGGATTCCGATGCTTTTTTCCCGGGAACAGGGGAAGGGCTGGTGGATGCGGGGCAGCGGAAAAGGTGCCAACTGGAGCTACAGCTGGACGGTGGCACATAGTTTATATTTGCTCTTAAAGTCTGGCCGGCCGCCGATGCGGGCAGTGGCAGTGCCCTCTGTCGAGCAGTTGGAGCCGGGAGATATCATCTGCTATGATTTTAACGGCGACGGACGATTCCAGCACAATACCATCGTCGTGGCAAAAGACGCGAACAACATGCCTCTGGTCAATGCAAATACAACCAACAGCCGCCTGCGTTACTGGGACTACCGCGATTCGACGGCCTATACCCCGCAAATCCGGTACGCTTTTTTTCGCATCCGTGGAACGTGATCGGATGCGGAGTCTGTTGGCTATCCATAAACAAGACAGGGCCTCTCTGTGCGAGAGGCCTTATTCATTTTGTCCGGCGCAAGAAGACGGTTTTTACAAAGGCAATGAGACGAATGGCGACGACAATTCCGGCTATCCACAAAAAATCGCCCGGAGTATGCGGTTCGCCTTTTATCGAATTCACATAGATGAGGGCGTGAAACACGACCAGGACAAATAACAGGAAATTGCTCATGTGGATGCGTTTCCAGCTGGAGCCGCCAAGCAGCTTCTCTGCATAGCGGGAAGACGTAATCCAGAGACAGAACAGGAGGATAAAAGCAATCAGACCCATGTAGTTGGCTATGCCGGTAAAAGTAAAATTGGGAGACAGTCCGCCGCCGTAGACACTGGCGTCCAGGAAGAAAAGACCGAGCCACCCTTTTGCGGTTATATCGCTTTGCAAAAAATGCAGCTGAGGCCCTTTTTCGAAAATAAACAGGACGAGTGCGACGTGGACCAGTGCACACACGCCGCCGATAATGCCCAAGTCTCTTCGGAGCAACAAAAGCTGGGGGGCAAAGCGCGCAAGCCACTGTTTGATTGGACCGAGCAGCAAAGTGAGGCTTATCAGCAGGAATGCCAAATATCCGGAAATCATACTCAGGGCTTCAGGCGTGCGGAAAAAAGAAAATTGCGGCCACTTGATCCAAAATACAGCAAGGAGAAAAAGCAGACTGACGATAAAGGCAAGGAAACGAAACAAACGCATTTGCAAGGCCACTCCCTTTCGGTGCGATACCCGTTTTCTTTTTGATGCAGGACACCTCTGATTTGTTACAGGAAGTGGCGTCTTCAAAAGCAATGTTCGTTACACGCTTGTTGGAAAGTGAAGGTTATTGCGATTGCAAGAGTGGGCGGATTTCCTCCTTCAGAATCGGCTGGATAGGAATGATCCGATAAGAAGATGATCTCCTAAGAGGATGAGATGAATAGCGGATTTTATGAAAAAGGGATGATAAGAAAAACTTGTTTTATGAAAAAGGCGATACGATACAAAACGGATGAAGCGAATCAGTGTTAAACGCGGAGCCTGTTACAAAGCCATTCCAACGGGGCAAACGGGTGGCCTTCCCTATGTCTGTTTATGTATAATAGAGGATGTTTGAAAGTCCGGTAACCAAGGAGATTTTTGATTATGCCGTTACACATCGTCCTTCATGAGCCGCTCATCCCTGCCAACACGGGAAATATTGCCCGTTCCTGTGCTGCTACGGGTGCGCATTTGCACTTGATTCATCCGCTCGGCTTTTCCACAGACGACCGCTATTTAAAGCGGGCAGGTCTTGATTACTGGCACGCGGTACAGGTGCATCACTACGATGATTTCGACCATTTCGTCCGCGAGCAGGGGGAAAACGCCGGTACGTTTTACTTCGTGGAAACGTGGGGAGAAAAGCTTTACACGGAGGTTTCCTTCCGTGATGGCGATTATATCATTTTGGGCAAGGAAACAACCGGTCTTCCGGAGGAGTTGACAGACCGATACCGGGAACAGACGATTCGCATTCCGATGAGCGGCGCCACCCGATCCGTCAATTTGTCCAATTGCGCTGCCATTGTCCTGTTTGAAGGGCTCAGACAGCTGGGCTTCCCCGGACTCAAATAACGAGCATGACCCGTAGCCTGACAATCATCCAAACAAGGGAGAGAACGTACATGAACACGACAACGATCCTATTTGACCTCGATGGAACACTGCTGGAAATGAGGACGGACCCGTTCGTAAAAGGATACCTGAAGGAACTGGGGCAGTATATGGGGGATAACTACGATAGTCAGGCGCTGCTCGGGATCATTTGGGAAGCGACCAAAACGATGATCATGAACCAGGACCCCGAAAAAACGAATGAGCAAGTCTTCATCGAATACTTTGCAGAGCACAGCCCTTGGTCAAAGGAAGAGCTGTGGCCGCTGTTCGACAAGTTTTATCAAGAAGTGTTCCCATCGCTCTCCCATCTGACGCATCCGTCCCCTTGGGCGAAAAAAATTATTGAAGCGGCAAAAGAGCAAGGGTATCGTGTAGCTGTCGCCACGAATCCGGTTTTTCCGCGTGATGCCATTCATAGCCGGTTGGCCTGGATTGAACTGTCTCCGGACGATTTTGAGCTGGTCACAGTCTACGAGGAGTCCCATTTTACCAAGCCGAATCCGGGCTACTTCCAGGAGATCTGCAGCAAGCTGGGAGTCAAGCCTGAGGAATGCGTCATGGTCGGCAACCACATGCAGGAAGATATGGTCGCCAGCAAAGTGGGGATGAAGACGTTCCTCGTGACAAATTGGCTGGAGGATCGCGGAGAGCCGCAATATCCAGTCGATCAACAGGGAACGCTCGAGGAGCTTTATACGGCGATCACGGAGCGGACAGGCCTGTTTGCCAAGTAATGCTGAAGGCAGCGATTTATACTGAAAGATTGAGCAGGTACCAGGTGCCTGCTCTTTTTGTGGTGGTTGGACCACCGCCATACTGCGCCGCAATTTAACTCAGAATTGGAGCACGTTCAGATTGCGCCGGCGACGTAGGTCGGAAGGGACGCATGTTCAGATCGCATGGCGAGAAAATCCGAGAGACACACGTACGGTTTTCACCCAGCGACGTACGCCGTAGGAGAAGCGCATGCTCAGATTGCGTATATTGCTGCTGCAGCAGACAAGCCACAATCTTTCATTGTTATCCCATCATTTTCACATAGTTCTTGGCTACTCTATTCCTGCACCAGGAAATCTGGAGATGGCAAGAGTGAAGGAGAGGGTTTTGATGAAAAAATGTGTGTCTTCCATTTTGTCATTGAGCCTGCTTTTGGGAGGCGTATCCGTTGTCAACGCAGCGGAAGTGCCATCCGTGGACAAGGCAGCTCATGCAAAAGCGAGCAAACCTGCAAACACCGGGAAACAGGCAAAGGCTGAAGCGCGCCAGCAGCATCTGGACAAAATCAAAGCGCTCGCAGAAAAATGGGGCATTGATACCACGAACATGACAGTCGAGCAAATGAAAGAGGCCTACAAAGCGAAGCGTGCGGAATTGAACGCGGAGAAATTGGCCAAGCTCAAGGAAAAGGCCCAAAAGTGGGGCATACAGCTCGATGGAAAGACGGCTAAAGAAGTGAAGGCAGCCGTAAAGGCAAAACAAGCGGAAAAGCACGAGCAGCAGCTGGCCAAGCTTGTGGAAAAGGCCGGAAAAGCGGGGGTAGAAACATCTGCTGGCCAGACTCCGAAGGAAATCAAACAGATGATCCAGGCCAAAAAGGCCGAAACCAAACAGCAGCGTCAAGCCAAACAGGCAGAGCATATTGCCAAGCTGCAGGAAAAGGCGGCTCAGCTGGGGACCGATGCAACTGGAAAAACAGCAAAAGAGCTGAAGGAAGCGATCAAAGCGAAAAAGGCCGAAATGAAAGCAGCGAATAAAGCCGAAAAAAAGGCTGAGAAACAAGCAGAGAAGCAAGCGAGCAAAGAGGCAAAGCAAAAGGCGAAGCAAGAAGCAAGGCAACAGGAAAAACAAGCACCAAAACAAGCAGCTCAGCAACAGAATCAGGTGTAACAACCCTCGTAGTGGGTCTTGGGGAATGGAGTCATCGTGTTTCGATGGCTCCTTTGTTTCGATCAAAAGGATAAGGGAGCGAAGGCTTCGGCGAAAAGCTTGACCTATCCAAGTTTCGCGATCAAAAAAAAAAACAGGATGCCTGTCAAAGGCAGCCTGTTTTTTTCCTGGGAGCGATGTGAAAAGGAAAGCCTCAATTAAGCTTGGCCTTACAGATTCCAGGTCTTGTCTTCGTTATATCCTGCCGTCAGAATGAAAAACAGAAATGCGGCAAAGACCAATCCTACGATAAACGTACCCATGTTGGACTGCTCCTTTCGTTACCAAACTACTCCCATTATAACCTAGCCTTCCCTGTTTGCAAGGGAAATACGGAGAGCGCTTTCTGTCATTCTGATGAATTTTTTGGCGCCGTTTTCCAGAGGGAACGGGCAGCGATACAGGCCCATGCCAAAACGCTTATCCGATCATCAAGTTCGCTGAAACATGTGTCGTCTTCGCGCATACAGATAGGAAAAGACAGCAAAAATGTCGTGTCTTTGGTTGAGAGCAGCTTCGATAAGAATGCGTGGCCGCTGGCGGACATATACATGAAAGTACATGGTCGTTCGCGAAGAGAGAGGGCTTAAGAGGGAGGAGAGACGAGCATGGACATTTTAAAGCGCATCGCCGAGCATCGGGCCCGAGAAGAAAAGATGATGTGGAAAGGCACATTTGCTGAATATCTGGAACTGGTTCGTAAAAATCCGCAGATTGCCCAGACTGCTCACTCACGCGTCTATAATATGATCAAGAGTGCCGGCGTAGAGGAAAACGAGGACGATAGCCGCTCCTATCGTTTTTTTAGTCGGGAGATTTTTGGTCTGGATCGCGCGATTGAACGATTGGTGGAGGAATATTTTCACTCTGCCGCCCGCCGATTGGATGTACGCAAGCGGATTTTGCTATTGATGGGCCCGGTCAGCGGCGGGAAATCGACGATTGTGACGATGCTCAAAAAGGGATTGGAGGAGTATTCCCGGACAGATGAGGGAGCCGTTTATGCACTGGACGGATGCCCGATGCAGGAAGAGCCGCTCCATCTGATTCCGCATGAATTGAGACCGGAAATTGAGGAAGAGCTGGGGATCAAGATCGAAGGGGAATTGACTCCTTATAATCGCATGCGTCTGGAAACCGAGTTCGGAGGGCGTATTGAAGACTTCCCCGTCAGGCGAATCTTTTTCTCGGAGGCGGAGCGTGTCGGGATCGGAACCTTCAGTCCATCTGACCCCAAGTCTCAGGATATTGCTGATTTGACGGGAAGCATCGATTTTTCCACCATCACGAAATACGGCTCGGAATCGGACCCCCGCGCCTACCGCTTCGATGGCGAGCTGAACAAGGCCAACCGGGGCCTTATGGAATTCCAGGAAATGCTGAAGTGCGATGAAAAATTTCTTTGGCACCTGCTCTCGCTCACACAGGAAGGCAATTTCAAGGCTGGACGCTTTGCCTTGATTTCTGCCGATGAGCTAATCGTCGCGCATACGAACGAGTCAGAGTACAAAGCTTTTATTGCCAATAAAAAGAACGAAGCGCTGCAATCCCGCATCATCGTCATGCCGATCCCCTACAATTTGCGGGTGAGCGACGAGGAAAAAATATATGCAAAGCTGATCAAGCAGTCTGATCTGGGACACGTGCATATCGCTCCGCACGCGCTGCGGTCGGCGGCAACCTTCTCCATTTTGACCCGCCTGAAGGAGTCAAAGAAACAAGGAGCCGATCTGCTGAAAAAGATGCGTCTCTACGATGGCGAGTCGGTGGAGGGCTTCAAGGGTTCCGATCTGGACGAACTGAGAAACGAGCATGCTGACGAAGGGATGTCGGGCATCGATCCCCGCTACGTGATCAACCGTATCTCCAGCGCGCTGATCCGACGGGATACGGAGTGCATCAACGCGCTCGATATTCTGCGCGCGTTGAAGGAAGGCTTTGACCAGCATCCGTCCATCACCAAGGAGCAGCGGGAGCGTTATCTCAACTTTATTTCCATGGCTCGCAAGGAATACGACGAATTGGCCAAAAAAGAGGTTCAGAAGGCGTTCGTCTACAGCTACGAGGAGTCCGCCAAAACGCTGATGGACAATTACCTCGACAATGTGGAAGCCTACGCCAACATGAATAAGCTCCGCGACCCGGTCACCGGCGAGGAGATGGACCCGGATGAGCGCTTGATGCGTTCCATTGAAGAGCAGATCGGCATCTCGGAAAATGCGAAGCGGGCATTCCGTGAAGAAATTTTGATCCGGATTTCCGCGTACGCCCGCAAAGGAAAGCGATTTGACTACAGCACGCATGACCGGCTCCGCGAAGCGATCGAGAAAAAGCTGTTTACCGATTTGAAGGACGTCGTCAAAATTACGACCTCCAACAAAACGCCGGATGAACATCAATTGAAAAAGATCAATGAAGTAACCCGAAGGTTGATCGATGAGCATCACTATTGCCCTGTTTGTGCCAACGAGCTGCTGCGATATGTAGGCAGTCTGCTGAATAGGTAAAAGGGGGCACCCAAAGGGCACTTTTGGATCTGGCTTGACGATGAAGTAATTCGGCGCAGCTGCGCCAGTAGGAGGCACCCAAAGGGCACTTTGGATCTGGCTTGACGAAGGAGTAATTCGGCGCAGCTGCGCCAGTAGGAGGGGACCCTATGGAGGATTCGGTACCGTTTGTCGTCTCCAGGGAAGACTGGTCGCTGCACCGCAAAGGGTACCAGGACCAAACCCGCCACCAGGAAAAGGTGAAGGAAGCGATCAAGAAGAACTTGCCTGACCTGGTCAGCGAAGAAAATATCATCATGTCAAACGGGCGTGACGTGATTAAAATTCCGATTCGCTCTCTGGATGAATACCGGCTGCGGTACAACTTCCAAAAAGGAAAGCATGCCGGGCAAGGAAAAGGGGACACCAGAGTAGGGGATGTCATTGCCAAGGACGGCGATCACGCCCAAGGGGCCGGGAAGGGCCAGGGCGCCGGCGACCAGCCGGGCGTCGACTATTTCGAAGCGGAAATCACCGTGGAAGAGCTTGAGGAAATGCTCTTTTCGGAGCTGGAGCTGCCGAATCTCCAGCGCAAGGACGAAGACCAGATCGTGATCGAAGAGACGCGGTTTAACGACGTTCGCAAAAAAGGCTTGATGGGCAATATTGACAAAAAGCGGACATTGATCGCGGCGATTCGTCGCAATGCGCTGGCCGGGTACAGCGACATGGAGCTGGGGATCAGCGACGACGACCTGCGATTCAAAACGTGGGAGGAGATCATCAAGCCGCACTCCAATGCTGTGATCATTGCGATGATGGATACGTCGGGAAGTATGGGGGTTTTTGAAAAGTACATCGCCCGCAGCTTCTTTTTCTGGATGGTTCGCTTTCTGCGGACCAAGTACGAGAAGGTGGACATTGCTTTTATCGCCCATCATACAGATGCCAAGGAAGTGCCGGAAGAAGTGTTTTTCTCCAAGGGCGAAAGCGGGGGAACGATTTGTTCGTCGGCCTACAGAAAGGCGCTGGAAATCATCGACAGCCGCTACCCGCCCTCACAGTACAACATATATCCGTTTCACTTTTCCGACGGCGACAACCTGACTTCAGACAATGAACGCTGCGTCAAGCTGGTCAAGGAATTGATGGAGCGGTGCAATATGTTCGGGTATGGGGAGGTCAATCAATACAACAGGCACTCCACTTTGATGTCCGCTTATCGGCACATCAAGGACCCGAAGTTCATGCATTGCGTGATCAGGGAAAAAGGCGAGGTATACAAAGCGCTGCGGACGTTTTTTGGGAAGAAGGAAGAGATTGTGAGGTAGCGGGAGAAGTAATACGTCAAGGTATCCAAAGTAAATGCATCTCTGCAAGAGGTAATAAAAACGCCTTTTCTCAAATGGGGGGAGGCGTTTTTTCATGGGGAGCTGCTGTTTCGGCTCCCTTTTTCCCTGAACGGGTAGGCAGTCAACCTTCGATAGCAGACGCGGATTCCATGCTGTTGTATGCTTTGTTTTGCCCGTTGTACATTGTCTTCTGATCCGTTGATAGAACGCTGTGTGCGATGAAAGTCGCCCGCACGGTGTAGGTTGTCATTACAGGTGGAAAGAACGAAGGTGAATCAAATGTGATTACTCACACTGTCATGTAATCCATCAACGGCCCTCGGGAAGTCCCGGCGGCATTTATTAACGCCAGGACGATGAGCCGGCCTCGAACCTGATCGGGGACGACGTTAAGCGATGACTGGACAAAAAAGAGCGGCAGCTAGGAGTAAGAATGACGTCCTAGAATGCCGTTTGTCCCGTTAAACGGTCGTTCTCGTCTGCATGAATGATGTATTTCTTGAGTGAATTATTCAATGTATTCGGCGAGGTTCTCCAGGCTAGATCTTAAACCAACGTCGTGATCTTCCTTTCGAATACCTTCAGGTACGTTCTCACATTGAATGGTAACAGCAGTGCCTTCTGGAACGGCTGCTAAAGTCCATGTCATGATCATCTCCCCTGAAAATTGGGGGTCGTCGGACTGAAAAATTACTGCTTGTACAATTCGCTCATCTGGGGTAAGCTCTAAAAATTTACCATTGACGACATCGGCATGTTCCGAGGTTTTACCACGGGTTGAATGGTCTTTATCGAGATAGGTTAGAGACATTTGATAAGATCCACCGACACGAGCCTCAAACTTTAAGATTTGGCCACTCATCCCCTTTGGGGGCAGCCACGAAATCAGAGCCACCGGGTCCACGAGGGCCTCATAGATTTTGCTTGGGGATGCCTTGATGATTCTCGAAGCAGTGTCGGTTCTCCTCTTGCTCGATGGGGTTGTCACTGCTTTCAACCTCCTTTTTTAGATGTCATGGTCAGTAAATTACTATGTGTAATATACTAGCACACAGATTGTGTTCTCATTTCTTTTGAATTGCTTAGTTTTCGTATGAGAGTATCGTGCCCTGGCACATTTCGATTTCTTTATCCTGACCGTTCGTTTTGCAGCTTTTGATGAAGTTTCTCCCCAATATCTGGAAACACCGGAGGCCGCGTCAGTGAACACGAAATATTCACATCGCTCCAAGAAGCAATAAAAACGCCTTTTCTCAATTCGAGAGAGGCGTTTTTACATGGAGAGAAATATACATCAACATCCATTCCGTTACTTGACTGTCAACCTAACATCCATCGTCTTGCTTCTATGCTGATTCCATGTTGCCAACGTTTCAAATGTGTAATCTGCTGTGCCGGGTATCTCGGTTTTCAACGTTGTGTCATTTGCCCAATCCAGCGAAATGATCGGGATTGTAAACTCCGGTGCAGTCAACATGCTGGCCAATTCGTTTTTGCTTTGAAATTCTGCCAAGGTAAATGGCTCTGTGCGAATCACCATGACACTGTTTCTGACAACCTCCGTCCCTTCATTTCTCCCCAATAGGACAGCTACATAGTTGCCGTCGGGGGAAAAAATATGTCTCTGAAAAATGCTGCCGGAATGCAAGTGGATAACCTTCTGTTCATCGTTTTTAATCTGGACCAATGCGTGGTCACAAAGCTTTGCACCGCAGGAGTAGCGAATATCTGCGTAGATATCCCCGGATTTTTACGTGAATGCATGTGTCTGTACGCGTTTGAATTCAATTTCCCGCTCCGTTTGATCAACCTGATGGAGGTAGTCGTTGAGTGGGTTTTGGATGGTTGCCTGATTGAAAGGTTCACCAGCATCGGGAGCACAGCCTGAAATCAGCAGGAGAGCTAAGGACATTGTCAAACAGGATTGACATATTTTTCACATGAACATAGCTCCCTTAGGTTTTTAAAACTTGTCGTTCAAGAGAGACCTATTGCTTCTTTGCTTTCCACAACTGCACCAGATTCAGACCATAATAAGAAATAAACAGGCCTAGAATAAAGAAAGCCATGACGATGCCGTAGTCATCGCCGGAAACCTCGTAACTGACAACAGTCCGTACTCCATACCTTATTGCCATGTAGGCTAAGACAAAGAGAAGCACAAACCCGTATCGCAGCCATTTGCTCTTATTTTGCATGCTCTCTTTTTTCAGCTTCATCAGATAGCGCAAGTATCCGACGATTATGCCAATAACGAATATCACGACAAACAGATAGCGCAGTGGGTGCACGTCGATAAAAGTTTTGGCAATGGTCGGTATGGCACACGTCAACAGGATCAACACGGCAATGATGTAAAAATTGATCGAGCGATTATTCAAGGGACAGAAAGCCTCCCATCAAAATTTTTTTAATCAGATGTAATAATACCATAAAATAGGAGTCATATGAACCTTGCCTGAATTTACATAAACAGTCCGAGGAACGACAGCAAGAAAAACTGGATTCTGCGCATCAGGTTGATTGCATTCTTCAGCAGAAGCGGACAGTCGCGGAGTGAATATTTTTCCCCTCCAATGGAAAATATGGCTAATAGCAAGTCAACAAAAAGTTTGGGGGGCTCTTCATGTTTAAAAAGATGAACGTTTTGGCACTGGCTTTGGTCCTGGCAGCAACTATGGGACTGACCGCTAACGCGGAAACCGGAGGCACAGGGAATGTAGGGGGAACCAATGCTCCCGGGAATATGACCGGAGCAGGTGGGCCCGGTAATGCGGGCGTCAATAATGTAAACCAGGGCACGTACAGAACAGCCGCTGCCGACAATGATACGGACTGGGGCTGGATTGGTTTGCTGGGCCTGGCTGGTCTTGCAGGCTTAATGGGCAGAAACAGAAATCGCGAACCTCAAAGATAGTAATAGGAACCTGCCTTGCAGCTATGAAAGCGCGCCTCTTAAAGCAGGCATTGGAGATCGCAAATGAAATCCAATGCTGCTTTAGGAGGTGTATTTTATTTTACGGTGCAGATTTGCTCCCGGACCGTGATCAGTTCAAACTGTGATGCCTGACCGGAACCGGTGAGATAAAGAACAGCTTTTCCATTTTCTGGATAAATCAGGCAACGATTTTTTCAGTATTGTATTGATTTTACATTTTGATTACTATCGAACTATGAATGCAGGATGCGGATGTCTCTGCAGCTTGCTTTTAGAATAGTATAAAATCGCTTCGGTTCATGTCGAAGTGTGCATGCAATGTGAAGGAGGAGTGCAGAAGTGAATTCAAGTCCGGATATTGTCGAAGTCGCTTCGCTGATCGGAGAACCGTCCCGTGTAGCGATCCTGATCAGTCTGATCGGGGGAAAAGCATTGCCTGCCAGCGAATTGGCCCGCATAGCCCGAATTACTCCGCAGACAGCCAGCTCTCATCTTGCCAAGCTGGTAGAAGGCGGTCTTCTGAGCCAGGAGTCTTATGGGCGCCATCGTTATTACCGGCTCGCCAATCCCGAGGTGGCGCATGCACTGGAAGCCTTGCAAGCAATTGCCGTGCCGAAACCGGTACGCTCGCTGCGGGAATCGGACCAGATGAAGGCCTTGCAATACGCACGCACTTGCTACGATCACCTCGCGGGCAAGATCGGCGTGGCCTTGACGGACAGGCTTCTCGAATTGGGGTTGATCCAGGAGTCGGGAAAGGACTTTCTGTTGAGTGCAGAAGGCAAAGCAAAGCTGCAGGCCCTGGGGGTTGAGGTCGATCCTCCCCCAAAAAGCCGCCGCCATTTTGCCCGTCAATGCCTGGACTGGAGTGAACGCCGCCATCACGTAGCGGGAAGCTTGGGGGCTTCGCTGACCAAACGGCTGTTTGAGCTGGGCTGGATCGAGCGACTTCCGGATGGGCGGGCTGTTCGCGTGACGGCTGCAGGCATCAGCGGGCTGTCAGAAGAATTTGGATTGAAGCTCTAATGAAACAAGGAGAGAAGAGGCGGGTCATGCCTTGTATGCCAATTCCGGCGTTGTCAAAATGGAGCTGCTGAAGAGAGAGGTATGACGATAATAACTTTTGTCAATTCGTACACTTTTCGTAACTTACCTCCGATTTGGTTGTCAACCTGTATAGATATGGTAAGGTAAAATGAAGCATCTCAATAATTTGCTCTTGTATACCCGCCGGAGCATTCGTTTTTGCGCTGGCGCATCCAATAAAAAGAATCGGTGATAAAACATGAGTACGGACGCATTTTCTGTGAAACAGGGGGAGCCAAAGGAGCTTTCACGGGAACAAACCGACAAACTAAAAGAGGTGGAGCGAGAGCTTGCCGATGTGAAGTACGCTCTCGACCAGTCCTCGATCGTTGCGATTACAGATCGCCGGGGAACGATTCTTCACGCGAATGATCAATTTTGCAAGATTTCCGGTTATTTGCGGGAGGAATTGATCGGCCAGGATCATCGCATCCTGAACGCGGGTTTTCACCCCAAGGAATTTTTCAAAGACATGTGGGCAACCATCGGATCGGGTGAGATCTGGCGCGGAGAGATTCAAAATCGGGCCAAGGACGGCTCGTTCTACTGGGTAGATACGACGATTGTTCCGTTTCTGGATGAAGAGGGCAAACCGTATCAGTACGTCTCCATTCGAAACGACATTACCGCACGCAAAAAAATGGAGGAGGAAGTCCGACAGAGTGAGGAAAAGTACCGGCTGATCACGGAGAATACGACTGACATGATCTCCGTGATTGATCGGGAAGGAAATTTTCTATACCTGTCCCCCTCGCATGAAACGGTGCTCGGCTACGATATCCGTAATGTCGGGGTCAACAATCTGCTCGCCTGGATCGAAGAAGAAGACCGCGAGATTATGGTCGAAGCCATTCAACATACGTTTTCGGCCCGAAAGAGCAGGCAGATTGAATACCGCCTCCGCACGCTCGAGCAGAAATGTATCTGGGTCGAAACGACGATCACTCCCGTAATGAGCGAGTCAGGAAATGTAAGAAAACTGGTTTTGGTTTGCCGTGAAATTACGGAGAGAAAGAAGTCGGAACAGACGATTCATCACCTGGCTTACCATGATACGTTGACTGACTTGCCAAATCGCAGACTGTTTGTGCAGTATCTCAGCAAGGAGCTGAACCAAGCCAAACGGGTCGGCTCCAAGCTCGCAGTGCTGTTCCTGGATTTGGATCGATTGAAGGACATCAATGACACATGGGGGCACGACGTCGGCGATTTGATTTTGCTGGAGGCGTCGAAACGGCTGAAAAGCTGTACACGCAAGCATGACATGGTGGCCCGCCTGGGCGGTGACGAGTTCACGATTGTCCTGCCCAATATCACGGGGCGCGATGAGGTGGAAGGGATTGTCTTTCGACTGCAAAGCGAGCTGCGCAAGCCTCTGGAGGTAGCCGGTCAGAGCTTTACCTTGTCCATGAGCATCGGGATCGCCATGTTCCCGGAAGACGGGGAACAGACGGATGATCTCCTGAAGCGCTCGGACACTGCTCTCTACGTAGTGAAATCGAGGGGACGAAATGGGTACGAGTTCTTCGATCCGACGATGGAGGTTAAGACGCTGGAGCGAATTCTGATGGAAAATGAACTGCGCAAAGCGATAGCGCAGGAGCATTTTGAAATCTATTACCAGCCGAAAAAAGACTTGTCTACAGGGAAGCTGACCGGGATGGAGGCGCTCGTGCGCTGGATTCATCCTGAACTGGGTGTGATTCCGCCCAACCGCTTTATCCCGATCGCTGAAGAAACGGGTATGATTATCGAGCTGGGCGAATGGATTTTGCGCCGTGCCTGTCAGCAAAATAAACGCTGGCAGGAGGAAGGATTTCCTCCGCTAAAAGTATCGGTAAACCTGTCGGCCCGCCAGCTTCACCAGAAAAATCTGGTCGAGGTGATCGAAGCCATCCTTCAGGAAACAGGTCTTGATCCGCAGTGGCTGGAGCTGGAGATCACGGAAAGTGTACTGGTCAAATTGGAAGAAGCCATCACCATTTTGCATGCGATACGCGAATCAGGCGTTCAAATTTCCATTGATGATTTCGGTACAGGCTATAATTCATTTAGTTATATTAAACATTTGCCAATCGATACGATTAAAATCGATGCTTCATTTATTCAGGATATCCATCAAAATCAGGAAAGCCAGGCGATTGTGAAAGCCATCGTGACGATTGCGGAAAGCCTCAATCTCAACGTCATCGCCGAAGGTGTCGAGCTGCTCGATCAGGTAGCGGCGCTAAGCGAGAACGGGTGTGATCAAGGTCAGGGCTATTTGTTCAGCAAGCCTCTGCCGACGCGGGATTTTGAACATTACTTGCTTGCTGTTCAAAACAACTGACTGGCTCTTGGAAGGGACGCAGCGGACAGGATGGCTAAAGGGGGCGGAAGCGTAGGGAACGCAATCCTTTCGCGAGAGCATAGTTGGGCGCACCACCTCTTGGGCGCGACATAAGCTATGGTATAAACACCTATACCGTCTGGAGGTAGAAGGCATGTACGGATACCCCGTCAACTATGTTCATTGGCCCTTGCCTGTCCAGGATGGCGGAAGACGCAGGGCTGTTGATACAACAGATCGCTCGCTGGCTGCGGAAATCCTGCAGGCAGTCCATCGGGAGGAGCGGGCTGGAAATTTCTACACGCGCCTGGCAGAACTAGCCCCTACGGAAAATGTGAAAGTTTTGATTACGATCATCAAGGACGAACGGATCAAGCATCTGCAAAACTTTTCGCAGTTATATTCTCGGTTGACCGGTCGAGAACCGCAGCTTTTGCGTGAGCCTGTCCCGGCCCCGGAGTCATTTCAACGAGGCGTAGAGCTGGCCATCCGCGACGAGCTGGAGGCGGTCGATTCTTATCGGGATATCGTTGAGCGAGCTACCGATCCCCGCATCAGAAGGGCTTTTCAGCGGGCAGCAGAGGATGAGCAGCGGCATTCCACCTGGTACGCCAATATTTTGCTTTCCCAGGGAAGCTCATAAAAAGATATTTTTCATAGTTCATGAGAGCCAAATCAGTTGCTGATTTGGTTTTTTGTTGCATATGCGCCGGATTTGTCCCACGTCCAGCAACAATTCACTGCAAGCGATTTTTGGTTGGCCCTATGCATTGTTGAAAAAAACGGAAGCTTGTTCAATGCTTATAAACAAAGGGATGTGAAGGGGGATGGAAGAGACTCCCAGGCAACCCTTTGTTGACAACAGCCCGAGAACTTTTTATAATCTGAGACATTCCCGAAATGCAAAGATGAACACCACATATCGCTTGGAAAAGGAAGAGTAAAAGAGGGCACTGACGCCCAGAGAGCCTGCCTGAATGCTGTGAAGGCGGCCGTCACCTCTCTTTGAAGCCGCCTTGGAGCTCTGCTTTTGAACCGTTCAGTAGAAAGCAGCGGACAGGACTCCGTTATCAGTCGCAAGTCTATGGAAGACTTCATGAGTCTGTTTTTCGTGAGGAAAACAGAAAGCTGAGTGGTACCGCGAACAGATCGCCTCAGCAACCGACAATCCGGATAAAGCCGGGTCGGTTGCCGGGGCGTTTTTTATTCACGGGCACACAACATGAATGGAATGGAGTGGAAAGGAAATGGATCGACAGAAGCAACGCGAGCTGCTGCGGCTCCTGGAAGAGGACAGCCGTCGCAGCGCCGAACAGATCGCCAGATTGATGGGAGTATCGCAGGCGGAGGTGGAAGAGGCAATCGCCGCGCTGGAAAACGAAAAAGTGATCGTGAAATACCCGGCGCTGATCAACTGGGAGCTGGTCGAGGACCATCCGTACGTCACGGCTATGATCGATGTCAAGGTAACGCCGAAGCGCGATGTCGGCTTTGACGAGGTGGCGGATCGCATCTGTCGCTTTCCTGAGGTCCAGGCTGTCTACCTGATGTCCGGAGCCAGCTACGATTTGTCTGTCGTGCTGGAGGGCAAAACGATGCGGGAAGTGGCTGCATTCGTTTCGCAGAAGCTGGCGACGATGGATTCGGTCGTATCGACAGCGACGCACTTTATTTTGAAAAGATACAAGCATGACGGCATCCAGTTTGAGGACCGGGATGAGGACCGCAGGATGGTGGTCACCCCATGAGTCAGCACACTGTGTTACGAAACCGCCTGTCGCAAACTGTTGCTTCGCTCAAGCCGTCCGGCATCCGCCGCTTCTTTGATCTGGCGGCTTCGATGGAGGGCGTCATCTCGCTCGGCGTAGGGGAGCCGGACTTTGTCACTCCTTGGCGTGTCCGGGAAGCATGCATCTCATCGCTGGAGCGGGGCTATACGGCCTACACGTCCAATGCCGGGCTGTTGGAGCTCAGAAAAGAAATTCACAAATACCTGGAGGAGCGCTTCTTTGTTTCGTATCATCCGGAGACAGAAATGCTGATCACTGTCGGGGCCAGTGAAGCGATTGACATCGCGCTGCGCGCCATCATCGACCCGGGCGACGAGGTGCTGGTGGTCGAGCCCTGCTACGTATCATACGAGCCGGTTATCCGGCTGGCTGGCGGGGAGCCTGTCTTCCTGCGGACGAACGCTGAGCAGCAATTCAAGCTGACGCCGGAGGAGCTGGAAGCCCACATCAGCCCGCGGACCAAAGCGATTATCTTCTGCTACCCGAACAACCCGACGGGCAGCACGATGACTGCCGAGGAGTGGAGCAAGCTGCTTCCGGTGATTGAAAAGCACGATCTGCTGGTCATCTCCGACGAGATTTACGCCGAGCTGACCTATGGAAGAATGCACGACAGCATCGCGGCTCTGCCGGGGATGAAGGACCGGACGATCTTGATTTCCGGCTTTTCCAAGGCATTTGCGATGACGGGATGGCGGCTCGGCTATGTCTGCGCTTCTCCCGACCTGCTTGCGGGGATGCTGAAAATCCATCAGTACACGATGCTGTGCGCGCCGGTAATGGCTCAAATGGCTGCCTTGGAAGCGCTGCGTCACGGACAGGCAGACATGGAGCGGATGGTGGAGAGCTACCGTCAGCGCCGCAATTTCGTCGTTCA
>k87-1802619_pt1 | contig 17542 bp, 2 predicted proteins | sample MGYA00084031_6733416 | MGnify analysis MGYA00084031
CAAGTTCGGTTCCGTTCCGCATGTATATGCCTTGTACAGTTCGGTCAGTTCCTTCATGAGGATGCCGAGCGACCAGCCGTCCGATACGATGTGGTGCATGGTCAATAGCAGAACGTGTTCTTGTTCGCCAAGAGCAACCAGCGAGAATCGGATGAGAGGACCTTTTGTCAGATCGAAGGGACGCTCCAATTCTTCCTGTATTAACCGCATCAACTCCTCTTCGGCTGTATTCTTGTCCTGAGTGGTCAGGTTGAAAAGAGGAAGCGGCATGTACCTCGGTTCTTGTATCTGTTGAATAGCTTCTCCTTCATACTTGGCGAATATCGTTCGCAGTACTTCTTGTCGTCTTACGATCTCATTTAGACACTTCTCTAACGCCTCTACATCTAAGCTGCCTTGAACACGAACGGCAAACGACATGGTATACAGCGGGGTGTTATACAGCAGTTGATCCAAGACCCAAAGACGCTGTTGGGCGAACGAGAGCCTCAGTGGTTGATTTCGGTCAGCCTTCTCAATCGGCGGTAGTTGCTCTATACTTTGAAGTTTCTGAATTTGGGCAGCCCAATCGGAAAGCTTCGGATACTCAAATATGGTACGAAGCGGTATCGATATCCGGAAGGTTTCATTGGCTCGCGATATCACTTGGGTAGCCAAGAGTGAATGACCCCCAAGATGGAAGAAGTCATCAAAGGCACCGACCTGTTTTACTTTCAGCACATCGCTCCAAATCTGTGCGACCATCTCTTCGAATAGATTCCTTGGGGCGACGAATGTCTCCGTATCAAAAGTTAAACCCTCCGGCTTTGGCAAGACTTTATGGTCCACCTTTCCGTTCGGAGTCAGCGGCAATTCTTCCAACAGTACGAAATCGGCAGGAATCATGTACTCCGGTAGGCGGGCCTTCAGAAAAAGTCGTAGGTCAGTAGTATTGACCGCCGAAGAATCAGCGACGATGTATGCCGTAAGACGCTTAACTCCAGGCTCGTCCTCCCTTACCATGACCACAGCTTGGGTGATGTACGGATGTTGTTCGAGTACCACTTCGATCTCTCCAAGTTCAATCCGGTACCCCCGAATTTTGACTTGGCTGTCAATCCGCCCGATGTATTCCAGATTGCCGTCCGACAGGTAGCGGACAATGTCACCCGTCTTGTACAGTCGCTCACCTGGCCGTGAACCAAACGGATTAGGGACAAACCGCTCCTCAGTTAAGTCCTTACGATACAAGTAGCCCTTGGCCACTCCAGGACCCCCGATGTACAGTTCGCCGGGTACGCCGACCGCTACTGGTTGCATATGTGCATCGAGAACATAGACCTCCACGTTGTCAATGGGACGCCCGATCGGTATCGGTCTGCCTTTCATGTTCGGATCATTTTCGTACCAAGTTGCCGTAACAGTAGCCTCGGTAGGACCGTAAGTGTTCACCCAGCGCACTTGGTTGCCTGCCAATTTGGACCAGGTAGCGTAAACCTCGGTTGATGCCTTTTCACCCCCAACTACGACTAGCCTCAGCGATGGTGGCAATGTAGCCCCTATATGTGCTAAGTCTTGTACCCAGCCGTGCCAGTAGGCAGTCGGCAGGTTTAACACAGTAATCCTTTCCTCATGGACCCAGGTAAGGAAGTCTTCTCCGCTTGCGACAAACTGGTCTTTCCACAACACGAGAGTGCCCCCGACAATCAATGTCGGAAAAATTTCCTCCACTGCAATATCAAAGCTGAACGAGGCAAACTGTAGCACGCGGTCATTTGCATTCAGAGTGAACCGACGAATGACCGCCATGTTGTGATTCATTACCCCTCGATGCGAAATCATGACGCCCTTAGGAGTGCCCGTCGAGCCCGAGGTATACATTACATACATCAAATCGTCGAGACCAACTTCGGAGTATGGCGTCGTTGGAACTTCTGCTATATCACCCAAATGGTCGTCGAGGAAGACAACCGTACCTTCATAAGTTGGCAGCTTGTTTTTCAGGCGCTTCTGGGTCAGTAGGATTTCTATCTTAGAATCCTGAATCATGAAAGCCAGTCGTTCCGACGAGTAAGACGGGTCGAGCGGAAGGTAAGCACCTCCTGCCTTCAAAATTCCCAGAATGCCCACCACCATCTCCGGAGAGCGTTCCACGCTTATACCCACCAAAGTATTCGCTTTTACACCCAACCTGCGCAGTTGGTGTGCCAAACGGTCGGCACGCTCGTTAAGTTCACCGTAGGTCAATTCCGAATCCTGAAACTTTACTGCTACTGCATGTGGGGACATCTGTGCCTGCTTTTCAATCAATTGATGAACGCACTCATTTGCCGACAAATTCACTTGTCCTTCCTGCTTCCATTCCTCAAGAAGAAGTTTACGTTCTCTCTCTGGAAGCAGATTCAATCTCGCGATATTCTGATTCGGGTTCTCGACGATAGAGCCCAGCAACGTTTCGAAATGGCTGATGAATCGCTCCATGGTGGAAGCATCGAACACGTCTGAGTTGTACTCCAGCTTTCCTTCCAGACCACCTTGCTGCTCAATTAGGGACAAGGTCAAATCGAATTTAGCCCAGTTCGTTTCGAATTCCACCAATTCCATCGACAATCCCGGCAGTCGGGCTCCTTGTATCAGCGGCAGGTTGTGCAGGACAAACATCGCTTGGAAGATCAGGGTACGGCTCATGTCACGTATTGGCTGAAGCTCTTCCCCGAGGCTCTCAAAAGGAACTTCCTGATGATCCAACGCACCCAAAACGACTTCACGGACCCGATCTAGAAGGTCAAGGAAGGTAGGTTCGCCGCTGAGATCAGTCCGAATGACTAGTGTATTGACAAAGAACCCGATGAGTCCTTCCATCTCCGGACGGTTCCTAACCGCAATCGGTGTACCCACGCATATGTCTTCTTGGCCGCTGTATCGGTAAAGCAATAATTGGTAGGCAGAAAGCAACGTCATAAAAAGCGTTACCCCGTTTTCCCGACTGAACGCCTTGAGCTTGTCATTTAATTCCTTGGAGATTTTGAAACTGATCAACTTCCCCCGATGACTCATAACGGGAGGACGGGGGCGGTCGGTCGGCAGCTGCAGGACAGGTAAATCCCCACCCAGTACTTTTCTCCAGTAGTTCATTTGAGATTCGAGATATTCTCCTTGTATACGTGTGCGCTGCCAGAATGCATAGTCTGCGTACTGTATGGACAACTCCTCAAGCGGGGAGGGCCGACCTTGGCAGTAAGCTTCGTACAGGATTGACATCTCACGAATGATCAAGGAGGTAGACCATCCGTCCGAGACGATGTGATGAATATTAAACATCACCACAAATTCTTCGTCATCCAGACGGATCATATTGACCTTTAGTAACGGACCCTGTTCCAGATTGAACAACTCCTGCGCCCAAACGTTGATTAGGCGCATCGCTTCCTCCGACCGTTCCTCCGGTTCCATATGGCGCAGGTCGATGACGGGCAGAGGTAGTTCGAGCTTTTCCAGAACCACCTGATAAGGTTCTCCGTCCTCAACTCTGAAGACCGTACGAAGCGATTCATGCCGACGGACGATTTCGTTGAGGGAACGATGAAACGCATCTAAGTTCAGGTTTCCGCGCAGCCTTACTGCCATCGGGATATTGTAATGCATTCTTTCCGGTTCCAGCTGACACAAAAACCACAACCTCCGCTGCGAGAAAGATAGCGGGAGTTTTCCATGGCGAGAAACTCGAATAATCGGGAGATCTCCGTTCTGCTTCTGTTCCTTCAAAGCCCTGTCCACTTCAGTCGCCAAATCGGCCACCGTTGGGTTATTGAAGAAACGCGCCATCGAAATTTCAACTTTAAATTGGCTGCGTAAGCGCGTCATTACTTGAGCCGCCAACAAAGAGTGGCCTCCAAGATGGAAGAAATTATCAAACATACTGACGCACTCTTTGCGCAGCACATCTTTCCAAATCTGTGCGACCATCTCTTCAATTAGATTCCGTGGCGCGACTATCGCCTCCTCATCTACTGGCATGCTCTTTGCCTCAGGCAACCTCTTATAATCGATCTTGCCGTTCGGGGTCATTGGCAGTTGATCCAATAGCACAAAAGAGGTGGGAACCATATACTCGGGTAGACGACTTTTGGCAAAGTCGCGCAAATCGATTACATCCGTAGTCGATGGGGAAGCTACCACGTAGGCCGTAAGCTGCTTGATCCCTGGCGCATCCTCCCGAACTATGACTACCGCTTGGGATACCTGTGAATTCTGTTCGAGTACCGCTTCGATCTCACCCAGCTCGATACGATAACCGCGAATCTTGACCTGATTGTCCATTCTGCAGACAAACTCCAGGTTACCATCCGGCAGGTAGCGAACGATGTCACCTGTTTTGAACAGCCGCTCGCCTGTCTGGGAAGCGAACGGGTTACCCACGAACCTTTCATCAGTTAAGTCCGGTCGGTTCAGATAGCCTCTGGCAACTCCTGGCCCCCCAATGTAGAGTTCCCCCGGCACACCGATAGGAACCGGATTCATCTGTGTATCAAGTACGTAGATCTGCACATTGTCGAGAGGGCGCCCAATCGGAATTGGGTTTCCATCCTTATACTCTTTGTCCGGTTCGTACAATGTCGCAGTTACCGTAGCCTCTGTAGGACCGTAGGTGTTCACCCATCTGACTCGGTGTGCTGCCAGCTTCAACCAGTCAACATACGTCTCAGCAGATGCCTTTTCTCCCCCCACGACAACCAGCCTCACAGAGGGCGGTAACGAGCTGCCGAGCAGCGCCAAATCGTGTACCCACCCGTGCCAGTAAGCCGTTGGTAAATTAAGTACCGTAATTTTTACTTTATCAATCCAATGGAGGAATTCTTCTCCTCCCGCCACATGGAGGTCCTTCCAAAGAACTAGAGTCCCTCCGACGATCAACGTTGGAAAAATCTCCTCTACCGCAATGTCGAAGCTGATAGAAGCAAATTGGAGTACCCGATCGTTTCCGTTCAAATCGAAGTGCCGTACGACTGCCAGGTTGTGATTGACTACCCCCCGGTGTGAAATCATGACGCCCTTCGGAGTCCCGGTTGAGCCGGAGGTGTACATCACGTACATCAGATCGTCCGGACCCACTTTGGAATTACACGGAAGCTCCGGCTCTTGAACAATGTCGCCCCAATCTGCATCGAGACAGACTATCTTTCCATTAAAAGTAGGCAACTTCCCCTGAAGGCGTTCCTGCGTAAGTAGGACGCCGACCTTGGAATCTTGGAGCATAAATGCTAGGCGATCCGATGGGTAAGCCGGGTCAAGCGGTAGATACGCCCCTCCCGCCTTCAGGATCCCGAGCAGGCCTATCACCATCTCTAGAGAGCGTTCCACGCTAATTCCCACCAACGAATTCGCACCGACGCCCAACTTTCGCAGATAGTTTGCCAAACGAGAGGATCTCTCGTTCAATTCTTCATATGTTAGTTCCTTATCTCGATACTTTACTGCAACCGCATGGGGGGTCATCTGTGCCTGCTTTTCAATTAGATGGTGAACGCACACCTCTTGAAGCACGTCCGTTTGGGCTTCCTGCTTCCACTCAGCAAGAATAATTTGAAGCTCTTCTTCTGAAAGCATTTTCAACTTGGACATCTTTTGAAGCGGGTTCTCAATGATAGAGTCCAGTATTGTCAAGAAATGACCCGCCATACGTGAAATCATCGAGGCGTCGAACAGGTCTGCATTGTAGACAAATTTTCCAGAGCAACCGTCCTTTTGTTCCTTCAGCACGAGGGTCAAGTCATAATGCGTAAATCGTCGGACTGGTTCAACAAGCTCCATCCTCACGCCTTCAGCTTCGAGTTTCGGAGATTCGGAACGTAGTTCGAACGTAGCTTGAAAGAGTGGGTGACGACTTGTGTCTCGTTCCAGATGCAGGCGTTCTAAGATAGTCTCAAACGGCACCTCTCTATTCTTGCGCGCTTCATCCACTAGTATTTGACACTTGTGCAGTAGGTTGGAGACTGTCAGGCCCGTGGTCAGATTAGCGCGCAGAACCAGCGTATTCTCGATAGGTCCGATTACATGGTTCCACTTTTCCTCGCGGGAATCTGCTTTCATTCCGATCAGGATGTCCTCTTGCCCTGTGTACCTATGAAGCAATGTCACGTAAGCGGCAAAAAGCACCGTGTATCTTTCGACACCCTGGCGTTCGCTCAGGATTTTGAGAGCTTCGTACACATCGGACGGTATCTCAAAGACTACTTCTCCCCCGTTGGTAGTCTGGATGGGCGGCCGTGGGCGGTCAGTGGGCAAGCTCAGAACGGAATGTACTCCACTCAGTTGGTTTTCCCAATATGCAAACTGCTGGTCAATCTCCGGCATTCGCTCTACCTGCTCCAGGACGAAATCGGAAAACTGAGCGCTTGGACTAGGCAGCGAGAAGTTCATACCTTTAGAAGCAAGAGAATAGAGCGTTGCCAACTCATCAAGCATAACCGCAAGAGAACCTTCATCCGCCGCCAACCGATGTACCGCAAACATTGCCAAGTGCTCCTGGTCTTTCGTACGGAGCAACATGGTTTTCAGCATCACACCTTTCGCCGGCTCCAGCTCTCTTTGTAGTTGTTGAAGAAGCATATTTGCAACTTCTTCTTGTGTAGGTTCATTCCGAAGATCGTACATCGTGAACGGCAGTACCACTTCATCCAGAATCTCTTGAAGGAGTTCGCCGTCCTGTTCGACCAATCGAGTCCGGAGGCTTTCGTGGCGACGTACGAGTTCATGGATGCTTCGCTCGAACGCCTCTATTTCCAAGTTACCAGACAGCCGAATCCCGAACGTAAGGATGCTTTGTTGGCTGTTGGGAGTAAACTGCTCCAGAAACCTCAGGCGCTTTTGTGATACTGAAGCCAGTACCGTTTTCAACGTGCTACCAATCTTCACCTCGGAAGCATCCACGTGACCTTTTCGTTCAATTTGGGAGCAAATAAACTCAGCAATACCTTCGATCGTCGGATTAGCGAAAAAATGGCGCAGAGGGATTTCCACTTCATAGAGGTTTTTTAGACGAGCAATTACCTGGGTTATCAGGATGGAGTGACCGCCAAGCTCAAAAAAATTATCCTGTATGCCAATTTCATCTTGATGCAAGACTTCTTTCCATACCATCGCTACTTGCTCTTCGAGCTCGTTGCGTGGAGCCACGAACTCTACGTCCAGGTTTCTGCGGTTAAATTCAGGCGCAGGTAGTACCTTTCGATCCACCTTGCCATTGGGTGTCAACGGAATCGCATCCAAAATCATAATCGTGGACGGGATCATGTACTCTGGGAGAGTCTTTCGCAGATGGACATACAAGTCATGGATAACAGGGGCGTTATTATTCGTGGTTACGTATGCCACCAACCGCTTATCTCCCGGATGGCCGTCGTGAACGACCGCCACCGCCTGTTTCACATAAGGATGAGTTTCCAGCACAGCTTCAATTTCGCCAAGCTCGATTCGGAAACCACGCACCTTAACTTGTTGGTCTATTCGACCTAAATATTCGATTTTGCCGTCTGACAGATAACGAACCAAGTCGCCTGTACGATAGAGACGCGCCCCTTCTTCTTTGGAGAAAGGATGCGGGAGAAATTTCTCTAGTGTTAAATCCATTCGGTTCAGATACCCCAACGCAAGACCTTTACCGCCGATATAGAGCTCGCCCGGTACTCCGATCGGCACCTGGTTAAAATGAGCGTCCAGTACATACGTTTCTGTGTTTTGAATGGGACGTCCAATGGTAATGCGATCAGAATTTTCTACTCGATCACATGTCACCCAGATAGTGGTTTCTGTTGGGCCGTATTGGTTCCATACTTCCACCCCTTGTCTGAGCAGTGAAGTCGCCAGATCACGAGGTAAGGCCTCACCTCCGATCACCACCTTTCGCAAGTTCTTGTTACTCCAGCCAGCTTCCAGAAGCATCCGGAACGTGGACGGGGTCGCTTGCAGGATGGTGATCTGATGTCGGTTGAGAAGGTCTATGAGCGCTTGACCGTCTGAAGCCTCTTCTTTAGTCGCAATCACGAGTAGCATGTCAGTGATCAGCGGCAGAAAAATCTCAATGATCGAAATGTCGAAAGAAATGGTAGTGACAGCCAGCAGTCTGTCCTCCTTCGACGGTGAGTGTAATCGCTTCATGGACAAAAGGACATTCGTCAGGGATTCATGCTTGATCTGCACTCCTTTGGGCTTACCAGTCGAGCCGGAAGTGTAAATAACATAGACAGGATCGTCCTTGGTTGCTTGAAATGTTGGGGCATCGCTGCTAAAAGAAGCGATCGTCTCTGCCTCTGCATCTACACAAATCAATTTCACCTGTAATGCAGAAAGGCCTTGAATTAGCAGTTGTTCGGTCAAGACGATGGGCATGCCCGACTGTTCCACCATGTAGGCGATTCGGTCAATCGGATAACTTGGATCGATTGGTACAAAAGCACCGCCCGCTTTTAAAATACCGAGAAGCCCAACTACCATGTCGAGTGAGCGATTTATGCAGAGCCCCACTAACACACCAGGGCCAACTCCGTGTTGCTTGAGATAATGAGCCACCTGATTCGCCCGCTTGTCCAGCTCGCGCATGGTAAGAGAACCATCTCGTCCGACTACCTTTAATTCGTGTGGAGCTTTTTCTACATGTGCCGCGAACAACTCGGGTAAGCACACAGAAAGGTCGTCGTCCGTTTCCGTGTTCCTCCACGCTTCTAATTGCACCGCTTCTTCTTTCGTCAAGAGGCTGTACTCGGACAGCTTCTTGTCGGGTTCATGGACGATTTGTTCAAGGAGATAACGGTACTGGTGGACAAGTCGTTGGATCGTCTGCTGGTCAAACAGGTCGGTGTTGTATTCAACCATGCAAAGCCAGCCATCCGGTCGCTGGTCCACGTTTATTGTCAAATCAAACTTAGCGGTCTTGTTGTCGATCTCGATGGGAGTAATTCGCAATCCCAATTTTTCCACTGTCAAATCAGTCAGATTGTTTGACTTGGTCTGCGCATGTGGTTCGTTCAGGATAAACATGGTCTGGAAAAAAGGAGAGTGGCTCAAATTGCGATTAGGCTGTAGTACTTCGACCAATTTCTCAAACGGAAGATCCTGATGCTCATAGGCACCTAGCGCAGTAAGACGCACACGCTGAAGAAACTCGCGGAATGTTGGATTGCCTGTCAAGTCGGTACGGAGAACAAGTGTGTTTACGAAGACTCCGATTAGCCCCTCGGTCTCGACGCGTGGCCGGTTAGCAACGGGAGAGCCAACGAGTATGTCCTCAAGCCCTGTGTAGCGGCTAAGAAGCAGCTTGTAAGCTGCCAGAAACGTCATGAACAAAGTCACGTTCTCCTTCCGGCTCAGCCGCTTGAGGTTCTCCATCAACCGTTCATCCAATGGCATCCAGTAACGGGCTCCATTGAACGTCTGCATCTTAGGGCGGGGTCTATCCGTTGGGATCTCTAGCACAGGAAGTTCCCCGCTAAGGCGCTCCTTCCAGTATGCAATCTGTTTTCCCAATTCAGTTCCTTGAAACTGTTCTCGTTGCCATATGGCGAAATCAGGATACTGAATTGGCAGCTCCGGTAGAGGTGACGGCCGCCCCGTGCAGAATGATTCGTACAAGGCGGTCATCTCTCGAACCAACACTCCGACAGACCAACCGTCTGAAACAATGTGATGCATGTTCAAAAGTAGAAGATGATCCTCGGGATTAAGCCTGATCAATGAAACTCGAATCAGTGGCCCCTTCGAGAGATCAAACGGTTTCTTCACATCCTCTTCCGATAAGCGGATGGCTTCCTGCAAACGCTTCTCTACCGGCAACATCTGCAAGTCTATGACTGGTAAATGCACATAGACACGTGGTTCTATTTTCTGCACCGGCTGTCCGTCGACGATCCTATAGCTCGAGCGCAGTATTTCATGGCGCTCGACGATCGCGTTGAAGCTTTTTTCCATCGCCTCGCTCTGAATTGGGCCCGTCAGCCGCAACGCGGCAAAAGTGTTATACCAGCTAGACTCCGGCTCTAGTTCGTTCAAAAACCACAATCTCTGTTGAGCATACGATAGCGGGAGATATACGTTTTGTCCCGCTCTTCGTGGAATAATGGCTGTCGATATTGACTGTCCGGTTCTCTTGCCATGCAACCGCAAAGCAAGAAGCTTTCTTTGTTCATCAGAAAGCGTTGAAATCCGACTAGAACGCTCATTCATATTCGGATAGAACCTCCTTACCGGTTGCAGATCCTTCTAAGTTCGCTCACCAATTCCAAACTTTTTAGTACGCTGTCGACATCGAGGCCGAAGTCCAGCAGGCAAGCGCATTCATTTATGCCGATACATTTGAGACGGGTGACCATCTTTTCGCATGCTTCCAGTGTTCCAAGCAAGGATGAATGGTTGATATAACGCTCAAATGCAAAGCTGAGAATCGAATCCTCATCTTGCCTGGTAAAGCGGTCGACGTCAATTTGAATTGATCTGCCCCTCGCCATGCTGACATGAAGATCTAAATTGGTGCGAAGATAGTTGAAGATTGGCTGCTTAACCTTTTGATTGACAAATTCGAAGTCTGTGCCAATAAATGTATGAATCATCAAGGAGACCTTTCGAGAGTCTGGGTCAAAGCCGTTCTCTTCAAGGGTCTTGCGATAAACTCGAATTTTATCGCCTAGTTCTTCCGGTGTCTGATTGATGAGAGAGGTAAGAATGTTCAGACCGTTTTCACCAGCCTTAATGAAGGTTTCTATATTTCCTGACGAACTAAGCCAAATTGGGAGCTCCTTCCGCACCGGGCGCGGAAACGTCTTTATCGAGATCTCATTGCCTCCTCCCCCTTGTATATTCAAAGATTCACCAGCCCATAGCTTCTTGATCGTTTCCAAATGGCGGTACATGACTTTCTTTCGATCCGGGTAGTTTTCCGGAATCAAGGCGAAGTCGTCAGGATGCCATCCAGAAGCTAGTGCGATGCCTACTCGTCCATTGGAGAGGTTGTCAACAACTGACCAATCTTCAACCACTCGGATCGGATTGTGCAAAGGAAGGACCACGCTGCCAGCTCGTATTTCCAGATTTTTTGTGGCCATTGACAGGGCCGCGCCCAATACAGCTGGGTTCGGGTACAGACCTCCGAACGCATGAAAATGGCGTTCGGGGGTCCATACGGCAGTAAATCCTTGGGTATCGGCATACTTGGCACACTCCATCAACAGGTGGTACCGGTTGTTCGCGTCGCTGCTAGCGTCGTCTGCGAAGAAGAAAATACTAAATTCCATCGGTCTCAACGCTGCTTCCTGTTCGGTGAGAAACGCTCTGTCCCCATCGGTTCGAGCCCCTTCTTGTTTCCCTTTAATAATCTCCGTTGCACGTTTGGAATGCACAACCGGCTCAAGTTCCCTGCCTTTGATACGTTTTTCCAGCAATCGTCGCTGTTCTGGCGTCAGAGTGGACATACGGGAAGTCAAGTCATTCATCCAACCGCCCCCTCGTCCTGCAGTATGGCAGCGATTTCTTCGTCCGACAGGGCCTCCACTTGATTAAGTATCAGTTCAAAGATCAATTCCGACATCTGTTCCACAGTGGGTCGATCGAACAGTGCCTGTAGCGGCAGATCAACTTGAAACGCTTCCCGCATACGGGAGATCAACTGTGCGGCCAAGAGGGAGTGTCCACCTAGGTCGATGAAATTGTCTTTCACCCCGATCTTCTCGATGCCCAGTACCTCCTGCCAGATCGACGCTACGGTCTCCTCCACCTCATTTCGTGGCGCGACATAGGTGCTTTCTTCCAGTTGGCGGGAATAAACTCGGTTAGAACTGCTCTCCTTGTCGATAGCAATCTCGGTGTAGAAAGCATGCTTATCAATAGTCGTTGCCAGGTCTTTTGTCGATACAACCACTTGCGGCATCAAATTACGCAATGCGATCTCCATCACCTTGACGCCTTCTTCTCCCTTGATGCCATACCGATTGCGCAACTCCTTGATCTGCGCCTGAATCTCCGGCATCGACGCCATCGCTGCTTCTTGCCATGAATCAATCTGCCATGAATCCCAGTCTATCGCCATAACCGGCATACCGTGGCGGGCATGGCTCATGTGTGCGAACGCATCAAGGAACGCATTGGCCGCCGTATAGTCAACCTGGCCTAGACCGCCTGTGATCGAAAGGATCGACGAGAAGAGGATGAAGAAGTCAAGGTTCCTCATATCGAGCAGTTCGTTTAATAAGAGGGTGCCGTTTACCTTCGGAGCCAGCACCCCTTGGGCGACTTCCGGCGTTTTCAGCGCCAAAAGGCCTCTGCCCGGCACACCTGCGGCATGGAAAACACCGTTCACCTTCCCGAAGCGCTGCTCCACCTGCTCAAGGGCTCGCTTGAGGGTGACTCGGTCGGTCACGTTGGCTGTGACCACCTGCACCTCTGACCCCAGCTCTTCCAACGCAAGCACTGACTGAATCTTCTTTGTCAGGTCTTCATCAACATTTGGCTCGTTTAACAACGCATGCCATGTCTCCCGGGGCGGCAAACCGCTTCGACTGAGAAGTACTAAGTTGGCCTGAACTGTGCGTGCTAGATACTCGGCGAACAAGAGGCCGATACCTCCCAAACCGCCCGTGATCAGATAAGTACCTTTTTTACGTAATGGCAGATCCCCATCATTTCCGTCCATCGGAAACGGTTCGAAGGATTGCAGCCAACGGTTCGTTCCACGGTAAGCGACCACCCGGTCATTGATTGGAACGGTCAATTCGGTCACCAGGTTTTGAATCCATCGCTCCTCCGATCCGTCACTTATGTTGTCTGGTATTTCCATATCAAGTACACGGCACTTCAGGTTACGGATTTCCTGATGAATGACCTTGGCCGGTCCGATCAGAAGTGCTTTCTCCGGTACAAGACGCTCAGAGCCTGTGATGTCAAAGAGTGCATCAGTCAGGATGGAGATTTCGATATTATCGGAAATGCCCGCATTGCCGATTGCCTGAGCGAGGTATAGCAGGCTGTTAAACCCCAACTCCTGCCCGACTCCTAGGCTGTCTATTTCTGGAGGCACCATGAATGTCCACATGTGCACAATAGCCTCGGGAAGCTGCCCCTGCTCTGACAAATATTTGATCAGACGATAGTAGTGGTTGTAACTCTTCGGGTTCATCACATACGTGCATTCATCTATTTGCGCGAACTCCTCCCCCGGAATGACGGTCAGGACCCGGTATCCGTCCCCCGTTAAGCGCTCGGCTAGGAGTCTGGTGACGTGACGCTCGTCACCGAACAGAAGGAAGAGTTTCAAATCAGTCCTCGTTGTTACTTTTAATGGCAGTGCCCGCTTCCATACTGGACGGTAAAACCAATCTTTAATGTTGGCTTTTTTGCCTTTCTCCACCTTCACGTACTCGTTATTCGGATTGACATCAATCCAATAACGCTGGCGCTCGAATGGATACGTTGGCAAGGGAACACGGTGGCGCTTCTCGTGTCCATAGAACCCTTTCCAGGAGATAGACGTACCGGCAACCCACAAGCTACCAACTGCCTTGAACAAGTACTGGTAATCAGATACATTGGCAGTTGGCGGACGAAGGGTTGAAAGGATGATACGTCCCCGTTCGGCTGATCGTTTTGCGATCTTTGTTAGTGTCTCCCCGGGTCCTATTTCAAGCAGGACGTAATCTCCGCTTCGAAGCAGAACTTGGAGACCATCCCCAAAACGCACGGTGGTTCGGAGGTGCTTCGCATAATACAGCGGATCAATGGCCTGCTCCTCAGTAATCCATGTGCCGGTCACATTGGAAATATATGGAATGTCTGGCTTGTTCAACTGGATTTTGCCTACCTCAGAAGCGAACTCTTCTAAGATTGCATCCATCATTGAAGAGTGGAAAGCGTGCGACGTGTGAAGTCGTGAGACGTAACGGCCTTGTGCTGTAAGACGAGTGGCCAACGCTTCTACGGCTTCGGTCGATCCGGACACTACACAAAGCTGCGGTCCGTTGACAGCGGCGATATCCACCCCAGATCCTTCCAGTTCAACGGTTAGTTCCGTTTCTGAAAGACCGACCACTAACATTGAACCGGACTCCATTTTCTGCATCAAGCGACCCCGCGTCGTAATCAGGGTAAGGCCGTCCTCCAACGAGAACACGCCCGCCAAACAGGCAGCCACAAACTCGCCAACACTATGCCCGATCATGGCACTCGGCTCAATGCCCCATTCCCGGAAGAGCTTCGCCAGCGCGTACTCGGTGACAAACAGGGCCGGCTGGGCAATCACCGTCTCTGTTAGACGGTGGGTCGATTCTTGTTCCTGACCTGGGTGTGGATACAACACATCCCGTAAGTCAAAGTCTAGCAATGGTTTCAAGTATTCACTGCAATAATCCACCACCTCACGGAAGACTGGTTCCGATTCATAGAGTTCTTTTGCCATGTTTACATACTGCGAACCCTGTCCTGAAAACATGAATACGACCGGACGATTCCTCCGTTCAACCATACCATCCTGAACATGGAGGGGCTCGAGCGCCTCCAGCATCTCGGCCGTATGAACAGCATCGCGTGCCACTACGAAGCGGCGGTGCGTGAACGAACGGCGGCCGACCGCCGTAGTATACGCTACGTCAGCAAGGTTGATAACCGGGCTCGTTTTCAAGTGCCGAACTAGGTTGTCCGTAGCTTCACCGAGCGCCGAACCCGTCTTGGCCGAGAGTAATATCAACTGATACGGGCGCTTGGAAGGTTCAGATGAACGCACTGGAGCTTCCTCTACGATTACGTGAGCGTTAGTCCCCCCCATGCCAAAAGAAGAAACACCTGCTCGGCGAACCCCAGCCTTCGGTTCCCACGGAATCAGACGAGTGTTAACTTCGAACGGAGTGTTTGAGAATTGGATCTGCGGATTTGGTTTCTGGAAGTTCAGCGAGGCCGGAATCTGTTTGTGCTTTAGAGCCATCACTGTCTTGATTAAGCCAGTGACACCAGCGGCCGTGTCGAGGTGACCGATGTTTGTTTTCACAGAGCCTATTTTGATTATACCCGCAGTACGGCCGAACACTTCCTGGAGTGCCTCGATCTCGATAGGGTCGCCGAGGGCAGTTCCTGTACCGTGAGTTTCAATATAGCTAATCGACTCCTTGTCGATACCGGCGACACTTAGAGCATCGGCAATCACCTTGGCCTGACCTTCTACACTGGGGGCCGTGAAACCAACTTTTACGGAACCATCATTGTTAATGGCGGATCCTTTTATAACCGCATGAATGTAGTCCCCATCCTCCAGCGCGTGCTTTAAGCGCTTCAACACTACCAACCCCATGCCGTTGCCAAAGACCGTTCCATTGGCTTTCTCATCAAACGCACGGCAATGACCATCGGGCGAGAGAATGCTGCCTTCATCGTAAAGATAACCACCACGGTGCGGGACACGAACGGAGACGCCACCGGCAAGAGCAATGTCCGTATCGTAGTTCAGCAAACTTTGGCAGGCCATGTGAACAGCCACCAGCGACGTGGAACACGCCGTCTGTACAGTGATGCTTGATCCTTTGAGATTTAGTTTGTAGGAAATGCGGGTGGCCAGATAATCTTTGTCGTTGGCCAAAGCTAGCTGCAGGCTACTGTTCGACTCCAGAACCTGCCGGTCGCCCAGAAGATTCAGCATGTAAGTGTTGAGACCAGCTCCTACATAGACTCCAATCAGACCTTGATACGTTTCGGGATCATACCCCGCATTCTCCAAAGCCTCCCAAGCGCCTTCGAGTAAAATTCGTTGCTGCGGATCGAGTATCTCTGCTTCACGTGGGGAGAATCCGAAAAAGGATGCGTCAAATCGATCAACATCCCCCAAAAGCGCACCTGCTTTTACAAACTTAGGATTCGACAAAAGTTCCTTCGCCACCCCTGCATTCAGAAGCTCGTCGTCGGTAAAAAAGGTTATCGATTCTACACTGTTCTTGAGATTATCCCAAAACTGATCGATATTTTTTGCTCCCGGAAACCGTCCCGACATCCCAATAATCGCGATTTCCAAATCGTCCACGATGCCAACGTCGCGGTGACTCATCTTTCTTCCCCTTTCTCCCCTCTGGGTAAAAAAACCCTACATCCGCAATGAAGACACGTCTGTGGGGCGAATCTGAAAATCAAAGTAATATTTCTGTCTCTTGGAAGTGCATTGAACTATTCTCGACGCCTACCCCCACGTCCTCTGGATTCACGACGCTTCTTGGCCCTCTCTTGGGTTTCAGCATCATCAATCATGGACGAAATGTCGTATTTCATCTTTGTAATAGACTCAGCCAAGAGATGAATCGACGGATGTCTAAACAAGTGAACTAGCGGGAAGGTACTCCCGATCAGGGTCTGCAGACGACGGTGAGTCCTCACCATTGTCAAGGAATTGGCCCCAAGATCGAAAAAGTTGTCGTGGATCCCTACCCTCTCCAGACCGAGCTCTTGCTGAAGTATTACTGCGATTTGCTTCTCAAGCTCCGACTCCGGGGGGACATAGCCAACATGTTTGTTATGACCATCTAGATCGTCTGGTTCTGGAAGAGCCTTTATATCGACCTTGCCATTTGCGGTAAGCGGAAGAACTTCAAGGTACAGGAAGAAAGTTGGAATCATGTACCCTGGCAGTTTCTTCTCAAGAAAACCTCTCAGCTCCGCAGTCAGTTGATTGGTCTTCATGTCACTGAGGGTAACACCCTGCTCTTGTTCTTTAGCAGTGATCCCTCCAGCCATGCTGTGCAGGAGAACGTGGGACTCCTCCAGATCGAAAAGCTCACGGACTTGGTCAAAGTCGAACTGGCCAATCTGACAGAAGCCGATGTTATGCTGACGTGCCGTGTCTTCCATCAATTGCGTCATCAGTCCCGCTTCCAGCAGCGAGAAATCTCGCGCCAAACGTCCGTAGAGTGGCTCAATTGCCTTCATTCGACCAATGAAGTATACGGTGAAGGCCGCATCTTTCAACCATCCACGGTTGGCTGGTGCATGAACGTTCACATCGATAACCGCGTTTGCGTTCAGAAGTACTAGGGAATGATCAACCGGATCGTAGTAGTAGGTTCCCCCAGTGAGCCCCTGCACACGCCCTTCAGTGACGGACAAATAGGTCTGCACCGGATAGAGCGTACCTGCCGAAGCGTAAAGGTATTTCGGTTTGCCCTGAATTGTCGCTTGGCGTAAGCAGCCAAGAGATGCACTTAATTGTTCAAGCGTCACCGGGGCGGAGTCGAACTTGCGATGACTTACTCGGGTACGGAATCTCTCTTCATCGATCAGCCCACCGCCAAGTGAGATCCGCTTTACATCCGATGCGAACGTACGTAGGCCTAGTTGCTGCAATTTAATCTCCTCACGCTTAGCCAGATCCCGGTCAGCACCGGTCTCAAGATTTGCAACCGCTTCCTTGTTCGGAACCACATAGGCGACAAGCCTTTTCTGTCCTTGTGCGTTGTTGATCTCTTTAACGACAACGTTTCGTACCGCATCATGCTGGGACAGAGCCGCTTCAATCTCGCCCAGCTCGATTCGGTACCCTTGGATCTTGACTTGG
>k87-1775116_pt1 | contig 17535 bp, 15 predicted proteins | sample MGYA00084031_6733416 | MGnify analysis MGYA00084031
CTACAGTATATAGATTTATTCTACATGACCTATACACTTGATAGATACGTTTTTTTGATGAAAAACGGTATGATTTTATCAAAGAATAGTTTTAAGGAAAGGAGAGTGGTGATAATCAAAAAAAAGTTCACAGTTTTACTCACAATCATAGTGATCGGTATCATGATTGGTTTTGCTTTGGTTAGTATAAATAAACAGGTACTCTATCGGACAAATGAATTTTTCCACCAAACGGATGCTTATACTCCGATTCGATTGCCACAACATTTTATTGAGCGAGAAGAATATGAGCAGCTAATCATGGTATTTGAAAATGTATCTTCAGAAACTGAGCTTTCTTATATGAAAAAAACCGTAAACGAATCCAATGAAGTAGATACATCTTGGAACTTCAAGATACAGCCAAAGCTTGAAATGACATTGTATTATCAAGGGAATGTCAAATCTTCTCATGAGAAGGTACCCTATTCTAATACCTCCTTTCACGTAATGTCCATTGAAGAATCGATCAAAATAAAAGATTTTGAAGGTGAATTTTTCTTGATGACGAGAGAAAAAGAAGACTATGAACGGTTCATTTCACTATTTGTGGAACGATTCAATCAAGCATTTCACACTGGTTATGCGACTCATGTTTTTGAAGACTTTGAAAATAGCTATTCGTATTCGATTATTTCAAGTACAGACGTATATAATTATCGAGTGTATTTAACTATTGGATTGATTCTTTTATTCCATTTGTTGCCGTCCTTTTTCTTATTGATGAATAAAGAAATCAGTTTATTGTTGAATAATGGCTTTTCATTACATCAAGTATTGTGGTGTTTATTGGGGAAAAAGAAAATCATTACTACATTCATAATTGCAGGAATTATTGGTGGTTTTATTTTTATGTATTATAAGGAGCAATTTCTTTATTTGTTCCAGATGTACGTTTTCTTGTTCAGCGGAATATATGGTATCTCTTTGATTTCTCTTTTATTAGTTGAAAAAATCGCTTCGTTAAGAGAAGCGTTCAACTATATCCAATACATTCTTTTTACATTTGGATTGTTGTTTGCTCTTCTTTTGACCGTTGCCAATGTCGAATTAGCAACTATCGTTTTTTCTTCTTCACAGTTAGCTGTTTCCCATGAACCGCCAAAAGAAATCGCTGATGAAGACTATCATGTGTTTTATCCAGTAACCATCGGGAAAAACCATGTGGATTTTATTTATTCCAATCGTTTTGCATCAGCAGCAGATCAGGAATTATATGAAACTTTGAATAAAAACGGAAGTATATTAGTCAATGTATCAGATTACTTGAATGAAGAAAATGAACAGTTTGGCAGAGGGATAAAAATAAATCTGAATTATCTTAAGAAATTTCCTTTGATTGATGTCTCTGGAAGCTTGATCCAAATAACCGAAGAAGAAACGCACCCTGTTATATTGATCCCTGAACGATATAAACATACAGATTTAAAAAATGATCTGGCGCAAATAACAGAATATTATCAAGAAATCAGTGAAAAAGAACCGGAATTTCTATTTATAAAAAACAATCAACCCATTTATACATTTATTCCTTCTATCCCATGGATCGAACATTATCCGGTTGTTGAAATACTGACATTGAAAAACAGTACGTATTGGGAAAGAAATATTCTCAGCGGAGAAATCTATCCGCCGTTAAAGATCAAGATAGGCTCTTTGTCGGAAGAAAGGTTATTTGAGCTGATTGAAGAAAGTCAGTTACGTGATAACTTGCAGTTATCATTTCCGTATACTCAGACTGAAGAGATAGCTGTCAAAGTGTTAAGCAGATCATTTCATTACTTGATACAGATATTTTTACTCACTTTCTTTTCTTTCTTCTTGTTGAGCTATGTCATGTTATGCATATATTTTGTCTACAATTGTCGAAAAATCGCTATCTTTCGTTCAAGTGGTTATTCGCTCTTTGAAACGTATAAAGATTTCTTCATGATGAACCTCATCAAATGGGGGACGACAAGTGTAATCTTCCTTTTTCTTATAGAAAGAGAGCCTAAATATCTTTTTAATATTTTTTTCTTTAGTTTCATTGATTTTATTCTTTCAGTTGTTTTTATTTTGTCTACAGAAAAGAAAAGTCAGTTATTGTTGATGAATGGAGGTTAACAATTGGAGCCGTGGATAGTGATAAAAGGTGCGAAAAAAATCATTCGAAACAAAACGATTCTTCATTTGGATCGTTTCACTGCGGATGCTGGGGATCTTGTGACTGTTGTTGGAGAAAGTGGGGCAGGTAAAAGTACGTTATTGAATATATTAGGATTGAATGATCGGTTCAGTTCAGGACAATTCTATTTGTTCGATCAAGAGACGAAACAATTAACTGGAAGAGAGAAGCGCTTGATAAAAAGAAATATCATATCTTTTCTTTTTCAAGATTTTGGGTTGATTGAATATGAAACGATCGATTTTAATTTAGATATTGGATTGAAGTTTTCGAATTTAAATTCTTCGGATAAACGAACAGCAAAATATGAGGCATTGAAAAAAGTTAATATAAACAAGAAGCTAAGTACGCCTATCTATACATTATCTGGTGGTGAGAAGCAAAGAATCGCCTGTGCGAGAGCCTTATTGAAGAATAGCAAAATCATTTTAGCCGATGAACCAACTGGATCATTAGATAAACGAAATAAGGAGCAAGTCGTTGAAATCTTATCGCAACAGGCTTCCCAAGGTACGTTAGTTATCGTGGTCACGCATGATCCATATCTGACCAAAATAGGAAACAAGATGATCATGCTTTAGGGAACAAATAAAAAATCAACCTTTTTTTCAATAAAAACAACAAAAAAATGTCTGAAAAATCGGACATAAAAGAGTCTGATTTGAATATCCCAACAGTGAAAGAAGAAAAACAAAATTGATAACATTTGTTCTAAGAATTAGTTATGTTAAAAGCGTAACGCAAGATAGACTTGAAAAACGATAACAAAAGAAGTAGTATATTAAGGTGTGATATGCTACTTGACATTTATTCTGCTGAGCGAATTTTCTGGATTATGTAGCCTTATATCTATTCAGGACGTATCGAGCAGATTAGTAAAGGTGTTCTTGATGATTTTCATCTTGAGCACCTTTGTTTTTAGCAATTCGCAAAAAACGAAAGTAGGAGAATTGATAAATGAAAAAAAGATTTTTAGCACTTGCCATCGTACTAGGCGCTGGCTTATTGTCAGGCTGTACGAATGCCGGTGAAAAAACAGCCGTTAGTTATAAAGGCGGCACAATCAGCGAACAAGAAGTAATGGACAGCTTGAAAAAAATGCAAGGAGCAGACTCAGCTGTGCAACAGTTGATTGTTTATCAAGTATTTGAAGATAAATATGGAGATGACGTATCAACCAAAGAAGTCGATTCCCAATATGATCAAACAAAGAAACAATTGGGAGATTCATTTGATTCACAATTGAAAACTGCAGGTTACACAGAAGAAACATTCAAAGACAGTATCAAACAAAGTTTAGCCTTCCAAGAAGGCCTAAAGAAACATATCAAATTGACCGATGAAGATCTAAAAACGGCTTGGAAAACTTTCCATCCAGAAGTGGAAGCTCAAATCATCCAAGTAGCAAGTGAAGATGATGCGAAAGACGTGAAGAAAGCTGCTGATAAGGGAGACGATTTCTCTAAATTAGCCAAAGACAAGTCAACTGATACTAAAACAAAAGAAGATGGCGGAAAAGTGAAATTTGATTCAACTACTACAACGATTCCGGCAGAAGTCAAAGAAGCAGCTTTCAAGTTGAAAGACGGTCAAGTTTCTGATGTGGTCACTTCTACCAATGCTGCAACTTATGCTCCAGAATACTATGTGGTCAAAATGGTGAAAAACCAAAACAAAGGTAACGACATGGATAAATACAAAAAAGAATTGAAAGAAATCGCGACTGAAACGAAATTGAGCGACAGTGCATTTCAAAATAAAGTAGTCGGCGAAGTATTGAAAGATGCCAATGTAAAAATCAAAGACAAAGACTTTGAAAATGTTTTGAGTACATTTACTTCAGATTCCAGCACAGCAAGCAGTAAATAAGCGGAATAAATAAAAAATATGAACTATTTAAATCAATAAAACTGTTCATCTAAATCTTTTTATTAGAACTAAATCAACAGTAGTTTCATTACTACTTGATTTAGTTCTTTTTATTTAAAAAACTCTTTGTTTTAGTTGGAATCCAAGATAGCCACCCTAGATATTTTTCTGTATAATCTTAAATAAAGAAAACGATATCAAAAAATATACGTATACGTAGATAAATGGAGTGATTTTGCAAATTTCTTTTATTTCTAGAAGTTATTCACGTATAAGGATTTTTTTTCTCACAAATAAAAAGGCAGGAAGTACAATGGATCATTTGTATATAAAATATATTCATCGATTTTCCGTTTTGGTATTAGGCACCCTGATTATAGCAGGGATTGTAGCATTTATTATTCAAGACCATGAAACGTTAACGATACATAAAGAGTTTTTCAGTTATGCATGTGGTATTCCTCTTATCGCTATGAGGTCTGACAACAAAAATTGGAAGAGACGCTCTTACATTCTCCTGCTATTTTTGTGCTTTTATCTGCCGCCTAAAATTTTTACCTTATTAGGTGTGCAACGCCTATCATTTTCTTTTATTTCCTATATCATTGTTTTAAGTTTCTTCAGTTTCATAGTATGGCTGTTTTATTTTGTCAAAAAATAAATGAATGTTTCATGAACAGTACTTCATCACAGCCTAATTTTTTTCTTTATGCTATCGTTATATTAAAGAAATCAATGAGAAGGGAAAGAAAGTGATGAAAAAAGCTTTATTAGTGGTAAATCCCAGTTCAGGCGGTGAACAAGCAAAGGAATTTGAGCAATTAGCGATAGCAAAATTGGAATCGGTGTTTGATGAAGTGGTCGTCTTGCATACAAAAAAAGCAGGGGATGCAAAAAACTTTACTCGCGAGGCGGCTGTGGAAGGGTATCATAGTGTATTTGTCATGGGCGGAGACGGAACAGTCAACGAAGGAATCAGTGGAATCGCTGAACAAGAACATCGGCCAAATTTCGGCTTTTTCCCATTAGGTACGGTGAATGACTTGGCTCGAGCATTAGGGATACCGCTAGAACCTGAGGAAGCGATCAATCATTTTTCGATTGAATCAGTCAAACCATTGGATATTGGAAAAATAAATGATGACTATTTTATGAATGTTGTTGCAATTGGCTCTATTCCTGAAGCAATCAATGATGTAGATGCGGAGAAGAAGACGAAATTCGGAAAACTAGCTTATTTCATGTCAGGAATCAAACAGTTAGCTTCCACACAATCCTACTCGTTTCACGTAGAAGTTGATGGAAAGAAGGAAGAAATTGAGAGTAGTACCCTACTGATAGGACTAACTAACTCAGTCGGCGGATTTGAGACATTGCTTCCAAATGCAAAAGTGGATGATGGTAAGCTCCATTTAGTTTATTTAAAAGATTCTTCTTTGATCGATACGCTTAAAACATTGCCAGACCTATTAAAAGGAGTAGATGAATCAACGAAAAACCTAGCATACCTTACTTGTGAGCAATTAGTTGTGTCATTAGCTGATGTGGAAGAATTGACGACGAATGTTGATGGGGATGAAGGGGACAAATTACCTGTAAATATCAAAGTATTGCCCTCACATTTACAGGTTTATTGTTAAAATGGTGGTTGTGACCGAGGAGTTGGCGGGAGAACACCGCTTGTTCGGGATAAGGGACTGTGACAAGACTTTTGTCACAGCCTTTTTTTTGTACAAAAAAGAAATTTTCACCTAATAGAAAAATTTTTCCATAAAAATACATATTTTAAATATGAAAGTACAATTGGAAATAGATTAAAACGATAAAATAAAATTGTCAAAACGTCAGAGAGGATGGTGGAGAATGAATCAATATGTAAAAAAGCTGATTGCGTCGATTTTGTTTGTCTTCCCTCTCTTGATGGTGACATCCGTTTTTGCCGATGTAGAGAAAACAAACGAATCAACGCAATCAGAGAAACAAAGTTTTGACAAGACTACTTTTTCAGAAGAATCGATTACTTCTGAAACTACAGAATCCCAAAGTGAGGCTCCTACTAATAAAAGGCAAGAAGAAAATAAGACAAGTGAGACCTCAGAAGTAGCTGAACAAACGTCTGATAGCAGTGAAGCGGTACTGGCAAGAGCTGTTTCAGCGGATGGGTACAGCGAAGCTGCCACAACAGAAGAACTGGCTCAGCTTCTCGCAGACGAATCAGTAGCTAAGATCCGACTGACTCAGCCTTTGACTTTAGATAGGGAATTAGAAATCAAACGAGATGTCGTTATTGATTTTGGTGGATTCGCTCACAATTTTGGCACACACCATATTTATATCAATGAGATACCTCAGTCGATCGAGTTCCAGAATTTTAAAGGAACAGCTGCTCATCCAGGTGGACTGTTACCAAATATCGATGGAAATGCCATTATCATTGCTTATATGACCGATTTTTGGGGAAGCAGATATCATTTTACGGGAGAAATCAAATTCACTGGGACACTTGATTTGTATGATGGGTCCAAATTAGGACTGATTTACGCACCTCGTGCAACTGTTACATTAGATGGTGTTTCCGGTGTGTTGGATGTCCAACCAGTGAAAGAAGGGATGAATGCCGCTCCGGGTAAAGCCTATTTTTGTAGAAGCTATCAATTGAATGTGATCAATGGTAGTCAACTTTATGGACCATATCTAGGGAAATTCTACGGTTTTCTAGATTCAGGTGATGAGACTGGCAGTGGGAAAACAGCGCCAGGAATCCATATCTTAAGCGGTTCAAAGGTCTCTCTTGATTATGATCGGGCAGATGGCGTCAGCGATGAAGGAGAGGCAGTCGATACGCTACCTGGTAATGTCACATTTGAAGTCAGTGGTTCGGGAAGCGAATTTTCGGTAAATACAAAGATCAATATTACCAACGACAACAATCGCGGAATCATCCAAATGAGAGGTTCAGGATCGAAAGTCGCTGTATCGAATGGTGGAAAAATCACAATCAATACAGCAACTACTGGCGGATTTCGCCTGCAAGGAGATTCTAGTCAAATCCATGTATCAAGTGGTGGACAAATCTCGGTCGAAATGGCTGGAGATGGCGACCAACCTGGAAACAATGGGATGCGTTTTGTAGGAAAAGGCCTTTCTTTGATCGTAGAAGGAGCCGGATCAGTTATCGACATCGATAAGCAAAGTGGGCGTTCCAGCGCAGTTCGTTTTGAGAACGGTACGCAAAAGCTGACAGTAACCAATGGAGGTTCATTGAGGGTAAGAAATGCAGGGGATGGCAAATCTTACGTGAACAGACTCAATCAAGGAAACCAAGCGATCCAATTTTATGACGCTTCTGGTTTTCTAGAAAGTCCAGGTTCAGCTGATTTTACGGTCACTGGAGAAAAATCAAATATCGATATACGCGCAGATTCCGGAGCAACCGTAGATACAACTGGAGATATTGATTTAAATTTTATGGCAGGCGAAAAAACTTATTTAGTCATGGTCGGGAAAACAGGGGAAGATAAGACCGGCATCATCAGTGGGGATGTGTTGAATGTGGACTTAGAATCTCCTACCTATTTCGATTTCCAAAACAAACGGATCGGAAGCGAGACCAATGGCATAGGGGGCTGGGTATTCCAAGGAAATGGAGATTCTTCTTTAAAAATCGCCCATTCAGAAATCGCTTTATGGCGAAAAACAGGCGCAACATTCGATAACTTTGAAAAAGACCCGGATTATTTTTCTGATATGACAGACTTATCGATCAATGGGACCGACTTAGGCAATTTCGTATCAAGTCCTAGTGCAAGTTTAACAAATGAATTTTCTCAAACAGGTGCCGGAATGAAAAATTATAATCGAATCAGTGCCAATAATCAGATCCCGATGATTGAATCCTTAAGAGTACCAACGAATGCAGATAAAAAAATCTATGGGCATGTCGTTGTTCCCGAAGGTGTCGAGGCAAAGCCAAGAGATGCATGGACAGGCGAAGTAGAAGTGACTTTACGTATTACTTATGCAGATACGACGAAATCACCTGTAGAAATTACTGCTCTCACGCAAGGACAAACAGATGAAAATGAAGGGGCAGGATATAACCCATGGGGAGAAGGCGAACAAGGCGGCTTGTTCGAAGTTCAAGTACCCAACGATGAGAGATTAGAAACGGGGGATCAAGTGCAAGTTGTTGCTGCTAAAAAAGTAAGAGGCGGCCAAGAAGTGACAGAACTGGACTCTGCCAAAACGACAGTCGATGTCATTCCTCCTGAGCCTGCTAAATTAAGTACCACATTGATCAATGCAGCTTCTCGCTCAATCACAGGTACAGGCGAAGCAGGAGCTTTGGTTTCATTGAAAAAAAATCAAGCTGTTTTGTCAGAAACCACTATTGATGATACAGGGAAATTTGTTCTTTCTATCCCAGAAAATCAGCTTTTTGCAGGAGATGTATTAGAAATCGTATTAAACGACCAAGCAGGAGAAGCTGCTGCTAAGGGTGTACAGAACAAGCCAAGTACCAACGATGAAATCGGGAATCACAATCCAAGTGATACGCCAGTTGTCTATCATGATGCTCCGCCTTTTGCGCCTGCTGCGAAGATCGTAGTAGAAGGTGGTCTCTCATTTCTTGCCCCTTCCAAACTCGATTTTGGACAGATCAAAGCAACTGGTTTGACGCAAGAAGCATTTGGCCAAATGGATGGGCAGGAAAAATTATGGATTTATGACCAACGAGAAACAAAAAGTCCATGGATCTTAACAATAAAACTATCTCAGCCCTTTACAAACGATTCAGGATTTTCTATGCAGGATGTCCTTTATTTCAAGAAAGGCGAGGAGTATCAATTAGTGAATGAAGAAGAACTGGAAATTGTCGAAGGACAAAATTCTACGAATGCGCAAGCAGATTATTCAGAATATTTAAATAACGGTCGGGCGTTTAAACTTGTCTTAACCAAAGAAAATCAGATAGCTGGTGATTACTCAGCAGAGATGACATGGACATTAGCAGATGCGCCGACAGAATAAAGATCAAGGAGGATGATTGATGAATCGAATATGGAATAAAAGTCATCGAAACAACTGCTCTTTACTTCTGATCCTTCTCCTTGGATTCATCCTTTGGCAGACACCTGTCCATGCCTCCGAATTCAATTTTTCGGTAGATTTTGAATTACCAGCTAATCAGATCAATAAGAACAAAACATATATAAATGTAAGGATGGAGCCTGGAAAAACACAGGAAATCCCCTACACGGTCTTTAACCGAACAGATAAACCAGTAACAGTTGAGACACTGATCCACTCTGCTACGACGAATTCAAACGGTGTGATCGAATATGGAGAATCAAAAAGTAAATTAGATGAAACATTAAGTTATGATATGAAAAACTTAGCAAAAACAGTGGGAGAAATAACTATTCCTCCTCAAAGTGCGGTCACTGAGACACTTTCACTGAAAGCTCCAGAAAAAGAGCTGGCTGGTGTGGTCGCAGGAGGGATCACGTTTCAAGAAAAAAAAGAGAACGTTTCTAACAAAAGTACAGTTGGTGTCGTCAATCAGTTTTCTCAAGTGAAAGCAATCTTGATTCGAAATAGCGAAAAAGAGTTTTCCCCAGATTTGAAATTAAAAAAAGCTTATGCGGATCAAAGCGATGGAAGAAATGTGATTAAGGTGAATCTTCAAAATCCAAATGCTTCTTATATGTTCGGCTTGACTACATCGGTTGAAATCTACAAAAAAGAAACAAAAGAACCTTACCTTTCAATAAAAAAAGAAAAAATAGATGTAGCACCCAATACAAATTTTGATTTACTTGTCCCATTAGAAGGAAAAAAATTAGCTCCGGGACATTATCAAGCGGTTGTGAAGGGTGCTTGGAAAGAAAAACGCTGGAATCTTCATACTGATTTTGAAATAACTGATGATGCAGCGGACCAATTGAATGAAAAGGATATTGATTTAAAAAATCAGCCAGAAACATTTGACTGGCGATGGCTAATACTTGTTGGAGTCATTCTTATTGGCTTATTTGCTGGATTATTTATTTTAAAAGAAAGAAGGAAAAAGAAATGAAAAAAATAATTGCATTAAGTACCGTTCTAGCTGGAAGTCTATTATTATGTACACAAAGTGTTTTTGCTGAGAATAAGAGCTCAGCCACTACAGAAGGAACGATTTCTGTAAAAAAACCAGATGCCGCAAATCCTGAAGACGTCGTTCCGGTTTCTCCCGTTGATCCAAATGATCCCGATACGCCGTTTACACCTGACGAACCAAATCAGGGAACATCCGGATTACTGACGATTGACCAAGCTCCAGATCTTGATTTCGGAACAATCAAGTTAGGCACAGCAAAAACAGTATATGCTGCATTACAAAGCGGAACGGACAGTACTGGGGCACCAACACAAGTACAGAATTTCGTACAAGTGACGGATAAAAGCGGAAATTATGCTGGTTGGAAACTATCAGTCAAACGAACAGAATTTATTGGTACAACATCTGATACGAATAAACTAACTGGTTCAAAGGTGAAATTCAAAAATGCCGTGATTCGAAATAGCGCAACTAATAGCAGTGGAACGCCATCTACTATTTCTGGTACTGGCGCTGAAGGAATTGAGATCCCAGCAGATCAGGCAGTAGATCTAGTAACTGCAGGGGCAAATGAAGGGATTGGCACATGGATTTATTCACTAGGGGAAAATGCGGAACAAGGGGGACAATCAGTGGAATTATTTGTTCCTGTATCCAATTATGCCGTAGACAACTACGTTTCAACATTTACATGGTCGTTAACAGATGCGCCTACAGAAGAGGAAGCGTAAAAACATATCAACGATTTCAGGGAGTGGGCCTTTAGTTGGCTCCACTCCCTGAAATCTGCTCTGCTTACTTCGCAGCTCTCATTCATCAGCTCGAAGCAGTTTGCTGGAAATCATGGAAACGTTCCTTTGTCTTTTCAAAGATTTTCCGACCAACGAGTAAGGAATCACCGTTGAAAAATTCTAACACATAATGAGCAGAATCGATTTTCTGCAATTGTGATAAGTTGATACAGTAGGATTTTAAAAGTAAAAAGTAAGTGTATTTTTCTAACTCTATCTTCAACTGTTTTAATGAAGTGCTTACTAGTTTATCTTCTGTCGTTGTTTTGACCATAACTTGATTTTTCAATCCTTTGATACTTTCAATATATAAAATTTCCCGAGGATATAGGACGAGACTCCCGCCTTTTTGATCAATGAAGATTTTATCGACATTTACGATCTGCTGTTCTTTCCAATTGATCTGTTCTAGCACTTGATGAATTTGTTCAGATAGATTCCTGTCTTTTCTGATATATCCAATCGGAAGGATTTTCCGGTTGATGATATCTACTGCAAAGTTCGTATAGGCGGTGAAAAAAACGATATTGCTATGAGCGTTTTTTTTACGTATTTGTTCGGCGACATCAATACCTGTGAGTGATTGCTTCAAGTCGATATCGATAAAGAAAACATCGTGATTATCAATAGTGCCCAACTGAATCAACTGATTGATTTGGGAGATGGAAGTGAGCTGCACGATATTCTCGATATGATGATTGACCAATTCTTTGATGATCCATTCGCTGTGAAACTGGTTATCTTCTATGATAAAATACTTTTTCATATGCAGGCTCCTATCAAAAAAATATGTGTACATGATGAAACAAAACAATGGAGGAATAAGATGTTCGCAACAGTGACACTTTATTTGACCTTTACTTTGATTTTAGATTTAGGTATTTATTTATTCTTTTCGAAACAGCTGCTAGTAAAAATCAGCTTTGGTTGTTTAGCTTTGATGGCGCTGATAATTTTTCTTCCTATTCCTAAAGTAAGTTTTCCTTATTTAGTTGGCTTATTATTAATGTTTCACTTTTATTCTACTACGAAAAACCTGTTTATCACCTGTTTGATCAGTAATCTTTTTTTTGCTATCACTGGGTTCAGCTTTTTTCTGGTTTTTGACTTGGTAAATTATTTAGGAGGAGTACACCTCGGAACAGCAAGTTTTCTTGCACTGCTTGTTGCACTCATTTTCTACCTATTAGTAAAAAGTATAGACAAACGGACGAAATTTCTCAACTTGCTTTTTACTTATCCCACTGAGCACTATTTTGGCTGTATGTGTATTTTATTAAGTTGGGGCGTGATTTTCTTGGTATTGGGAAGTGTACATTTTCGTTCCTCTGATTATCTGCTTTTGTCTCTTTTATCGATTGTGATCAGTTTTTTTTCGTTGCTTTTTTCTATTATGTTGATCAGCTTTCAAGTAAAAGAAAGACAGCATCAGGAATCACTTCAACTGTATCAAATAAACGAAGAATATTACCATCATCTTGAAGAATTCAAACATGATTATAAGAGTTTGTTGTTTTCATTAAAAAGTACTATTCAGGAAAACAAAAAAGAAACATTGGAATTTTTAGAAATCTTAGAAAACTATTCTGCAGCTATTTTGGAAGAACCGCAAAAACAACAGCTGACAAAGATTTTATCGCCAGTTGTTAGGGGCGTCTTTTTAGAGTTTCTAGAAAAAGCAGAATCGGAGAAAATCCCGATCCAAGTAGTTATTCCTGTCGAAGTGAAAACAATCCCGATTGATCTGGTTGTTTTTATTCGTTGTTTATCTATTTTTATTTCTAACGCATTCGATCATCGTGTAGCCGATCAGAGTCCGATTACGATCAATCTGCTGGAAGAAAAAGAGGGATTACGTTTTAGTATAGCGAACAAGGCAAATCCGACGAATTTGACGCTAGCGGAAATGGTCCAAAGAGGAAAAACCTCTAAAAAAAATGGCGGGTTAGGTCTATACAGTGCGAAAAAAATGTTGGATGCTTACGAAAATGCAGAACTAAAAATCGATTTTTCAAAGCAGAATCACTGTTTCTTTGTAGAAATGTATCTGGCAACCAGAAACAGTGAATCAGTCTGCTGACTTAACATCGCGAAGAGCAGCTTGAACAAGGAATAAATATAAAGGGAGTTCAGCAACACAGTTTATTCAAAAAGTAAACATAAACAAACAGAAGCGTGATGACCGTTGTCATCCTTCTGTTTGTTTTGCTATATAGTTAAACAAAGTAGTTGACACTCCTGCTACTTAGTAATACTATATTCATATACTTCGTGTTGCTAAGTAGATGGGGAGAAAAGAGGGAAAACAATGGAAAAGATGATTACTGTGACAGATTTATACAAGTCTTTCTCAGGAAAAAAAGTAATAGATGGTGTGAGTTTTACAGTTGACGAAGGCAGCATTTTTGCTTTGCTAGGTACAAATGGTGCGGGGAAAACAACGATCGTCAAGATGTTAGCTACTTTGCTTACACCGGATAAAGGACAGATTCGTATTGCTCATTTCGACGTGGCGAAACAAGGAACCCAAGTCCGTGAACGGATTAGTTTGACGGGGCAATTTACTGCAGTAGATGATGTGCTGACTGGTAGAGAAAATTTAGTGCTTATTGGAAAACTTCGCCACTTGAAGGATCATAGGCAGCGGATTGATGAATTCTTACACACGTTTGACTTACATGAAGCAGCTGATCGCCCAGTGCATACGTATTCCGGAGGGATGAGAAGAAAACTGGACTTAGCGATGAGTTTGTTGGGGGATCCGACCGTTTTGTTTTTAGATGAGCCGACAACAGGTCTGGACCCACAAGCAAGAGCTTCTTTATGGGAAACGATCAGGAATTTGAGAAAAGCCGGTGTGACTGTCTTTTTGACGACACAATATTTAGAAGAAGCAGATCAATTGGCGGATCAAATCGCTATTTTGGATCAAGGAAAGATTGCGCTTCAAGGAAGTGTAGCTGAGGTCAAAAAATATTTACCGCAAGGAACGATCGAACTGATTTTTGCAGAAGAAGAAACATTCCAAGCCGCATATCGACTGGTAGGCGGAGAAAAGAACGAAACATTATTGTCTTTATCGATTCCTACTGACAACGATGTTCAAAAAGTAACAGAGATTCTTACTTTACTTCAGCAAAACAAGATCGAAGTTCTGGAATTTGCACAAAAACAACCAACATTAGATGATGTCTTTTTCTCAATCATCAATCAGACGAAGGAGGAAGAAAAATGAACGTGATCCAAGACACGATGACACTAACGGGAAGAATGATGAAGCATATGACGCGAAGCGCTGATACGATTATCACGGTCGTAGTGATGCCAATCATGATCATGCTTGCGTTTATTTATATATTAGGAGGAGCAATGACCATATCTGTGGCTAGCTATAAAGGGTTCATTCTCCCAGCCATCTTGCTAATGACAGTCATGAGCGGTGTGGCTTATACAGCTTTTCGTTTAAATAATGATGTGACTACTGGGATTTTTGAACGATTCCACTCTATGCCGATTGCTAAATCTGCTATTTTGAACAGTCATGTTGTCACAAGTATGCTGTTTAATTTATTGTCCGTTGCTCTTGTTTTATTCAGTGGGTTCTTGATTGGTTTTCGACCAAAAGCGGATATTGGCGAGTGGTTATTGGCACTAGGGCTTTTACTACTTGTAACCTTAGCTATGTCATGGATTGCTGTATTTTTTTGGCTCATTGCTAAAAGCAATGAAACAGCTAGCGTCTTCTCTTATTTGCTGATGGGGCTTTTATTTATCAGTTCCGGCTTTGTACCTACAGAAACGCTGCCGCATGCTTTACAAGGGTTTGCTGATTATCAGCCGATAACCCCTATTATCAATGGACTCCGTTCACTCATGACTGCTGGAAAAGTACCTGATGATTTATGGACGGCTTTTGCTTGGAGCATTGGGAGTATCGTAGTTTTTCAATTGTTGTCGGTTTTCGTTTATCGCAAAAAACAAAATTAACAGCTTAAATGATTGACGTGTCAATGATTTCAAAATATGATGAAAGCGAGTATAGCGAAAGTACAGGTGAAAAAATGAACGGAATTACGGAAATGTTAAAAGGGGTCCTAGAAGGGATCATACTGGAAATCATCGATCGTCATGAGACTTATGGATATGAAATCACCAAAAATTTACAGGAATACGGGTTTGAAGATATCGTGGAAGGAACTGTCTATACGATTCTTTTGAGATTGGAAAAGAAAGGATTAGTTACCGTTACTAAGAGAAAATCTTCTGTAGGACCCATGAGAAAATTTTATTCTTTGAATGAAGCTGGAAAGCAGGAATTAGAATTATTTTGGAAACGCTGGTCTTTTATTTCAGGTCAAATCGAAAAACTAAAGGAGTACAAAGAAAATGAGCAATAAAAATTTGGTTGGCTATATCAAAAAAATGATGGAAGACAAAGCGGAATATCGCGAACAAATGGCTCGCCTGAAAAAACTTCCTGCTGACTATCAGATCGTCTACAATGAGATACAAAAATTTCTTTGGGAGTTTACCGCAGGAGATGGGATGGACATGTTGTCAGCGATGTATGAGTTGCTTGACTTTTTTGAAGAAGGTGCTTCAAATGGTCTTCCTGTCTTAGAATTGGTTGGAGAAGATGTAGGACAATTTGCAGAAAACACGTTACATGAAATCCAGGCGAAGACAAGAATCAATGAATTGAAAAGAAAAATGAATGAGCGGATTGCTAAAAAAATGGAAAAGTTATAAAAGGAGCGTGAGACAAAAGTAAAGAACACTTTTGTCTCACGCTCTAAACACGTATAAACGGCGGAAGCAGAAGCAACTCCTTCGGAAATTCCTTCTTATTTCTTGGAGTTAAACGCTTCTGTCCCAGCCTCTTCATACTGATTTTGAAAGATTATTTATTTTTCTTTTCTTGATTCAGTAACCAGAAAACTAAAAATACAGCAAGTAAAACGATAACGGCACCAAATAAGGGAGCATAGGTGACACCAATCGTTTTGGTCGTTTGTGCGCCAACAAAAGAGCCTAATGCAATACCGATATTGAAGGCGGAGATATTAAAGGCAGAAGCAAGCGTAATATCCTTCGGTGTATATGTTTCAGCTAATTGTACAACATATAATTGTAGACCCGGAACATTCATAAAAGAAAATAGCCCAAGAACAAAGGTAGCTACTGTAGCAAAGAATAAGTTCCCGCTAAGAATCGTTCCAAATAAAAATACTAAAGATAAGGATAACAAAGTAAACATGATACCTAAAGCTTTTAATGGACGTCGGTTCGAAAAATGACCACCAATTGTATTACCAATAGCGACCATTACGCCGTAGATAATCAACAAAATAACGACAGCTTCTGATGAATAACCGATTTTGTCTTCAAGAATCGGAGTCAAATAGGTATAAGCAGCAAATGTTCCTCCGTACCCAAGAGCTGTGATCAAAAAAGAGCCCACTAAAAATTTATTTTTAGCTATCCGAAGAATCCCACCAAGATCGACAACTCCTGGTATTGGGAGATCTTTTGGAATGAGCAATAGATTTGCGAGTAGACCGATAGCTCCAACGAAAGCAATAAAAAGAAAAGTCATATGCCAGCTTGTTTGCTGACCGATGAATGTCCCCAAAGGAACACCGGTAACGGTTGCGACCGTTAGCCCTGTAAACATGACAGCAATCGCACTTGCACGTTTGTCTGGGGAGACGACTTCAGCGGCAATGACACTTGATACAGACATAAAAATCCCGTGAGCAAGAGCTGATACGATCCTTCCAACTAGCAATAAAACAAATACCCCAGAAAAAGCAGCCAGCAGATTCCCAATGATGAAAACCACCATGATTGCTGCCATCAGCATTTTACGATTCCATTTTCCTGTTAAAATAGTGAGTAAAGGTGCGCCTACTGTCACACCAATCGCGTAAAGAGAAACCGTCAGCCCTGCTTGAGCCAAACTGACATGAAAACTATCAACGATCAAAGGCATAAGCCCTACGCTGATAAATTCTGTAGATCCAATAGCAAAGGCATTGATTACCAGAGCCATAAGCGTAAAAACTGGTGAAATTTTTTTATTCAATTTTATTTCCTCCTCAAATTTTTCTGACAAATAGAGAATATAGACCTTCATCCTTCATTCGTGAAGTACCGACTTTTTTGTATGATAGGCACTTTTTGGTAACAAATGTGAACCTTCAAACGTTTCAGCGTTTGTAAAAATTCTTATTTTTTTCAAAATATAGTTCCTTTTTTGGCGAAAGCATAAAAACCGCAGAGGAAGAGACTTTGTTAGTTCACAAAATGAAAGGAGCATGCTATTATACGATGCGTATCTTTTTTAAGGAGAGATAAAAATGGAAAGAATCTATCATATTGGCGTCGAAGCAACATTGGAAGTCATCGGAGGAAAATGGAAACCGATTATTTTATGTCATTTAGGTAATGGTCCCATTCGCCCGGGTGAATTACGGAAAAAAATCCCTACGATCACACAAAAAATGCTGACCCAGCAGTTAAGAGAGTTAGAACAAGATGGCATTGTCCATCGAAAAGTCTATAAC
>k87-1456897_pt1 | contig 17487 bp, 13 predicted proteins | sample MGYA00084031_6733416 | MGnify analysis MGYA00084031
GTCAGGAAGCTGCCACCGCTGCAGCGCGAGCGCATTCGGAGAGGGCTGAGAGTGCCGTCGATGCCTATGCGCGGAGCGTCGTTGAGGCTGCGGTGCAGGCTGGGCTGGCCTCATCCGCCGAGCGGAGCTTGCCTGATCGGGATGTCGCTGCGCTCCAGACGGATCTGACTAGGCGCTGGGATCGGTTTCGGCGGCTGCGTGTTCTGGAACGAGATCATGCGAAGGCCAAGCAAGATCTGGACATGGCGGCACGAGTCCTTCAGGATCGCGAAGCCGAAGGTGACCGCGCACGACAAGAGGAGGATGAGGCGAAGCACGCGGTTGCGGATGCCGTGGCAGACCTACAGCAGGCGATCCGTGAGTGGGCCCGCTCGACTTCGGTCATTCCGTGTTTCGATGAGGTGGTCGAACACTGGTGTGATCTCGCCGTCGCCTTGACGGAGCGGACAGCATCGCCACTCGACGCCATCCGTGGACACGCGGAGCGATGCAAAGACGAGCTCCGCGAGCAAAGGAACGCGATGTGGCGGCGTCGCGATCCCTTGACACACGAGCGACAGCGATGCGCGGCCAAGCTCCGCGCGATCAAGGAGTGCAAAGAGCTACCACCTCCCGAACCACACCTGTGGCGGCGGGCCGATCGGCCGGATCACGATGCGCAAGCCGGTGCGCCACTGTGGCAGTGCGTCCAACCTGCGGCGGGTTTCGCCGGGACCGAATTGGACAAACTCGAGGCCGCCATGTCGGCTTCCGGTCTGCTGGACGCGTGGATTTCTCCCGACGGCCGGTTGCGTACCCAGGATGGTGCGGTCGTAGCCGATACGATGCTTGTTTGCGATACCGGTGGCAACGGGGACAGCGACGGGGCCAGTCTGGCGAAGGTCCTCGAACCCACGCCGGTCGGGGGTGTCGAGGAGAGCATCATCGTCGCCGCGCTGCGAGGAATCGGCTGGTATCCGAAGCTTCCCGATGATCCAGCTGGAACCGTGTGGCTGGCGGCCGACGGAACCTGGCGTTTGGCTGCACTGAGTGGGCGGGCCGAGCCGAGCCAGCCCGCGTCATACCTCGGCGCTACGGCTCGCGCCGAGGCGCGGCGCCGGGAAATCCGGTCGCTGGAAGATCGCGTCGCCGACCTGGCCCTGCAGATCGCCGACCTGGACCACGAACTGGCGGCCGTGGCCGGACAACTGTCCACAGTGGACGAAGAATTGACCAGGCTGCCGCGGGAGCGCCCGGTGACCGAGGCGATGACCAGGTGGGAGGAGCGTACGCGGCGGTCCGCACAGGCAGTCGAGAACCTTGGCAAGGCCCAGGAGGAGTACCGCACTAGAGAGGAACGGCAGCAGGCGGCATGGGCCGAGTTCGCCGCATTCGCCGCTGAGTATGGCTTCCCACTGCACGACTTGGACGGCTTGGAGGCGGCGCTGGGCCACTATCGAGAAGCCTTGACGTCACTTGAGCAGGCGGTCCATCGGGCCAAGCACACCGTCGGGACGCTGGAGGTGGCCGAGGAACACCTGCAGTACCAAGCCACCCTCGTTGCCGACGCCGAAGCAGGTCTGGCACGTCTCGTCGATCAAGTGCGATCTGCGCAAGTCCAGTTGGCCACGGCCGAGCGGGTGCTGACGACCGGCCATGCCGAGCAGCTCGAGCTGCGAAATCAGCTGGACAGCAAGCTCTCCGGTCTGAAGGAGCTCATCGATGATCTGGAAGAACGTAGAGGCATCGCTCAGCGAAACGAAGGGAAGGCGGTAGAACAGCTGAGCCAGCATGAGACACAACGGGCGGACGCCGAGGAAATGCGGAACGCTGCGCTGGCCAAGTGGTGGGAGCTTTACGATGCGCAGCTTGCCCAGGCTGTGGGACTGACGGAACCGCAACGCCGGACGGTCGAGGCTGGCCGGATTGCGGTGGCGCAGGCGCGCAAAGAGCTCGACGCGGTCGCAGAAGGCGCGGAAGCTCGCGCCCTGACCAGGTGCACAGAACGCCTGCACATTCTTCAGCAGGGGCTGCTGCCGCATCGCAATGCCCAGATCGACAGTGAAACCGAAGAAGGTATACCCCGGTTCTTGATCAGCGTGAACAGCGAGAGCGGCTGGCAGCTTCCCAATGCCGCGTCCACCGCGCTGGCGGCGCAAGTCATGGAACTGGAAGAGCAGTTCGCCATAGAGCAGCAGGAAGTGCTTACCAAGCTGCTGAGTTCGACGTTCATCGAGCAGCTGAAGATCAAGCTCGACGAGACCAAGCGAACGCTGACGGGCATCAACGATCAGCTGACCATGCACGCAACCCGGTACGGGAATGCCGTGCGGATCAAGTACGAGCCTGATCCGTCCGATCCTCACGCGGCCGCTGTCGTCAACGCTTTGAACCAGGGGTATGAGCAGTTGAATCCGGCGCGCCAGGAGATGATACGGAACTTCTTGGCTCGCCGGATTGACGAAGCGCGCACCGAGGCGGACGCCGCCGGCGCGGCCGACTGGAAGGATCAGCTGGCCACGGCCTTGGACTACCGGCAGTGGCTGCGCATTTCCCTGGAGTACCGTCCGGGCCGGTTGGCGCAGTGGCGGCCGTTCGACCGTGCTCAGCACGGGGCGAAGTCCGGTGGTGAGAAGGTGGTGCTACTGTCGCAGCCGTTGTTCGCTGCCGCGGTGGTTACTTTCGAGTCGGCCGGTGAGCGCGCGCCCCGGTGGGTGTGGCTGGACGAGGCCATGACCGGGGTCGACGGGCAGTACAAGTCGTCGTTCATGGGATTGACGGTCGAATTCGACCTCGACGTCATGCTGACTGCGCACGACGAATGGTGCACATACGCCACGGTCCCGGCGGTCGCGATCTACGACCTGGCTCGCGACAAGCACCTACCTGGCGTCGATACTCAGCCGCATTTGTGGTGCGGTGGCGATCTCCAGCAGGTCGAGATGGCGCATGCTGAACCGCGCCGGCCAACGGCCGACGGCAACCTTTTCGATCAGCAGGACGAACCGTGAGCGTGCCGGCGAGCCTCCGCACCTGGGCGGCAAAATCCGGCCCAGCCAAACTGCTCGAGACCGTGCGGATCCGGGCGAGGCGTGGCCAGCGAACCGAGGCGGGGGCGCTGAAGACGCTCCAGTTGACGGAAACCGAGCGACGCGAAATTGCGCTGGTTCTTGGCACCGACTGGGAGATCTCCGGACGTCCGCCACGGTTGCAAGACTTCGCTCGGTACCTGGCTGACCATGGCTTGACGGTACGAGGGCTGGTCGAGCAGCTCGACGGCCGCGCCATTACACCGGACGCGGAACGACGAAGCGCTCGGCAAGCCGCTGAGGCTGCGGAAGTAGAGCGTGCAGTGGACGCGTTGATCCGTGCCGGGGTTGACGAGCATGTGGTGCGCAGCTGGGTTGCCTGGTCGGCGCTGCCCAGGCCCGGCGCTGGTGAGCTCCTTGAGCTTGCCGAGCAGGTGGCGCGGGTGTGGACGAAGCTGCCTGCGGCTGGTGCGCGGCTTGCGCACCTCGCCGCAACAACCTGCCAAAATGCACATGCGCTCGACGCCGACCGATTGTTGGGCCGCGCGGTGGCAAGGATGATCGCGATTAACCACGGGCTCGAGGCGCCACGCCGTGCCGGTGCTGCATGGCGATCCGCTTGGCAGTCCGCCGGGGTGCTGTGCGACGGGGTGTCCGTCCGCGTTCTCACGATCGACTTGCCGCTACGCGGGACAGCCCCGGCGGTCGAGTTGTGTGCGGCCGCCCCCGGAGAACCGACGTGGCTGACCCTGCGAGCGTTGGCAGGACGATGGTATGTCCAGCCAACGACTGTGTTCGTGTGCGAGAACGTCACGATCATCGAAGCGGCGGCGGACGCGCTCGGTTTCAGGTGTCCGCCGATGGTGTGTACTGACGGCATCGCTTCCGGCGCGGCCCTTGACCTGCTCAGCGGACTGGCAGCCCGCGGTTGCCATATCCGTTACCGGGCGGATTTCGATGCGGCGGGATTCGTCATCGCTGACCAAATCCTCGGTGTCGCCCCCTCGGCCGTTCCCTGGCGGTTCGATGCACAGACGTACCTGCGGGCTGTCGGCCAAGCCCCGGAGTCGGCGACGCCGGATGATCTTCGCACTCTGTATGAGGCTGTCAGGGTCGACGTTCACGAGGAGCAGTTGCTCCCGGATCTGATTACTGATCTTCGGGCGGCTGGTGCCCCGGGCGGATCATCTCGTGCCGGTTAGGTGGTGTGCACGATCAGCACATCGATACCCGCCTTGCGCGCGGCCTCGGACGGGACAGAGCCGAGGATCCGGCCGGCGAGCGTGTTCAGGCCCCGGTTTCCGACCACGAGCAGGTCGGCCGAGTACTTCTTGACGACCCGCAGTAGCGTGGCGACCGGTTCGCCTTCCACGGCAACGGAGTCCACGTCGGTGGCGCCCTGGGCGGCCGCGCGCTCGCGTGCGGTGTGCAGCGTCTCATCGGCCGGGGCGGAGCCCACCACCTGATACGCCTCGTCGCGCAGCACGTCCTGGGCCTTGTTCACCGTGTCCTGGTCAGCCGGATAGTAGGCACACGCCACCACCAGTTTCGCCTGCGCGGCGGCAGCCACCTGGGCGGCCCGGTCGACGGCGGCGTAAGAGGACTCCGAGCCGTCGGTTCCGACGACTACGGTCCGGTAAGCGGTCATGGAGGCTCCTTCGTGTCATTCCGCCCGAACCAGCGAGCACGCGCTGAGACTATCGACGCGCGCAACCGTATGCAGATCGACAACGAGCCATCGGGTGGCAAGTTTCGGCCCGACCGGGTGGTGTGATCGAGACGGTGTGGAAACGAAGTGGGCGGCGAGCGGGCGTGAGCCTCGTCGCGGGTGGCGCCGGGATGGTGGCGGATCGCCGGCGCTGATGAGCGCGGCGGGCCCTTTCGCGGCTCGACCTTCACCGGGCGGCCGCTTCGGACACTTGCCGTCCTCGAGGCACCCGACGGTGGTCGGCGAGGTTCCGGGCAGCATCCACCCGCTGGGGAGTGGACGGCAGTGGCCGCCTACTTGGAGCTGTCCGCCTGTGTGGCGGGCTTCAGTGCCGTGACGGTGTCCGCGTCGGCGTTGTTCTTCTCGTCGGTACCCGTGGCGCCGGTCGAGCTCTCGGCTTCCGCGCCGTCCTCGTCCGCCTTGGCGGTGCGTTGCTCGGCAACGGAGGTCGCCTCGGCCAGCAGGCCGTCGGCCTCGGTGATCGCCGACCGGGCCGCGGTGATCTGCGCCGCGATCTTGGCGCGCAGCTCGCGCAGCGCCTCCACTCGCTCGGCCGCGTAGTTGATGCGGTGGTTGGCCAGTTCGGTGGCCTCCCGGACCCGCCGGTCGGCTTCGCTGGTCGCTTCCGCCAGCCGCGCGTTGGCCTCGGTGATCGAGTCCTGCTTGCGCCGGTTGGCCTCCTCGATCGACTCGCGCCGCTCCTTCTCCAGCCGCTCCTTGTGCTCGGCCAGCTCGCGGGCGATCCGCTCGCGGGTCGCCTTGGCCTCCTCGGCCGCTTCCCGCAGCCGCTTCTCCGACTCGGCCTTGCTCTGCGCCTCCTGCTCGGCGAGCACCTTCATCGACTCGGCCCGCCGGGACGCCATCGCGATCTCGAAGTCCTCTTCGATCTTGGTGCGACGGTCCTCGGCTTCCTTGTCCAGCCGCTTGCGCTCCTCCTCGGCCTTGGCGAGCAGCTCCGCGGCCTCCTTGCGCGCCTGCTCCATCGTCTTGCGATGCTCTTCCTCCATCGCTTGACGACGCTTGTCCAGCTCGGCCAGCTGCTGGTCGTAGCGAGCCCGCATGGCACTGGCGTCGGCCTCCGCCTTCGCCCGGATGTGCGCCGCCTCGGCCTCGGCGCGAGCCTTCGTCTCGGACGCCTCGTCCTGCGCCAGCCGCAGCATCCGCTGGAGCCGTTCGGACAGGCCTTCCATCGTGGTGGGCGGCTGGGACAACCGGTCGACCTTCTCGCGCAGCTCGTCGATCTCGGTCCGGGCGGCTTCCAGCTGACGGGCCAGGTCACCCGCCTGCTCGATCGCCGCGTCCCGGTCGGAGGTGAGCATCTTCAGGTCCGCGTCCAGGCGCTCGAGATGCTCGTTGACCTGGCCGGGGCTGTACCCGCGCCGCACGACATCGAAGCCGGCGCCCAGCGGCACCAGATCCGAATCCTCGCCGAAGTTCATGGATGCCAACGTTACCCGTTCGGGTTTGATCTTCCGTGTGGGTTCCCCCGGACGATGCAGCTTCCGGCGTGTCGGCCTTGCCCGCGAACCCCGGCGGTCAGTAAGGCGGCGACCGCTCAGACCCCGCGGAACCGGTTGATGTCCGCCAGGTGCTTCTCCCGGGTCTCCGGGTCGCGCACGCCGAGGCCCTCCTGGGGAGCCAGGCACAGCACACCCACCTTGCCCTGGTGCGTGTTGCGGTGCACGTCCAGCGCGGCCTGCCCGGTCTCCTCCAGCCGGTAGGTCTTGGACAGCGTCGGGTGGATCATGCCCTTGCTGATCAGCCGGTTGGCCTCCCACGACTCGCGGTAGTTGGCGAAGTGGGAGCCGATGATCCGCTTCAGGTTCATCCACAGGTACCGGTTGTCGTACTGGTGCATGTAGCCGCTGGTGGCCGCGCAGGTGACGATCGTGCCGCCGCGCCGCGCGACGTACACCGAGGCGCCGAAAGTCTCTTTGCCCGGGTGCTCGAACACGATGTCCGGGTCCTCGCCGCCGGTGAGCTCGCGGATCTTCTTGCCGAACCGCTGCCACTCCTTCGGGTCCTGCTCGGTGTCGGACTTCCAGAACTTGTAGCCCTCACCGGTGGCCTCGCTGCGGTCGATCACCAGCTCGGCGCCCATCTTCCGGCAGATCTCGGCCTTCTCCGGGCTGGACACCACGCACACCGGGATCGCCCCACCGTTGAGCGCGTACTGGGTGGCGTACGAGCCGAGGCCACCGGAGGCGCCCCAGATGAGCACCACGTCGCCCTGCTTCATGTTGGCGCCGTTGGCCGACACCAGCTGGCGGTACGCGGTGGAGTTGACCAGGCCGGGGCTGGCCGCCTCCTCCCACGTCAGGTGCTTCGGCTTCGGCATCAGCTGGTTGGCCTTGACCAGCGTGAGCTCGGCCAGCCCACCGAAGTTCGTCTCGAAACCCCAGATGCGCTGCTCGGTGTCGAGCATCGTGTCGTTGTGGCCCTCCGGGCCCTCCAGCTCCACGCTCAAGCAGTGCGCCACGACCTCGTCGCCCGGCTTCCACTTGTGCACGCCGGGTCCGGTGCGCAGCACCACGCCGGACATGTCCGAACCGACCACGTGATACGGCTGGTCGTGCCGCTTGGCCAGCGGCGACAGCTTGCCGTAGCGCTGCAGGAACTTGAACGTGGGGATCGGCTCGAAGATCGAGGTCCACACGGTGTTGTAGTTGATCGCGCTGGCCATCACCGCCACCAGCGCCTCGCCCGGGCCCAGCTCGGGCGTGGGCACCTCGTCCACGTGCAGCGACTTGCGCGGGTCCTTCTCCCTGGTGGGCACGCCCTCGAACATGTCGACCTCGTCGGCATGCACGGTGACACCCCGGTAGCTCTCCGGTACCGGCAGCGAACCGACGGCATCGAGGTTGTCGCTCAGGATTGCGTCGGTGATCTGCTGGATCTGCTGCACCATTGCTGCGACCTCCGTGCGCTCGGCATGCGGTGACGAGATGCCCGGGATTGAAGCACGTCGGAGCGGAAGTTACGTACAAGTAGCGAGCCATCTCACTTTGCCGCCGACGGACGTTTAATGCTCGCCTTCGGCGGGTTGCACCAGCTCAACGAGCACACCACCGGCGTCCTTCGGGTGGACGAAATTCACCCGGGAGTTGGCCGTCCCACGCTTGGCCTGGTCGTAGAGCAGGCGCAGGCCGTTACCGCGCAACAGATCAGCGGCCTTGTCGATGTCGGTCACCCGATAGGCCAGCTGCTGCAACCCGGGACCGTTGCGGTCGATGAACTTGGCGATGGTGGACTGCTCGTTCAGCGGGGCCAGCAGCTGGATGGCCGTGCCGTCCTCGTCGCCGGGCGCGTGCAGCATCGCCTCGCGTACGCCCTGCTCCTCGTTGACCTCGGTGTGCGTGGCCACCAAGCCGAAGTTGGTCCGGTAGAACTCGATCGCGGCGTCCAGATCCGGCACCGCGATCCCCACGTGGTCCACGGCGGTCACCAGACTGTGCACGGGCTGCATGGCGTCGTTCATGGACTGCAGAGTAGGTCACAGCCGCTACTGCGCAGTAGCCCACGGCGGTAAGGTCCCCGACAGGGACGACGTCGAACGCTTGGAGGCTCACTGTGTCTGGTTCGGTCATTGTCGGCGCGGCGCGAACCCCGATCGGCCGCCTGCTCGGCTCGCTCAAGGACTTCTCCGGGGCGCAGCTCGGCGGCGTCGCCATCAAGGCGGCCCTCGAGCAGGCAGGCGTGTCTCCCGACCAGGTGCAGTACACGATCATGGGCCAGGTGCTCACCGCGGGCGCGGGCCAGATCCCGGCGCGGCAGGCCGCCGTGGCCGCAGGCATTCCGATGGACGTTCCCGCGCTGACCATCAACAAGGTGTGCCTGTCCGGTATCGACTCGATCGCGCTGGCCGACCAGCTCATCCGGGCCGGTGAGTTCGACATCGTGGTGGCCGGTGGCCAGGAGTCGATGACGCAGGCCCCGCACCTGCTGCCCAAGTCCCGCGCCGGCTTCAAGTACGGCGACACCACGCTGGTCGACCACATGGCCTACGACGGCCTGTTCTGCGCGTTCGACCAGGTGGCGATGGGTGCCAGCACCGAGAAGTACAACTCGCGCTACGGCCTGACCCGCGAGGAGCAGGACGCGTTCGCCGCCGCTTCGCACCAGAAGGCCGCCGCGGCCATCAAGGAAGGCCGGTTCGACGCCGAGATCGCTCCGGTGGAGATCCCGCAGCGCAAGGGCGACCCGGTGGTCTTCCGTGAGGACGAGGGGGTGCGTGCGGACACCACGGTGGAGACGCTGGCCAAGCTGCGTCCCGCGTTCGCCTCGGACGGCACGATCACCGCGGGTTCGGCGTCGCAGATCTCCGACGGTGCCGCGGCCGTCGTGGTGATGAGCCGCGCCAAGGCCGAGGAGCTGGGCGTGACCCCGCTGGCCGAGATCGGCGCACACGGCGTGGTCGCGGGCCCGGACGCCTCGCTGCACGAGCAGCCGTCGAACGCGATCAAGGCCGCACTGGCCAAGGAAGGCATCGGCGTCGACGACCTGGACCTGGTGGAGATCAACGAAGCGTTCGCCGCCGTGGGCCTGGTGTCCACCCGGCAGCTCGGCGTCCCGGAGGAGAAGGTCAACGTCGACGGTGGCGCCATCGCGCTCGGCCACCCGATCGGTGCGTCCGGTGCCCGCCTGGTGGTGCACCTGGTGCACGAGCTGCGGCGGCGCGGCGGCGGCACCGGCGTCGGTGCGCTGTGCGGTGGCGGCGGTCAGGGCGACGCGCTGCTGATCAAGGTTCCGCGGTCGTAAGGCACGCGGGGCTCTAGGCTCACCGGGTGTGACCGGGCAGCTGGACGTCGGCGAGCTGGTCGACCGCGCGCGTGCCGGACAGCCGCGCGCCGTCTCCCGCTTGCTGTCGTTGGTGGAGGACGACCACCCGCGGCTTCGCGAGGTCGTCCGCGCACTGACGCCGTACACCGGAAACGCGCAGGTCATCGGGCTTACCGGGCCGCCGGGCGTCGGCAAGTCCACGTCGACGTCGATGCTGCTGGCCGCGCTGCGCGCGCAAGGCAAGCGGGTCGGCGTGCTGGCCATCGACCCGTCGTCGCCGTTCACCGGCGGCGCGTTGCTCGGCGACCGGATCCGGATGGCCGAGCACGCCACCGACCCGGGGGTGTTCATCCGCTCGCTGGCCACCCGCGGCCACCTCGGCGGGCTGTCCTGGTCGACGCCGCAGTCGGTGCGGGTGCTCGACGCGGCCGGGTTCGACGTGGTGTTGATCGAGACCGTCGGGGTCGGCCAGTCCGAGGTCGACATCGTCCGGCTCGCCGACACCGTGTTGGTGCTGCTCGCTCCGGGCGCGGGTGACGGCGTCCAGGCGGTCAAGGCCGGCGTGCTGGAGATCGCCGACGTGTTCGTGGTGAACAAGGCCGACCGCGACGGGGCCGAGACCACCGTCCGCGAGCTGAAGAACATGATCGCGCTCAGCCGCCGGGAGCTGCGGGGCCGCCGGTGGCGGCAGCCGATCGTGCGCACGGTCGCCGCCCAGAACCAAGGCGCCGAGGAGGTTCTGCAGGCGCTCGACGAGCACCGGGCGTGGCTGGAGTCCGAAGGTGAGCTGGCGAGTCGCCGGCAGATCCGGGCGCGCACCGAGGTGGAAGCGATCGCCCTCCGTCAGCTGCGCAGCAGGCTGGCCGACCTCGGCGGCGGCGAGGCCCTCGAGATGCTGACCAAGCGGGTGGTCGACCGCGAGCTGGATCCGTTCACGGCGGCGGACGAGTTGATCCGCACGCTGCGGCGCTGACATCCACCACGTCTGCCCTTCCGGGCGTGCCGTCGGCGAGGGGGCGGGCGGTCGTCGCGAAGTCCGGTAGAAAGGGTTGGGTGACCGCTCGAGATCTGTTGGACCTGCACGTGCCGGGTCGCCCGTTGGTGCTGCCGAACATCTGGGACGCCGACACCGCGCGCCTGGTCGTGGAAGCCGGTTTCCCCGCCGTCGCGACCAGTTCGGTGGCCGTGGCGGCCACGCTCGGCTACTCCGACGGGGAAGAGGCCACCGCGGCCGAGATGTTCGCCGCCGCCGGGCGCATCGCGGCGGCGGTCGACGTGCCGGTGACCGTGGACGCGGAGTCCGGCTACGGCCTGCCGCCGAGCGCGCTGGCGGAGCTGCTGTTCGACGTCGACGCCGCGGGCTGCAACATCGAGGACACCGACCAGCAGGAGCGGCGCAGGCGCGAGCCGCGCGAGCAAGCCGTGTTCCTCGCGAAGCTGCGGGACAGCGTCGGCGACGGTGTGGTGATCAACGCGCGGATCGACACGTTCTTGGCGACCGATTCCGAGGAAGCGGAGCGGGCCGCGTTGCCGGACGCCGTGGAGCGGGCCCGCGCCTACCTGGACGCCGGGGCCGATTGCGTGTATCCGATCCACGTGCGGTCCGCCGCCGTGCTGGAGGAGTTCGTCTCGGCGGTGGCCCCGGCCCCGGTGAACGCCACGTATCTGCCCGGCGGCCCGGACCTGGGGCAGCTGGCCGAGCTCGGCGTCGCCCGGATCTCGCTCGGGGGCGGCCTGTGGCAGGCCGTGCGGCACTGGCTGGCCCGCAAGCTCGCGGACGTGGCGGCCGGCACGGCGCCGTACTGACCCTGCTCAGTGGGGCGGATCGACCTCGATGGTGATGACCGTCCAGGCGCCCAGATAGATCCGGTCGCCGTGGCGCAGCGGGTGCGGGACGTTCGCGGCCAGCGGATACGGCTGGTCGTTGAGCATGGTGCCGTTGGTCGACCCCACGTCGACGATGCTCCACGTGTTGTCCGTGCGCGGCACCAGCACGGCGTGCAGGTGGGAAACGCCGTAGTCCTCCGGCGGGCCGGCCAGGTCGATGTCCGGCTTGATGTTGCGTGTGCGGCTGCGCCTGCCGATGCTCACCTGGTTGCCGTGCAGCTCGAAGCGTCGTTCCTCCCAGTCCGCGGGGAACCCGCCGGGTGCGGTGCCGTTGCCCGCGGCGGTCACCGCGTCGAAATGCGCGCGGTCCACGCTCACCACGGCCGTCCAGGTCGCGGGCGGCGGCTCCGGTTTCGGTGGTTCGACGTGCGCGGGCTGCTGCACCGGCACCGGTGGGGGAGCGCCCGGCAACGTGTCCGTGCCGCATGCTTCGCAGAACCGGCCCTGCAACTGGGTGCCGCACGTCGGGCACTTGGCCAGGCCGGGAATGGGGGAGGTTCGCTTGGACACATGAAGCGAGAGCCCGCAGACGTCACAGAACTCGACGTCGGCGGATTGATGTCCGCCAGGGCACCTCGGCATCGCTGTCACCCCTTCAGATTCCGGTGCGTCGCGAGACCCGCTTGGTCACCGTCGACCTGGTGTCCAACGTCATCTCGTCGATGGCCGAGACACGACTCTTGAGCTTGACGGTTCCCTGCACCGCGTCTTCCACATCCACCACGCCCGACAGCAGGCTGACGGCGTCTTCGTGGCCGGATTGTGTGGCCAACGCCACAGCTCGGCCGAGCTTCTGCGTGGCGGTCTCGATGTCGCCCGCCCGGCGCGCCGCCAAGCCGGCATGGATCGCATCGGCCAGCTCCGCCTGGCCGGTGTAGTGGGCCACCGTGGGATCGATGACGGTCGACAGCGAGACGTCATCGGTCCACACCGCCAGCACGCGTCCCTTGCCGAGGACGATCTCGGACTTGTTCGGTCCGGACGACACCAGGCTCACCCGGCAGGCGAGCATCTTGTCGCCCACCTCGGCGGGGGGCACATGCAGCTTCACGTGGTACGAGCGGGTCTCGCTGCCCCACGCGCCCGTCGGGTACTCGACGCTGCGCGCGTCGGTCGGCGTGCCCATCGCGGTCAGGTCGGCCAGGGTCGGTTCGACCTGCTTGACGAAGTCGATCCGGGCGCCTTGCGGTGTCCACAGCCGCAGGCCGACGTCGGCCACCGCCTTGCCCATCGCGGCCTCGGTCATCGCGGCGAAGTCCGCGGCCAGATCGGCGGGCTCGGCGACGATGTCCACGCTGCCGAGCAGGGCGTGTGCGATCTGCCGCAGCTCGGCGACCTCCCAGTCGGTGCCGACACCTCGGCAGTCGCACACGAAGTTGCCCGCGACGCTCTCCAGCGTGGCGGTCAGTTCCTTGGGCGCCTGGCTGTCGTTGCGCCCGTCGGTGAGCAGGATGGCGTGCCGGATCTCCGCGGTGCTGGTGGCGAACAGCTGATCGGCCAGCCACAACCAGCGTCCCATCGCGGTGCCACCGCTGGGTACCAGCCGGGCCACCGCGTCCCTGGCCGCCGCCTTCGTCTCCTCGTCGGCCCTCGCCAGGGTCAGCCCCTCGTGTTTGGGCGGGTAGACCACCTTGGCCGACTCGTTGCCGGCGATCACCGCGAACTCCACCCCGTCGCGGATGCCGTCGATCGCGGCGATGGTGGCCTGCTTGGCCGCGTTCAGCTTGCTCGGGCGGTACATCGACGCCGAGCAGTCCACGATGACGATCTCCGCAGCCGACGTGGTGAACTGGCCTTCCTCCGGCGCGTCCGCCGTGACGGTCAGGACGGCGTTGACCTCTGTGGCCCCCGGCGCCAGGTATTGGTTCTGCGCGACCTCGAGCTGAAACTCCGGGTAGCTGGTCATGGGCTGTCACTCCTCGCCATTCCCGGTTCTTGCCCCGCACACACCGGAAACGGAATCGCGGCCACGGTGATGTTGTCCCTGCCGCCGCGTTCGTTGGCGGCCTCGGTGAGGTCCATCGCGGTGCCGAGCGGGTCGCGGCCGCCGACGGGCAGGTGGGCGGCCAGCACGCTCGGTCCGCTCAGATAGCCCCACAGGCCGTCGGTGCACAGCAGCACGGTGCCCGGGCCGTTGGGCCGGAAGCGCTGCACCTGCGGGCGGGGGTCGTCCGCGTCCGCACCGAGCCAGCGCGCCAGGGCGTTGGCGTCCTCCGCCGCGCCCGCGGCGACCGCGCTCACGCCGGAGGCCACCAGCTCGTTGGCTCTGGTGTGGTCGACGGTCAGGCACCGCGACCGGGTGCCGTTCGACCCGGTGGCCAGCCAGTACGCCCGGGAGTCACCGATCCAGCCGATGGTCACCTCGGACTCGTTGACGATGGCCGAGACGTAGGTGGTGGCGGGCGGGCCCTCCTCGTGATCGCCTTCGTCGGCAAGTCGGTTGACCGCGGCCGACGCGGCCGCGGCCGCCGCGCGGGTGGCCGCCGTGGGGTCGGCCGTCCCCGACATCGCCGACAACAGGATGTCCACCGCGGCATCAGCGGCGCCCTGGGACGCCTCGCTCGCCCGGGAGGAGAACGCCACGCCGTCGCAGACGACGGCAACCACGCACTTGGGGGAGTCGCGGCGACCGATCCAGCCGAGCGCCAGCGCGTCCTCGTTCCTCTCGCGCCGCCTGCCGCGATCGCTGACCCCCGCGACCACGCCGAGGTCGTAGACCACGCGATCCCGGCCGAGCGGCTGCGACCGGCCACAGCGCAGGCAGAAGCCCTCGGAGTCGATCTCGGCGAAGTCGCACGAGATACAGGTCGCCACCTGCATCGCCGGGTCGGGCCCACCGACCGGTGTGCGGTGCAACAGCAGGTTGCGGCCGCACACCTCGCAGAACCGGTCACGCTTGCCCACCGGGGACGAGCAGTCCGGGCACACGTGCCGTGGCCGCACCGGCTCGGTGTCGGCCAGCGAGAAGTCGGTGCTCGGCGAATTGGTCACAGCCACGTCCTCGGGCGCACTTGGTTCGCGCGGTCGACCAGGGCCACGCGCTCTTCTTCGTCGGAGGCCTGGCGGGCCAACGCGCGGTAGGACGTCTCCAGGCCGCTGCGCAGGTCGTATTCGGTGAGCCGATGGCCGAGCACGCTGCGATCGGCCGCGTTGAGTTCACGGCCACCGGACTTCGTCCAGGCCAGTGCGGCTTCCAGCAGGTCGACCGACATGCGGGCTTCCCGGACCGGGTCGAGCTCGAGCGCTTCCAACTGCCGGCCCGCGCGTTCCAGCTCGTCGGGTGTCAGCGACGCCGGGTCGGCCGCCACGGTGGTCGCCTGGATGGCCAACAACCGGGCCGTGATGTAGTGGCTGGACGTCTCCGGTACCGAGTTGAGCACGTCGGTCGCCTCGTCGTTGGCGCCGGTGGCCAGCAGCGCGCGAGCCAGGCCGAACGCGGCGCTGACGTACGTGCGGTCGGTGCGCCACACCGTGCGGTAGTAGTAGTCGGCCCAGTCCCAGTCCTCCTCGGCCTCGGCGCACGCGGCCAGCGCCAGCTTGGGCGCCAGCTCGCCGGGGACCGTGTCGAGCACCGAGTCGAACGCCGTGCTGGCCTCGGTGTGCCTGCCCGCGGCGAGCAACGCGAGGCCGCGGTGCCACTCGGCACGCCACTGCGTACGCGCAGTGTGCAGGTCCTTGTCGGCCAGCAGCTCGTCGACCGCGTGCAGCGCCTCGTCGATCTGGTCGAGCTCGATGTAGGCCCGGATCATCCGGAACCGGATCTCCTCGGTCGGCTTCTCCGCGCCGAGGATCTCCAGCAGCTCGGCCGGGTCCGACGTGCTGACCGAGGCCAGGAACGCCGCCGCCGGGTCGTTGCTGTCCACCCGGGTGACCGGCAGCGCGTTGGCCACCTGCTGCGGGTCGACCGCCAGCCGCGCCCCCTGTCCGTGGTACGAGTCCAGCTGCGGCCGCACGCCGAAGCTGCGGCGCTCCGGGGTGAACTCGGTCGACGGCCCCGGCCGCGGCTGACCGTCCTTGGCGGCCAGCACTTCACGCAGCACACCGGTCAGCTGTTCGGCCATCTCGGCGGCGGAGGTGAAGCGCCGCTCCGGCTCCAGAGCGGTCGCCCGCCGCAGCAAGCGGTCGAACGAGTCGAACTCGGCGAGCAGTGGCACGTCCTGCTGCGCGGGCAGGTGGTCGCGGTAGCGCTTCTGGAAGTCGAACGGGAAGCTCATCACCGCGAGCGAGCGACCGACCGCGTACAAATCGGACGCCACCGACGGCCCCGCCGACTCCACCTCGGGCGCCTGGTAGCCGATGGTGCCGAACACCGCGGACGTGTCGTCGTCGGCGTGCCGCACCGCGCCCAGGTCGATCAGTTTCAGCTGTTCCTGGGTCTGGATGACGTTGTCCGGTTTGAAGTCGCAGAACAGCAGCCCGATGCTGTGCAGGTAGCCGAGCGGCCGCAGCGTCTCGATGGTGTAGGCGATGGCCTGTTCCAGCGGCAGGCATTCGTTCGGGCCGATCTCCGCCCGCCGCTGCTTGATCATGTCCTTCAGCGACTGGCCGCCGACGTACTCCATCACGATGTAGCCGACGTTGTCGCCGTGCTGGTCGCGGTGCTGGACGAAGTTGTGGATCTTGACGATGTTCGGGTGCTCGACCTTGGCCAGGAAGTGACGCTCGGCGAGCGCGGCGGCCATCGCGTCCGAGTCACCGGTGTCCAGCAGGCCCTTGAGCACCACCCAGCGGTCGGCGACCGCGCGGTCCTTGGCCAGGTAGATCCAGCCGAGGCCGCCGTGTGCCAGGCAGCCGAGCACCTCGTACTGGCCGTGCACCAGCTGGCCGGGGAACAGCTTCGGGGTGAACGAGAACCGCTGACCGCACTGCGGGCAGAACCCTTCGGACCGGCCGGGACGGTCGGCTGTGCTGCGCCCGACCTTGGCGCCGCAGCGGCTGCAGAACCGCCGGTGCTCGGGCACCATCGGGTTCTTCAGCACCACTTCCGTGGGGTCCCGGTACGGCACGTGCGGCATCTCCACCAAGCCCGCGCCGAGCATGCCGCGGTTGGACGCGCGCGACGGGCCGCTGCCCCTGGTGCCGGTGGTGGCCGACATCGACGAGGCGGCCCAGCCACCGCTGGGCGAGGTGACGCCGGAGCCGGTGCGGTGAGACACCGTCCGCACCGAGCCACGCCGCCCGGTGCGTTCGGAATGCTCCTCGCCGTCGCCGCCGTGCTCGCCGTCCGCGTCGGCCGAATCGCCGTCCTTCGCGGTCTTGGCATCCCCGGCAACAGCGTCCGACGGCGCTTCCAAACCACAGACGTCACAGAACCGGTCCTCGTCGAGCGTGCCGTCGCACGACTCACGCGGGCACGGGATGGCGTCGGTCACCTGCTGCGTCGGCGCCTGTTCGGCTCCGCCGTTCTGCGCCGCCGCGTCCGCCTCGAACGCGTCGAAACTGTCCTCGGGGAGTGACCGGTCCTTCACGTCCGTCTGCGTGTCGCCCCCGGCCTCGGGGGCGCGATCCGCCTGCTTCGCGGTCGACTTGTTGGTGCGTCGCCACCTCATCGGTACTCCCTCAATCGCTGCCACACGCCGAACGCCCCTCCGGCGGCGGCCAGCAAAGCCAGGCTGATCACACCGATCAGCACTCCGGTCAACGCGGCGCGTGCCTCGTCGGCGGCGGATTCGAAACGCAGCCGTACATCGTCCACGATGCCGGCCAGCGCGTCGTCAAATGATTCGAACGCCGCTGCCCCTTGCGACGCGATCAGTGCCCGAACCGCCTTCTTCTGGTCGCCGCTCGCTGCGGCCTGCTGCACCGCGGCATGGGTGTTGTTCCATGATCGTGCCGCCGCCAGCGCATCGTCGACGGCCGCCCGCGCCGAGCCGTCCGTGCTCACCGCCTTGGCTGCGGCGAGACGCCCGTCGTCGCCGGTCAGCTGCTGCATCATGTGCTGGAAGCTGCTCTCGTACTCGGCGAACGAGTGATCGTCCCGGGTGGCGACCGGGATGAGCGCCTCGTTCGCCCGCGCGGCCAGCCCGGTGTTGCGGGCCTGCGTCACGGTGTTGATCACTTCCGTCCCCTCACTGTGACTGCGCTCTGCCCGGCTGCTGGCGGTGA
>k87-737989_pt1 | contig 17472 bp, 15 predicted proteins | sample MGYA00084031_6733416 | MGnify analysis MGYA00084031
CCCGCCGGTGGGCATGAGCGGAATGTGGCCCAACGGCCCCGACAACTCGCGGAAATACCGCGGCCCTACCACACTGGCCGGAAACACTTTGATCACATCGGCCCCAGCCTCAAACGCCTGCACGATCTCTGTCGGCGTCATACATCCGGGAAAGACCGCCTTCCCGTAACGCTTCGCTGTTTTGATCACGTCCACATTGAGCGACGGGGATACGAGAAACTCCGCTCCCGCACTGATGGCGGTGCGCGCTGTTTCGCTGTCCAACACCGTCCCCGCTCCTACGGCCACTTCGTCGCCGTACTCGTCTTTGATTCGCTGGATTTTGTCGTACACCCCGGGGGTGTCGACCGTCACCTCCATGATGCGAATGCCGCTCTCCACCAAGGTGCCGACGAGACTGTCCAACCCTTCCCCGGTGATGCCGCGAATGATGGCGACGATGCGCTGTTCGTACAACTGACGGAGTAATCTCTGCTTCACGATTCTGACCTCCTATCGCATGACATCTTCTCGTTCCGCGTCTACAGCTTCCAACTCTTCCTTTGTCGGCAATCCTTCCATGTCCCCTGCAAATTGGGTGACGATCCCCCCGACTTTGTTCCCCATCTCAACCGCTTCTCGCCACGTTTTTCCTTCCACGTACCCGGCCAGCAACCCCGCCGCAAACCCGTCCCCCGCTCCCACCGGGTCGACGACATCGCGAAATTTCAGCCCGGGGACAAACCCTTTCTCCCCGTCCCTCGTCGCAAAGTACGCCCCCCGGGCTCCCAGTTTCACTACGCACACATGGGGGCCGGTGTCCAGTATCTTCTCCGCCAAACGTTCCGGATCCGTTTCACTGTACAGCCACTTCCCTTCTTCTAACCCGGGCAGCACAATGTCCGACTGGGAAATGAAGCGGCGCAAGACGGGACCAGCCTCTTCGAGAGTCCACAATTTCAGGCGAATGTTCGGGTCGAATGACACGGTGAGCTGATGACGGCGGGCGATGGCAAAAGCGTGCTCCACCGCTTCCCGGCACGATTCGCTCAGGGAGGGAGTAATGCCGGTCAAGTGTAATACGTTCGCCTGTCTCATGTACGCTTCGTCCAAATCGCCCGGCATGAGGCGACTGGCCGCCGAACCCCGGCGGTAGTAATACACGCGGAGTTGATCGGGCGTGCGCCGTTCTTTCAAGTACAGCCCCGTCGGCGCGTGGGGGTCGCGCTTTACAGCCGACGTATCGACTCCTTCGCCGCGAATGGTGGAGACGACGTATTCGCCCAATTCATCATTTCCCACTCTACTCATCCAGCCCGCTTTCTTTCCCAGTCGGGCCAGTCCGATGGCGACGTTACTTTCGGCGCCTCCCAGTCCGCGGGAAAAGGTGTGGGCGTAGCGGAGCGGGCCTGTTGTTGTCGGGGTGAGCAATACCATCGATTCTCCTAGCGTCACGACGTCCATACTTCTATACTAAACCTCCGCCATTTAAAGTACTCGTCTATTTCTACAACGTGACATCAGCCATCCACACAAATCGTTTCAGAAAATACAACCTTACCACTTCTTCTTTTCGTATAGGTATTGAATTCTTTAGTTTTGGTGCCATTGACAAATACGTACGATATCCCATCCGGATACTGAGTAGGATGTTCATAGGTGGCCCTATCCGCAATGCGGTCTTCGTCAAAAACAGTAATGTCTGCTATATAACCAGGAACTAAAAGTCCGCGTTTGCCGAGATTAAACCGTTTGGCAGGAAAAGATGTCATCTTTCTTACGGCATCTTCCAACTTGAGAATTTTTTCTTCACGAACGTATTTAGAAAAAATTCTGGGGAAAGTTCCAAACAGCCTGGGATGTGGTTTTCCCGTTGAGCAAGTGAGACTGTCTGAAGCAATTAACGATTTATCATATTTTATGACAGACTTCAAGTCAGTGTCCGACATGTGGAAAAAAACGATGGAAACATTGCCGAACTCCTCAATTAGTAAATCCATCATTTGGTCAATAGGATCCTTTCCGGTTGATCGACTGATATCCGCGATATTCTTTCCTTCAAACACTTTATTTTTACTAGTTTGGACTGAAGAGACAAATACGCTTTCCCAACCTGTAGATGCAACGAGATTATCCCAGTCCTCTTGTTCACGGTTTAACTCATTTTTAATTTCTTCTCTTGTCACTTTATCTTTTAGTCTTTCTATTGTTCTTTGTATTCCTCCTTCCAGTGACCAAGGGGGTAACAGTGTGGTCAACATGGTAGAACCAGCTGAATAAGGATAAACGTCACAGGTTACATCCATCCCCCTGTTCCTTGCGTCTTCAATTATTTCAATCGCATCTAACACCTTACCCCAATTACGTTTACCGGCAGCTTTCAGATGGCTGATATGCAGTTGGACTCCACTCTTTTCAGCAATCCAGAGAACTTCTTGTATTGATGGAACTAAATTGTTTCCTTCACCACGAACATGTGTAGCAAGCAATCCGTTATATTTCGACAGAACAGTGCAAAGTTCTGCAAGCTCCTCCTTGCTTGTATAACTACCAGGAGCGTAAAGCAATCCAATCGACAAACCAATCGCCCCGGCCTTTAAACCGTCTTCAAGTAACACCTTCATTTTTTCTACCTCAGCAGGTCTGGCAGGTCTTTTTTCAAAGCCCATGACTGCGATTCTCAACGCACCGTGTGCGACATAGGTCGATACATTTTCAGAAGGGTTAACTGATGCCAAAACGTTCATATAATCTTCCACAGTGTGCCAATTCCATTCCCGGTTTGTCTTACCTAATACTGGTTCAACATACGCCTGGAGTTGGTTTCCGAATTGCGGAAAAAAAGGGGCCGGAGCCAAGCCGCAATTTCCTACTACTTCTGTAGTAACACCTTGTTCCAATTTTATACGGGAGTCTGGATGATCCAAAATCATTAAATCAGAATGGCAATGACCATCGATAAAGCCCGGAGAAATGATATGTTGTCCAACATCAATTTCTTCTTTGCTTTCCGTTTCAACTCTACCAACTTGCACGATCCTACCGTCTTTAATCGCAATATCTCCGATAAACCATGGGTTTCCAGTCCCATCAACAATTCGGCCGTTTTTTAATACGTAATCAAGCATTCAATTTCGCTCCCTGACTAGAACAAAATCACATCTTCCCATAATAAAATTTTCCATTTTAATATAGTTTTCCACGGGCGGAAACAGCCAGCTTTTCTAAAGAACCGTCTTCCTTTTTAAAATAAACAGCGTCATGGAGATTAATCGTGCTGCAAATATGATTTGGAATGATCTCGATTGTATCACCAACTTGGAAGCTTTGTCCCGGTGGAACTCTAACCATCCCGTGCTCTTCTGTTAACCTCTCTAACACCCCTTCATGATGGTTTGCACATTCTCCAAAACCGTCCAATTTTAAAGGTTCAGAATTCGGTTGTACATCTGTGGCAAACGTTTTACTTCCTCCATCAATGACTAGTAGATCTTCTGACGGTATGCTTACTACTGTCGCCACTACCTTCGCCGCACAATCTTCAAAACGACAAACCTTATATCCCATTTGCATTCTGTCATTAAAAACATAAGTTCCGGGACGAATCTCTGTGATTCCCTCCACTTGTGCAACATTTTCAGCAGTCGGTGTGGACCCACCACTAACATCTTTAATTTCAAGCCCGTCTTTTCTCAGTCGCTTTGCTAGTGCGGCCATTAATTCTCCTTCTTCTAATCCAGCCTTATACAGGTCCAATGTCGGCCTTCCTTTAAACAAAGCCCCTTTATATGTATAAATACCGGTTAAATTAACATTGTCTAAAATAGAAATCTCTTTGGCCAGGTCTACTGCTTTCTCATACTTGACACCTGTTCTCCTTAAACCTGTATCCACTTCCAACCTTACTTCAATATGCTGATTGTTCATTTTTGCCTTATCAGATAATTTTCTTGCTCCTTCAATACTGTCAACACCTACAATTAGACGAATCTTCTTACTCAGTTCCAATACTCTATCAATTTTGGCATCGGTAACGATCGGGTAGGCAACAAATATATCATTAATTCCTGCTGATGCCATCACTTCTGCTTCAGTTGTCTTTGCAACTGTGATCCCGACAGCACCGGCTTCTATTTGCATCTTTGCAATTTTGGGTATCTTGTGTGTTTTTACATGAGGGCGTAATCGAACCCCTCTTTTTTTAGCAATTTCCGCCATCTTCTTTATATTTTTCCGAACCTTGTCTTCGTCAACGATAATGGATGGTGTTTCAAACATATTTACGTTCCCCTTATAGCTAAATATTCTCCGTACCGGTATCCATAACCGCTCTTTCCTCACTTAACTTTCTTAAGGCTTCTTGCTTAGTAACGTTATTTTTTGGTGTTATTAAACTGACTAGTATTCCAAATATAAACGCCCCCGCCAATGACGGCAAAATTGGGTTCCCCCAATAAGCAAGAAGCGAATCATTCATCAAGATGATGGTGGATGTTAAAGAGCCACCAATCATACTGGCGAGTCCCCCTTGCCAATTGGCCCTCGACCAAAATTTTCCCAAAACTGAAGCAACAAACAGACCAGACATGACCGTTGAAATAAAGTTAGAAATATAATCAATAATGTTGCTCGAACCGATTGTCAAGATAAGAGCCAAAACAATAGTTATCACTAAAGAAATTCGCGAGTATTTCACTATATGTTCTTTTCGGGGAAGTTTTCCTGTAAGTACTTGGTAAACATCCCTTAGCAGTATAGTGACGGCTGCAATAAAATCAGAACTTCCAGAAGACATCGTAGCGCTTAATCCCGAAATCAGAATAATGGCACCGATCCATAGCGGAAAAACTTCCGTTGCCAAGTAAGGGAATGCATACCCTGACTCTAAATCGGGATTTAGAATTCTTGCAGCCATACCTGAGATAGATGGAAATATCGAAAAGATTGCAAAGAGAAAACCCGAAACAATAAAACCTTTTTTGACCGTTGAGACATCTTTACTCGAATATATTCGTTGGCGGTAAGAAGGCGTCGCCAAAACACCAACCGCTATTACAACAATTAACGATATTGCCGGAATCCATCCGATCTGTTGTGTTCCCAAGAAAGATACCATTTCATTGGGCAGATTTTCAGATATGACAGAATATCCACCGATTTTAACGAGGGATAGCAATGTTAGAAAAATAAATCCAAAGAACAAAATGAACCCTTGAATCGTGTCAGTGATAACAACCGACAAATAACCCCCGATAATGGTGAAACCAGCGAACCCGATAGCTGTCAACATTTTAGCTGTAACAGGATCGATCCCTGTTATCCACGATAAATATAAACTTCCACCTAAAATATGTGCTCCTAACCAACCAATAGACGCGATATATAACAGAACCGAGGTTAATCCTTTAATTAATTTACTCGCTCCAAAGTAATAGCTTAATTCTTCGGAATATGTCATGAAACTAAATCTTCTGACATCCCCAAAAAGTAGGAGCAAAACAAAGATACCAATAGCTCCTCCTATCCCGTATAGGGCTCCTGCCCAACCATTTGTAAAGGCATATTGAACCGCCCCCATACTTGAACCAGTACCTACAAGAGTAGCTACAGTAGTTCCGATTAAAAGAAATGAAGATAATCCCCTTCCTCCCATCAAAAAATCTTCACCGCTTTTAATGTGTCGAGAGACGAGGATCCCTATAACCAACATCAATCCAATAAATACGAGGAAAACTGCCAAGTAAACGATTGGATTTCCCATAACTTCTCCGCTCCCTTTGTAAACATGCTGAAAAAAACTGCAACGAGTGGTTAATCATCTAATTCGACAATCATCTCAATTTCAACTGGTGTATTAAAGGGTAATTCATTTGCGGCTACAGCAGAACGAGCATGTTTACCTTTTTCGCCAAAAACCTTTTCAAGAAATTCCGAAGCCCCATTTATAACGTACGGCTGTTCAACAAAACCCGGAGCACTATTAACAAAACCTAACACTTTTACGATTTTTGTTATTTTGTCTAAATCGCCTATATGCTTTTTTAAAACCGCTAAGCAATTTATGATCGTTTGCCGAGCGGCTTCCTGGCCCTGTTCAATTGTGAGATCTCGTCCAACTTTTCCTTCATAAATCAGCTTCCCATCTTTTCTACAATCTTGTCCCGAGGTAAATAAGAGGTTACCAGTTTGTTGAACCGGTATGTATACAGCTGCTGGCTTTGGTGCCGAAGGCAACGTGATACCCATTGCATTTAACCTTTCTTCAATACTTCCCATCACTTTAACTCCTTCCTTTTTTCTAGTTTGTTCCAATTCCGAAAAACTTAAAGCTAAACCTTTCGTTGTCTAGAATTTATCACTCCTTCTATTCTTAAAATGGTTTCATCACAAGGAATAGGGTGTTGATTTTTAAATCATGTTCCTTATAGTAGAACTGTGTTCTATTTAATACGTAACTATTGTATACTATTTTCTAAATATGTCAACGCTTCCGTCAACATTGTAAGAACCTCGGGCTTTCATAAACTTGAAACACAAATGAATTAAAAAGGGGTATACTCTGGTTTCGGAAATAAAGCAGACGTTATCGCTATGGCGCTTAAAATTCCTTAGAAAGTAACGGTTTTTTCTCGGTGGATTCGGTCCATTTTTATTCACGATGAAATACCTCCTCGGCTCAGGCCTCAAGGAGGTATGTTAAGCGCGAATTTTGCCAATATTGTACCCCAACTCATTCGACATTAATTTAATCGTTCTGGTGATCGACGGTATTAAATCATATTGAATCCGTTCCTCCGTCACTCTAAAAACCGGACCGGAAATGCTAATAGCAGCTACAATTTTTCCTGATCTGTCCCGAATAGGTGCAGCGATGCATCGAATGCCTTCTTCGTTTTCAACATTATCTATCGCCCACCCGTTATTTTTAATATTTTGCAGGTGGCGCTTCAGTTCTCCTGGTTCAGTGATCGTATTTTTTGTAAACCTCGGCAACCCTTTTTCCCGAATGATATGTTCGACTTCAGCCCAGCTCAGTTCTGAAAGCAGTACTTTTCCAACAGCAGTAGAATGCATATACGCTCTCTTTCCAATTTGTGAAGCCATCCGAATCGTATTTTTAGAGCTTTCAACTTTGTCGATATAGACGACTTCACAATCGTCGCGTATCACGAGATGGACAGTTTCTCCCACTTTGTTTGCGAGCTCTTCCATGTGTTTGTGGGCGACTTTCCTTAAACTTAAGTTTTCAAGCAAAGAAGAATAAAGGGATAGTATTTTTAGTCCGAGTTTGTAATTCTCTGTCTTCTCATCTTGCACAACATATCCTTTATGATGTAGCGTCATCATCAACCTGTGGGTCGTACTCTTTGCCAGTCCCAACCTTTGACTAATCTCGGTAATCCCGAGCCCTTCTTCTTCATCAGCTAAAGTTTCAAGAATGTTTAACGACCGAACGACGGCGTTTACTAATTTTTCTTCAGTCATAGCAATATCTCCATTCACTGGATAAAATTGTAATCCAAGATTAGCTTATCTTGAGAGCCGTCATCTGTCAACGAAAAAAGAGCAAGGAGGTCTCTCCCTTGCTCTTTCAAAACTACTAGATGTTCACAAATAACGATAGGCGCCTTTTAAGACCTACGATTCATCCTTGAACGGTCGCAGGTACATCTTAACTCCGCGCTTTTCTTAAAGCCGGGACTAAGTTCGGGTTCAAGATCTTAATGTAAGTCCCTTTCATCCCCAGGGAACGAGATTCGATCACCCCAGCACTCTCGAGCTTGCGCAGGGCGTTAACGATGACGGAACGGGTAATGCCGACACGGTCGGCGATTTTACTGGCGACGAGAAGGCCTTCAAGCCCGTCCAATTCGTCGAAGATGTGTTCGACGGCTTCCGATTCGCTAAAGGAGAGCGAATTGATAGCCATTTGGACGACTGCTTTGCTGCGCGCTTCTTCTTCGATTTTTCCAGCCCGCTCGCGCAAGATTTCCAGCCCGACGACGGTGGCGCCGTACTCTGCCAAGATCAGGTCGTCATCGACGAATTTCTCTTTCAACCGAGACAGCACTAACGTTCCTAAGTGGTCGCCTCCGCCAATGATCGGGACGACAGTCGTATACCCTTCTTTAAACATATCGCTCATTTCCACTGGGTATGCGGTTAACGGATCATCGACACTGATGTTGGAAGACGTTTTTTCTACATCCATCAGTTGTTCGCTGTACTCTCTCGGAAATTGCCGATCGCGCATGTACTGCTGCATGCGTTCACTGGCAATCTCGTGGTGAATGGCGATGCCGAGCAGTTTACCGTCTGGATCGACGACGTATACGTTGGCACCGATCACATCTTTTAAAACGTCTGCGACGTCATCGAAGTTGACGTGGTATCCGACGTTTTTTTGTAACAATTTGTTAATGCGCCGTGTCTTGTCCAACAATTTCATTGAATTTCTGAACCTCCTACAAAATTCGACAAAATTCTACCCCTCATATTATCGCAATCTTTGGTCAATCGTTACATCTAATTTTTGAACATTTACCAACTTTATTGCCGTATTTTTTTTCCTTTATACATTAAAATCGGAAAATTTCGCAACGGCCTACGGTAGAGCTTACGAAAGACGCCTTATTTTGAATAGGTAAACGATTATCACTAAAAGGTCATTTTACCAGAATCTTTACTCGGTCAACAACTAAAATGTGATAATTTTATGAATAAATAGGAACCGCTTACTACAAATGTGTCATGAGAGATGGACGCCAAATAATAAATTCGACTTTCCCTTCCAACAGGTCAAACGGGACGAGGCCGACACTTTCGTAGCGACTGTCGCGACTCGCGTACTTGTGACGGTTATCTCCCATGACGAACACCGTTCCCGGCTGAACTTTGACCGGACCGAAGTTCCCGTCTTCGATGCTGGTATCAATGTACTGTTCTGTGACTTTCTTACCATTGACGTACAGAGTTCCGTCGCGGACTTCCACGGTATCTCCCGGAATGCCAACAACTCGTTTGACGAGGTATCGCCCTTCTTGCTGCGGATCTTCAAACGTGACGACGTCTTTTCGGTGGGGTGTGTTGACTAAAAAGTAAAATTTGTTGATGAACAACCGGTCGCCGTCTTGTAAAGTCGGTTCCATCGACGTGCCGTTGACGACAGAAAAGGCAAAACCGAGCTGGTTGACGGCGAACACTAAAACGAATACAAACACTGCGGCAATACTTAAGCGCATTAGGAATAACGCTTTCTTCACCTAACCTCACTCCGCTCAGTACTTCCAGTTGTCCCTATTTATTGCCAGGTTCAGGCGGTTTTTAAACCTGATTTTCGCTTCCACGCAAAAACCCGCTCCACCAGCACTACGTGGAACGGGTTGTCAATTTGCCGTAGCAGTCGTATCTGCATTACTTGACAGGGGAGGCCGTCAACTCCTCCGACAACTGTTTAGCGCGATTACGGGCGGAAAACACTGCGTCTCGTACGACTCCAGTGAAGTCGCGGGACTTGAGCACTTCTAATCCGGCAGAGGTCGTCCCACCAGGGGATGTGATTTTTTCTCGCAGCAACGCCGGTTCTTCCGCTGTTTTCACGAGCATCTCCGCCGCACCGTGCAACGTCTGTACCGTCAGTTGGCGGGCGATATCCGGGCGGAGACCCGCTTCGATGCCGGCCTTTTCCATCGCTTCAACGAGGTAGTAAACATAGGCAGGCCCACTCCCGGCAAGTCCCGTAACCGTGTCGAGCAGCTCTTCCTCGAGGGTCACCACAGTTCCGACAGAGCGAAACAGCTGTTCCACCAATCGCCGATGCCCTTCACCTGCCCATCGGCCCGGCGCGACACCAGTGGCCGACTGCCCGACGGTACACGATGTATTGGGCATCGTACGGACGACCGGAACTCCTTCTTCGACGTACGTTTCTAAGTGAGAGGTAGTCATACCGGCAACGACTGACACCAGTAGGTGCTTCCTAGCTTTCAGATACGGGCCCCACTGCGCCATGGCGTCGTGGACGTCCTTCGGTTTGACGGCTAGAAAAACAATGTCCGCACTTGTGACGGCTTCTCCTTTATTTTCTGGACAGCGGACTCCGAACCGCTGTCTCAGCTTTTGTAACCGGCTTTGATCCCTTTTGTTGAACACGCTAATGTTCTCTTTCACAGTCAACTGTTTCTCCAGCAGACCGGCTATTATCGCTTCAGCCATGGAGCCGGCCCCGATGAAACACATCGTTTGCTTTAACATGACGTCGGACCTCCTCCGCGTATGTGCCCGTCTCCGCGCAACACATATTTGTAAGACGTTAATTGCGGTAAGCCCATCGGCCCGCGCGCGTGCAGTTTTTGCGTGCTGATGCCGATCTCTGCTCCGAACCCGAATTCAAAACCGTCTGTAAACCGCGTGGACGCGTTGTGGTACACACAGGCCGCATCGACTTGCTGTAAAAAAGCTTCCGCTGTCTCACGGTTATCTGTCACAATCCCCTCAGAGTGTCGTGTTCCGTGCTGATGGATGTGAGCGACCGCCTCGCGCAAACTGTCCACCACTTTGAAGGAAAGGACCATATCCAAGTACTCCATGTCCCAGTCTTCTTCTGTCGCCTGCTTGACGAAAGGGGCGAGGGATTGGGTACGGGGACAGCCGCGCACATCGACGCCGCGCTCTCTCAATAGCTCCAAGAGAGAGCGCAAATGGCGCTCAGCCCACGATGTGTGGACAAGCACAGTTTCGACAGCATTGCAGACGGCAGGGCGGTCTGTTTTGGCGTTGACCACAATGTCTTGTGCCATTTCTGCACGTGCGTCGCAGTCAATGTAAATATGGCATATACCCGCCCCCGTTTCTAACACCGGGACGCTCGATTCACGGACGACGCGCTGAATGAGGGCAGCTCCACCGCGGGGAATGATCACGTCGACGAGGTCGTTCAGCGTGAGCATCTCCTGCACAGAACTCCGTTCGGCGGATTCCACCAGATGAACGGCATCCACCGGGACATCTGTCTCCTCGAGGCCGTGACGGATGACGTCCACTAACGCGGTGTTGGAGTGGCGAGCAGACGAGCTGCCGCGCAAGAGCATCGCATTCCCGGTCTTCAAACCCAATCCAGTCGCGTCGACTGTCACGTTCGGCCGCGCTTCGTAGACCATGCCAATCACGCCCAGCGGCACCCGCACTTTTTCGATTTTTAACCCGTCATCCCGCTCCCACGACTCTAACACCTCACCGACGGGGTCTGGCAGTTCGATCAGGGTCTCCAGCCCTTTGACCATATCCTTCAATCTGGCGTCCGTAAGCTGCAGCCGGTCGAGGAGCGCCTTGGACAACCCGCTGTCGATCCCTTTTTGCACATCTTGTTCATTTGCCTCTAAGACGCGGTCCGCGTGACGCTCTATCGACCGCGCAATACTGGACAACGCCTCGTTTTTTTGCTCTGTCGTCAATACTGCTAACTGTGCTGAACTCTTCTTGGCTAACTCTGCTTTTTCCCGAACCTCACTCACGCCTGATCTCCCCCGTTTCAAGATTTAACAGAAGTTTGAACCCAGTTGTCCCGGTGAATGACTTCTTCAGGTACGCCCTTCCACCTGGATACAATGTCTTTCGTCTGCATCCCTTTCGCCTGCTCCAGTACGCGGGAAGGCATGTTGACGACGCCTCTCCCGATTGTCATTCCCCTCTTATTCACCACTTCGACGACTTCCCCCTCCTCAAACTGGCCTTCGACGGAAACGACGCCGCACGGCAACAGACTGCGGTGTTCGCGTTCCAACGCCCGTTCTGCCCCTTCGTCAACTGTGAGTCGTCCACTGATGTCGGAATGAAATCCGATCCACTGGCGCTTGCGGCTTGGAGGAGGCTCATGCGTCCCAATGTAAGTCCCCGTCCCTCTGCCTTCCAGAACGTCCAAGAGCCACGTGTCCCCAGGTTTCGCTTTTCCAACGTAAACGTTCGTCCCAAAGTCTGAGGCATGGGAAGCAGCCTCGAGCTTCGAGCGCATCCCGCCCGTCCCGAATTTGCTGTGTGTCCAGTCCATTCGTTCAAGTAATTCCTGCGAAACTGAGCTGATGTACGGGATAGGCTTCGCTTCGGGGTCCATTTCCGGGTTGTACGTATACACCCCATCAGCTGACGTGACGAGCACCAGCCAATCTGCCTGTAAAAGCCCAGCCACTTGGGCGGCGAGGAAATCGTTGTCTCCCCAGCGAATTTCTTCCACTGCCACCGAATCGTTTTCGTTAATCACGGGAACAATATCGCGAACCAACAACAGATCCAGTGTGCTCAATGCATTCATGTAGCGTTGTCTATCGGAAAAGTCACTCCGGTTTAGGAGGACTTGTGCAATTTCCATTCTGCTTTGGCGAAACAGTTGTCGGTAATGTTGAATTAAAATTCCCTGTCCGACGGCGGCAGCAGCCTGTTTTTCTCGAATGGTCCGGGGACGCCCGTTCAGTTTGAGCAGGCGGAACCCGCACGCGACGGCACCTGATGAGACGATCACCACTTTATGACCCACTTTTTTAAGAGTAGCCACTTGTTGGACGATGTGTGACAGTTTGTCGACGGACACTTCTCCCGTCACTTGCGTCAGCGAAGAACTGCCGATTTTAATGACAACCGTCTGTTTACGCACTTTGACACACCTCTTCGCAGTTAGAAAAACACCGATATAAAAAAAAACCTCTCGTTCCTCAAAGGACGAAAGGGTTGCTTCCGCGGTACCACCTTTGTAAACAGCTGGCGCTGTTCACTCATTCACCGTCTAAAGGCTGTTAAAAGCGTTTCAGCCGCAAGCAGACGGCGTCCGTTGATAACAGGGCGGTGCCTGAGTCAGTTTCAATCACTGCCTGCATCCGGGATGGGTTCGAAGGTTCACTTCTGGCCAACTCTCTCAGCCGGTGAAGTTGGCTCTCTGACAGGTTAAACCCTCTACTGGTCCCTTCATTGCATTCAACGTATTCATCCATTGTATTATTAAAGTATTATGCAGTCATAACAGCGTTATGTCAAGCACTTACACAGAAAAGGAAGGGATTTCCGGATCGAATCGGCAGTACACTTTTCTCTCCAACAGACTTGAACACGTCTGCGTAAATCCGAGGTGACGGTAAAAACTCATTAGTTTTTCTGTACCTTCGTCAACCATAATCAACAGCCGCTTAGCACCTTTCTGGTAAAAACGACGTTCCAGTTCTTCCACAAGCTGGCGACCTATTCCCCTCGATTGAAAGTCGGGGTTGACGGCCAAACAGTAAAAATACCCCCTGCTGCCATCCTTCGTTCCCATGATGGCACCGACCACTTCACCATCCTCTTCAGCCACTACGACGAGGTCGCGATCACAAGCTAGCTGTTGAACCAACATTTGTAACGTTTTGGCCTCTCTTTCTTTTGTAGCCGTCCGGGACCAAATCTTCATGACATCACGATGATCAGAAAGTTTAAAAGAGCGAATGCGCGTCATGGTGTATCCCCTCCTCTTCCCGTTCACTTTCCGTTCACAATTTAAGTTTACAGGACATGTATCGTTATTTCAATTTTTCTTTTATTTGTCGCGACTTTTTGAAAGCGCAACCTATTTGTTATAATAAGGCGAAATTGTGACAAAAATTTTTTTGTCTGGCCGGGCGACAGAACACGTTTTATGGAATTTAATGGGGTTATATGACAAATTATGTAAGCGGGAGAGGCTGCAGCTGTGAGGTTTACATTGACTAAGGCAACGCCTTTAGGACAAGCTGAACAGAGTGGATGGACCCTTTTTCGAGCAGGATTGATGAAAGGCTTACCCATCGCCGTCGGGTACTTCGCCATTGCAACGACATTCGGCCTCATTGCGGTAAGCGTCGGTTTGAATGTGTGGCAGGCAGCCGCCATGTCCCTTTTCGTCTTTGCCGGTGCCAGTCAGTTCGTCGCGCTGGAATTAATGGCAGCGGGAACCGGGATGGCCGAGATCGTCGTGACGACGTTTATACTGAACTTGCGCCATTTGCTCATGAGTACCGTCATCGCCGAGCGATTGAAGGCAACGAGCAAATGGTCTTCCATCCTCTCCTTCGGCATTACAGACGAGACGTTTGTCGTGTCCACTGTGTCGGACAGCGACGTTCCGAACAAAAAGGGGGCCACGCTGTCTCCAGCGTATTTGGGCGGCATCATGCTGATCGCGTACAGCTGGTGGTTTGCCGGAACCGTTGTCGGCAGCCTATTCGCTCAATGGATTCCCGTTACCTTAGCTACCAGTCTCGGCGTGGCCTTGTACGCCATGTTTATCGGACTGCTCGTTCCGTCCGTACGGCGTTCGTGGAAGATCGGAGCCGTCGCCCTGATCAGTGCCGGAATCGCGTGGGGCAGCGAATGGCTGCCAGGATTGAGCGGCGGCTGGGGAATCATTGTCGCCACCGTCGTCGCGTCAACACTCGGCGTTATCCTGTTCGGAAAAAAAGGAGGGGATCATCGTGCCGGATAATTACTGGTGGATCGTCGCCGGCATGGCACTGGTCACATTCCTTCCGCGCCTCTTGCCCATGCTCTTGCTGAAAGACCTCACCTTGCCGTGGTGGCTGAAAGAGTGGTTGCAGTTCGTGCCGTACGCCGCGTTGGGGGCCCTCATCTTTCCCGGCATCTTGACCGTCATCCCAGAGCATCCGTGGGTCGGGCTGGCAGCGGGAGCTGTTGCGGTCGCACTGGCACTCGTGCAAAAGCAGATCCTCGTCGTCGTAGCAGGCGCGGTCATGACTGTATACGTGGCGCAACTGTTTTTAACGTAATCGGCCAGTATTTCCTCCTGTCAACCGCTTCAGTTCAGCGCACCCGTCACCCCACATCGCATCTCTCGCGTTTATATCCCCGCTAACTCCCGGACTTTGTGAAATACGCGCGGAAAGGCGTAGTCCGGTAACGCTCTTATGTCGACCCACCGGCACCGTGACGGCAACGTCACGTCACGCCTCTCTGCCTCACCGCGGTACACGGACAGCCTCCACTGCACGTGGCTAAACGTGTGCGTCACTCGTCCCAGCGGCTCTTCTTGCCACATCACGTTCAGCTCAGGTAGTAACCGGGACACTTCTGTCTGCTCACCATTCGGGAATTCCCACATCCCGGCCAGCAGGCCGCGTTCCGGTCTTTGTCGGAGCAAAACGCGCCCTTCGTTTACGACGACTCCGCACGATAGCGACACTGCCTTCACCCGTTTGTTTGTCTTCTTCACGGGCAGTTCTTCGTGAACGCCCTGTTCCCTGCCCACGCACTCACCGAGAAGGGGACAGATGAGGCACGCCGGGTTTTGCGGGGTACATACGAGCGCCCCCAATTCCATCAACCCTTCGTTAAACGCACCAGGGTCTTCCTCAGGGATTAAGTAGCGCACGAGCTGCTCCATCTTCGTCCGTGTCGCGGGTCTAGTTATGTCGTCATCAATGGCGAACAAGCGGGATATGACGCGCATGACGTTTCCGTCAACGGCTGGCTCTGCCTTGCCGTACGCAATACTTAGAATCGCACCTGCCGTGTAAGGCCCGACACCTTTTAACCTGGCGATGTCGTCTTTGTTGTCCGGAACCGTCCCTCCGTAATGTGCAACGACGTCACGCACTGCCCTGTGCAGATTTCGCGCGCGAGCGTAATAGCCGAGGCCCTCCCACGCTTTCATTACCTCATCTTCCGACGCAGCAGCTAAATCAAACACAGTTGGGAATTGTTTCATAAAGCGGTTGAAGTACGGTGTAACCGTATCAACCTGGGTTTGCTGCAACATGATCTCGGAGACCCACACTTTATACGGATCACGATCGCGCCGCCACGGCAGATCGCGTTTATTTTCTTTAAACCAGTCGAGCAAATTTTGTTGTATCGCCGCCTTTCGGACCCCATCCGGTAACGGGTATTCTTCACGTCTCGATGCCATAACAGTCGCTCCCTACAAAACATTAATAAAAAAGCACCGGTTAAGAGACCGGCTCCGTCTCCTCTGCATCCTCAAGGACCGGTTCTAACTTTAACTGAAAGTGATCGCCTACCCGTTCAACGACGAGGAGATGGTCGCCGCTGTCGGAGATGAAAAATTGTAAGAGCTCATGAGACGAGCGGTAGACCGTTTTTTCCTCTAAGCCCTTGCCCAGTCTTTTAATTTCGTGACTTCCCAGTATCCACGCCTCATTCGCTTTGTACGCGAGGTAGCGATAGTCGTCCTTTAACTGCGTGTACACGTCGTACACTTTACTCTGTTGGGTCGGAATGTACAGCACTTTAAGCAGTCCGTTCGCCGTATACGAAAAAAAGGTGCCGTCCGGACTGAACGTCAAGTCTTCCACAGTGGAAGGACGTAAATTTTGTTCGTTCTCGACGTGGTGAAATCCGCCTTGTGGGTCCATGATGTGTACTTTGTCATACGTCACTTCTCCCCCGTTCACTGATCCGGTAGAAAAAGCAAACAGTCGCCCGCTGTCGTCCCAAACAACCTCGTCCAAAACGAGGGGAGGCATTTCAAGCTTTTCCCCTTCTGCAGGATACAACTCGAATTTTTCCCCACTGGACAAGTCGAATGTCACAACGCGGTGCCCGTAATTTTTGTCTGCCTCTCTAGGAAGTTTAACTCCGTCTTGGTCCCGTTCCAGTACAACCAACTGATCACGAACAGGAGACCAACTGGCGCTTGCCGCTTTTTCGAGGGTGAGCACTTTTTCTGCAACTGTCACACGGTATACGTCCCTTTGCTTCAACATGACGTATCCGCCGTTCGCCGACCACTGCACGTCATCGTTTTTCAGCGTTCCAGACATATTCTGTAGCAAGGTGTGCCTATCCCGCACGACATCGTAAACGTGAACTTCTGTTTCACCCTCGTCCTCTGTCCAATAGACGATGTATTTGCCGTTCGGGGAAACGGACAGTCGGATCGATAGGCCTTGCGACACGTGTAAGACCTCTTTTTCCATGCCGTCTGGGTTCGTCAACACGAGGCGTTCTCTCCCGCCTTCCCGGTTTAACGTCAATTTTCCGTGTTCGCCCAAGTAATAAACCTGGTCTCTCGACTGAACCCAGTTCACACTGTTCTCCTTGCGAATCAAAGTTTTAGCCTTCATATCGTAAACGTAGACGGATGTCTCACCGTCACGCGTTCCCGTAAACGTAAGGCGGTCTTGTTCAAAGCTGTACACGTCTATGCGATCAAACTGGACGTTTTCCGTCTGCCATTCGTCGTGCTGCCCGATTCCTAACAACGAACAACCCGCCACGACTAAACTGATCATAAACGTCAAGGGGATGACCGGTCTCATCAAGGACACCCTCTGCTCTTTATATTCAATGTGATCCATTAACCAACATTAGAAGACATTACTAGTGTAGCACGATTCTTGCCACTGCTAAATGCTTGACACCGGGTGTCATCCCTCGAATCTTTTTTGTTATAATGGGGTGTAGTCTGAAGGAGTTTAAAAAGACATTGTTTGGAGTGACATGAGTGGAAGACATGAG
>k87-41394_pt1 | contig 17466 bp, 14 predicted proteins | sample MGYA00084031_6733416 | MGnify analysis MGYA00084031
GCGTGTGCAGCGCCTGGCTGCGGGCCTGAGCGCACGCGGAGTCGAGCTCCCGGCGGATCCGGGGCAGGGTGATCTCCGGCGGGAGACGGGTCAGCGCCCAGGAGAGCATGTCCCGCACGAAGAAGTCCGGCTCGACCGCGCACCGCTCGACGAGGGGCTCCAGGAAGCCTGGGTCGGGGTCCGAGCCGGCCGCCAGGGCCGCCCGAAGCCGGACCGACGAGTTCTCGGCGCCCAGGGCGTCGAGCACGCGGGCACGCTGCGGGGTTCCGTTGACCGGTTTGATCGCAACCACCTCCTGCGCCCAGGGGACACCTTGTCACCGTGTCAAGGTCAAGCCCGTGACCTGCGGGAGGGAGAAGGGATCCGGGGGCGGGAGAAAAGATCCAGAGGAAGAAGATCCATGAAGGGAAGATCCACCGGCCCAGAACGCAGCTCGTCCGTGCCGAGCCCCCTGGGTGACGCTGCCGGGACACCGGGGAGAAGCGCGCAGAAGGCGCCGGAGACGATCGCCTCCCGGTCCCCCTTGCCTCCGACGGCCGGTGGCCCAGGCGTTGGTGGAGCAGTCCGCGCGCATCAGCAGGCCGGCACTCCGTGCGCAGTCCCCTGACAGAGCTGGTGGAGTGCGGCCAAAAGCCGGTGGGCCAAGATCAGCCGACCGCCCCGCCGGGCGCCTACGGCCCACTTCCGGGACCAGGGCACAAGCCCTGCCGGTGTCAGTCGCGCCACACCGGGACCACCTCAGCGACGAGTTCATTGCCACCTTGGGCAACAGGCCTGTGCTCCTCCGGCCACTGGCGCTCGCTGCCCAGGGCGCCTTCCCCGCCGCCCGGCCACGAGCGGCGGTCAGGAGCCCGACGCCTCACCACCTGCCGTGCACGAGCTGGTCAGACGAGCAGTTGAGTGGCCGCGAGGCGCCGGTACAGGGCGTCCCGGACAAGCAGTTCCTCGTGGGTGCCGGTGGTTCGTACCCTGCCGGACTCCATGACCACGATGCGGTCGGCCGTCGTCACGGTGGACAGGCGGTGCGCGATGACAAGCACCGTCGTCTGCCGTGCCACTTCCAGGATGACGTCGCGCAGGGCCTGTTCGTTGACTGCGTCGAGGTGGGACGTGGCCTCGTCCAGGAGGAGCAGCCGGGGTCCACGCAGCAGGGCACGCGCGATGGCGACACGCTGGCGTTCACCGCCGGACAGCCTGGCTCCCCGGTGTCCGACGTGGGTATCGAGTCCCCTCGGCAGGGATCGTACGAACGCGTCGAGACGTGTGCGGACGAGTACGTCATGGAGTTCCTCGTCGGTGACATCGGGCGCGGCGAGCAGGAGGTTGTCGCGCAGACTGCCGGAGAGTACGGGGGCGTCCTGCTCGATGTAGCCGATGTCAGCGCGGAGTTCCGGCAAGGGGATGTCCAGGATGTCCCGGCCGTCGAGGAGCACTCTGCCCGAGGTGGGCTCGTGGAAGCGTTCCAGCAGGGCGAAGAGGGTGGACTTCCCCGCACCCGAAGGTCCGACGACGGCGGTCATCCCTTTGCCGGGCACCGTGAAGTCGACACCGCGGTGGACGTCGGGCAGGTCAGGGCGGTAGCGGAAGACGACTTTCTCGAAAACGACGGTGGCCGGGGGCCTGGTCGGAGCAGTTGTGGTCGTCCCGCGCCGCACCGCCGGAGCGTCGTCCTCCGTCTCCAGCAGATCCACCTCCCGCAACCGGGCGACGGCCGCCGCCCCCACCTGGAACTGGGTGGTGGCCTGAATGAGCTGGGAGACAGGCTCCGTCAGGTAGAAGAGGAAGAGCAGGAAGGCGACGAGGGTGGACACGTCGATGGCACCCGATGCGACCCGGGCTCCCCCGGCTCCCAGTACGGACAGGAACGACAACTGGACCGAGAGCCCTGCCGATGTACCCATCAGCGCCTGCCATCTGGCCGCTTGTATGCCGTGCCGCCACGCCTCGTCGGCCGCTCGGCGGACGGCGGCGGTCTCGCGTTCCTCCGCCCCCGACGCCTTCACTGTCCTCAGTGCCCCCAGAGCACGTTCGAGTGTCGCGCCCATGGCACCCACCGACGCCTGCGCCCGGACAGTGGCGCGGGAGATGCGTGGCATGGCGGTGGTGACCACCACGCTGACCAGGACGGTCACCCCGACGGAGACGCACAGCAGCACGGGGTCGAGCAGACCCATCATGACCAGCACCCCGACAATGGTGAGAATGCCGTTGGCCGCCGAGACCACCGACTGGGTGGTGACCTGCCGCAGCAGTGTGGTGTCCGAGGTGACGCGTGCCAGGAGGTCCCCGGGTTCCATGCCCTCGAAGACGGGCATCTTCAGACGCAGCAGCCTGCCGATGAGCCGATGGCGGGCACGCAGCACCACCGACTCGGCAGCGTACGCGAGGACGTACTGGCTGAGCGCCTTGAGCGCGGCACCCAGCAGAACGAGCCCGGACAAAAGGGCCAGCGTGCCCGCGACACGGTCGTGTCGTGAGAGGTCCTCGATCAGTTCCTTCGCCGCAAGCGGCTGGAGAAGGACTGCCGCCGCCCCCGCCAGCCCGAGCAACCCGCCCAGAGCTATCCGGCGGCGGTGCGGACGCATGTGCGCCAGCAGAACACGGCCGGTCGAGCGGAACGGTACGGGCGACGGTTCCGTCACCGCCCTCCTGGTGCGGGGGCCCGTGCCACGCGCTCGTGTGAGCATGGCGGAGCAGCCCTCAGACCGCGATCCGGGCAGAGGCCGCGCCGAGCCTGTGCCGTACGAGGGGGAAAACCTCGGTGGCGAGCCGCTCCAGGTTGCGCAGCACGTCGTCGGTGTCTGCCTCGGCCTCCACCTGGCACATCACCCGTGTGCAGCCGGAAGTGCGGATGTGGTGCGTCAGCCGTTCGGCACACGTCTCGACGGATCCGACGGGGTGCGTCGCCATAAGCCTGTCCGCGAGGAGTCCGACGTTCGCCGCGGAAACCGGTGGCGGTGCCGAGACGGTATCCCTCAGAAGGCGGCTGGGGTGGTTGTTGAGGGAAAGGATGAACCGCGCGCGGTCGTGCATGAGCCGCCTGGCATCCTCGGGGTCGTCACAGACCTGCGCGAACACGGCGAACGCGTGGCCCATCGCCGGCTCCGGCCGCCCGCCGCGCAACCGGTGGCGTTCGTAGAGGGCCACCATCTCCGCCTTGGCCTCGGCGCTCTTGTCGACGAACAGCATGAGGGGCAGCCCCCGGTCGGCGGCGAGCTCGATCGACGCGGGAGAACCGGCGGCCACGTACACCGGCGGGCCGGGCGGGTTCCGTACGGGCGGCGTGAGCCGGACGGCGGAGAGGGCCGGATCCGCGGACACCTCGCCGCGCAGCGCAGCCAGGAGGCGATCCAGCGGTTCGGCCAGCCCGGCTCGCCAAGCCGCGAGCCCGGAACCCAGCAGGTCGTACTCGACGCCGGGGAAGCCGCGCCCTACGCCGAGAAGAAACCTGCCGCCCGACAACTGGTCCAGCAAGGCCGTTTGTTCCGCCGTGTGCACCGGCGAGTGCAACGGCAGCACCGTCACCGCGGTGCCCACATGCAGGCTCTCGGTCTTCGCCAGCAGGTACGCGGCGAGAGTGAGCGCCGAGGGGTTGACAGCGGTGTCGAGGAAGTGGTGCTCGGTCACCCACACGTCGTCCAGACCCAGCTCCTCCGCCCGCCGTGCCACCTCCACGGTGCGGGCCAGGACATCCGCCACCCCCTGGCCCGGGTGGCGGTCAGTGGCCAGCATGACGCCGAACCTGAGGTCTTCCTCCCTCGCCTTCATGAGTCCCTCCGGTCTCCGGTCGCGGCGGGCACCCGCATGAGCGTCTGAAAGTACTGAACGTCCTCGCCCTCGCCGACGGGGCAGCCGGCCACTTCGACCCAGGCATGGGCACGGAACGGCTGCGTCCGTACACCTGTGCACCAGTCCGGCCAGTGCCCTCTGGCACGGCACAGCAGCACGGTGGCCACGGAGCGCTGCAGACAGCCCTGGCCCGCGCACTTGCTGCTCACCGACACCACCGCTCGGCGGCTGCGCAGGGCCTCCGCCCGGGTGGCGGGGCGCGCACCGCGCGCGACAACGCTCAGGACGCGACGGAGTCTGGCAGGCGGGAGCCTGATGAGGAACCATGCCGCAGTCACAGCGGCTCGGGCGAGCAGACGTGTGGCGAACGGAACGTGCGTCCGCCGCTCCGGCACGACGGGGAAGCTCACCTCGTCACCAGCCCGGCCTCAGTGAGACGCTTCAGAAGCGCATCGACATCGGCGGTCACGCGCGTGATGTCCAGTGAGAAGCGGGCACTGAGTTCGTCGACGATCTCCGCAACCTCCTTGCCCTGCCGCAGGGACCGTACGACCGCGGCGCCGGTGGTGTTGAGCATCCAGTAGCGGCCGGTGGTTTCGTGGAGCAGCACCATGCCGTCGTCGGTTTCGGCCGCCGCTACATGAGGGGCGAGTGAGTAGCTCATGCGGCTCCTTCCTGTTGGCGCATACGTGTCCGCGCCGCTTCGACCGAGCGCAGCCACACTTCGCAGGCGAGTGTGGTGACCACAGGGATGAACGTCCGTGAGACGGGATGCGGTGCCAGGAGTGCGGCGCGGACGGCGGTGTCGTCCACCAGGCCCAAGCGGGCCAGGCGCATGTCCTCGGTGAGTGCGAGCAGTTCAGCCTTGTGGTGTCGCGCCCCGGCGTACACCTCGGCGCTGGCCTCGCCCTTGGTGGTGCGGTCCAGTAGCGCGTCCGGCACGATCTCCCTCATGGCAGTCGCCAGAACCGGCTTGGTGCGCTCGGCTTCGACGCGGTCGGCGAGGCGCACGGAAAGGGCGGCGCTCACTACCTGGTCGTCCAGGTAGGGAGCGTGGTATGCCACCCCGAACCGGGAAGTGAGACGATTGGTGAGGCGAATCTTCGTCCCGCATTGGCGCACGGCCTGAAGGACTTCGTGCTGCGCGGCCTCGGGAGAGTGGGGCGGGGTTCCCCGGGCGGCCGCCTCGCGAAGGAGCCCGGCGCACATCTCGACCGCCTCGGGGGTTGCCCAAGGCGGCAGCCTGGGGTGGGCTCCCCAGCCGGTGAAGGGCTCGGTGGGCCCGCCGACGGGCTTGGTCAGAGACATGGACGCCGTGATGAGCCACTGGCGGTAGGACGGTTTGCGGAGCAAGTTGCTCAACATCGCACCGAGCGGCCAGCGGTACATGCTGCGGGCGACCCGCAGATCTCGCACAGACCGGAGCCCCTCGCTGTGGGCAAGGGCGTGGTAGAAGGAGGGCGCCGGGCTGAAGAGTTCGTCGCCTCCGTGACCGGTGAGCTGGAGAGGCACGGCGCGGGCGGCCAACTGCCGGGCGACACAAGCCACGACTGCTTTCACCCGGCTCCAGGGATATGGGGCCTCCAGGTCTTCGTCATAGGCGAGTTGGTCAGTGAACGAGAGGGGAAGCCCCGCACTCGGCAGTACGACGAACTCGGCGCCGGGAAGGAATGCGGCGGCGCGCAGCGCCCACTGGGCGTCGTCGTGGGCAGGGTCCACGGCCTCCCTGCGTATCGTCACCAGCCGCCGGCAGCCCTTTTGCCGACTGGCGAGGAAGGCGAGACTCGTGGAGTCCATGCCGCCGGAGAAGTCGCAACCGAGGGCCGGAGTGTTCCTCGCCCGTGCAGCAACCGCGTCGTCGAGCGCATTCCGCACCCGGCGCGCGCCTTCCGCGAGCGTCAGCTCGGCGGACGGAGGGCTCCACCACCGGACGGCGCGATGGGCACCGTCGGGCCGTATCCGGAGGTAGTGGCCGGGGGCGAGGCATTCGACACCCCGCCACACCGTGTATCCGCTCAGCGGCCAGGGCTGCTGCGACAGCAGGTGCCCCACCAATGCCTGCGCGTCGATGTCGCCGCCGATCCTGGCAGCAAGTGTGTCCGGACGGTCGGCCGCGCACGTCACCCCGCCGACCGTGGCGTGGAAGACCTCGTGAACGCCGGACAGGGAGCCCTGCACACGCACCTCACCGTCGAAGGAGACGATCGCGTGATAGCTTCCGGGCACGGACCGGAGGAAGGCATCCAGTGCAGCGACGTCTCCGCTGCCCGAGAGCGCGCGGAGCAGCTCCGCCGAGGTCGTTCCGAAACAGCCGAGCAATGCCAGGCGTTTCCGGCCCACTGAGGCCGTCAGCATCTCCCCGGCATTCCACGCACCCACGATCCATGGGCGCCCGGAGGCATGGGGGATCACCTGCGTCTGTTCAAGGCCCGGGCTCGTCGCGCGAGCCACCGCCGCGCCGTCCTGGTTGTCGGGAAGAACGAGGAACCCCACTTGCCCCCCCACTGGCCGGATGGACGGAATTCGTCCAGGAACTCTGTGTGTGCCGGGCGGCGTGCGCCACCGGGCACACACGACGCCTCCCCCAGCTGCCGTCAGCGACGGCAGAAGGGGATCCTCATCACGGGATCAGCAGCCCAGGAACCAGCACTCGTTGTAGTCGTCCCAGCCCCAGGTGCCACGGCTCAGCGTGAGTTCCGCGAAGTCCCCGATCTCGACCAGGGCGGGGGGCTCGTAGACCGTCTCGTCCTTCATGACGTTCCCTTCTTCTCGGCATCTGTGCGAAAACGCCGCCGGACACGCCACGATCAGCGCTTCGGCGGACAGAAGTGAATCTATGGACTCAGGGGTCCCGGATGCCTGAGTCCGTGGTCCCGCTCATGTCCCGGTTCTGTTCTCGGCGTGGACAGGGTGCGAGCGTCGATCACAGCATGGCAGCAGTGGCCGACGGGTCGCCCTCACTGTCCTCCGGACCGAAAGGACGGGCCTTTCATGGATGCTGCGCGACGGAACGGGTACGGGCGCAGGCAGGCACTGCGCGGTGCGCTCGGTATCGTGGGCGCAGCCGGACTGATGCTGCCGGCTTCCAGCCGGCTCGCCCGGGCGGCGGACTTCCGACCGGATGTCCACGGCCTTCCTCCTGTCCCCGGGATGCTCGGGGACCGTCTGGCCAACGAGTTCTGGTACCAGTTCGACGAGGCCACGTACTTCCGGCAGACGCCGCAACTCGCGGACGCCTATGCGGCGGTTGCCGCCCATGTCGGCGGGAATCCGTTGAAAGGCGTCCGCGATGCCTGGGTGCGCACAGGGACGGCTGCCGGGTATCCGGAGACCTACGCCGCCTTTCTGCGGCCGGTCCGTGAGCCACTGCGCGTGATTTCCGAGGTGCAGGTAGAGGTCTTCCGCTTCTACTACGGCCACCGCTACGACCGGATCCTCACGGCCATGTCCTACTTCGCTCAGGGTGTGCTCTTCGACCCTCGTCGGGCACCGGTCCAGTCGGAGGTGCACACCATGGACGGGGACCCGCCCCTCGCCTACCACACGTGGCACGCCTACCAGTTCGCAAGTGTGCTGCTCGACATCGACCGGCGGTTCTGGAGGGCGATGATCCCCATCAACGGCTTCGCCTGGGCACTCCAGTTGATCGCCAGGCCGAATACCCGGAAGGTCAACCCGCCCCTCCCGCGGGAGACGGTGGCACGGGTGGCGGCGTCCTGGCTCCCGAAGAGCGTCCGGCGTGTCGACGCCGACCTCCTGGAGCTGTACCGTCCCGGGACATCGCCACGCACGGACGCCGCTTCGGGACAGCTCGGCTGACGGATCAGCGGCGCGGCACCGTGTCCGGCGGAGCGGGAAACGACTGGAAAGCCGCATCGAGCTGCCGGGTGTTCGTCGGTAGCCAGGTACATGCCAAACGTCGCAGGGTGTCCGCGGGCAGTGGGGGGTTGATCTCGTCCATGGCCGGAAGGGCCGTGTTCTGAACCGCCCATGCGAACGCCAGCAGCGGAGCCATCCTCCGCCAACGGTCGGTGTCGATGCCGAGCAGCATCATCGCACGCATGAAGAGGTACCAGGTGTGGTACGCCGTCGGCGCCTCGCCCGGGCGGGCGTCCATGGTGTGCACTCTGAGCCCTACGCGTTCCCTCGGGTCGAACAGGGTTCCCTGACCGAAGAACGAGAACGCCTCCACCAGCCGCCGTCTTATCGGGTAGTACGTGTCGAAAACTTCCAATTGCACCCGCGAGAGGGTCCGCAGCGCCCGTGTCACCGGGGCCATAAAAGCGGCATAGTTACGGGGGTAATCGGGTTCCCTGTACATGGCGAACCAGTTTTCGCGCAGGGTCACCGGAAGGTTTCCGCCGAAGTGGCCGTTGATCTGCGCGTAGGCCTCCCTGACGTCAGCCGACTGCTCGTAAAGCGTCGCCACGTTGAACTGATACCAGAGTTCGTTCGCCCGGCGGTCACCAGACATTCCAGGGACCTCGGGAAACTCTTCTCCGCGACGGTCCGCAGCGAAGGCGGCCGCACCGCCCGCCGTGTACCCGGAGAGAACGAAGGCCCCCAGAGCGATCTGAAGAGCACGCCGCCTGCTGTGGTCCTGCACTGCCATTCTTCCTCCTCTGGTACGTCTGCACCGGGAAAACGGAATCACTTCCCCATTCCCGCTCTCCGAGCCCGGACCACCGCCATCGCCCTGTCGTGCACCTGGAGTTTTGCGAAGATGTGCGTCACATGATTGCGGACGGTCTTCTCCGAGAGAAAGAGATTCCGGGCGATTTCCCGGTTCCCCCAGCCTCGCGCCAGCAGGTCGAGAACTTCCCTCTCCCGTGAGGTGAGTTGCGGGAAAGCGAACTGCCCGCGCAGGTCGCGCACGCTGGAGAAGTACGCCCGCATTCGTGCCGCGACGACCGGACCGAACACCACCCCTCCGGCCGCCACCAGCCGGATCGCCCTCATCAGCTCGTCCCACGGTGTCGTCTTCTCCAGGAATCCGTGAGCGCCGGCACTCATGGCGGTGATCACGGACTCGTCGGTCTCTTCCCCGGAGAGGACCAGGAGGCGCATGGGGCGGCCGCCCGACAACTCACCAGCAGCCTGCAGGAAATCACCTTCGGTCATACCGGATGACTGCAAGTCCGCAAGGATCACGTCGGGGCGCATCCGAGGATTCTCCTCCAGCATGCGCAGCGCTTCTTCACCGGTCGACGCCTCACCGGTCAGTTCCATGTCGGATTCGTTCCTCACTCCAACCCGAATTCCGGCCCGGAAGACCGGATACCCGTCCACGAGGAAAACCCGTACGACCGAGCGACGCTCCCGTACGTCACACAGCACACCGCGGTCACACCGTGAATTTACCGCCAGGCCGAATTCGCCATTTCTCCGATAACGTCCGGCCGAATCAATGTGACGCACTGTTGCGGAATCCTGCGCACTACCGCACCCTCGCTCCCCCTGCCGCATCTCTAATTCATTCATGGTATGGATGTTAGTACAGCGACTCAACAACAACAGGGATCAATACCGGCCAAGCTTCCCACCCGGATGCTTGACTCCGCTTGCCGGCCGGTACGGGTTCACGTACGCCTACTGCTGACCGGGCTCACCGGTCATGCGCTGGAGGTTTCCATGATTCAGCCGCGACTTCACGACCTTTCCCGGGAGACATTCCCGTGTTCCCTTTTCCGGCCGGCCCGCATCCCCGAGACGGGATTTCTACCGCCCTATGGCCCTTCCCCTGGCGGAGCGGGACGCATGGAACCGTCAACCCCGTGCAGAACGGTCCGGCCCCCGCAAACCTCCCGGCTGAAGATCCTGTCCGTCCTTTGGCAGGCTGCTCGAGCAGACGAGTGGGCAATGCCGGTGCCCTGCTCGTTCACTCACCCGGCTGGTTGTCCCATTCATTCCCTGAACTCTTCTGAGATACGGGCAGGGCAGGTCGGAGTGCGAGCCGGCAGTTCCGGGCGAGGTCGTTGTCTTTGATGCCCCGTGAGGAACTTGAAGCGTTGCGTGTGTTGTGAGGGGTTGCAGAAGAAGGGCGCCTGAGCACGGCGGACGTCCGCCAGATGCTCTGCGCGGCGTATGTCTGGGCAGTGAACCGGAGCACTGCCTCGCTCCCGATGCCTCCCCCACCAGCGCTCCCGCCCCGACCAGTAGTTCCGGTGTATTTCCGGGTCAGGACGTTCTCCGGGCACCCCTCGCATCGCCCGGCGGCTCCCCCAGCGCCGCGTGGACACCTTGATCAAAGCCGCTGGCCCAGTTGTGCGCTTCGGCCGGGAACTTGGCGCAGCCGCGGGAGAAGAGCCGGTGCTCTGCCCGGATCGGCGCGCGCACTCCGGAGGATCGACGCCGAAAGCCGACCGGAACGAGATGCCGGCAGGCACAGGCCGCAGGGGCGCTGTATCGGACAACCTCCCGCAGACCGATCCGGTCCTCCCGGGGCCTGCTCCAGCGAAGTGCTCAGCCTCGGCTGCTGGTCCGGGCCTGAACGTGTCCGTCTGGGCATGCCCCCCACCTGACCCGCCTCGATGCGACAGCCGTGCGAGTCGCGTATGCAGCAGTGCGACTCGGCGCGACGGTCGAGGCTGCCGGGGCCACGTCCCGGGCTCAGGTGAGCGCGCGATGCGTGCGCGACCGTCATACCTTGACCGTAGGGGCACCCGGAGCGGCCCTTCGTGCCCCTCAGGAGGTGTATGCGCGGCGTGACCGGCCCCGAGGCGGTCCGATGCTCCCCTCTATGAGGGGTGCGGCCGTTCGGAACAGCCCCTGGCCTCACGGCGATCTCAGGAATCGCCGATGACGGAGGTCCATGACGAGAACGGAATCCCACGGTGACAGGGGTGCTCTCCCCGCAAGCCGGTTCGCGACCGGGCCGGCGGGTCCTGGATGCAGCGCCACCGCACAACCGCGGTCCTCACCTCTTGACACGGAGGACAGCCTCATGGGTGCTCTTGAACTGACCGGGCGCGTGGCCCTGGTGACCGGGGCGACCAGCGGCATCGGCGCCGCGACCGCGGTGCTGCTGGCCCAGCGGGGCGCCCATGTCCTGGTCCACGGCCGCAACGGCTCCCGCGGCGAGTCCGTGGTCGCGGCCGTCCGCGACCACGGCGGCAAGGCCGACTTCGTCGCCGCGGATCTGCGCGAGGCACCGTCGGTGCGGCAGCTGGCGCGGCGGGCCGTGGACCTGGGGGGCGGCCGGGTCGACCTCCTGGTGAACAACGCGGGCATCTACCCGCTCGGGCCCACCGAAAGGACGACGGAGAACGAGATCGACGCCGTCCACGCGGTGAATGTGAAGGCGCCGTTCCTCCTGGTGGCGGACCTCGCGCCGGCGATGGCCGAACGGGGCAGCGGTGCGATCGTCAACGTGAGCACCATGGTCGCCGCCTTCGGTATGGCGGACACGGCCCTGTACGGGTCGAGCAAGGCGGCCGTGGAGCTGCTGACCAAGGCATGGGCCGCGGAGTACGGCCCGCGCGGGGTGCGGGTCAACGCCGTCCGTCCCGGGCCCACCCGCACCGAGGGCACGGCCGGCATGAGCGAGGCCCTCGACGCCCTGGCCGCCCGGGCCCCGGCCGGCCGGCCGATCCGAAGGAGATCGCCGAGGCGATCGCCTACCTGGCCAGCGACGCGGCAAGCTTCGTCCAGGGCGCCGTGCTCTCCGTGGACGGCGGCCGCACCGCCGTCTGACGGCGCGGAGTCCGCCGGCCGCTCCGCCGGCCGGGACCGTCCGGGCGGGCGGGGTCGCCCGGCGCGGTGCGCGTGCACCGGCACGGCGGGCCGTGCCGGTGCACGCGCACGAACGAGCCCCTGGACCACGGGACGTGACGGGGCGATGTCAGTGGCGGCTGACAGCATCGGCCGCATGGCGGACACCACGGCATTCGACTGGCGCTCCTTCCTGCTCAGGTGGAGCGAGGAGTGGGCGGACTCCCTGTCCGCCGACGAGACGCGGAGCGAGGACGACGAGGCCGCGCGGCGGGCGCGGTGGCTGGGGTTCCCGCCCGCGTCCGAGGAGCGGATCACGGCCCTGGAGGAGCGCCTCGGCCGACGGCTGCCCCCGTCGTACCGGGAGTTCCTCAAGGTCAGCGACGGATGGCGGCACGCGGGCGGGTTCGTGCGGCTGCTGGCGGGGACGGAGGACGCGCACTGGCACAACAACGCGTCGGGGCTCGCGGGGGTCTTCGAGGACCACCGGGGCGAGGACGCCGGGTCCGAGGAGCGGCGGCAGACGAGCCTGTGGTGGCGCGGGCTGCAGCTCGATGTGGAGTCCGACGTCACCTACGTCCTGCTGGACCCCGGGGACGTGGACGAGGACGGCGAGTGGGCCGTCTACACATGGTCGAGCTGGCTGGCCGCCCCTCCCGAGCGGCATGCGAACTTCCGTGAGTTCATGCGGGACATGTACCGGGAGTTCCACAGCCTGCGGGCGAACCGGGACGACGGGAAGCCGTTCGTCAACGACACGACGCGCACGCTGGACGCCCTGGTGGAGGAGGCCCGGCTGGAGGCCCTGCGCGGCGGCTGGGAACGGGCCCGAAGGGCGCTGGACGAGGCCAGGGGATACGGCAGACCGCGGGCGGCGGGGCTGGGCGACCAGATACGCCGTCTGCTCGGGCAGACCTCCATGGTGTACTTCGACGGGCTGCTGACGGACCCGCGGTACGCGTCCGAGCTGCTGCCGCCGCTGGTCGCCGAGCACGCGGCGCACTCGTACCGCGACGACTCCGCGCTGACGCTCCATCTGCGGGGCGCCGACGACGCTCTGGTGACGCTGGCCCGCACGCTGCTGGACCAGGTGAGGAACGGCACGTACCGGTACACGGCGACCGGACCGTTCGGGGAGGCGGTCGAGCAGGCGCGGGAGCTGGCGCGGTGGGGGGACACCGACGGGGCGTGGCGGGCGCTGATGAACGCTCTGCCCCTGTGGGAGCCGCTGGGACCGGACCACCTGGCGCCGCTGGGTTGGGTGGCCGACCCGCTGCTCGGGCCGCTGCTGACTCCGGAGCGGGGGCGCGAGCTGCTGTCCACCCCGCGGGGCGGGCAGACGGGCAGGGCGCCGGCTCCGTCCGCCGGACTCGACCCGGACGGCCTGGCATGGCTCGCGGAGCCGGATCCGGGCAACAAGCGCACGTCCTACCGGTTCGTCCTGGTGGAGGGCGTGGGGCCGGAGGAGCTGCCCGGACGTCTCGCGGACGGGGACGGCACCGTGCTGAGCGAACCCATGACCTTCTGGGAGGCGCACCACAAGAAGCTGGACGGCCGAAGGGAGTTCTCGTCCTACGAGGACAGGGCTCTCATGGCGGTCGGCCGGGCCGGCGACGGCTGGAGTTTCGCCTTCGACGGGGATCCGGCCCCGTTCCTCCGGCAGCGGTTCGTCTCCCCGGCCGTGGCCGCCAGCGCGGGCACCCGCGCGGTGGTGGTGTGGTCCGGTCTGAGGTCGTGGTACGGAGAGCCGTTCTTCCACCTCTCGGTGGCGCAGGACGGTGCCGAGCAGTACGCGTTCACCTACGCGGACGGGGAGATCCAGAAGAGCGGGGAGATACCGCGGGCCCTGGACCCGGACCGGTTCTTCGCCGGCCCGGAGGGCGGCACCGACGCGGAACGCCCGCTGCTGGAGGCGGTGACCGAGGAGTTCGGCGTCCGTCTGCCGCGTCACGCGATCGTGCGCGGGCGGCTGCACACGTTCACCACCCGCTCCTGGACGCGGCCGCCGGGGGAGGGCGAGACCTACGCGGTGCTCCGCATGCTCTAGAAGCCGCCCGGCGGACGTGCGGCCGGCGGGGCCGTCGCCCGACTGGGTCACCGGGCGCGCACCCGCGCACACGGCCCGGCACAGTTGGAGTACAGCCGTCGACGAGCGCGGAACACCGTCAGCGCCTGCCCCGCGGCAGGGGACTCATCGGCCGGGAGAACGTCACCGCAGCGGTCCGCCGGGAGGATCCATGCACGACAAGCCGCTCAGCAAGCTCGCCGGTCACCTCCTGAACCGGCGGGCGGGCGCGTCACGCCCCGCGCGGCACCGCGTCGCACCCGACGCGTTCGGCCTGGAGGAGGCGAAGGTCCTCCGCTTCACCGACGGCACGCTGGACGCCGCAGGGGAGCAGCGCCTCGCGGAGGAGGTCGCCGAGATCCTTCCCCTGAACTGATCCTTGACGTACAGGGGCAAGGAGCGGCTGCACGCGGTCGTCGAGCACCTCGGCGGTGAGTCCGGGCTGCTGCGCTGGCTGGACCGCCACCCCGGCCTTCCGCGTCTGACCGCACGGCTGGTCGCGCTCACGAGCACCCTCGACCGGTACAGCGAGGACGCGGACGTCGTCGAGGCGCTGTGCTCGTTGCGTGCCCAGAATCCGCCTCCCGCCGAGCTGGAGGGCGTTCTGCCGCCGGACACCGACGCGGAGACGCTCAGTGCCGTCTCCTACCGCGTCGAGGAGCTCCTCTTCGAGCGGCACCCGCAGGACGCGGCGCGGCTCGCCCTGGCGGCGACGGACTGGCTGCGGAACATCGCCCGGCAGGCGACGTCCGCGTCCGGCCAGGTCGGTGAGATGGGCGACCTGATGGCCCATCTGCACCGGGACATCGACGAGGCCGGCGCGGAGACGTAGCCGGCGCGCACAGCGCATGGGATGCCGGCTGCCGAGAGGGCCGGAGCAACGACGGCCGGGGCGGCGGATCGGCCAAGAGGCCCCTTCACGCCGCTGCCCGGGCAGGTACGGCTCGTCGCCTGCGCCGAGTACCAGGGGTGGGGGAAGCTGCTGAGGAAGTGCCGGTACGCGTCGCCCGTCGGGCCGGGCCGGACGATCTCCCACTACGAGGGCCGGTACCGGGTGCGGGTTCCGGAGGCACGTACCGGGCGCCCGCCCGGCACGCACAGCATGGCCGGGCGGACCTCTGTCACCTGCACGCCCTTCGTCAGGGGTGGCCCCGACAGCGAGGTGGTGGAGCCGCCGGACGACGCCGTTCCGCGAGCGTTTCCGAGGCCGTACGCGCGCGATGGGAAGCCCTGGGCCCGGGCGCGGCCACGCATGATCGGATCGGTTCGCAGCGGTCGGGCCCGGCCAGGGGGTCCGCTGCCAGGGTTGAGGGCGAAAGGAGGCCTCATGATCTCGGCGCTCAACCGGCTCGTCGATCTCGTCGAGGAACGCCTCACCGAGGAGCTCGACCTCGAAGAACTGGCCGCGGGACTCGGGACCACCGAGTACCACCTGCGCCGGATGTTCTCGTCGCTGGCCGGCATGCCGCTGTCGGAGTACGTGCGGCGGCGGCGCATGACCGTCGCCGCCGGTGACGTCGTCCGGGGCGAGGAGGACCTGCTGGAGATCGCCGTCCGGCACGGGTACGGCTCGCGGGAGGCGTTCGGACGTGCGTTCCGGGCGGTTCACGGCGCCGGTCCCGCCCAGGTGCGCCGCGACGGAGGCCCCTTGCGTACACAACCGCAGCTCAGGTTCCGCCTGACCGTCGAAGGGAGCAGTCCCATGGACACCCGTCTCGTCGACCGCCCCGCGTTCCGCCTGGTCGGACACTCCGCCCGGGTCCCGCTCATTCATCACGGAGTCAACCCGCACATCCAGCAGCACATCGCCTCCATCCCGCAGGAGGAGCACCAGCGTCTGAAGGCCCTCGGCGACACCGAGCCGGCCGGCCTGCTCCAGGTCAGCGACGGCGTCGACCCCGACGGGCGGGAGGGCACCGAGCTGACCTATCTGCACGGGGTCGCCATCGGCCGGGACACGCCGGTCCCGGACGGGCTCGACGTCATCGAGGCGCCGGCGGGCATGTGGGCGGTGTTCCGCTCCAGCGGTCCGCACCCGCAGGCCCTGCAGACCGTCTGGGCGGCCACCGCGACCGAGTGGTTCCCCTCCAACCCGTGGCGGCTGCGGCCGGGGCCCTCGATCGTCGCGGTCCTCGAGCGGGCCGACGACTTCAGCACCGCGACCTGCGAGCTGTGGCTTCCCGTCGAGTCCGCGTGACGACCCGACGGCGCGCGGTGCGCCGGCGGCGGGGCGTCAGCCCCGGTACGCCTCCAGCAGCCGCAGCCACACCTCGCTGATCGTCGGGTACGAGGGCACCGCGTGCCACAGCCGTTCGACGGGGACCTCCCCGGCGACGGCGATGGACGCCGAGTGGAGCAGTTCGCCGACGCCGGGGCCGACGAAGGTGACGCCGCGCAGGATCTCCTCGTCGAGGTCGACCACCATGCGGGCCCGGCCGCGGTAGCCGTCGCCGTACAGGGACGCGCCGGCGACCGAGGAGAGGTCGACGTCGACGGCACGGACGCGGTGGCCGGCCCGTTCGGCCTCGGCGAGGGAGAGGCCCACCGCGGCGGCCTCCGGGTCGGTGAAGACGACCTGGGGGACGGCGCGGTGGTCGGCGGTGGCGGAGTGCGCGCCCCAGGGGTCCGTCTCCAGCAGGGGGACGCCCGCCGCGCGGGCGCTGATGGCGTTGCCCGCGATCCGGGCCTGGTACTTGCCCTGGTGGGTGAGCAGGGCGCGGTGGTTGACGTCGCCGCACGCGTACAGCCAGGTGGTGCCCTCGACCCGCAGGGTGTCGTCCACGGAGAGCCAGGAGCCGGGTTCCAGGCCCACGGTCTCCAGGCCGATGTCGTCGGTGCGCGGGGCGCGTCCGGTGGCGAAGAGGATCTCGTCGGCCTCGAAGCGGTCCCCGGTGCCGGTCGCGGCGATCACGGTGCCGTTCTCCCGGGTCACCGACTCCACCGAGGTGCCGGTCCGGATGTCGACGCCCGCTTCGGTGAGGGCCTCGGCGACCAGTTCGCCGACGAAGGGCTCCATGCGGGCCAGCAGCCCCTCGCCGCGGACCAGGACGGTGACCTGGGAGCCGAGGGCCTGGAAGACGGTGGCCATCTCGGTGGCGACGACACCGCCGCCGACCACGATCAGCCGCCGCGGCACCTCCTTGGCGCTGGTGGCCTCGCGGCTGGTCCACGGCCCGGCCTCGGCGAGGCCGGGCAGGTCGGGCAGGCGGGCGCGGGTCCCGGTGCAGACGGCGACGGCGTGCCGTGCGGTCAGCGTCCTGACCTCCCCGTCGGCGCCGGTGACCGTGACCGTGCGCTTTCCCGCCAGCCGGCCGTGCCCGCGGTACAGGTCGGCGCCGATGCTCTCCACCCAGCGCACCTGCCCGTCGTCGTGCCAGTGGGAGGTGTACTCGTCCCGGCGGGCGAGGACCGCGGCGGCGTCCAGGGGGCCCCGCACCGCCTGGCTCAGACCGGGCAGGCGGCGGGCGTCGGCCCGGGCGAGGACCGGGCGCAGCAGGGCCTTGCTGGGCATGCACGCCCAGTACGAGCACTCGCCGCCGACCAGCTCGCTCTCCACGATCGCGGTGGACAGCCCGGCCGCGCGGGTGCGGTCGGCCACGTTCTCGCCCACGGGTCCGGCGCCGAGCACCACGACGTCGTACGCGATGGTTTCCGTTTCCGTCATGAAGTCAGTCTGGTGGCTGGTGTGCGGGTCGGCCACACGGGTAAGCACCCGGAATACCCGTGGGGTCGGCCGTGTTGTGCGGGTGGCTTCGCACGGCGTCAGGTCCCCCGGAGAACCTGCGGAGGACCTCCGGAGAACCTCCGCGGACCCACCGGATCCCCGCCGGGGAGCCGGGATCCCCGCGGAAAGCCCCCGTCGGAACCCCACCGGAAACCCACCGAGACCCCAAAAGCCCACC
>k87-51747_pt1 | contig 17463 bp, 15 predicted proteins | sample MGYA00084031_6733416 | MGnify analysis MGYA00084031
CGGTTTTCAACCAGTGGATGGCACTGGCGGTGATGCGCCGCTCGCCGCACCGGCGGATAAATTGGAGCAAGGTCCGACGGGAACGCTGCAACAGGTTGGTGTCAATTTCGCGAATTTTTACACTCATGTCGAAAACTCCTTTTTCGCCGTCCGTGATAAATAATGGCAATACTCGAAAAACCGCCGGATGGACATTTTGCGAATGTGGGGTTCGTCAAATTTCATCGGTTTGGCGTTGGCTTCAAAAAACCACGGTTGACCGGTGCGGTCGATTCCGATGTCCATGGACAATTCCCCGAGCAACCCGCAGCGGGCTTCCAGCGATTGGGCGACGTGGAGGGCCAGCTTTCGAACGGCTTTGAGAATCGCGTCCGCCTGTTGGGGACCGAAGAAAGCGGCTAGCCCCGTTTCTGGCGAAATGATGAAACCGCCTTGCGGGACGTGGGTCGTGATGGCCTGTGGGCCGGCCAGGCGGGCGCCGACCCCCGTGACGGCCCATTGGCCGTGGCCGTTTTTTTGGACCAACAGCCGCAGATCGAACGGTCGCCCTTGGTACGTGGTCAGCGGAATGGCTTGTTGGATAATATAGGGCCGTTTCGGGATGTGTAAGGACAAATGGCGGTGCAAGGCTTTCCAGTCGGGAAACACAGTTCGTTTTTGTCGCCCGTACAATTGATGCGTCAGTTGAATGCCGGTGTTGACCGGTTCGATTTTATAAAAGTGAATGCCGGCTTTGCCGTAGACCGGCTTCAAATAAAGTGCGCCGTGGGCTTTGAACATCGTATGCAGCGCTTCCCAAGAGAAGCGGCATGTGACGGGCAGATGCCGGCTCAATTCCGGCTCGTCCCGCAGCCAGCGATACAGTTCCCATTTATTGAAAAAGGCCGGATTAAACAGCGGAATATGCCATTGCTGCAGCTGCCCCAACGCCTGCTGCACATGCGGTTTGTGTTCATCGGCGCGGCGGGGGATGCGGTTGTACACAACGTCGGGAAACGGCATGCGCACCTTCAACCAGCACCTCTTTTTCGGGTCATATCGAAAGCCTAGAATGCGCCGATGTTTTTCGTCGATGCCTTCGGGCGTAAAGACGAAGACCCGTCCGCCGAGCCGATATGCAGCCATACTCAGGTCCCGAAAATTTTGCCGGTTTCCGGAAAATGTGCCTCGTTGGTTGGCCGTCGTCAAAATGCCGATGAGAGGTCGGCCTTTTCCATTGGGTACCATGATGTCCCTCCCTGATGTTGTTCCCCTGCAAAACCGCTTAAATAGATGGCGTAATCGACAATGGCCTGCGCCGATTCCCGGGCGGCTTTTTTCAGCCAAGGATTGTGGAAGATGTGGCGGCCGGGTTTGGCGTTGATTTCGAACAGCCACGGATGGCCGTGAATGTCAATGCCCATGTCCAGCCCCAGTTCGCCGATGGGACCGGCTTCGCTTTGGGCCACTTGTTCAGCAAAAAGAAGGGATGTGCGGCGCAACGATTCCAGAATCGTCGCTGCTCTTTCGCCGAAGGCCGCCTGGAGGACGGTTTCGGCAGGCATAAAAGTGCCGCCGGTTCGCACGTGGGTGGTGATGCTCTGCCGATGGTGGGCCACTTTAGCGCCCACGGCGATGACCTGCCATTGGCCGTGGCCGTCCCGATGCAGATGCACGCGGAAATCGACCGGGGCTTGCCGGTATTGAATCAACGGAATGGCCGGCTGAACCAAGTAACGGGTCGGCGCGATGGCGTACTCCTGGCAAAGACGGAAACTGTTGGCGACGAGACGGGAGCGGACGACTCCCCCCCGTTGGTAGTCGCATTGAATGGCGCCGTTTCTCACCTGATGGGCTCGGACGATGCCGAGGCCGAGACTGCCGTGAATGGGCTTGATATACACGGTTGGGTAACGGGACAGGAATGTGTCAATGTGCGACGGATAAGCTAAGGCCGTTTCCGGAAGATGAGGACGCAACGACGGACTTTTTTCCAACCGCCGATAAATGTCCCATTTGTTGTAAAATCCTTGGTTGAACATGTGCAGGTTCGGCATTCGGCGCAACTTTTGCAGACAAAGCTGGACGTCCTTCCGTTTTTCGCTTTGGCGGTTTGGAATGCGTTCGTAAACGACGTCCGGCAGCGGCAGTTTAAGCCGTTTCCAGTACACTTTTTGTTGGTGTCCGTTCATCCGCTCGATGACGGTGGCCAACACCTTTTTTTCACTCCATTTGATATCCTCCGGACGAAAAAAATAAAAGACCGCTCCTTTGTCCTGAGCTGCTGCCAGAAACGACGTGAACATGGGCAGACGCCAGTTGCTCAACAGGCCGATGAGCGGCCCCAACCGAAGTTGGTTTTGCTCGGTGAGGCGAATGTGCAATTGACAGCTCGGCAAGCACAACGGTTGGGCCAGCGCATGGCTTGCGTACACCCGGCCGGGATGAGGCGAGCGAAGTACGTGGGCGGGGCTTTGTTGTTGCCCAAAACGGACGATGACGGTTTTTCCCGGGGACAAGGCAAACGACTCCAGCAACTCATCGGGTAACCATATGCATGGCGTGTCGTGTCGGTTGATGGTGATGGGCATGACGAAAGTTTTCATCGCGGTGTTTTTCCCTCACCTTCCAGTCTTTTGCTTTCAGGAGGTAACAGGCGTAATGGACGATGTTTTGAACGGAACGCATTTGCACGTCTTTTTCGCCGGTCCATGCAAACAACGAGCGCCCCGGTTTTGAATTCACTTCGATGACCCAGACGTTTCCGTGTCGATCCACGCCGATGTCGATGCCGAGTTCCACCAAGGGGCCGTGCGACTTTTCCAACAGCGGCGGGATTTTGAGGCTCAATTCGTCGATTTGTCGTGCGATGCGCTCGACTTGATCGGGAAAATGCCGCTGCATGAACGGAATGAAACCGATGCCTTGCCCGCCGCCGTGCAAGTTGGCGGTCAGGCCCCCAGGCTGCCCTTGCCGGATGGCTTTGCCCACGATTTCCCATTCCCCTTGGCCGTTTTTTTGCACGAGGACCCGGATGTCAAACGGCCGTTGGTCCGGAGTGCTGAGTTCAAGATACGGCTGGATGAGCCACCGGGCGGTGGGCAGCTGTTTTCTCAACCAAAGGTCCAGTTGAGAGGCGGGGATGGTGGCCGAAAAGGGCCGGTTGTAGCCGTCTCGCCCAGACAGGTGCACCGTGTTGGCGGATCCTTTGGTGATGCGGATGACTTTCCGGCCCAAGCTTCCGCCCAGAGGTTTGATGACAACATCGCCGATGCGGGCGAGATGAGCCAACACATCTTGGGAAACATACACGCGGTCCGTTTCCGGTAAATGCGGCCGAATGTCCGGGTAGCGGGACAAGATGGTGTACACTTCCCATTTCCCCGCCAGTCCGTGTCCAAGGAACTGAACCTTCGGATGGCGCTGCAGTTGTTTGAGATACGGAGCGACGGACCGGTAATGGGCCGAAGAGAGGAAAAAGCACCGGTCATAGACGAGAACGGGCAGCGGCGTGATGATGGCTTTCCACTTTTTTTGTTCCTCGGACCACGTGTAGGCACGGATCCATGGTTGGGACGGCTGCCACGTCTGTGGGGAAAAGACGACGGTCTTCAGACCGCACGCGGTGGCTTGAAGTGCAATTTGCCGGAAAAAAGGGTGTTCTGCATAAGGCGGATGCATCTGACAGGTGAGGATGCCCAACGTGTGCCGGACAGTCATGGCACAGTCTCCTTCATTCCAGTCATTGGCAGTCCGTCATGAGCCCCGTTGGTGTTTGGAGGCATACAAGACGTATTGCAGCAAATACCGCACCGATGGACGGTTTTGGTCTTTGCCCAGGAAGCTGTTTTCGTCTTTCGACGGCTTGGCGTTGACTTCCAACAGCCATAAGTTGTCGTAAATGTCCATGGCCACGTCGATGCCGAATTCGGCGTAAGTCCCGTCCAACTGGGCTTCCAATTCCCGGGCCACGGCGATGGCCAGCTGACGCAAACGCTGTTGGGCGTATTGGACGGAATGATGGGTCATATAGGGCAACACCGTTTTGACGTTGTAAATGTCGCCGCCCCGGGCGACATTGGTCACGACGGTGTTGTTTTGAGCGGCGCGGGCCACCATGGAAGTGACGCGCCATTGGTTGTTGCCGTCTTTTTGTGTTAGGATCCGAAAATCCACCGGTCGCCCCTGGAAGCTGGCCAGCTTCAAACCTTCCTGAATCAAGTACGGTTGACGGCTGAGGCGGGGTTGGAAAAATTGGAGCAGTTGGCGGGACGAGGTGATTTTTTTGTGGACGATGGCACTGACGGTGGCGTATTGGCAATGGATGGCGTCCGATTGGCGGACGAGACGGATAATCCCCCGGCCCAAACTGCCGTTGGCCGGCTTCAAGTACAGGATGCGGTATTTTTGCACCATGTCTTTCAAGTCGGCCAACGTTTCGTACAGACGGGTTTCCGGCAAAACATGGCGCATCGCTTCGGAGCGGGAGAGTATTTGATGGACTTGCCACTTGTTGAGAAATTGTTTATTGAAAAAATGACAAGAGCGGTCGAGGTATTGTAAAATGGCCTGGGTTTCTTGCGCCTGTTCAATGGTGCGGGAAGAAATGCGGTTATAGCAGACGTCGGGCAGGGGAAATTCTCCTGCTTTCCACGTCTGATGACGGAGGTGCCAGCCGCTGATTTGATGTTGTTCCGGTTTGACGCCTAAGGGGCTAGCGACAAAGACGAGAATACCTCTTTTTTGACCGTAACGGGTGACGGTTTTCAGGAACGGGAGCATGGGGCGCAACAGGCCGACGGTCGGGCTGTCGACCGGATCGATGAGAATGCAAAACAACGGTCCAAGAGTGAGGGTGTTGATTTTCGGATCGTAACGGAGATTCAACTGGTAGCCGTCTTCGAGACAGAGCTGTTGGGCGGTGGCTGCGTCGACGAGCACGAGCTGTTTGTGATGATGACTGGCGGCGATATGGACTTTCGTCTGCCGCTGTCCAAATGCCAGCGCCACGAGGGCGCCGGGACGCAAGTTCAACTTCTTGAGCAGTTGGGGATTGATGCTCAGGACGCCGTTCATCAGCGGCTCGGGGTAGGCTTTCGTTTGTACGGTCACGACGGCACTCGTTTGGGATCTTTTCACGCTGATTCCTCCCGTTCCCCTGGACGGGTGTCCATCTATCAACGTTTAACGTATTGTATGAAGGAGTGGCAGGCCGGGTGCATGCGCTAGAGCCAGGATGGGCTGTTCTCATCAGCATGGTGGTGGGGGCGTTGATCGGCGGCTTGACCAACCTGTTGGCCATCGTCATGCTGTTCCGTCCCCACCGGGCGTGGAAAATCGGCAAATGGACGGTGCCTTTGACCCCGGGACTCATCCCGAAACGGCACGCGGAACTGGCCCGGCAATTAGGGAGGGTCGTGGAAAAACATCTCCTTTCGCCGGAAAGTGTCTCGGGATTCATCCAAAACTCCCTCGCGCCTGGCTGGCTTCGGCGGCTCGTGATGGACGGGTTGGAACGCCTCCGCCATTGGGAAAAAACGCCCTTGGAATGCCTGCAGGCCATAGGCTGGAGTGCGTCCTTTTCACCCGCTGATGCCTCCGGAAAAGGGCCGGCGTGGTTTGCCCACGGATGGTCGGTGCTGCGGCAACGGGTGCTGGCCATACCGGGCCGGACGTTGGCGGACTGGTTGGGAGAAGATGGGGTGGCCATCGTTCGGGCGCAGATGCCTGCCTTGGCCCGCCGGTTGTGGGTGGCCGCCAATGATCTGCTCGGCCGTGAAGAGGGCCGGCAGTCCGTTTTGCGTTTTACCCGCGATTTGCTCCAGACCAATTTGCCCGGCAGCCGGATGTGGGTTGCCTTGGCGTTCCGCTTCGTGGACGAGGAACGGTTGGCGGCATGGCTCGCCCAACGGATGCAAGAATGGCTGGCACGACCCAGGACGAAAGAACTGTTGAGCCGGTGGTTGGAACGCCAGTGGGAAGCGGTGGCCCATCGGCCGCTGGCAGACTGGTTGAAGCCGTGGGAAGAAGAGGGGAACGATGTGGCCAAGATCGTGGGCATGGTGGCCGAGCGGGGGGCCGGTGAACTGTTGAACACGCCGCTCAACCAACTGTTGGCGCCGTTCGAAGAGGAAGCGTTCCGGCAGTCCTTGGCGGCGGCGCTCGACAGCATGGAGCAAAAGCTCGCCCACCGTTTGCCGGCGCTGTTCAGCCGGCTGCCGGTGGGGCCCATGGTGGAACGGCAAGTGCTGGCGTATCCGCTTCCCCAATTGGAAAAACTAATCGTTGAAATCGCCTATCGGGAATTAAAAATGATCACGCTGTTGGGGGCCGTCATTGGCGGGTTGGTCGGGTTGATTCAGGGAGGATGGTTGGTGTTCATGCTCGGTTGAGCGAGGGGAAAATGGGAACGAGAAAATGAGAACGATTTGTAAACGTTGTGTCATGGTTTTGTAATCTCTGTTCAGTACAATGAAAGCAGTAAAACCCCCTTTTAATATAGATGGATTTCGGCAGTCGGTAGACTGCCCTTTTTTTTGTGTACTATAATGTGCATGATAAGTTTGTATCACAGGTCGGGACAGGGGGGCAGTCATGACGACCAAACATCATCAAATCATACGCTATATTGAAGGGTTGGATGTGGGGACGAAAATTTCCGTCCGCCAGATTGCCAAAGAGTTGGACGTCAGTGAAGGTACCGCGTACCGGGCCATCAAGGAAGCCGAAAACCGGGGGCTCGTCAGCACCATCGAGCGGGTCGGCACGATCCGGATCGAGACGAAAGCGAAAGAAAACATTGAGCGGCTGACCTTTGCGGAAGTGGTGAACATCGTCGACGGGCACGTGTTGGGCGGACGCAACGGATTGCACAAGACGTTGCAGCGCATGGTCATCGGCGCCATGAAGTTGGAAGACATGATGAAATACGTGGACCCGGGCAGTTTGCTCATCGTCGGCAACCGGGACCGGGCCCATCTGTTGGCCATGCAGGCCGGTTCGGCCGTGCTCATTACCGGCGGCTTCGACGCCAAGGAAGAAGTGAAGCGCCTGGCCGATGAAAAGGGGTTGCCGCTCATCTCCAGCGCCTACGACACGTTTACGGTGGCCTCCATGATTAACCGGGCCATCTACGACCGGTTGATCAAAAAAGACATCGTGATGGTCGAAGATGTCATGACGCCCCGGGAAAAAATTCACGTCTTGACGGAACACGACACGGTCAAGGATTGGCAACACTTGGTGGAAAAAACGCGCCACAGCCGTTACCCGGTCATCGACGACGAAGGGAAAATCATCGGTGTCGTGACCTCCAAAGACGTGGTCGGCATGCCGGTGGATACACCGATCACGGAAGTGATGACCCGCAATCCGATTACGACCCTGCCCCAGACGTCCATCGCCTCGGTGGCGCACCGGATGGTTTGGGAAGGGATTGAAATGATCCCGGTGGTCAACGAGGAGCGGCGCCTGCTCAGCGTCATCAGCCGGCAAGACGTGCTGAAAGCCTTGCAGTTGCACCAAAATCAGCCGCAAGTTGGGGAGACGATTGAGGACATTGTCCGCTCCGCACTGCAGGAAATTCGGGAGGAGAAGGAAACCCGTTACCGGTTGGTGGTCACGCCGCAGATGACCAATCCCCTGGGCATGTTGTCCAACGGCGTGATGACGACGTTGCTGGAGGAGACGTCCATTCGCTCGTTGCGTCGACACCGGAAAGGTGAGATGATTGTCGAAAACTTGACGATTTATTTTATGAAACCGATTCCATTGGAAAGCCACATTGAAGTGCGGCCGACGGTGTTGGAAGTGGGGCGGCGATTTGGCAAGGTCGATTTGGAAGTGATGATGCAAAATCAATTGATGGCCAAAGCTTTGTTGACGGCCCAAGTGTGGGAGCGTTGAAGGAGTTGTGCGTCACTCGATACCCGTCGGATCCGGTTGGATGCGGACGGTCAGCCACAGTCGGGTCACATGGCTGATGCTGACGGCTTTCGTCTGGATTTTGAGCCAACGGTCGTTGACGAACAACAGACGATTGTCGAAAAAGTAAAAGACTAATTCGGGGTTTTCGGCCATCGGTCGGATTTCCTTGCCGATGAAGTATTTGCCCATCTCCTGCAGGCGCCGGACGATTTCCGTCTCGCTGAATCCGTCGGGCGCCCCTTCAATCGTGAATTGCAGTTTTTCGATGACTTGACGCGGTTGGCCGTTTTCCAACTGACTGGCCAACGAGTGCAATTCTTCCTTCAAGGTGGCGATTTCTTGTTCCAATTGGGTTTTTTCCAAGTAGAGCATGTCCATTTGCTTACCGGTCCATCCGACGATGGCCACGGCGCCGCACAAAACGCCGAGGATGAACCAGGCCCATTCCTTTAACCGTCTCATGAAGCCGATTCTCCTGCCAGCCAACGGATGATGACCATGCCGGTGTTGGCGCCGAGAAAGGCGCTGAAGATGTAAAGCAGCTGTTTGATGGTCGGTGACAGTTGTCCGCTGAGGACGCCGGATTCGAGAATGCGAAAGGCATCGAGCGCACCGCCGATGGCAGCCACAATGGCCCACAGCTTCAGCTGTTCCGCCAGACGCAGCATGCTGTCCATGGGCGGTTGTCCCATCAATAAGGCACCCAGCCCCCCAGTGAGGGTGCCGCCGATGAGGATGCCGAAGGCGATGAAAAAATGATAGACGAGGGTGACGATGAATCGATCTTCCACCTTATGCCCGCTCCTTTGCCGACCGTGAAGAATGGTCCAAGCCATTTGCTGATATATATGAGACTGTCCGGGGCGCTTATGCCACGGCCAAGGCGATTCAGTATCGATTCAGTATAATGGAACATAGCTTGTGACGGAGGGAAAAACCGTGCGGCCATCGGTGGTTCACCTGTTTGTCCAATCGGAATACAGTTTGCTGCAAAGTGCCGCGCGACTGGAGCCGTTGGTGGAACAGGCCCGCCAGCTGGGCTTTACCAGTTTGGGGCTGGCCGACGACAGCGTCATGTACGGCGTGGTGCCCTTCTATCAGGCGTGCAAGAAGGCCGGCATTCATCCGGTCATCGGCTTGCAAGTGTGGATGCAGCCGGAAGGGTCCGCCGAAATGCCGGCGGGTCGGGCCGCCCGTCTGGCCCACCGCCTGGTTCTGCTGGCGGAAAATCAGGCTGGTTACCGCAGTTTGGTGCGGCTTTCCACGCTGGCCCAGATGGAAGGGGCAGCAGGCCGGCCGGTGTTGACGTTCGACCAATTGGTAGCCCATGGCGAAGGGATCATCGTCTTGAGCGGCGGCAACGACGGAGAAATCGCTTACCGATTGGCACGGGGAGAAGAAGAACAAGCCTTGGCCGTGCTGCGCCGATATCGGGAAGCCTTTGGCCCGGACCATTTTTTCTTGCAGTTGGAAGACCACGGAAAAGCCGACGGCCAGTTCCGGAAAGTGCGGTCCATGTTGACGTCCTTGAGCCGAAAAGAAGGGATTTCTCTTGTGGCGGCCAACCGGGTGTTGGCGGTGGAGGCGCGGGACACCCGGCTCATTCCGGTGCTGGAAGGCATCCGGGAAGGGAAAACGTGGTCGGAGGTGGAAAAAGATTGGTCCGGCTACGAACTGACGCCGCCGGATGTCATGCGGGAACGGTTTGCCGACGTGCCTTGGGCGCTGGAAAACGCCCGGGTCATTGCCGAGCGGTGCCAAGTCACCTTTGATTTTGATCAACTCATTCTGCCCCGTTTTCCCCTTCCGGAAGGCGTTCAGGCGGCAGATTATTTGCGGGCGTTGTGCGAAAAAGGTGCGGTCAAACGATACGGCCGTATACTTCCGGAAGTGCGTCAGCGGCTGGAAAAAGAGTTGGCCGTCATCGAATCGATGGGGTTTGTCGATTACTTTCTCATCGTTTGGGATTTCATGCGGTACGCCCGCAAACAAGGGATTTTGACCGGCCCTGGACGGGGATCGGCGGCCGGCAGTCTGGTGGCGTATTTGTTGGGGATTACGAAAGTCGATCCGCTCAAATACAATTTGTTGTTTGAACGGTTTCTCAATCCTGCCCGCATCAGCATGCCGGACATCGACATCGATTTCAGCACGGAACGGCGGGACGAAGTGATTCGCTATGTGGCAGAAAAATACGGGACCGATCGGGTGGCGCAAATCATCACCTTTGGTACCATGGCGGCCCGGGCCGCCGTACGGGATGTGGGGCGAGTATTCGGCGTGCCCCCCGGCAAGATCGACCGGCTGGCAAAGTTGATTCCAGCCCACACCAGCTTAGAACAGTTGGAGCAAGAGGACGGGCCGTTCCGCCGCCTCATCGACAACGATCCAGAGCTGGCCCATGTGGTGGCTTGGGCAAAACAAATTGAAGGATTTCCCCGCCACACGTCGACCCATGCGGCGGGTGTGGTGCTGGCACCCGGTCCGCTGACCGATTGGATTCCGTTGCAGCCCGGAGGCGACGGGTTGGCGCTGACCCAATACCCGATGGACGTGTTGGAATCGCTGGGCTTTTTGAAAATGGATTTTCTCGGCCTGAAAAACTTGACGATTATCGAAAAGACGCTCCGTTCCATGGCCCGGCAAAACCGGCCGCCCTTGGATATGGACCGCTTGCCTGACGACGATCCGAAGGTGTACCGCATGTTGTCGGCCGGCGACACCTCCGGCGTCTTTCAGTTGGAGTCGGCCGGGATGCGGCGCGTGTTGCAGGAGATGCGGCCCAGTTGTTTTGAAGACATCGTGGCGGTGTTGGCGTTATACCGCCCCGGCCCGATGGAATTTATTCCCCATTACATTCAGGCGAAGCACGGGCGGAGGGCCGTCACGTACCCCCACCCATCTCTGGAGCCGATTTTGAAGGACACGTACGGGATCATCGTCTATCAGGAGCAGATCATGCAAATTGCGGCCCGCATGGCCGGATTTTCTTTGGCCGAAGCCGATTTGTTGCGCCGGGCAGTGTCCAAAAAGCAGCGGGACGTGCTGGACGAACAGCGGCAACATTTTGTGGATGGCTGTGTGCGGATGGGGTACGACCGCCAAGTGGCGGAACAAGTTTACGACATGATTGTGCGATTTGCCTCGTACGGTTTTAACCGCTCCCATGCTGTAGCCTATGCGGTCATTGCCTACCAGACCGCCTATTTGAAAGCCCATGTGCCGGAACATTTCATGGCGGCGCTGATGAGCGAGTCCATCGGCCAGGCTGACAAGTTGCACGAATACAGCCGACAGTTGCGGCAACAAGGCATCCGCCTCTTGCCGCCGGACATCCAAAAAAGCGGGCTGGAGTTTACGGTAGAAGGCCGGGACATTCGCTATCCGCTGAGCGGCATCCGGCAAGTGGGGACCCAGGCGGTGCAGGCCATCTTGGAGGCGCGGAAAGAAGGGCCGTTTGAAGATTTGTTCGATCTGTGTGCCCGGGTGGACTTGCGGGTGTGCAACCGGCGGGTGCTGGAAGCGCTCATCCAAGTGGGCGCCATGGACTCGCTTCCCGGGCACCGGGCGCAACTATTGATGATTCTCGATGAGGCCATGGCTTGGGGAGCGCGCATGCAAGAAGAAAAAACTCAGCCCCAACTCTTGACAACGGCGATACCGAAACCGGATTATCCAAATGTAGCGCCGTATTCGCCAGCGGAAGCATGGCGCATGGAAAAAGAATATCTCGGATTTTACTTGACCGGACACCCGTTGGACCCGTGGCGGGAGCGGTTGCGGGCACGGGGGATACCAACCATTGGCGAACTGCAGTCCTCAAGGACGGAAAAGGCCGGGCCAGTGGCCGGTGAGCTCCAACAATTGCGCATCGTGCGGACGAAAAAGGGAGAGCCGATGGCCTTTGCCGAACTGGAGGATGCCACCGGTTCCATTCGTTTGACGTTGTTTCCTTCCGTTTTTAAAGACTGGCTCGGCCAACTTCAAGAAGGACAACTGTATCTAGTTGAAGGTCGCTGGGACAATCCGGAGAAACGGACGATGATCGTGGAACGTATCATGCCCCTCGAAGAAGTCGCCATGAACTGGCCGGCTCCGGTGTACATCCGGATTCCAGGTCCGCGTTCTTCTCCCCACGCCCTGCGGCAGCTGAAACAATTGCTCCTTCAACACCGTGGGCAACAACCGGTCATTTTGTATTACGAAGAACAAGGACGAGCCATCCAGTTGGGCGAAGCGTACCGGGTGAACGATTCCCAGCCCTTGCGGGAAGCGGTGGAACGCTTGCTGGGAGCTGGCACGTATGCCTCTGGAACCAAGGGTGGGGCGTCGATGTAATGTGCGAAATGGGGAGGAGAGAGCATGTCGTTTGAGCTCGTTTGCCGTATGTTGGAAGACCGCGGTGTCACCGTGGAACAAATCGCCGAAATCGTCCATGCGTTGCAATTGCCGTTTAATCCGAATCTGACTCTCCAAGAATGCATCGAAAGTGTGGAATCCGTCTTACGGAAGCGGGAAGTGCAATATACGTTGATGACCGGTATCGCCCTCGATCAACTGACGGAAGAAAAGAAGCTGCCGGAGCCGTTGCAAACCATTTTGGAAAAAGACCACCCGTTGTACGGCGTGGACGAAATTTTGGCCTTGGGGATCACGAACGTCTACGGTTCCATCGGACTCACCAGTTTTGGCTACCTGGACAAACTCAAAATGGGCGTTATCGGACGTCTGAACCAACACGGCACCGGCAGCGTGCACACGTTTTTGGACGATTTGGTAGCCGGGATCGCCGCCGCTGCGTCGGCCCGATTGGCGCATCAACAAGAAGAGTGGCCTTAAAGCCGGTGGCCACGGCCTTTGCTTGTCAGCCCTATAAGGCTATGTTATCATAATTCTGAAAAATTACGGATGGGCCGGACAGTCATGAGAAGGAGGTCCAAGGCATGTGGACGGTGATATATGTCACCCACGCGGAAAAGCAAGCGCGCCGCATCGAAGCAGCGTTGACGGAAGAAGGCTTTTTGGTGCAAGTCCGACCCAGCGTCTCCAAACAGTATGAAATTCAAGTGCCGGCGTCCGAGGCCCGGGATGCGCAAGAAGTGTTGAACCGGATTTTGCAATCTTCCATGGAATGAAACATAATACAGGATATGGCGCTTGCGTGCAGGAAAAAGCTGGAGCCCATGCGAGGTGTTGGTGGATGTTCAAAGATTTTTTTCCGAAAAAACGCAAATACGCCACGTTGCCGCAAGAAGCGCGCCAGCGGCCGGCTGAAGTGAAAAAAGAGATCCCTGAAGGGCTGATGGTCAAGTGCGACGTTTGCGGCACCATCATGTATGCCAAGGAACTGGCCAACAACTTGAAAGTGTGCAAAGGGTGCGATTTTCATTTTCCCATGAGTGCACCGGAACGGCTCGACCTCATTTTAGACAAAGGTTCTTTTGAAGAATGGGATACCGAATTGCGGTCGGCCGATCCGTTAGGATTTCCCGGTTATAAGGAAAAACTGGCACAAATGATGGAGAAAACCGGCTTGGCGGAAGCGGTGGTCACGGGCAAAGGCCGCATTGGAGGATGCCCGGTCGCCATTGGGGTGATGGATTCCCGGTTCATCATGGGCAGCATGGGTTCGGTGGTCGGCGAAAAAGTGACCCGGGCCATCGAACGGGCACATCAGCAACGTCTGCCTCTGATCTTGTTTTCGGCATCCGGCGGTGCACGCATGCAGGAAGGCATTTTTAGTCTCATGCAAATGGCGAAAACGAGTGCCGCGTTGGCACACTTCCAAAAGGCTGGCGGTTTGTTCATTTCTGTGTTCACCAATCCGACGACCGGAGGCGTATCCGCCAGCTTTTCCTCTTTGGGCGACATCAACTTGGCCGAACCGGGAGCGTTAATCGGTTTTGCCGGTCGGCGCATCATCGAGCAGACCATTCGCCAAAAACTGCCCGATGATTTTCAGACCGCGGAATTTTTGCTGGCCCACGGGCAACTGGACGCAGTGGTCCATCGCAAACATTTGCGGGATATGCTCATCAATTTGCTGGATCTCCATCAAGTCCATGGGGCGTGTTCGGACAACCATGCGGAACAGGCAGTGACGAAGGAGGCTTCCCATGCCTAGCGAGTTGGAATTTGAACGGCCGCTCTTGGAGTTGCGCCGAAAAATCAACGAGTTGCAACGGTTTGCGGAAGAAAAAGGGCTGGACTTGACCGCAGAGCTGCAAACGCTGGAAGAGAAATACCGGCAAATGGAAGAAGACATCTACACCCATCTGGAACCGTGGCAAAAAATGCAACTGGCCCGGCATACCGCCCGCCCGACGACAAAAGATTATATCGAGCGGCTGTTTACGTCGTTTGTCGAACTGCACGGCGACCGGCTTTACGGGGACGACCCGGCCATCATCGGCGGCATCGGCAAGTTTGAAGGCCGCCCGGTGACGGTCATCGGCCATCAGAAAGGAAAAGATACCAAAGAAAACATCGCCCGCAACTTCGGCATGCCCCATCCGGAAGGCTATCGCAAAGCGTTGCGGCTCATGCAGCAGGCGGAAAAATTTTCCCGTCCGATCATTTGTTTTATCGACACGCCGGGGGCGTATCCCGGCATGGCGGCGGAAGAGCGGGGACAAAGTGAAGCTATCGCCCGAAACTTGCGGGAGATGGCGACCTTGGCTGTGCCCATCATCTGCATCATCACCGGTGAAGGCGGCAGCGGCGGCGCTTTGGCCCTGGGTGTGGGCAATCGAATTTACATGTTGGAAAACGCCATTTATTCCGTCATCTCGCCGGAAGGGGCGGCTGCCCTGTTGTGGAAAGACGCTTCCCAGGCCAAGCGGGCAGCCCAAACGATGAAAATCACGGCCCAGGACATTTTGGAATTTGGGATTATCGACGGCATCATTCCGGAGCCCCGGGGTGGTGCCCATCGGAATGTTGACGAACAGGCCAGGGCCATTGCCCAAGTGTTGCGGGATGCGCTGGCGGAACTGAGCCAATGGAGCGGCGAAGAACTCATCGCCCAACGGTATGAAAAATACAAGGCTATCGGCCGTTTCCATGTGCAACAGCAAGGATTGAGGTGATGGCATGCAACGGATCGCGGTATTGACCAGCGGCGGCGATGCGCCGGGCATGAATGCGGCCATTCGGGCTGTCGTCCGGACCGGGTTGTATCACGGGCTGACCGTTTTGGGCGTCCAGCACGGGTAAAGCGGGCTCATTGCCGGCGAATTTGTCCCGATGGACGCCGGCTCCGTGGGTGATATCATCCATCGGGGCGGCACCATTTTGCGCAGTGCCCGCTGCGAAGAGTTCCGCACGCCCGAGGGACAAGCCAAGGCGCTGGAACAGTTGAGAAAACACCAAGTGGACGGACTGATCGTCATCGGCGGCGACGGTTCGTTCCGCGGCGCCATGCGGTTGCACGAGCAAGGTTTTCCCGTCATCGGCGTGCCGGGCACCATCGACAATGACATTCCCGGAACCGACACGACTATCGGCTTCGATACGGCGGTCAATACGGCCATTGCGGCGGTGGACAAAATTCGGGATACGGCGTCCAGCCATGAACGGACGTACGTGGTGGAAGTCATGGGCCGCGCTGCCGGCGATATTGCCTTGTGGGCCGGTTTGGCGGGCGGCGCCGAATCGATCCTCATTCCGGAAGTACAAGCCCCCTTGGAACAGCAACTGGAAGAATTGTGTCAACGGTTGCACCGGGCATATCAACGGGGCAAAAAGCACAGCATTATTTTGGTGGCCGAAGGGGCGGCCAGCGGCCTGGAAGTCGGACGGTGGATTGAGCAACGCACCGGGTTTGAGACCCGGGTCACGGTCCTCGGTCACATTCAACGGGGAGGTTCGCCCACCGCGGCGGACCGGGTGCTGGCCAGCCGCATGGGCAGTACGGCGGTTCAGTTTTTGCTGGAAGGACGCAGCGGCGAAATGGTGGCGGTGCGCCGCAACGAAATTTGTGGCGTGCCCATGAGCCAGGTGTTTTCACAAAACCATCAAGCGGATCTGTCCATTTATCACATGGCGAGCATTTTGGCCATCTAAGTCCGTCCGTCACGTTCACCGAAAGGGGTTTTCGCGCATGCGCAAGACGAAAATCGTGTGTACCATCGGGCCAGCCAGCAACAATTTGGAGACGTTGAAACAACTCATCGCCGCCGGCATGAACGTGGCCCGACTGAACTTTTCTCATGGCACCCACGAGGAACATGCGGCCACGATTGCGACCATTCGGCGGGCGGCGGCGGAAATGGGGAAGACCATCAGTATTTTGTTGGATACGAAGGGCCCGGAGATTCGTACGGGCGTGCTGGAAACCGGCGAGGTGGAGTTGCGCGAGGGACAGACGTTCATTTTGACGACGGAAGACGTGGTGGGCAATGCAGAACGGGTCAGCATCACGTATCCCGGGCTGGTGAACGAACTTCGGCCCGGCGATCGGGTGCTGTTGGATGACGGTTTGATTGAGTTGGAAGTCGAGGCGATTCGGGGCCCCGACATTGTATGCCGGGTGAAAAACAGCGGCCGGTTGCGGGACCGCAAAGGGGTGAACGTGCCGGGCGTGTCCATCGGACTGCCGGGCATTACGGAAAAAGATGCGGCCGACATCCGATTCGGCGTGGAGCAGGGCGTCGATTTTATTGCGGCGTCGTTTGTGCGGAAACCAGCGGACATCCTCGAAATTCACCGCATTCTCGACGAGATGAATGCCGACATACCGGTCATCGCCAAAATTGAAAACCGGGAAGGCGTGCAAAACTTGGACGCCATTTTGGAAGTGGCCGACGGGCTGATGGTGGCCCGCGGCGATTTGGGCGTGGAAATTCCCGTCGAAGAAGTGCCGCTGTTGCAGAAAATGATGATCGAAAAATGCAACCGGGCGGGCAAACCGGTCATTACCGCCACCCAAATGCTCGACTCCATGCAGCGTCAGCCCCGGCCCACGCGGGCAGAGACGACGGACGTGGCCAACGCCATTTTGGACGGCACCGATGCGGTCATGCTGTCCGGCGAGACTGCCTCAGGGTTATATCCAGTGGAGTCGGTCCGGATGATGGCCAAAATCGCCGAGACGACAGAAAAAGCGCTGAATTACCGGGAAATGTTCCGCAAACACCGGCAAGCAGGACAGACGACCATCACCGATCAAATCAGCCAGGCAGTGGCGGGGACCGCATTGGACTTGAAAGTGGCCGCCATTATCACCCCGACCGAAAGCGGCTATACCGCCCGGCTCATTTCCAAATACCGGCCTTCCTGCCCCATCGTGGCCGTTACGTACAACGAGAAGACGTTGCGGCGCCTGACCTTGTACTGGGGCGTGCAACCGCTCCTCGGAGATAAAGCCACCTCCATCGATAAGATGTTGAATTCGGCGGTGGAGCGGGCGTTGGCGGAAGGATACATCAGTTATGGCGATCTGGTCGTTATTACCGCCGGCGTGCCGGTAGGGGAAGTGGGGACTACCAACATGATGAAAATTCACGTGGTGGGCGACGTCATTGCCCACGGTCAAGGCATTGGCCATCAGGTGGTGAC
>k87-974186_pt1 | contig 17444 bp, 17 predicted proteins | sample MGYA00084031_6733416 | MGnify analysis MGYA00084031
CACTTGCTCGATGCCGTGTTCTGCTTCCAGACGGCGGCGAGCATTGAAGCCAGGGCGGTTCGCCTGGTTTTCCAAGATCCAGTTGCGGGCGAATGTGCCGTCTTGGATTTCCGCAAGCACTTTTTTCATCTCTTTGCGAGTTTCGTCCGTGATGATGCGACGGCCTGTGCTGTAGTCGCCGTATTCGGCTGTGTCGCTGATGGAGTAGCGCATGCGGGCGAGTCCGCCTTCGTACATCAGGTCAACGATCAGCTTCAGCTCATGCAGACATTCGAAGTAGGCAATTTCCGGCTCGTATCCAGCCTCAACCAGCGTATCGAAGCCCGCTTTTACCAGCTCGCTCACGCCGCCGCACAATACAGCCTGCTCACCGAACAGATCTGTTTCAGTCTCTTCGCGGAAGGACGTTTCGATGACGCCCGCCCGGGTGCAGCCGATGCCGCTTGCGTACGCCAGTGCTGTTTCCTTCGCTTTGCCGGAAGCATCCTGGTATACCGCGATCAGACCTGGAACGCCGAAGCCTTCTTGATACACGCGGCGCACGAGATGGCCCGGGCTCTTTGGAGCAACCATGATCACGTCAACGTCTGCTGGAGGCACGATTTGCCCGAAGTGGATGTTGAAGCCGTGGGAGAAGCAAAGCGTCGCGCCCGCTTTCAGATTGCCTGCGATCTCGTCGCGGTATACTTGCGCCTGACGCTCATCCGGCATGAGGATTTGCACCACATCTGCACGGCTGGCCGCTTCCGCTACCGATACGACTTCAAAGCCGTCTTTTGCCGCTTGGTCCCAGGATTTCCCTTCACGAAGACCGACAATGACTTTATAACCGCTGTCGCGCAGGTTTTGTGCTTGCGCGTGGCCTTGGCTGCCGTATCCGATAATTGCTACCGTTTTTCCTCTCAGTGCCTCTTTGTTTACGTCTGCTTCATAGTACATAGTTACCATGTGTATAGCCTCCCTAAAAAAGTTTAGTTGTTATCATTATTCTGAATATGCTGGTTTATACGTTGGCCGGTACAGGCACAACACTGCGTGCCATTGCCATGGAACCGGTACGCGTCAGCTCAATGATACCGTAGGTTTGCAAAAGAACGAGCAAGGCGTCGATTTTTTCTGTATCCCCTGTTACCTGGACGATCAGCGAATTTGGACCTACATCGACGATTGCGGCCCGGAACGGCTCGACAATCCCGTTCAATTCGGCCAACTGGCTCGGGTTGGCACTTACTTTGATCAGTGCCAGCTCCCTGGATACAAAGCTGTTTGCGCTGAGGTTCGTAACATTGATCACATCAATCAATTTATAGAGCTGCTTCATTAATTGATCGATTTTTTGCTCGTCTCCCCCGGTGGTGATGATCATCCGGGACAGCCCCGCCTCTTCGCTTCCTCCGACAGTGATGCTGTCGATATTGAAGCCGCGCTGGCCAAACAGATTGGCGACACGCGTCAGCACGCCGGGTTGGTCATTGACGAGTACGGCAATCGTATGTCGCTGCATCTAGTCGTCCCCCAATACCATTTGATCTAATGTGTTGCCGGCAGCAACCATCGGATAGACGTTTTCTTCCTGGGCCACGCGGAAATCCACAACGACTGGACCGTCATGCCGGAGTGCTTCGGCCCAGACAGCTTCTGCCTCCTCTGGCGTCGATGCCCGCAAGCCCTTTACTCCGTAAGCCTCTGCCAATTTGACAAAGTCCGGGCTGCAGGTCAGATCGATCTGGCTGTAGCGGTTGTCGTAGAACAGCTCCTGCCACTGGCGAACCATTCCGAGACACTGGTTGTTGATGATGGCGACCTTGACCGGTACGCGATACTGGGCGAGAATTGCCAGCTCCTGGTTGGTCATCTGGAAGCCGCCATCCCCTACCACCGCGATAACTGTTCGCTCTGGATGTGCAATCTGCGCGCCGATCGCGGCCGGGAAGCCGAAGCCCATCGTGCCGAGACCGCCCGAGGAGATGAAGGAGCGGGTATGCTTGAACTTGTAGTACTGTGCCGTCCACATCTGATGCTGTCCGACGTCTGTCGTGACAATCGCTTCTCCATTCGTGGAGCGGTACAGCAGTTCAATCACCGCTTGCGGCTTCAAGACCTCGCCATCCTTTTTGTAGCTGTACGGCTTTTCTGCCTGCCACTTGTGCAGCTGCGCGATCCACTCCTCGGAGTCGCACCGGGAGATGAGCGGCAGCGCCTTTTGCAAGGTGCTCTTCACATCTCCGGTCACCTTTACGGCTGTGGAGACGTTTTTGCCAAGCTCCGCCGGATCGATGTCCACGTGGACGATGCGGGCTTTCGGAGCAAACTCCTTCGTCCGCCCCATCGTGATCCGGTCGTCGAAGCGGGCACCGAGCCCGATGACACAGTCAGCGTTGAGCAGCGCCTGATTGGCTGTGTAGGAGCCGTGCATTCCCGGCATTCCCAGAGACAGCTCGTGTACCCCTGGAAATCCGCCCAGCCCCATGAAGGTGTTGATGACCGGAATCCGCGCCGCTTCGGCGAAAGCGCGCAGCTCCTGATCGGCTCCGGCGGAAATGATCCCGCCGCCTGCCATGATTACGGGCCGCTTCGCCTTTGAAATCGCCTGAACGAAAGCCTCGACATCCTCGTCGCTCGGCACTACCTCGGCTTGATAGCCGCGAATTTCCACCTTTTCCGGATAGAAGAACGGCGCCTTGGCATTGCTGACGTCTTTCGGAATGTCGATCAGGACCGGTCCCGGGCGCCCTGTCGTTGCGATATGGAACGCTTCTTTGACGACTCGCGGAATGTCGCGGACGTCACGCACAAAGTAGCTGTGCTTCGTGATCGGGATCGTAATGCCCGTGATGTTGGCTTCCTGGAACGCATCCGTGCCGATCAGTTGCTGAGCCACGTTGCCTGTGATGCAAACGAGCGGAACGGAGTCCATCTGCGCCGTGGCAATCCCGGTTACGAGATTGGTAGCCCCCGGCCCGGATGTGGCGATGACCACGCCCGGCTTTCCTGTCGCCCGTGCATAGCCGTCGGCTGCGTGAATCGCGCCTTGCTCGTGCCGGGTCAGGATGTGCTTGAAGTAGCTGCCGTACAAAGAATCGTAAATCGGCAGGACCGCACCGCCCGGATAGCCAAAAATGTACTCCACTTGCTCCAGGATCAGGCTGCGCAGAAGCGTCTCCGCCCCTGTCACCTCCTCACCGAACTTGACCGGCGGCATGCCGTTCTTTCCTTGTAATTCGGCTGTTTGTACACTCATGTTTCTCTCCTCCTCCCACGGTCTCTTCATGTATTGAAAAAACCTATTGGCTAATAGAAAAACCCTTTCGCCCCGACACGGTTTTGTATGCCATGTCTGTTTGGGGCGAAAGGGTTCGCGGTACCACCCAACTTCATCGGCGCCTCACGGTCAGCCGATCTCAGCCAGTCGATTGAAGACTGCGACACGGTAACGGGTGTCAATCGGCCCTACCTACTAGCCGCTATGGCGGCAGCGACTTTCAGTAAGGCGGCTCGAAGGCGAGCAATGCTCTGCATTCTTTGCCCAGTTCTCATCATCCTGGGCTCTCTGTAAAAGAAGTGGCAGGCACCATCCTTGTCATAGCCGGTTTGAATCAATATTTTCAATATTTCATTGTTGTCTGAAAATAAAGTGTTATGTCTGATTATAGCCACGCGTCTAGGGGGTGTCAACGAGATAAAAAACATTTTGCCGGACTTTTGTCCGAACGAATGTTCAGTCAAAAACGGCTTCGCCGTGCGGTTTTTTCGTGTAAGCGGATTCACATTCTTTTCAAAAAATTTGCGCTGCCGCTGCATTTTCTCCGGCCCAGAGCCCCCTCCATCCTGCTTTCCGTCGAAAAACGAGTCAGGAGATTCCGATCCCTGCCCAGCAAAAAAGCCCGGGCTTTCCCGGACTTTCGGCATGGTCTCTCTTTACGCTTTCAGCCCATTTTTCTCCGCCATCCCTCTGATCAGCACCTTGGCTACCTCGGGTCGGGAAAATTCGGCTGGAGGCATCACTCCGTTGCGAAGCAGCTCCCTTACCTTTGTACCGGACAGCTTTACATGCTGCTTGCTGTCATGCGGGCAGGTCTTGCCTGTCGCCATTCCTTGGCATGCCTTGCAGTAGAAGCTGTGTTCAAAAAAGAGCAGTTGAATCCCCAGCTCCCCAGGCAAAAACTCGGAGAAAATGTGCTGTGCATCATAGGTTCCATAGTAATCTCCGACTCCGGCATGATCCCGCCCTACGATGAAATGGGTGCAGCCGTAATTTTTCCGCACCAAAGCATGAAACACCGCCTCTCTCGGCCCGGCATATCTCATCGCTGCCGGAAAAGAGGCCAAAAACACCCTGTCCCGCGGATAGTAATGCTCAAGCAGCACCTGATAGCTCTCCATCCGGACGACAGCCGGCACGTCGTCCGCCTTCGTTTCCCCCATCAGCGGATTCAGAAACAAGCCGTCGACGATTTCCAAAGCGGTCTTTTGGATGTACTCATGGGCCCGGTGGACCGGATTGCGTGTCTGAAACCCGACGACAGTCTTCCAGCCCTTTTCCTTGAATGCTTCCCTCGTCTCCGCCGGCGTGTAGTAGGTATCGGCAAACAGTGCGGGAATGGGTCTTTTCAGGACGTCGATCGGACCGCCAATGTACAGATCGGGCTTCTCAAACAGCTTTTTTACTCCGGGATGCTCCAGATCGTTTGTACGGAATACATGCAAGGCTTCTCGTCTTTTATCAGGCTTGTATTTGCTGTTAACCGTCAGCACTGCGTACACCGTACCATCTTCCCCCGCCAGCAGCACTTCGTCCCCGATCCCGACATCCCGCACAGTTCTCTCATCCACGGCGAGGGTGACCGGAATCGACCAGACCGTGCCATTTTGCAAACGCATCGATTCGACAACAGACTCGTAATCCGCTTCTTCGAGAAAGCCGGTAAGCGGCGAAAACGCTCCGATGGCAATACAATCGATGTCTGACAGCGTCCAGCGATCCACCGTTATGACCTTGCGGCTTCCTTTCTGCGGCAACCTTTTTTCCGGCGATACGAGTCGATTGATCAAAATGCCACCGTGGGGCAGGCTGCACTGTTTCATCATCCTCATCTCCCATTGCTTATTTATGCAGTCCGCATTCTGTTTTCGAAAAACCGCTCCACCTGCCAGCACGGGGGTCCTCTCCCGGCATTACAGGCCGGGTGCAAACACTGCATCCAATACTCGGATAGTGGCGATCATGCAGAGGGTTGTAGACGACATCGTGGGACCGGATGTACGTCCAGACGTCTTCCTGAGTCCAATCCGCCAACGGGTTCAGCTTGACCAACTGAAATTTTTCATCCCACTCCACCTTTTTCGCATTTGCCCGCGTAGGGGCCTGCTCCCGCCGAATTCCTGTAATCCATGCGCTATATGTGGAAAGAATTTCTCGCAGCGGCTCTACCTTCCGAAGCTTGCAGCAGAGATTCGGTTCCCTTTCCCAGAGCTTGTCGCCGTATCTCTCCGCCTGTTCTTCCAGAGTGAGCGCTGGCAGCTTTTGAATGAATGAGATGCCATAACGCTCTTGCAAGCGATCCCTCGTCGACAGCGTTTCCGGAAAGTGTTTGCCTGTGTCGAGATAAAAGATTGGCGTTTTCGGGGCCAGCTTGTGCAGCATGTCGATCAAGACGACGTCTTCCGCACCGAAGCTGGATGCCAGGACAATCTCTGTCCCAAACTGTTCGATTCCCCATGCGAGCACATCCTGGGGGTGCTTGGTTTCCAGGCGGTAAGCTGTCACATTCAGCTCCGCGTCCGAAAACCTGCGTTGATGGGTCATGCGTTTACTCTCCCTTCCTGCTAGGCTTACCTCACATCATATGAGGAAAGCAGGCGGGTGGATATTCGTCCCGGCAAACAATTGCCCACCGGCAGCCAGTGAATTCTCCCGTCAGTGATCGACTTTCCCGGAGAGCAAAAAAGCGCCGCCGGATTTTTTCATCCAGACGGCGCTCTTGAATTTACTTGTCAGAGTTTTCGTTTTCGTAGGGAGCAAAGAAGCTGACCACCGGCATTGTGGCTGGTGTTGCCAGTGATGTTGTGGCTTGCGCTGCCGCTTGCCCCTCAGACTGGCTGCTGTCAGATACGGTGCTTTTTCCCAGGAACGAGGATGGCGGCACCACGTATGTTCCTTTATTTTCGCTCTCCTTGGCAAAGGCTCCTGTCGTCAGCATCGCCGAGCTCGCTACTGCCAGAAGGCCCAACATCATCCATTTGTCTTTTTCATCTGTTCTAACACTCCTATCCAGGATTTTCTTTCACGCTCTCATCGTAACGCATCTGCATGGAGGCCAGAAACGGACGGGAGATGGGTTTTATTTCCTCCCGGAGACGGATGCATCGGCAGGTTTCAAGCCTGAGTTCCCCCGGTGAGGCATACCATCCTTTCCAAGACCATTGCACCAGTACCAAATTCTCATTTTTTCCCAATTCCATGTACAAAGAAGAAAAAAATGGTACGATGCTGTTGTTCTGATTTTTTTCCTAGGAGGATTATGCATGAAGAAAGTGATCGGCATATGGCTTACGGCCATTCTCTTGATTGCCGCTCTCACCGCTTGTTCGCAAAACGCCAAACCGGCTGATGAGAAGGCCCCCCAAAAAACCGAGGAGGCTTCATCGGATACGAAAACATCCGATACATCCTCATCTGAAGCAAATAAAGCTCCCGGAGAAGCCGTCCCCTTTGAAGTGGTTGGACAGTCCTCTGAAGACGCTCCGACCGATCAGGGTCAGACCGAGGTGCGTCTCGGGGGGAATGTTACCGTCGAAGAGAAGGAACTCGTCATCAAAGGGACCAGCAATCTGCTGCCTGGGGCCATCGTGGAGGCGGAGGTTACCTCAAAGGGCTACAACATGTGGGGATACAAGGCAAAGACAGAAGTTAACGGGGACGGCAGCTTTGAGATGACTGTAAAAAAGCCGGATGTCAAAAATACGATGGATGTGGAGCTTTCCTTTGATCCCTACGACCAAAGCGATCGCCTCAAGAAAGTCTATGGAGATAGCGGGGAGAAGCTGGCCGGACCATTCGTCTACCAGTCCAGCAATTTTGCCGAGATGGCATACTACGCTGCTGCTTACGCTCATGTGGCCCATGATGCCCCACTCAAAACGGCCGTCGCATTTGAGACTCCGAAGTGGGATAGACCTTCCGATTACGGGGACCCGACCGTCTGGTTCAAACCAACTGTGACCAAGGATGAAAAATACCTCTACGTCTCGGTAAAAAGCAACCTGTTGGAAGGGGCAACTGTCAAAGGGGATGTCGATATTCCCGGGCACATTCATTACGGATACACGGACTCTACGCGTGTCAAGCCCGATGGCTCGTTTACCTTGCAAATCGCCCATCCCAAAAAGGTCAAGGAGTATTATTTCCTGATTCGCTATGAGCCTGAAGAGGTGACGTGGCCAACCTTGAAGGAAGCCTACGGAACAAAAGGCGAAAAGCTGAAGGGTGAACTGGTCAAAGTGAAAGACAAAGATGACAAGACGATCAATATCGTAGAGATGAAAATCAAAATTACCGAGTAGAGCCTGACTTTCAGTCGAAAAATGCGTGTAAAAAAGAAACTGCCGGTTCGCTTCACTTTCGCAAGCAACTCGGCGGTTTCTTTTTGTCTTAGCGAGCGGCATATGAGCAGACAGTCATATTTTCGGCGTCCGAATCGCTGCTATTTGGCGTCTGTCTCGCTGCTTGTGACATCCATCTGTTATTTTTTAAGCGCGACTCGCTGCTTTTCGGAGACCATGAGTTCACTTGCAGCTTTTCAAAAGTCCCACCGCAGCTTTTTAAAAGTCCACTCGCAGCGCTTCCCTTTATTTCTTCTGAGCAGCCTCAGGCTTCTTCGGTGTTCCTTCCAGAAGCAAATCCTGCATCGCTTTGCGCTTCTCCTTCGTCAGCCCCAGCGCTTTCTCCAGGTATTCGTCATAGGAGCCGTAAGACTTCTTGATTTCGTCGAGAGCAGTCTGGAGGTACTCCTTGCGCACATCCAGCAAGCCTTGAGAAATCTCCATGCTGTATGGATCGAGCGCGTCCTTGAACATGTCGACCGCGATCTTGTTTGCCCCTTCGCGGTATGTATTGCTTTGCTGAGCAGGAGTCATCCATTACGGTCTCTTCCGGTACGTCCAGGGTTAACTTTGGCTGCAAAAAGCTTTTTGGAGATTTTTCCGTCTCAGGGCTCATCCATCTTTCACTACTCGGTTCTCGAGCAAACAGGCGAAGGCATTCTCGGCTACGACGATTTTGGGCCGTACTCGATGCGAGACGTTCGCGCCGAAGTATGGCGACTGCCCTCTGTTCTTACTGCCGTTCGCGAAAAGCAGACGACTGTCTCCTTGTCTGATTCGCTGCACCAGTATCCTTCTCGTTATGTACAGGGGTTGAACCCTTTGCTGATCGTGCCGATCTGCTCGTCGTCAACCGTCATTGGTTTTGCCGGATTATGCAGGCATGCAGGCGGTCCTTCTTCGATTTCCCAAAACCTGGTCCATTATGCATCAAATCCGCTGTCAGGAAGCTAAAGGCGCATAACCGCTCGCAGGCCGTGGCCAAAGCGATGGGCCGGGGGCTGATTTGCTAACTCGATAAAAATAAAAAAACCGGTCAACCCCGAAGGGACGACCGGTTTTATTGTCTTACGCGTTCAGTTTGCTTTTTGCAACTGTTGCCAGCTCGTTGAATGCCAGTTTGTCATTCACAGCCAGATCAGCAAGCATTTTGCGGTTTACTTCAACGCCAGCCACTTTCAGGCCATGCATCAGACGGCTGTAGGACAGACCGTTGAGGCGAGCTTGCGCGTTGATACGAGTGATCCACAGTTTGCGGAAATCACGTTTTTTCTGACGACGGTCGCGATACGCGTACATCAGGGACTTCATTACCTGTGCGTTCGCGGATTTAAACAGGCGATGCTTGGAACCGAAGTATCCTTTCGCCAGCTTCAGGATTTTCTTATGACGACGGCGTGATACAATGCCACCTTTTACTCTTGGCATACTAAATTCCTCCTGATATTCCAGCACGGCGGCCTGATTGACTAGCGGCCGGGGCGAAAGCCAGACTGAAAGCTGGCCGGCTTACCCAACCTCCACAAGGCGCTTAGGGAGCACATGCTGATCATAGTGTTTGTTGGTTCGAGAATACGGTTTACAGATACGTAACCAGCTGTTCGATGCGTTTTTGGTCGCCTTTGGACACCAGAGCGCCTTTGCGCAGGTGGCGCTTCGCTTTGGTGGATTTGTTGGCAAACAAGTGGCTGGTGTAAGCGTGGTCGCGCTTCAGTTGGCCGGAACCAGTCTTTTTGAAACGCTTCGCAGCGCCTTTATGAGTTTTCATTTTCGGCATGGTGGTAATCCTCCTGTCCTAAACTGCTGTTTCGAGGCGGTGTGGCCTCGGCTTTTACTTTTCCGCTTTCGGCGCCAAAATCATGATCATGCTGCGGCCTTCAATTTTAGGCTTGCGCTCTGGAGCTGCAAGATCTTCACAAAGGGTGGCAACACGTTCCAAGACTTGCTGTCCGATCTCGGAGTGAGTGATTTCACGTCCACGGAAACGAATCGAGCACTTCACCTTGTGCTGTTCTTCCAAAAACTTGCGGACGTTGCGAAGCTTCGTTTGAAAATCGTGTTCCTCGATGTTGGAAGAGAAACGCACTTCCTTCAACTCGATGATCTTCTGGTTGCGACGCGCTTCCTTTTCCTTCTTTGCCTGTTCGTACTTGAACTTGCCGTAGTCCATGATACGGCAAACCGGCGGCTTGGCTGTCGGAGCTACGTTCACCAGATCGAGATCAGCTTCCTGCGCGATACGCAGCGCTTCTCTGATGGGCACGACTCCCAACTGGCTCCCGTCCGATCCAATTAAACGGACTTCACGGGCGCGAATCGCTTCGTTCACTAACAGTTGATCCTTGCTAATACTTGCCACCTCCGTCTTTTTCGAGAAGGAACAAAAATGTGCGAACGCTAATGCGCCCGCACATATCTCACCTAGCAAATACAACAGATTCACAGATTGCTTTGCGAGTGACCTGTCAACAGTCAAAATGACGTCGAACCAGGTGAGAAGCTGGGCGCTCCTGCTTTTTCTCGAAGGTATAAGTGTTTATACTCATATAATCATACTGGGTGAAGCAAGTCTTGTCAAGGGGGACTTCACTTTCACTATCCACCGATATGGGACATCTCTACCTTGGATCGTTTGGCGATCCCCGGCGTATTCTTGAGACGCTCCTCGGAATAGCGGTCATCCCGGCGAAGCCAGATCGAGCTGATCAGCTCCCGGATTTCCCCGTCGCTCTTCCCTTCCCGCAGCGGCTCGCGCAAATCCTCGCCGGACGAGGCAAACAGACAGTTGTACATTTTGCCCTCCGCCGACAAGCGGGCACGCGTACAAGTGGAGCAAAACGCCTGGGTGACCGAAGAGATCAAGCCGATCTCCCCCTCCTCGCCGACATAGCGGTACCTCGATGCGACTTCTCCGTAATAATTGGGATCAGCGGCTTCCAAAGGCATCTCGCTGTGAATCATGCTGACGATCTCCCTGGATGGCACCACCTGATCCAGCCTCCAGCCGTTGCTGTTGCCGACATCCATGAACTCGATAAAGCGCAGGATGTGCTTTTTCTCCCGGAAATACCGGGCCATCGGCAGGATATCCTGGTCGTTGACTCCGCGCTGCACGACCATATTGATCTTCACCCCGAGTCCCGCTTCAGACGCAGCCTCTATTCCTTCGAGTATCTGCTCCACGCGGTACCCTCGGCCGTTTATCTTGCTAAAGCGCTCGTCATCGAGAGAATCCAGACTCACTGTCACTCTGTCGAGTCCCGCCTGCTTCAGCTCCTTGGCGTGCTTGGCCAGCAGCGAGCCATTGGTGGTCATCGCAATATCCTTGACCCCCTCTACCCCGCGAATCATCCTGATCAAGTCCGCCAGATTCCTGCGCATCAATGGCTCTCCGCCTGTAATGCGGATTTTCTCGACACCGAGCGAAGTAAAAATGGCGGTCAACCGTGTAATTTCCTCAAACGTAAGCAGCTTGTGCTGCGGCAAGAACGGATAGTCCGGGCCAAATATTTCAGCAGGCATGCAGTATTGGCAGCGAAAATTACATTTGTCTGTCACAGATATGCGCAAATCGCGGAGAGGACGTTTTCGTGAATCAAACACTTGCTTTTCCATCGCTGACCACTCCCCATTCGCCATCATTACCCTGCTTGCTTACGTGGGTGACAGATGGGACGATATATATATGATACTGCCAGAATCGCGGCAATTGTAGCCCCCTAAACGCTCAACTTCTTGAACAAATTGCGGAGAACGGATGATTTCCAAAAGCTGTGCGCCCTCTTCGCTCCGGTAGAACGATCCGCTCATCAGCAGATCATAGCGCTCTTCGGCGACCGGAATAAAATCGAGTCCCATCGCTTTGGCCGCCGAATAAATGCCCAGTCCGACATCAGCAGTGCCACCGGCGACCGCGGCGGCGACACTTAAATGGGAGACTGCCTCACGGGAATAGCCGTAAATGTCCGCTTGATCAATCCGCTCTTGCTTGAGCAAATAATCCAGCAGCAGCCTCGTTCCCGCACCCCTTTGGCGGTTGATGTACGTGACGCCGGGTCTTACCAGGTCGCGAACCGTAGCAATCCCCAGCGGATTTCCCGGTTTGACGATCCAGCCTTGCTGACGGTAGACCAGCTGGATGAGCACCACGTCCTTGCCGGGCAAATATTTTTCCACAAACGGCTGATTGTAGGTGCCTGTCGCTTCATCGAACAAGTGGATACCTGCGATATGGGCTTCCCCTTTTTGAATGGCCAGAATCCCTCCCATACTGCCGAGATGGGAGGAGACGAGGAACCGATCCGGATGGGCCAGGCGAAGCAAGGTATGGAGCACGTCCATGGACAAATCATGGCTTCCGGTAGCTACGATCGTGTTATGAATCTGCTCGAGCGGCCGATACAGCTCGATTTCCGCCGTCTCTCCCTGCTCGTATCCGAGATGGCCGGGGGAGATTCGCAAGAGCCCGTCGGCCCGTACCATCGACATGGTGACTCCCGCCGCGCGGGTCAATGGATTGGCGATGTACCTGCCGTCGATACAGCCGACCGTCATGCGGATAAAGTCTTCCGCTCCCATGACGGAAACGATGCGTCGCCCGATTGTCGCTTTAATCTTCTGACGCTCGTTCTCCATCACTCCATAATACCGATGAATGAGCGAACGGGCAAACCATTCCAGATTCAAGTAGGCGGAAACGGGATATCCCGGCAGCCCGATCACGGGTTTTCCTTCCACAATCCCGACTACCACCGGCTTTCCCGGACGGGTCGCTACTCCATGTGTCAGCACTTCCCCCAGCTCTTCCACGACATGGACGGTAAAATCCTCCCGGCCCGCTGACGAACCGGCATTCAACAGCACCAGGTCCGCATCCTGCACGGCCGATTTGACCGCTTCCCTGATCAATCCGCAGTCGTCCGGAACGATGCTGTGAATGACCGGCTCCGCCCCCCACTCCTCCAAATAAGCGGCAAAAACGGCTCCGTTAAATTCGATGATCTCCCCTTCGGCTACCTGCTCGGAAGGAGGGATCAGCTCCGATCCGGTCGGAATGATGACAACTCTCGGCTTCTTGTAGACCGGAATCGTGACATTGCCGCCCGCGAGCAATGCTCCCAGATCGACTGGCCGCAGCTTGTGGTGGGCCGGCACAATGACCTCGCCGATCACAACGTCTTCGCCGATCGGACGGATATGCTGCCAGGGTGCGACCGACTCCAAAATCTCGATCGTCTCCTCGTCCACCTGATGCACATATTCGATCATGATGACGGCGTCGAATCCGTCGGGAATCGGGTCTCCGGTATCTACTTCTACGTAGTCCTCCCCGCGCTTCAGCCTGACGGGATGCTGCTCGTCTGCCCCAAATGTCTTCTCAGCCCTTACGGCGATGCCGTCCATCGCAGATGCATGGTAATTGGGCATGGAAACCTTGGCGTAAATCGGCTCGGCGGTAACCCGGCCAAGTGCTTTTGCCGTCGGAATGTACTCGATCTGCGGCGCGAAGCGGACTTTTTTCGCAATCTTCTCTTGTGCTTCCCGAAGCGGGGTGTCTTCCAGGTAGATTTTCCGCATACTTCTCCTCCTGCGAACGTTTCAGCGTTGGTTTGATCCCTGCGCTTTCGCCCTTCTATGACTTGCTTTTTTTGCTTCAGCTCTTGAAAAGATGTACTTTGACAGACTCGCCTTCTACGATTCCTTCTTTATTTGCCGCAATCTCCACGATCCCTTCGCTTTCGACCAGCGTGGAAATCAGGCCCGACTTTCCAAAGACGGGCACAGCCCACAAGCCGTCCTCTCTCTCCTCCAGCTTGACTCGAATGTAATCCGTCCGCCCAACCGCGGAAGGGACGTTTCTCGCTATTTTTGCCGACAGGCGCAGGTCCGTCTGAGCCGGGCGAAGCCCCTGGAGTCTCTCCAGTATGGGGACAGCGAAGAGTTGAAACATAATCATCGCCGATACCGGATGACCGGGCAAGCCCATCACCGGTTTTTCTCCCGCTTTTGACAGAATTGTCGGCTTGCCGGGCTTGGTCGCGACACCGTGAACCAGAACGCCGGGATCACCGAGAGACTGCATCACCTGTACGGTGTAGTCCCTCGTCCCGACGGAGCTGCCGCCCGACAAAATGAGAAAATCCACTTTATGAAACAATTCGCTTGCCCGTTTGGCAAAGGTATCGTAATCATCTTTGACGATTCCCCCGTACAGGACCGTTGCTCCGCATTGCCGGGCTGCCGCTCCGATGGTGACGCTGTTGATGTCCCTTACTTCTCCCGGGGCAAGCTCCTTTTTTTCCGAAGGAACGATCTCGTCTCCGGTGGACAATATGCCGACGATTGGCCGAGGGTGTACACGCACCGATGTCCTTCCGATCGCAGACAGGACGCCAAGATCCTGTGGGCGGAGCCGATGCCCGCAAGCCATGACCAGCTCTCCTCGCTCCACGTCGTCGCCGGCCCGGACGATATTTTCGCCTGGAGCAACTTGCCGGAAGACATTCAACATCTCCCCAACCTCTTCGACATGCTCGATCATGACGACGCTGTCAGCCCCGGCAGGGATCATCCCTCCTGTCGGAATTGCCTGAGCCTGTCCTTCATGCAGGGCAGTATCCGCTGCCATGCCCATCTCGATCCGGCCTGTTATGTCCAGGAACGCCGGCAATGAATCCGAGGCCCCAAACGTATCTTTGGCGCAAACAGCAAAACCGTCTACCGTCGAGCGGGAAAAGTGCGGCACCTGCTCATCAGAGATGACGTCTTCGGCAAGCACCATCCCGCACACTTCGATCAGGGGAAGCTCGACGGGAGGCCGGCAGGGCTGGAATTGCTCGTTGATGATGCGCAGCGTCTCGGACACGGTTTTTACATGGAAGAATTTCATGTCTGCCTCCCTTTGGAATAATCGTTTAGCTTGATCACAGGATCGACTATAATTACAAGAAAAAGGAGAAAATTCCGATATGATCGTAAAGGTATTCGCCAATTTCCGCGAAATTTGTCAGGCAAAAACGGTAGAAGTCCCTACAGACAACGGCAATCGGGTCATCGATATCCTCGAGACGCTGATCAGGATGTTTCCTGCGTTGGAAGAGGAGGTCTTCACACCGGAGCGAACACTCAAACCATTTGTCCACGTCTTTATCAACGGGCGCAATGTCATTCATGCAGACGGGCTGGAGACACGCGTGCAGGAGGATGACCAGTTTGCGCTGTTCCCTCCGGTAGCAGGAGGCTGAAATGGCTGAGCAAACCGTGGAGCTGCGCGGCATCCCTCTCTCTCACCTGATCACCTATCTCGCCGAGTGCGGCGGAGTGCCGCTCGGCGATACGCTGCCGATCACAGTCCGAGGCGAACGTTGGCAAGCTGAATTGTTGCGGGAGGAAACCATACCGATTACCTCCCGCTTTGAGGTGCAAGCCGTGTTTATCCGCTTTCAGGCTGACGATCAGGGAACGCTCGACCGACTGTGGGAACGCTTTCGGATCAAGGTTCTCCGGGTTGGCGGTTGACAGGCCGGAAACAGCCGGCGAGAAAGAAAGATAGCCAGAAAAAGGTGGATGCCAGGCTCCACCTTTTCTTGCTTGCTAGGAAATGCCCAGCTCTTTCAGTTTTGCTTCAGGCACAACGCCGTCCACCCAGCCGCGCACCTGGTAGTATTCGTCCAGCATGACGTCCATGCGGCTTACATGGCCGGCACTGTTCCCTGTTCCCGGCTCTTCCGTAAAGCGTTTGGGCAGGTGGTCGTCCTCCCGTTTATTGAATCCGGCCAGGTTGTTGTAATGGCGCTCCAGATTGTAGATGCGCTCGCCGATTTTCATGACGTCGTCCGCGCTTACTTGAACGCCGGTCATCGTCGCGTACTGCTCAGCGTAGTTCTCCGCATTTTCCGAGAACGAGGAGAATTTGCAAATGTTCATCGAGTCGGAGAAGGCCAATAGGTCCTGGAATACCTTCAGCAGCTCTCCCTTGCCTTCCGGCTTCAGGCGGTCTGTCGGCATCGGGATACCGGCAATTTCGCTGGCAACCGTGTACCCGCGCAGGTGACAAGCCCCCCTGTTGCTGGTCGCGTAGCCGAGTCCAATCCCCTGGATGCCGCGCGGATCATACGCCGGAATGGCCTGACCCTTGACGCACATCGCCAGGTTTTCGTCGCCGAAGTGCTTCGCCGCTCGGGCGGTTCCTTCTGCGAGCACATCGCCGATCCCTTTCCGGAAGACGAGCATTTCCGTCAGCTCGATCATCCGGTCTGCATCGCCCCAGTCGATTCTCTCTTCCGTCAGCCCCTTCTCGTACGCTTCCATCATACAGGACAGCGTATTCCCCAGCTCAATCGTGTCCATGCCGTGCTCGTTGCACAGATTGATCAAAAAGGAAATCGGCGCCGCGTCGCTTACTCCGCAGTTGGCGCCAAGCGCCCAGCCGGACTCGTACTCGAAGCTCTCGACGCGGGTTTTGTACTTGCCTTCCTTTACTTCGACTTCCTTTTTGCAGGCTACCGGACAGGCATGGCAGGTATTGTCCGCCACGAGCAGCGTAGCGTTGACCGTCTCGCCGCTGTGCCCCTCTGCTCCGTCCCAGTGCGAATATTTGGAATTCATCGTCGGAAGTGCGCCTACTTCATTGATGATACTGGTCAAAACGTTCGTGCCGTATACAGAGAGACCGCCCTTTTTCGGAGCCGTCAGACCGCCTTCCATGATCGCTTTGAGCGCCTTCTGGTTTGCTTTCTTGTACTCCTCATCCTGTGCAGGCTGCGGCATGTTTCCTTTTTGGGGCGCCTTGATGACGATCGCCTTCAAATTCTTGCTGCCGGCTACCGCCCCTGTGCCCCCACGCCCTGCCGCTCGGTCGTTTTCGTTCATGAACCCCGCAAAGCGAACCAGATTCTCTCCCGCTTGTCCGATGCAGATCACACTCAGGTCTTCCTTGCCGTAGCGCTCTTGCATCGCCTTTACTGTAGCGCGGGTCCCCTTTCCCCACAAGTCGCTTGCATCGCGCAGCTCTCCCTGTCCGTTCTCGATGTACAGGTAGACTGGTTTGTCGCTTTTGCCTTTGAAAATGACGTTGTCGATGCCCGCCCACTTCAGCCGCGCAGCCGACCATCCGCCCATGTGGGAATCCGTCACCGTACCTGTCAACGGAGACTTGGTCACCATACAGAGACGGCCGCTCATCGCCGAGCGCGATCCGGTCACCGGTCCGGTCATCACACAAAGGATGTTCTCGGCAGAAAACGGTTCCACCTGCGGACCGTTGTCATACACGTATTTCACTCCAAGCCCGCGTCCACCGATGTACTTCCTCGCCAGCTCCTCGTCGATCTGGCGATAATCCACGGCACCGGAAGAGAGGTCGACCAGGATCTCGCGGTTTTTGAAACCTCCCAGGTTCATCGCATGCTTCCCCCTTTTTTTCCATATGGTTGAATCTGAACGTTATCCTCTCTAAGTTCGACTATCGAGCAGGATTTCCTTCCTATAATACTGCGGCGGATCGGCAAAATTACCAATTTTTCGATTATTTTTTCGACTGATGTATTGCCAAGCGAACCATTCCTCAAGTATGTTTGTTTTAAACAAAACGGAACCAAACTGCTACCAACAAAACCAAACAAAACCAAATTAACGTGCTCGGAAGGGGGATTCTGGTGGATCGGGCGTATCTCACTCCGGAAGAGGTCGCTGCAGTATTAAAGCTGTCCAAGTACACCGTTTACGAGATGATCAAGCGCAAGGAATTGCCGGCTTCCAAAATCGGACGAGCCCTGCGCATTCTCCGAACTGATCTCGACCATTTCATGCGCGCTCACAAATCGTCAGAGGAGGAGCTTCCG
>k87-318789_pt1 | contig 17418 bp, 17 predicted proteins | sample MGYA00084031_6733416 | MGnify analysis MGYA00084031
ACCAGGGCCGGATCGTCCGCGTCGCGAAGGGGATCGTGCTGTCGAGGGAAGCCTTTGAGGACATCCGGGCGCAGGTGATCCGCTACATCCGGGAGCACGGGAGCATCGACGTGGCCGCGGTGCGGGACCTCCTTGGCACGTCGCGCAAGTACGCGGTGCCGATCCTGGAGTATCTGGACCAGATCGAGGTGACCCGCAGGGTGGGCGACAGCAGGGTGCTGGGCCTCAAGGCCCATATCACGCCGTAGGCGGATGGGCGGGCGTGCCGGACCCTTGCAAAGCCCGGGCCTCCGCGCGCTTCAGCGCCCGGATGCCCCGCTCTTTCGCCGCCGGGCTGAGGTCCGGCCGGTTTGCGATCTCCTGAATGGCTCCCCGGATCACCGCCAGCCTCTCCCTCTGCCTGGTCGAGAGCGTCATCGGTGCCGTCCTCCTTTTTCACTGTCAGTCTTTTATTTCGGTTGACATTGGGATTATAGTCAAATGGCGGCGGGCTTATTCAAAAAAGAGTGCAAAATCCCAGGAGCGGCGGGATGTCCGCTGCGGTCGGGAGTTGCCATCACGCGAGAGGGGGCGAGCCGGGTGAGCGCGGCAAAGAAGAAAGGTCCGGGGAGCGGCCGAAAGCGGCTGCGAGACCCCCGCGAGGTGGGGACGTTCTATTCGGAACCGGTGGAGGTCGACTCGGCGTCGGTGCGCCCTGCCGCCCTGAGCCGCGGCGCCCCGGCGTGTCCCATGCGCTTTTTCTGGCGGGGAAAAGAGTTCCGGGTGGCGCGGGTGCTCGAGGAGGACCGGCAGCTGCGGGCCCACGACTCGCCGGAGAAGTACGTCCACTCCCATTCGTTTAGGGTGATCACCACGTGCGGCTGGGAGATGGTGCTCCGCTGCGACCGGCAGATCCGCGGCAATCCCTGGCGTCTCTTTACGGCCCGGCGGCTAGAAGACGGCGAAGCGCCGCCCGGGGAGTAAGGCGCGGCGGGAGCTTCCGCCGGGAATCCCCCGTGCTCAGAAGTGCTGCAGGCTGTCCACCGGGGCGTAGTCGTCGGTGAGCGTCACCACGTCGTGGGTGGGCACCTCGGCGGTGAGCAGGCTGTCGAGGAACGGCCGCACGTCCCGGATCATCTCGCGGCGTTCGAAGAGCGCCGCGGCCCGGGCCGCGAGCGCCTCTTTGGAGAGCCGCTCGCCGGACTTGGTCGCGATCAGGATGATGTTGCGCACCGTGCTGTCCCCCCGCCCGTCAAACCGGCCGACGGGAAAGATGTACACCTGCGGGAACACCTCCTGGTAGGTGCGGACCATCGACCGGAAGAGGCGGCTCCTTGGACCTTCCACGGCGCCGATGACGTTGGCCGCCACCACCCCGCCGGGCGAGAGCCTTTCGGAAAGCTCCTCGAGAAACTCCCGGGTCGTCAAGTGAAAAGGAATGGTGTCGTACGAGAACGCGTCCAAGACGGCGATGTCGTATTGGGCAGCAGTCTTTTGCAGGAACAGGCGGCCGTCCACCGTGTGGATGGTGAGCCGCCGGTCCTCCCGCACGCCGAAGAAGCGCTTGGCCACCTCCACCACGTCGGGGTCGATCTCGGCCACCTCGAGGCGCATGTCCGGGTACTCGGCGTGAAAGGACTTTTGGATCGAGCCGCCGCCGAGGCCGAGAAAGAGCACGTTCTTGGCCTCCGGGGCGAAGACTTTGGCCAGGTGCAGGTAGCGGGTGTAGAGGAAGACCAGCTCGCCGGGGTTCTCCAGGTCCATCGCGCTCTGGTAGGTGTTGTCGAAATGGAGGTGGCGGATGCTGCCCCGGTCTTGGACGATGATCTTGTGGTAGAGGCCGTCCTTCTCGTACAGGACGTCGCCCGCGGCCGCGCTCCAGCGGGAAGCGTAGGCCAGCGCCAGCACCATCGCGAGGCCGCCGAGCAAGAGAAGGGTTCGCCGGGGCTCCGCAGGGCCAAGGGCCATCCTCGCCGTCCCGGACGTGGCCCCGCCCGCCCCTCGCCGGGGGCGGCGCTCCCGCACGGGGCCGGCCTGGCGGCGCTCCTCGCCGGCGGCGTGACCCGCCCTCCGGGATGCCGTCCCGGACGGCACGGCGGCGGCCGCCAGCGCCAGGAGGAGCAGGGCAATGCCGAGGCCGTGCAGCACGCTGCGCACGCCGAAGGAGGGGATCAAGAGGAACGACGCGCCCAGGGTGCCGACGATGCTTCCTGCGGTCGAGAGGGCGTACAGCTTGCCGGCGGTGTCGCCCACCGTCTCGACGCTCCGGACTTCCAGCCGGATGGCGTACGGCGAGATGGTGCCCAGGAAGATGCTGGGGACGGCGAAGAGGATGAACGCCGCCGCCAGGGGGCCAAGGCGGGGGCCCAGCTCCAGCCCGGCGATCCACCGGGTGACGTCCGAGGCGTAGAAGGGGAGCGACCAGATCATCACTCCCGGCGCCGCGACCAGCGCGGCCAGCAGCGACAGCCGGGGGCTGCGGTCGGCCAGCCGGCCTCCCCAGTAGTTGCCCACGCTGATGGCGATGAGGAAGATGCTGATCAAGCTGCCCCAGACGAAGATGGACGAGCCGAACTGCGGGGCCAGCACCCGGCTGGCCACCATCTCCAGCGCCATGAGCACGGCGCCGCCCATGACGACGACGAGCTTGAGCATGCTGCTTCCCTCCCGGGGGCGATCCGCCGCCTCGCCGCAGGCCTTCGGGCAGGTTTCGGACGACATTTCCAGTTCTCGGCGGTTCTCGCCGTTTCCTTGCGCCCTTGCGGCGTAGACCGCCGGGATTTGGGGCACCCTCAATCGGGGGGCGGCCGGCGTCACCGGGCATGGCTGCCCCGTGAGGAGGTGCCGGGATGGGTCGCAGGTGGCTTTGGGTCCTCGCCGCCGGCGCACTGGCGCTGGTCGCCGCCATGGCGGCGATGCCGGGCTCGCGGGAGCCGGGAGGGCAAGAAGGGCCCCGCCTGGTTCAACTGCGCCGGGATCCGGTCCACGAAGAAGGGGACCGGCGAGCCCAGGAGGAGCACGCGCAGCAAGTGGTCGAGCAGATCAACGGCGTCGAGCGGGCGTGGGTCGCGGTGGTCGACCGGACGGCGTACGTCGGCGTGGAGCTGGGCCCGGGAGTGGACCAGGAGCGGGCCGAGCGCATCGAGCGGACCGTCACGGAGCAGATCGTCAGCCGGGTCGACAAGATCGACCAGGCCTTTGCCTCCACGGATCCCGGCGTGGCCGGCCGCATCCGGGAGATCAGCCGGGAGCTGGCCGCTGGCCGCCCGGAGTCGGACTACCGGGCGGAGCTGGAGGAGCTGGCCGGCCGGATGAAGGCCCGGATGCACCAGTAACGGCCGCTAGCCCAGCTCCACCTGGGTGGGCCGGCGGCCGTCAAAGCGGGTGACGGTGCGGTAGCCGGCCTCGGCCGCCGCCTTTGCGGCGCGGTGGAGCCCCCGCCCGGCGTGCTCCGGTGCGTGCGCGTCGGAGCCCAGCGTCACCGGGACGCCGCGGTCGAAGAACCGCTCCAGAAGGCCCGGGGCGGGATAGAGCTCGCCCACGGGCTTGTAGAGCCCGGCCGAGCTGATCTCGGCCGCGGCGCCGCTCTCTTTCGCCGCCCGGGCGACGGCGTCGTAAAGCTCGTCCAGGGGGTAGGAGGGGCGGTGGCCAAACTTCTTGACGAGATCCGGATGGGCCAGGATGTCGAACAGCCCGGAGCGGGCCGCCTGCTCCAACAGGCGGAAGTACTCCTGGTATGCCCGGTCGACGTCGGCTTCGGGCCAGCCGATCTCGGGTGAGACGTCGATGCCCCAGGTCCCGATGAAGTGGACCGAGCCGATGACGTAGTCGAAAGGATACCGGGCCAGGATCTCGCGGGTCACCTTTTCCTTGCCGGGAATGTAATCCACTTCGATGGAGAGCTTGACCGGCAGCCCTTCCGCTTTGGCCCTCAGAACCGCCTCGACGTACGCGTCCAAGCTCTCCCGAAAGGACAGCCGGTACCAGGCCTCAAGCTCCTCTCCTTCGGCCTGGCTCAACACGTCCTCCATGACGGGGCGAAACTCCGCAAAGCGGTTGCAGTGCTCGGAGATGCCGATTTCCCGGGCCCCTTGGACCCGGGCGTGTTCTGCGTACAAGCGGATCCGCTCCGGGGTGAAGCGGCACCGCTCTCCGTGGTCGTCGGCTTCGAGATGCATGTGGTAATCGAGAATCATGCCTTCATTTTAGCACATCCGCGCAGCGCGAGCCCCGCCCGGGGCTCGCGCTGCGGGCTTCTGCCCCAAGGCGCGCCTGCCCCGGTGTGGGAATCCGTGATATAATCTCGAATTGAGGTGAAGGGATGATGGCGATGATGCGGATCCGCGACAACGTCGAGGCATCGAAACCCGCACCGGGCACCGTCGTCGCGACGCTGACCGACGAGGAAGCCCAGGAGTTTCGCGAGATTTCGATCATGTATGAAGCGGCCCGGCTCTCCCACATCACGCTCACTTTGGCCAAGGAGCTCGCGGAGAAGAAGGCCAACTGGTGGGAGACCATCTGCATCAAGTACGGGCTGCCTCACACGTGGCCGCTCTCGGCCGACTACGTGGAAAAGGTGGTCTACATCGGCGAATGAGTACCGTCGAATCGCACCACGCGCGCGGCGATCTCCCCTGCGGCGTCACCGTGTGAGCCTGCCAGGGGAGATCGCCGTTGTGGGCTGCTTCGCTCCCGCTCAGGCAGGGTCGCCGCCCGCCACCGCGGCAGGGGCGTCCTGAGCGGCGGCCACTTCGGTGTGATCTCCCAGCGTGCGGCGTTCCTGGAGGAAGGGGAAGGGCCCCCGCCCGTACCGCTTGGCCAACTCCTCCAGGTCGTCGCCGTACAGCTCCTCCCGGGCCAAGAGCTCCCGGGCGATCGCGTGCACCAGCTCTTCCTCTTCTTTAAGCACTTCCTTGACGCGGCGGAGCTGCTCGTCCAGGAGCTCGTTGATCCGCTGCCGGAGCTCCCGGTCGGGCTTGTTGTCGCCGAACGCCGCGTAGGAATAGAGCGTTCCGGCCATCCCCCACGTGCCGATGTAGTGCAGGGCCAGCTGCGTGGCGTTGGCCAGGTCGCCGGCGACGCCCACCAGCTTGGTGTTGAGAAAGAGCTCCTCCGCAGCGCGCGACGCCAGGTTGACCTGGATGTGCGCCAGGATCTCCTGGTCCGAGCGGATGTGCTGCTCCACCACGGGCCGGGCGGCGGCAAAGCCGTAGGCCCGCCCGTGCCGGACGATGGTGGCCTTCACCACCCGGTGGTGGGGGAGGAGCCGCATTTGGGCCACGGTGTGCCCCGCCTCGTGATAGGCGATGCGCCGGCGCTCCTCGGGCAGCATGTCCCGGATGGGCTGGCGCAAGCCCCACTCGTGCACGTCCCGGGCGTAGGCGATGTCTTCGTACGTGATCTCGTCCCGCCCGTCGAAGTGGGCCTTGATGACGGCCTCGTTGATGATGTGCTTGATCTTGGCCGGGGTGTCGCCCACCATCTCGGCGGCCAGCTGCTTTACGTTGATGGTGGGACTGTGCTTCACCTTGCTCAGGTAGTAGCGGATCACTTCGATTCGGCCCTCGTTGTCAGGCGGGTCGACGGTGATCTGCCGGTCGAAGCGGCCCGGCCGGGTGAGCGCCTTGTCCAAGGCTTCCGGCAGGTTGGTCGCGGCGATGGTGAAGACCACCGGCTGCGGGCCGGGCTTGGGCCGAAAGCCCAGGCGCCGGAGAATCTTGGCCCACAGGCGGTGCTCCAGCTTGGGCGGGTCCAGCTGGAGGAGGAGCTCGTTGAGGAGGCCCAGCCCGGCGCCGAAGAACGTGCCCGTCCCGCCCCGGGTGACGCCGATTGCGTCGATCTCGTCGATGAAGACGATGCAGGCGCCGTGCTCCAAGGCCTTCTTGCGAGCCTTGCGATACAGCATCATCACCCGCAGGTTGCTCACGCCGAAGAACATGTTTTGAAACGACGGCGCGGAGCAGTAGGCGAAGGGCAGGCCGGCCTCGTTGGCGATGACCTGCGCCAGGTACGACTTGCCGGTGCCCGGCGGGCCCACGAGAAGCAGGCCTTTGGACACCTCCCCGCCCATCTCTTTGAACTTTTTCACGCCCTTGAGCAGGGTGACGATGCGCTTTGCGACCTCCAGGACCTCGTCGTTTCCTTTGTAGTCGTCAAAGGTGAGCCCCGTCTCGCCGGGATCGATCCAGTACGTCCGTCCCCGGCCCAGGAACCAGAAGAGCGCGACGAAGTGGAGCAGCGAAATGGAAATGTAAATTGCAATCACGATGAGGGACTGGATGGCTTGCAGGGTGTAGGCCAAGACGAGAGGCGGCGATTGGTAGTAGTTCCAGCCGTACCAGATCAGAAAGCCCGCGATCAGGAGGTACCTCAAGCGGAAGCGGAGCCGGCGCCGACGGCGGATCCGCCCGTCAGGGGCTCGCTCGCTCCCGAGCGCGCTCTGGGTCTCGCTCACGCTTGATCACTCCTTTGTGCCAGGAGGCGCCGTTGCCGGCGCCTCCTCCTTCCGTTGCGGGTCGCCGAAAGGCCCGGGGGCCCTACTCGTCTCCGAAGCTGATGCCGCAGGCCTTGGCCGCCAGGACCAGGTGATGGTCGGGGGGAACGTGCTTGGTGCCCGGGGTGATCTGGTCGAAGGGGATCGCCTCGATCTCCCCTTTGCGGAGGCAGACCATGACGCCCCACTCGCCCCGGGTGGCCCGCTCGGCCGCTTCCACCCCCAGGCGGGTGGCCAGCACCCGGTCGAAGGGCGTGGGCGAGCCGCCTCGCTGGATGTGGCCCAGCACCGTCACCCGGGTCTCGATGCCCGTGCGCTCCTCGATGAGGTCCCCCACCAGCTGGCCGATGCCGCCCAGGCGGATGGGTTCGTGGCTCTCCTCGATACGCTTGCGGATGACCAGTTTCCCCTCGGGGTCGGGCGTGCCCTCCGCCACCACCACGATGCTGAAGGGCTTGCCGTTCTTCTTGCGGTCCAGGATCTTGCGGGCGACGGCGTCGATGTTCCACGGGATCTCCGGGATGAGGATGACGTCCGCGCCGCCGGCGACGCCGCTCATCAGGGCGATCCAGCCGGCGCTCCGCCCCATCACCTCCAGCACCATCACCCGGTGGTGGGACTCGGCGGTGGTATGCAGCTTGTCGAGGGCTTCGGTCGCGGTCTGGACCGCGGTGTCAAAACCGAAGGTCTGGTCGGTGTCGTGGAGGTCGTTGTCGATGGTCTTGGGGACCGTCACCGCTTTGAGGCCGTACGCGGCCATGTCCTTGGTCACCGCCAGCGTGCCGTCGCCGCCGATGGCGATGATCCCTTCGATCCCCAGCTCCTCGATGGTCTCCATCGCCTCTTTGGTGCAGTCCTTAAAGACCGTCTGCCCGTCGATGGTGACGGGATAGCGCATGGGGTTGTAGCGGTTGTTGCTGCCAAGCACGGTGCCGCCCCGGTGCAGAAGGCCCGAGATGGCCGCTTCGTCCAGGACGCGGTACGCCTTTTCCACCAGGCCGCCGTAGCCTCCCAGAAAGCCGTACACCTCGAACCCTTTCCTGAGGGCCGCTTTCGTGGCCGCTCGGATCACCGCGTTGATGCCGGGACAGTCGCCGCCGGCGCTCAGGATGCCGATGCGTCGTCTCATACTCTCTCACCCCTTCCCGTATGATTCTTCCTGATCCGGCGGTCCACCTCCGACCGCCCGGCTCAGGAATCATGTGCCATGGCCGGACCCCGCCCGGCGCATAGGATGATGCCACCGGCGGCCCCGGCGAAATCCAGCATCCACCTGAGGGATTTTGCCGCCTCGAAGAAGGAAACGTGCTCCGGAGGGTGAACCAACTTCCGCTAAAGAGCGTGAGGCGGGAAAGCGCGAGCAGCCGCACGGCGGGCCTCTTGCGCTAGGGGTGTCGTGACGTGAAGGTACTCACCGACGGAGAGCTCAGGGCGTTGGTCCGGCTCCTGGACGAAGAGGAGAAGAACCTGGTGCTCATCGAGGAGCACCTCTTGGCCGCGGGCCCGGCGGCGCTGCCGTACCTCAACGAGGCGGCGCAGTCGCCCGATCCCGTGGTGCGCGGCCGCGCCCGGCAGCTGGTGGCGAAGCTCCGCTTCCGCGAGCTCAAGGACGCCTTTCGCCGGTACGCCGCGCTGGCCGACTGGGAGATGGACCTGGAGACGGGCGCCTTTCTCGTGGCCCGCTACGGGTATCCCGACCTGGACCCGGCGGTCTACGCCGCCGAGCTCGACCGGATCGCCGCCAACATCGCCCGCAACCTCCGGGACGAGATGTACATGGAAGACGTCATCGACGTCATCAACGAGCACCTCTTCGCCGTCGAGGGGTTTCGCCCGGACAACCGGCGCTTTTACGACCCGGAGAACAGCTACATCCACCGGGTGATCGAGCGGCGCACCGGCATCCCCATCACGCTCTCGGTCATCTACCTCCTCATCGCAAAGCGGCTGGACCTTCCCATCTCCGGCGTGGCGGTGCCCGGCCACTTCCTGGTCCGGTACGACAGCCCCTTCGAGACCCTATGGATCGATCCCTTCAATGAAGGCGCCATCCTCAGCCGGGAAGACTGCGAAGAGCTCCTCCAGGCCATGGGCTACCCGGTGATCGAGGAGTACCTGAGGCCGTGCACGGTCCGGCAGATCATCGCCCGCATTCTGACCAACCTGGCCCAGGTCTTCATCCGCGAGGGTGAGAAGGCCAAGGCCGAAGACGTCCAGTCCCTGGTGCGCCTGCTGATCTCCTGAAAACGCCCCGGGCCCGGAAAGCGCCGCCCGTACCCTGGACACTCTGCCCTTTCTGTAATCTGGATCATATACATCAGCCATTGGCGGTGGCAGTGTGGTGCTGCGGCCAAAATTCCACGGAATGCGAGGTGGAGTCATGCGTCTCTTGTCGATGGCACTGGCGTGGGTGCTGCTGCTTTCCGCCGGGGCACTGGCCCAGGAAGCGGAGGTGAGCGCGGCGGCCCGGGTGGAGCTGGGCGTGGGCGTCTATTCCGGCCAGCAGCGGAGCGTTTCGGATGAGACCAGCGGCGCCGCCGGCTACCAGATTTCCGGCCTGGTCTCGCTCAAGAACTACCCCGTCGCGTTGAGCGGCTCGTACGCGTCGTTCGCGCCTAAGTCCTTTACGGACGCCTCCGGGACGGAATTTTCCCTGGAGCACACGGTCCAGGTCGTCGACCTGCTCGCGGGATACCAGGTGCTGCCTTACCTGGCGGTGGGCGCCGGCTGGGCTTCCTACGGCTACTCCGACGAGCTGGGCGATGACCGGTGGGCCGGGGGCGTGGCGGTGGGCGCGTTCGCCGACTACCCGGTGCACGAACGGGTCCGGGTCGGCGGCAAGGTCTACGTCGTCCCCGCCGTCCGGATCGAGCACCTCCCGGCGGACACCGGCACCCTGTGGGGCCTTTGGCTGCGGGCCGCGTACGCGCTCCGGCCCGACCTGAGCCTCGAAGCCGGCTACCGCACGCTGAAGGTAGACCTTGAGACCGGCGACAGCTTCGACACCGGCGGCCTGTTCGCCGGGGTGGTATACACCTTCTGACCCCTGCCGAAGGGAACGGCGCACAAAGCCCCGCGCCCTGACGGGCGCGGGGCTTTCGCGCGGCGGTGGGAGCGTCTAGAGCCCGTGGCCGGTGCGCAGCGCTTGGGCGTACGCTTCTGCCAGGGGGAAGCCCCGCTCCGCCGCGAGGCGGGCGGTTTCGTCCACGTCGTACGCCACCCGGCGGATTTGCACGTGGAGCCCGTTCCGGTCCGCCTCCAACAGCAGGTAGCTGGCCCGGTAGTCCCCGTCGACGGGGTTTCCCACGCTCCCCGTGTTCATGAGCCAGCGGCGGTGGATCCGCCGGACGAACGGCGTGTGTATGTGGCCGTAGACCAGGATGTCGCAGGCACCGGCCCCCTCGAACAGGGGGAGCAGCTCCTGGTCGGAGGAGGCGGCGTCGTACCAGTCTTCCGTCGACTTGGGGGACGAGTGGACCACCAGCACCGTGTGGGGGCCTAGGGAAAAACGGTGCGAAAAGGCGAAGGAGCGCAAGGTGGCCAGATCCGAAGCGCCGAGCCGCTCCAAGGCCCACTCCCGGAAGGTGCGGAGCTGCTCCAACCGCTCGGGAGGCGGGGAAAAGCCTTCGGGAAAGCCCTGGTAGAGCCACTGGTCGGTGTTGCCCACCACGAACCCGTCGCAGCCTCGTTCCAGGAGAAGCGAGAGCGACTCCAGGGGCGCCGGGCCGCGGAAGGCGATGTCGCCGGTGCACACCGCGTAATCGACGCCGATCCGATCCATGTCGTCGAAAACCGCCCGGAGCGCGGCGGCGTTGCCGTGGATGTCGCCGAAGATCGCTGCCTTCATGGGAACCTACCTCCTGAGGACGGCAGTATCTGGCACCGGGCATCCACTTTCACCCCGCGGCCTTCCGGTCCTGCCGTCGCGGGCGCTCTTTCCCCGCCGGGGCGGCGGCCCTTGCCGTGATCTACCCTCTTTCACACCTGAGCTGCCATGCGATATACTGTACTCCCGAAAAAATCGATCACGCAGCGAAGGGGTGACCGGCCGGCGGCGAAAGGCGCGGCGAGGAGCTGGAATACGGCAGGAGACGGGCGCAGCTTAACCGGCGCCCGGCCCGGCAGGGCCCGGGCGGCGGCTCGAGGATTCAAGCGCCGGAACTTGCCTGAGGCAGAGCAGGCAAGTTGACGAGGCAGTGGTTTATCGAAGGTTTCGGCGGGTGCCACTCGGCTGGCCACGGTCGTGAGGGGCCTTACAAATCCCGGGAGCGATCCCGGGGACAAAAGAGGCTCCGCGTGGCGCTGCGTTCCTTCCATACGTTAAGCCGCTCAAGGCGGCTTTCCCGATCCTCGATGCGCGGTGAGCAGGGCGTGCGCCTTCTCACCGTGGGTGCCGCCCGCGCGGGCCTCCCCGGCTGCACGAACCAGGAGGAGATCATGTGCGGCATCGTTGGGTACATTGGGTCGAGGAACGCAGCCGACGTGCTCATCGACGGGCTGCGGCGCCTGGAGTACCGGGGGTATGACTCCGCAGGCATCGCCGCGCAGAACGGCGCCGGGATCCACATCGAAAAGCGGGCCGGCCGGATCGACGCCCTCGCCGAGGCGCTGCGGGCCCGCCCGCTCTTCGGCACGGCCGGCATCGCCCACACCCGCTGGGCCACTCACGGAGCCCCCACCGACGCGAACGCGCACCCGCACACGGACTGCGCCGGCCGGATCAGCGTCGTCCACAACGGCATCGTCGAGAACTTCCAGGAGCTAAAGCGTGAGCTCGCGCAGGCCGGGCACCGCTTCCGCTCGGAGACGGACAGCGAAGTGCTGGCCCATCTGATCGAGGAGGCGTGGGGCAGGACGGGCGATCCTCTGGAGGCCGTCCGGGCTGCCCTGGGCCGCGTGCGGGGCTCGTACGCGGTCGCGGTGCTGTTTGAGGCCCACCCCGGCCTCCTGATCGCGGCCCGGCGGGAAAGCCCGCTGGTGGTGGGCCTGGGCGACGGCGAGTACCTGGTGGCCTCGGATGCGCCGGCCGTCGTGCCGCACACCCGGGAGATCCTGGTGCTGGACGACGGGGAGCTGGCCCGGATCGACCGCACCGGCGTGCGGCTCTTCGACATGCGGGGTAACGAGGTGGAAAAGCGGCCCCTCCGGGTGGATTGGGATCCCGAAGAAGCCGAAAAGGGCGGCTTTGAGCACTTCATGATCAAAGAGATCCACGAGCAGCCCGCCGCGCTCCGGCGGGCGCTGGCGGGGCGGATCGCCCCGGAAGAGAACGGCGCCGGCTCCCCGGCGGCGCTGCGGGTTGACCTGGCGGAAGCGGGGTGGAGCGCAGAGGCCATCCGCGCCTTTCGCAAAGTGTACCTCGTGGCCTGCGGCACGGCGCACCACGCCGGCCTGGTGGGCAAAAGGCTCCTGGAGGCGGCGACGGACCTGGACGTCGCCGCCGAATTGGCGTCGGAGTTTCGCTACGGCGAGCCGCGGGTCGGCCCGGCCGCCCTGGTGATCGCGGTGAGCCAGTCGGGAGAGACCGCCGACACTCTGGCCGCCGTCAAGGAAGCGAAGCTCCGGGGAGCCCGCGTGCTCGCGGTCACCAACGTCGTGGGAAGCTCGCTGGCCCGCGCGGCGGACTACGTCCTCTACACCCACGCGGGACCGGAGATCGCCGTGGCGTCCACCAAGGCCTACCTCACGCAGCTGGCCTGCTTGGGGCTGGTGGCGCTCTACGTGGGACGGGTGCGGGGAACGCTCTCCAAAGAGCGCGAGCGCGAGCTGGCCGCCGCCCTGGAGCGGCTGCCCGCTCTGGTGGAGCAGGTGATCCGCGCCGTGGAGCCCAAGGCCCGGGAGCTGGCCCGCCGGTGGCAGGACGCCCGGGACCTCTTTTACATCGGCAGGGGCCTGGACTACGCCGTGGCCAGGGAAGGCCAGCTGAAAGTGAAGGAGATCGCCTACGTCCACGCCGAAGCGCTGGCCGCCGGCGAGCTGAAGCACGGGACGCTGGCGCTGGAGGACTGCCCCCGCCGGGAGGCTCTGGAGGAGACGGCCAGGGAGGTCTGGTACCTGCCGGCGGTCCCGGCGGAGCTGGCTCCGGTCCTCGCCGCCGTGCCGCTCCAGCTCTTCGCCTACCACATGGCGAAAGCGCGCGGCCTCGACGTCGACAAGCCGCGCAACCTGGCCAAGAGCGTCACGGTGGAGTAAGAACGCGAAGGGGCTGGTCCCGGCGGGGCGGGACGTCAGCCCCTTTCGACTTCTCTCGTCTCCCGGGAGAGGGCCCGGGTCCAGAGGACGGCCAGGGTCGACACCAGCGCGAACGAGATGAGGCACCATATGCAGTAAGCCCGCAGCACGAAGGCCTCGATGGCGGTGAGGTACAGCGAGAAGAGGGCGCCGGCCAGCGCGATGATGAACCCCGCCAGCGTGAGCGCTTCGGCCAGCGCCTCGTTGGGCCGGGCGACGAGGAGCACCGCGGCGCTGGCCGCCAGGAAAAGGTACATGACGGCGCCCAAGGCCGCCACGGGGATGCCGAAGACCTCCGAATACGGGCTCGCGTTGACGCTGATGCAGTCGCCTAGAAAGCCGCAGACCAGCGGGGCGTCGCCCCGCTTGCCCATCCAAAGGTAGACGGAGACGGCAAGGCCTGCCGCGGCCAGGCCCAGCGCCCAGGGAACCCAGCGCCGCCGCGAGGGAGGCCGTGCGCTCACTGTCCCGACTGGCGCAGCGCCGCCTCAACCTCCCGGACCAGGGCCGCGTAGCTTCCCACGTTGACGGCCCGCCCGTTCACGAAGAAGGTGGGCGTGCCGGGAATGCCCAGCTGCCGCGCCCTCTGGAACGAGCCCTCGGCGTAGACGGCCGCGTCCTCGCTCTCGTAGCAGGCCTGGAACTGCTGGACATCCAGCCCGATCTGCTCCGCGTACTTCAGCAGGTTCGCGTCGGAGTAGGCGCCCCGGTTGCCGGTGCCCCGCTGGGCGAAGAGCACCTGCTGGTACGGCCAGAAGGCGTTTTGCGTCGCCGCGCAGTAGGCCGCCTTGGCCGCCGCGACCGACTCAGGTCCCAGGAAGGGGAAGAAGCGGTACGCAAAGCGCACTTTCCCCTGGGCCACGTACTCCTGGATCAGCGGCTTGACGATCTGCTCGGCCGCGATCTGGCACGCCGGGCACTGGAAGTCCATATACTCCTCCACCAGGACCGGCGCGTCCGCCGGCCCGATGGTGGTGCCGGCAGTCACCAGGCCTTTGAAGTAGTCGTCGTCCGCCGACGGGCTCGCCTGCGGCGCCGACTGGTTGACCCAAAAGAGCTGTGCGCCCGCGAGTACCAGCGCGAGGACGGCGGCGACGCCCACGCCGAGCTTGACGGCTTTACGGTTCACGAACCGCACCCCTTCCTGCGAGTAGGAACTTTCCACTCTGTCCTAGTATATCGCTAATGAGGCTATCGGCCGGTGGCTCGTCCGAGTCACCGGCCCACCGAACCCGCGGGACGGGACCCCGGCGGCCCCCCGCAGAGCAGGTGTCAACGGAAAAACCGCAGCCGGCGCGGGCCCCCGCCGCGAGGGGCGGGGAGGTACTGCTGCAGAAAGATGTACAGCGCGCCCACAGCCCCGATCAGCTGCAGCGCCAGCGACCAGCGCCAGAGGAAACGGCCCAGGTGCAGCCCCTGCGCGAGGAAGAGCAAGCCGAGGGAAGCGGCCGTGGCGACGAAGGCCGCGGTGGTGTCGGTCCGGCGCTGGTAGGAGAAGGAGTACATCCGCCGCAGGCGGTCGATTTCGGCGGGCATGAAAAGATCGGCAAAAGCCAGGTAGAGCAGGGTGATGCCGAACAGGACCGCAAAGGGCTCGTACAGCCCCATGAACTGCAGCAGGAGCGCGATGAACGACACCGTGTACAGGTTCCTGAGGATGTCGTACACGACGTTCCCCCCTTCTCCAGAGAGTAGATTCGCTTGAGAACCAACGGTACCTGCACTCACGGGCGTGTGAAATAGTGTATGCTATCGGAGGGGGCGCGGGGGGGCTTCGGGTTGTCTTGCGGAGAACGCCAGCGCCGGCCGTCGGCGTCGTCGGTCGCCGGTGAGGTGCCGTGAAGGCGCGCCGGGCTCTTTGCCGAAAAGGTATTGTTGTTGTTTGCGATGGAGTCCAGCAGGCGTCGACGATCCCGGTCGGCGCACGGGAGTTGGAGCCAGCATGATTCGAGTGATGATCGTCGACGATCATGAAGTGGTGCGCATCGGCCTGAAATCGCTTCTCGCCCGGGTGGAGGACCTCGAGGTGGTGGCCGAAGCAGGCTCCGCCGAAGAGGCCATCCGCACCATCGACCAGCTGGCCGGGGAAGGGCGAGCCCCGGACGTGGTCGTGATGGACGTGCGCATGCCCGGCGGCAGCGGTGTCGACGCGTGCCGCCAGATCCGGGCGAAGCACCCGGACGTGAAGGTGATCATGCTCACCTCCTACACCGACGACGAGGCCATCTTCGCCTCGGTGATGGCGGGCGCCTCCGGCTACGTCCTCAAACAGGTGGGCTCGGAGGACCTGATCAAAGCCATCCGGACGGTGCACGCCGGCGGCTCGCTCCTCGACCCCAGCACCACCCAGCGGGTGCTGGAGCGGATGCGGATGCGGGACCCCTTGAACGACCTGCCCGAGCCCTTGACGGATCAGGAGCGCCGGCTCTTGAGCCTCATCGCGGAAGGAAAGACCAACAAGGAGATCGCCGCCATCGTCTACTTGAGCGAGAAGACGGTGCGCAACTACGTGAGCAACATCTTGGCTAAGCTGGGCCTTTCCAACCGCGCCGAGGCGGCGGCCTTCGCCGTGCGCCACGGGCTGGCGGGCGGCCCGGACAACGAGAAACGGGGCGGCGACAGCTTCAAGTGACGCCTGCCGGCGGCGGTCCTTGAGGCGCCGAGCTCCGGGCCGGGGGTAAGCCCGCGTGTCCGTGCTGCGATCCTTTTTTGAACTGGAAGCCAACCGCATCGTCCTCAACTTCGCCCACGGCCTCATCTATTTTCTGATGGGCTTCGGCGTGTTGATCAAGTCGAAGCGCTGGAGCGAGCTGACGCTGGCGAAAGCCCTGCCCTGGCTCGGCGCCTTCGGCATCCTCAACGCCTTGGGCGACTGGGGCCTGGTCTTCCTGCCCATCCAGACCGCAGTCTTTTCCGAGCAGATGATGTCCATCCTCTGGGTGCTGGACGCCGCCCTGCTGGCCCTCTCGTACGCCTGCCTGCTGATGTTCGCCGCGAAGCTCTTGGGAGAGACCAAGCCCGAGTGGGTCTGGCTCCCCCGGGTGGTGCCGGCGCTTTACGGCGTCTGGTTGGCAGCGCTCGTCATCGGCCTCGTCCGCACCGGTCTCCAGTGGGAGCTGGACCTGCGGCTCACCCGGCACTTTGAAGTGCTCTACCGCATCGGCTTCGCGTTCACCGGCTCGGTGGCCGGCGCCTGGGCGCTCTCGCTGCAGCGGGAGGAGCTGGAGCGGCTGGAGCTTCAGGCATCGATCCCGCCGCTGATGTGGGTGGGCTTTTCCCTCCTGCTTCACGGCATCGCCGCCGGCCTCATCGTGCCCGAGGGCAGCTTCTTCTCGAGCTACTTCCTGACGGACCGGATGGTCTTTGAATGGACGGGCCTGCCGGTGCGCCTCCTCACCGGCGCGAGCGGCGCCGTGGTGGCGTTTTTCATCCTGGACAGCCTGGACGTGTTCGACGACGAGTTCCAGCGGCGCATCGACGCGGCCAACCGCCTGCAGGCGGTGATGGACGAGCGGCTCCGCATCGCCCGGGACCTTCACGACGGGATCATCCAGACCCTGTACGCGGTGGGCCTGAACCTCGAAGGGCTGATCCTCAGCCTGAAACAAGGCGCGCCCGGGGCCGAAGACGAGATCCGCTCCATCATGCGCTCGGTAGACGGCGCCATCCAGGACATGAGGAGGTACATCGTCCGGCTCAAAGCCCCCAACGAGGAGGCCTCCCTCGACGAGCAGCTCCGCCTCCTGGTGCGGGACCTCCAGAGAGAAGCCCGCATCCCAGTGCGCATCAAGGCCGACCCGGTGGAGGCCGGGCTCATCTCGGCCGAGGCCATCATGGACATCCTGCTCATCGTGCGGGAAGCGGTGAGCAACGCGGTGCGGCACGCCCGGGCCTCGGAGGTCCGCATCGCGCTGGTCCGGGACGAGCGGGGCATCAACCTCTCCATCGTCGACGACGGCATCGGCTTCGATCCCGAGCAGAGGCCGAAGGGGGCCGCCGGCGAGCATCTCGGCCTCGACAACATGTACCGGAGAGCGGCGTCGGTGGGCGGCCACCTCTCCATCCACAGCGAGCCGGGACACGGCACCGAGATCCTGCTCCGGGTGCCGCTGAATCCCTGACACGCTTTCAGCCGTCCAACGGGTGGTTCCATTTCCACGCGTGGGGGTTCGCGCCCCGCGCTTTGGACCGCGCGTACGTCCGGGTGCTGGAGAGCGACGCATGGCCTGCCACCTGCTGCAGGGCGCGCAAGGAGACGCCCGCCTCCCAGAGCAGCGTGAGGCAGGTGCGCCGCAGCGAGTGCACCGTAAGCCCCGGCCTTTCGATCCCCGCCCGCCGGACGGCGAGGCGGAAGGCGTGGTAGACTGCTCCTTTCGTCACCGGCTCTCCCCGGCGATTGAGGAAGAAGCTCCGGGACGCCGGCGCCTTGGGGCGCTGCGCGAGGTACTCCGCGAGGGCCTGGCGGCAAGCGGGGGAAAGGCCCAGTGTGCGGCGTCTTCCCCTGCGGCCGGTGAAGGTGATGGTCCCGGCCGCCGGGTCAAAGTCGTCCAGTTTGAGAGAGAGCAGTTCCGACAGGGTGCAGCCGCAGGTGAGAAAGAGGCGGAACATCGCGTAATCCCGGGCGGGGAAGCGGCTCATCTTGGCGGCTTCCAAGAGGCGCAGCGCCTCGTCCCGGGTCAAGGTGACGCTGGGCTGGGAGCGGCCCCGCTGGG
>k87-350140_pt1 | contig 17407 bp, 20 predicted proteins | sample MGYA00084031_6733416 | MGnify analysis MGYA00084031
CATTCGTCAGCGACATTTTCGGGAACACGTGATGGCAGAACATTCGCGCGTTCAGTTCGACACGATGGAGGATTACAATGACAAAAGCTGAGCGAACGTTTGACATGGTGCACGGGACACAGCGCATATACCGCCACCTGTTAGACTGCATGGCAAAACCGGGAGTGATTCGGAATATCCGAGGCTCGTTCGAGATGACGGCACAGGACCACGGGCTTTCTCCAGTGTTGGCCGCAGTCGCCTTCACGTTGATCGACCGGGAGGTTTCGTTTCACCTTATGTGTGAAAGAAGCGATGATGCGAGGAAGTTTTTACAGTGGAAAACGTTCAGTCGACACCGGCCCTTGCCGGATGCAGACTATGTCTTGATTCAAAGGCGATTGAACGGGCGAGACGTTCGGGAAGTGATGGCACAAGTGAAGCGTGGGACACTCGCTGACCCCCACCTAAGCGCGACGGTGTTTTTGCTTGTGACGCATGTGTCACAAGCTGAGGGTGGCGCCGGGATGGTCCTGCACTTGAGAGGACCGGGCATAAAGGGGCGAAGGACGTGTCACGTGGAAGGGTTGCTTCCGGAATGGCTAGAAGAGCGGCAATCCATCAACCGGGAGTTTCCGCTCGGAATAGACATCGTCTTGGTGACGGAATCAGGCGATATGCTAGCCCTGCCGAGAACGACTTTGATCGAAAGTGAGGAATTGTGATGGGTTACGTTGCGGTAACAGGCGGAACTCAGGCGATCGAGTATGCGGCTAAACTGGTGCAAACGTACCGGCTGAAGCATGTACGCCACGTTTTGCAGACGGACGAAATTAAAAACCAGATGCGTTTGTTGGTCGACCGGATCATGGGAGAAGGCGGACTCTATGCGCCTGAATATGCGGCTTTAGCGTTAAAACAGTCGGAGGGAGACCCGGCGGAAGCGGCGTTCTTGTTAAGGGCGTACCGATCCACCTTGCCGCGAAACCACTACTCTTTAACCGTCGAACCCCGCGAGATGCGGGTTATCCGCCGAATCTCGTCCGCGTTTAAAGACATCCCGGGAGGGCAATTCCTCGGCCCCACCTATGACTACACGTACCGGTTATTAAACTTTAATTTGTGCGACGACGCGCCACAGCCAGTGCAACAATTTTTAAACGAATTCAACCTGGAAGTGCCCGGAGAGGAAGTGCCTACGTTTGAAAAAGTGACGGACCTCTTGCGATCACAAGGACTGTTGCCCCGTGTCCCTGCAAGGGAGACGGAACCTTTTGACGTGACGCGAGAAAAACTCGCGTTTCCCGCTCCGCGATCGGCCCGTCTCCAGATTTTAGCTAGAGGAGAAACGGGAGCGATGACGGCTTTGGCTTACAGCAGCATGCGCGGTTACGGCGTGGTGCACCCGACGGTCGGAGAACTGCGGGTAGGATATGCAGCTGTCCACATCCCGTATCCCGTCGGCGGTGATGGGGAGGAGTCCGTGTACGTCGGTGAAGTGATGCTCACGGAGGCCGAAACGATCAACTCCTTTACCCAAAACGACCGGGAAAACGTCGAGTTCGTACTCGGATACGGGTTAACATTCGGGCAAAACGAAGTCAAGGCGATTGCGATGGCTATTTTGGAAAGAAGTTTGGAGACGGCGGGGCGTGCGCCGACTCAAGACGAAGAATTTGTGCTGCTGCACATTGACAGTGTGGAAGCGCACGGGTTTGTCTCCCATTTAAAACTCCCCCACTATATTACCTTTCAATCGATGCTGGACCGGATCCGGCAAACGAGAGAGACGGCAGGCGAAAAAAGCGGCACGGCGTTGGACCGGACGTCGGCGTTCAGCCATTCCTGATGGCTCAAATAACGGGAAAGGAGCGAAAGGATGAGCGAATACAACTTTGCCTTTTTGGACGAAGGATCAAAAAGAGAAATCAGGCGTGCCACTTTGAAGGCGGTGGCCATTCCAGGTTATCAAGTACCGTTTGCATCTCGGGAAATGCCGATCGGAAGGGGCTGGGGGACCGGGGGGCTGCAACTAACTTTGTCGCTCATCGGGAAGTCCGACTGCCTGAAAGTGATGGACCAAGGTCACGATGACAGCGTGAATGCCGTCAGTATCAAACGCCTCGTGGTGGACTGCACAGGCATTCCCACGACAGAAGATTCGCGAAAGGCGACTGTCATACAAACCCGTCACCGCATCCCGGAGATTCCCCTCAGGGAGGATCAAATACTGGTTTTGCAAGTCCCGTTGCCGGAGCCGCTCCGACGAGTGGAAGCAAAAGAGCGAGAAACGAAGCGGATGCACGCGGAAATGGACTACAGCAGTATGTGGTTGAGGCTGTACGAGGATATCGTCAGGTGGGGAAAGATTACAATTGGAGCGGACTATCCGAGCATGGCAAACGGCCGGTATGTGTTTAATCCGAGTCCGATCCCGCGATACGATCTGTTAAAACTTCACCAAGCCGATGGGCTTTATCTCTTCGGGGCCGGAAGGGAAAAGAAAATTTACGCCATTCCTCCCTATACGAATGTCACGCCCCTCTCTTTCGACGACTATCCGTTTGAAGTGGAACGTTTCGACGGGGCCTCGTGCCGCCTGTGTGGCAGCCGTGACACCTTTCTGGACGAGATTTACGACGGAGAAACGGGGACCAAAGTGTACCAGTGTTCCGATACGGGCTTTTGTGCGCAGAAACAGCGTGAAAGGAGAGTTGTGTAATGGAATGTGTCGCAGCAGTCGACGATAACTCGGAAACCCCTCTGTTGACGGTCAAAGATTTAAATAAGCGTTACGGAAAAGGCTGTCCCGCTTGTGAGACGCCGGAGATGCTCGCAGGCGACGATAACCGCTGTCCGCACTGTGGAAGTGTTTGGGCGTGTATTCACGTACAGTTCGAACTGTATGCCGGTGAAATTTTGGGTGTTGTCGGTGAAAGCGGGTCGGGCAAGAGTTCGGTCGTCAAAAGTCTATATTTTGACGAAGACGTTCATTCTGGCGTAGCCACCATCTCGGCGTACAAGGGCGGCAAGGTGAACATTTTCTCCGAATCGGCGCAGCAAAAGCGTTATATTCGCAACTATTTGATGGGGATGGTGTACCAAAATCCGCTGATGGGGCTCAAAATGTCATTTTCAAGCGGTGGCAATATTGCAGAAAAGCTGATCGCATCCGGCATGTACCACGTTGGGAACATACGTAAAAGAGCGGGAGAACTGCTGGAGCATGTGGACATTCCGCTTTCGCGCATGGACGAACGTCCGAAAAATTTTAGCGGCGGCATGCAGCAGCGCGTACAAATTTCCAAAGCGCTTGCCAACAATCCGCCGATTTTGTTACTTGATGAAGTGACGACCGGTCTCGATCTGTCGGTACAAGCGAGGGTCTTGGATTTAATACGCAAAATTCAAAGGGAATTTGAGGTTGCCACGATCGTCGTCTCCCATGATTTGGGGGTGATTCGCATGCTGGCAGACCGGACCGTGGTAATGCGACACGGACGGATCGTGGAAGAGGGGCTGACGGACCAAATTTTGGAGGACCCGCAGCGGGCGTACACCCAGCAGCTGGTTCATTCCTTATTGTAAGGCGGTGTAAGGATGACAGTACGTCAAATATATAACGCAAAGATTGTGATGCCCGACCGGGTGATCCCGAACGGCACCATCGTGATAAAAGACGACACTATTGAGTGGATTGAGGAAGGACACTCCGATGAGAAGAATGTGGAAGTTACGGATGCAGCCGGTTCTTGGGCCATTCCTGGCCTTGTGGATTCTCACAGTGACGCGATCGAGATGGAGCTGGAGCCGAGACCGGGCAGTGTCTTTCCGATACAAGTGTCCTTCCGTGAGTTAGAGAAAAAACTGGCGGGTCAAGGGATTACGACGATCTATCACTCGTTGTCTCTCCTTGAAGAAAACGCAAAAAAGTGGACGAGGCAGAACGACAAAGTGTTTCGCGTCATCGATGACATCAACCGTTTGTCAAAAGGTGTACACCTCATTCGCCATAAAACGCACCTCCGCTTTGAAATAACCAATGTTGAAGCTGTGCCGAATGTACGGGAGTGCATCGAGGCGAATAAAGTTGACCAGTTGTCTTTCATGGATCACACTTCCGGACAAGGTCAGTTTCGCAACTTGGAAGTACATAAAAAGTACTTAATCGAGCACCGGCATTACACTGAAGAACAAGCCGACCGGCTGATCGAAGAGAGCCGGCGTCAGCAAAAGTTGGAACCGGCTGTCCTGCGATCCCTGGCTGAGTGCGCCTTCCGCCGCGGCATCCCCATCGCTTCCCATGACGATGACACCATTGACAAATTGGCGCTGGTGAAAAGTTTGAAAGCGACGATCAGTGAATTTCCAGTTGAACTGGACGTGGCCAAAAAAGCAAAAGAAATGGGGTTGTATGTCGTGATGGGTGCACCCAACGCTTTGCTTGGGCGCTCCCACAGCCATAACTTGTCCGCGATGGAAGCAGTCGAACACGACGTCGTCGACATCCTCTGTTCCGATTACTACCCAGCCTCTTTGTTGCACGCTGTTTTTAAACTGTATCGCCGTGGGATGGCGATCTGGAAAGCAGTGAACATGGTCACGCTGAACCCAGCAAAAGCGTTAAAGATTGATCACGAAGTCGGGTCACTGGAGCCAGGCAAAAAGGCAGACATCTTGATTGTAAGTGAAGATGACAGACGCCCGGTTTTACAAAAAGTGTTTGTAGGCGGACAAGTCGTCTGTCAAATGCGTTACCAACAGCCGGCGAAAGTAAGGGGCTTCCGTTAAACGGAGGAGAAAGTGGAACAGTATCTGAAAACAGAAATAGAACCGGAACTGGCAAATGGACGTCTGGATGATTTCGGTAGAGGGGTGAGCTGTATGAAGAATCTGTTAGTCGTTGAGGCGTTGCGGAAGACGTTCACGATGCATCACTTCCACGGGAAAGACATTGTAGGCTGTGAAGACATTCACCTGTCTTTACCGCAAGGGCGGTTTATCGGCCTGACAGGTGAAAGCGGCGCCGGAAAATCGACGATTTTAAAATGTATTTACCGCACGTATACACCGACGGAAGGCACGGTGCTGTTTGACTCCGACCAATTGGGTCCTATCGATTTGGCGAAAGCGACGGACAGGGAGATACTGGCGATTCGCAAGCGTGAGATCGGTTATGTGTCGCAATTTCTGAATGTGATGCCGAGAGTGACTGCACTTGAAGTTGTCACAGACGCCATTCTCGACATGGGGGAGGGGCCCGGGACGGCGAAAGAAAAAGCAAAAGAAATGTTGGCGTATTTCAAGCTTCCGTCCTTACTTTGGGATTCCTTTCCGCGGACATTCAGCGGCGGAGAGAAGTTGCGTCTCAATCTGGCACAAGCGATGGCGAAGCGTCCCAAGTTACTTTTGCTAGATGAGCCGACAGCTTCGCTCGACGATGCCTCAAAGCAGTTAGTGAAAGAGATGATCCTCCTCTTAAAAAACAGCGGTACGAGTATGATCGGCATCTTCCATGACCTCGATTTCATGGAAACGGTTGCCGATGAGCATTACCATTTGTCGCACGGGTCTCTGAAAAAAATCGCAAATCGACACGGCTATAAGGCGGAGTTAGTGAAATGATCGATTTACACTGTCACACGAACGTATCAGACAACTCTTTTTCCGTCGAAGAAGTGATTGCCATCGCGAAACAAAACGGCGTGACACATTTAGCGGTTACGGATCACGATACGACGGATGGCCTTCCCAGAGCGATGCAAATCGGGAAGCGATTAGGTGTGGAGATTATCCCGGGAATTGAAATATCGGCATTCGACTATAAGCGGAACAGGCGCGCCCACATACTCGGGCTGTTTATCGAGCCGGGGCACAAAGCGATCGCGTCACTGTGCGAGCCGCTGGTGGAAGAGAGACAACGGGTTGCGCGCGAGATGGTCAAAAAAGTAAAGGACGCGGGGTACGACATTTCGTGGGAAGACGTCGAGCGGTTAGCGGCTGGAAGCACCGGGGTGTACAAGCAACACATTATGCACGCCTTACTCGATAACGGCTATACCGATCGCATTTACGGTGAGCTTTACCACCAGTTGTTCTCCAAAGGCGGCGAGGGGAGAAAGCTGGGGATCGCCTACGTGCCGGTCCATTATGTAGATGTACACGATGCCATTGGCGTCATAGAAGAAGCGGGGGGCCTCCCCGTTTTGGCCCATCCCGGGCAGTTCAACAATTTCGCTGCCGTAGAAGAATGGGTGGATGTGGGTTTAGTGGGCATTGAAGTCAAGCACCCGCTGCACGGCCCAAAGGAGGAAGCGAGAGCGAGAGAACTGGCTGTACAGTTCGACCTCGTACAGACAGGGGGATCTGATTTCCACGGGTTTTACAGCGACACAGGGGCGTCCATCGGTTCCAAAAGTGTGGGGCCAGAGTGCATGGAACAGTTGAAGAACCTTCTAATGAAGCGGCGGGGGTGAAAACGCGAATTGATCTATGACATGGAGGGATATCAACTGTAAAGAAAATAAAGAGTCCATTTTTCCAGTCTTGAATAGGATATGGCGAGAGGTTAGTCTGGGCGAGGAGGTAGTCCAAATGCCAGCGGTAGTCAATTGCGGTCAAGTCAACATCAATTCCATGAGTAACGACGCGTTGATCGCATCTGGGCAAAACAGCCAACCTGAGTGGAACTTTCAAGGTAAGTGGAACATCGGAAACGGGTTGCATGCAGGGCTCGTTCTGACCAGTGCGATATTCAATGTCATCTATGACAGCGACGTTGTAGATGCACCTGCCGTTCAGCCGGAGGGTGTGAACCCAGTGCCAACTCGTCAGGTTTGATTCACGATGGATGTCCGCTTAAATGTGCTGAATATTAACGTGATGAGTCATAATTCCGGCGTATTTTCGGGTTCCAATCTTCAGCCGCTTTGGCGCACAGCTTGTAAAACCAATGTAGGGTTTGGAAGGGTAGCAGGCGAGATGAACCATACGGTCAATACGATCAATGTGATTTTGGACAACGATCTTGTAGATTTTTCGAGGAGTGAAGGACAACAAGGGATGACTAAACAAAGGGGGACGAACTCACATCCGCCGAGCGAGTAAAGGCAACAGGTGCATCGTTCAAGAAAAGGGCACGCACGTTTGTAAATAAGGCTACGCTCAGAGGACAGTATTGCACTGATACCCATCCGCGGGAGGGAACGAACAGAGGCTTGGGGCTGTTAAACGTGTGGGTTGATATTCCGAGACAGCCCCTATATAAAAAACAACAAATACGTTCCCACTCCAGCTAAAATCATAATGATGGCATAAATAATGAACAAATTTCTCAAGCTCACTTTGTAGTTGTAGCGCGAATCTCTCGGTTTCACTCCGATCAAGATCGTCACGCTTAAAGAAAGCACGCAGACAGTCAACCCGATGATGAGCAAAAGCGTGTACATAACCGGCTCCTTTTTCCGCAATTGTTTGAAAATGGACGTTTTTACGGACTACAGTTGGTTAAACTCTTTTCGGTACACTTTCCACCCTTTTCGCGTTTTGACATGTAAAATTCTGTATGGACAGTACCCGTGCTTTTTTGCGTACTCATCCCACTCTGCCACATTGGGCCAGTATCCCAGCTCCTCTGCCAATGCAAACAACGCCTGTTCAGATTTTTCGATATAGTGAAGCGTGTCGTCATACCCGAAAGACGCCTTCAATGCCTTCCAATTCTTTTTCAGTTTACGAGAGATTTGGGGGTACAGTAACAAGTTGTGCTCTTTGGCGTACTGATTCCATTCAGACACTTTCGGCCAACGCCCTAGCGTCTCAGCGTAAGCGCGGAGTGCATCGGCAGATTGTCGTTCTTGATCCACAATCATCACCTGCCGATGTATTCAGGAAAGGTCTCGAAAAAAGTTTGGGCTACGTCTTCATATTCGTCATCAGGGATTTCGACGATCTTTTGTCCCCGAATCTCAAAGAAATACAACTGCTCCACCGGCCCAGACTCTCCTTGTCTGATTGGGTAGTAGGCGCCGTACAACCGGTCTCTGTGAGAGAACGATGCGGCGAAGGCCGCGCGAAATTGGTCATCTTCCGTTTCCAACCGTTGAAAGAAGATGTCTTCCAGCTGCTCCAGAACGAGCTCCCGGTACGTTTCTCCGGGGTAACGCAAGTTCAGAACATCGCCCTCTTCTTCAACGATATACAGTTCCCGGTGTTGTTCTTTCGACCACAAAAGCAATAAATGCTTCACATTTTCGTAAATAAAAAAATACTGGTGCGGGGTTTGAAACCGGATGTGCACATATATCCCCTCCCCGTAACTTTTGTAGCACATGTTGCAACATATTGCAAAAGAAAAATCACACGTCAAGTGAAACTTTTATCGCGTTTGTTCGTCTGTATAAGGGAACCTGCACAATTCCTTCATTACCCCAATGTTGAAGCCTTCCGCAGAGCGGAAGGCCTTTTTTTGAAGCTATTCCAACACTGTCACGTAGGCGACCATGGGGCCATCGTGCTCTCTCGTGGCGTGGTTCGTACACATCAATTCAAACGTCCCCACCTGGTCAGCGACAAATGTCACTGTCGTCGTCTTCCCTTTTTCAACGGTACCGCTGACGCCGAATTCTTCCATTTGGAAATGGTGGGACTCCCCGTTGATACCGTGGATGTTGAACGTCACTTCGTCGCCTTTACGTACCGTGATGTGGCCCGGACTAAAGTGGTATGCTTCCAATTCCTGACCGTCTTTCGTCGTCGTTTTGTACTCGCCGGTTACGATGTGAAAAGTCTGAGTGTTCGTGTCTGAAACGGTTTCCCTGCTTAAACCGTCAAACGGGTTCACGGTCAGGATAAAAGATGCCCCGACTACCAACAGCCCGGACACGACGGATAAGAACAGCCAATGCCGCGTAGACTTCATCGTTTCCTCCTTTCTGAAGGTGAGAGCTTTATACCATTGATTCCCAACTTCTATTCATTCTAAACTGTCTGTCGACTCTCTTATTTTCCTTTGCCTTTCCACAAAGAGAGGGGTATACTAATAATGTCATTTTATAAAGTCGCAGGAGGGAAGGAGCATGACAGAAGAAACTCAGCCTTCTAAACGCGAGAACAGGGAAAACGACTTTATGGACATGGTCGTCGGAACAGCCGTTTCCTTCATCTTTTTTATGGGAATCGCCTTGATCGCGACACTTGCTGAAATGCTGTTTGCGTAGCAATTGAACACGGGGGAGAATATCTCCCCTTTATTTCCGGAAAAATAAGAAAAACCGCAAGAAGTGTTTTGTATCGCCAACGACTGACAAAGTTTGTCGAATTAATTCGTAATTTTATGGACGGTACCGCAAAGGGAGACGTTCATTTTCTTTGTTGCGAAGATGGGAGGATTATCATGAACATTCACGAATATCAAGCAAAAGAAGTGCTGAAGCAGTACGGCGTTGTTGTGCCGGACGGAAAAGTCGCTTTTTCCGTTGAGGAGGCTGTCAAAGCGGCTGAAGAGATCGGCACGGACGTGACGGTGGTCAAAGCCCAGATTCACGCCGGCGGACGCGGGAAAGCAGGAGGCGTGAAAATTGCCAAACATTTAGACGAAGTCCGTACATACGCTGAAGAGCTGCTGGGCAAAAAGCTGGTCACCCACCAGACAGGACCGGAAGGAAAAGAAGTGAAACGCCTCTTGATCGAACAGGGGTGCGACATTCAGAGTGAGTACTACGTCGGGATGGTGGTCGACCGGTCGACCGGACGCGTGGCGATCATGGCCTCGGAAGAAGGCGGAACGGAAATTGAAGAAGTGGCGGCGAAAACGCCGGAGAAAATTTTTACGGAAACGATCGATCCGACGGTCGGGTTACTGCCGTTTCAAGCGCGCAAATTAGCTTTTGCCATAAACATTCCGAAAGAATTGGTGAACAAAGCCGCTACATTTATGATGGGGCTGTACAAGGCTTTCGTGGAAAAAGATTGTTCTCTCGCTGAAATCAATCCCCTCGTCGTCACCGGAGATGGTAACGTCATGGCCCTCGACGCCAAGCTAAACTTTGACGACAATGCGCTGTACCGTCATCCAGATATTCAGGCGTTGCGGGATGAAGACGAAGAAGATCCGAAGGAAATCGAGGCCTCCAAACACGACTTAAGTTACATCGCCCTTGATGGAAATATTGGATGTATGGTCAACGGGGCGGGTCTGGCGATGGCGACGATGGACATCATCAAACACCACGGTGGAGAGCCGGCGAACTTCCTCGATGTCGGAGGCGGCGCTTCGACGGAGAAAGTGACAGAAGCCTTTAAAATTATTTTGTCCGACCAAAAGGTGAAAGGCATTTTAGTCAATATTTTCGGAGGCATTATGAAGTGCGACGTCATAGCGAACGGTGTGGTGGAAGCGGCGAAACAAGTCGGCCTCGACCGTCCTTTGGTCGTCCGCCTGGAGGGGACGAATGTGGAACTTGGAAAAGAGATTTTATCTAACTCCAACCTGAACATCACACCGGCGACGTCGATGGATGAAGCGGCTGAAAAGATCGTCGCCGCTGTAAAGTGAGATCTCAAACGAAGTGGACATCAAAAAGAACGACATTGTGGATGAAGGGCGGGTTTCATAAGATGAGCATTCTGGTCAATAAAAAAACGAAAGTGATTACACAAGGTATTACAGGGGCTAACGGCCGGTTTCATACGGCTCAGGCCATTGCATACGGCACGCAAGTGGTAGGAGGTGTCACTCCGGGAAAAGGCGGAGCGGAAGTAGAAGGCGTCCCCGTATTCAACACGGTGGCCGAAGCCGTTGAAAAAACGGGTGCCACAGCTTCCGTCATTTACGTGCCGCCGGCTTTCGCCGCCGATGCGATTATGGAGGCGGCCGATGCCGGGCTAGAATTGATTGTTTGCATTACAGAAGGCATTCCGGTGTTGGACATGGTCAAAGTGAAGCGATATTTGGAAGGGAAGAAATCGCGCTTGATCGGCCCGAACTGTCCGGGGGTGATTACGCCGGACGAATGTAAAATCGGCATCATGCCGGGATACATTCATACGGCGGGTCACGTCGGAGTCGTTTCGCGGAGCGGGACGCTGACGTACGAAGCCGTTCATCAGTTGACGACCCGGGGCATCGGACAATCGACGGCCGTCGGAATCGGGGGAGATCCGGTCAACGGCACGAGCTTCATCGACGTGTTGAAACTGTTCAACGAAGACCCTGACACGAAAGCTGTGATCATGATCGGGGAAATCGGCGGTACCGCAGAAGAAGAGGCAGCGGAGTGGATCGAGGCGAATATGGATAAGCCAGTTGTCGGGTTTATCGGAGGTCAAACCGCTCCTCCCGGAAAAAGGATGGGCCACGCCGGCGCCATCATCTCCGGCGGAAAAGGCACGGCTGCAGACAAGATCGCCAAGCTGGAAGCCTGCGGAGTCAAAGTGGCGAAATCACCGGCCGAGATTGGCGAAACGCTTGTCAAGACGCTAAAAGAACACGATCTTTTGGAAGTGTGCCAAACCGCTGTCAGCAGGCAGTAACGAACAGGGAATGGGAACCTCTCTCCATTGAGCGGGAGAGGTTTTTTGTTTATTTAAATGGCGAAAGAAGGATTTTACCGCGAAACCGCGAAAAAGAGTTGTTGGAAAAAATGAACAAGGGGTCGTCGGTATGCGTGCGATTACAGAATCAGAATGGCTAGTCGCTTTACACCATGTTCCAGGGGTCGGCTGGCACACGATTCACAAAATTAAAGAAGTGTGTCAGTCGTTCGCTCACTTGCCTGACCGGCTGAAGCAACACGCTGCAGAGTTGGAAGCGTTGCGTCTCCCGTGGCGCGCCATCGCTGAAGAGTTGGCGTCATACGAGAGGCAGAGGAAAATGAAACGCTTCCGAGAGAAGCGGATAGACGTTGTGACTGTTTTCGACGACCGCTATCCGGAGCTGCTAAGGGAAATTGCCCAACCGCCTTGGGTCTTGTACGTGGTGGGAGATGCGTCGCTGTTAAGCGAACCGGCGTTGGCGATCGTCGGAACCCGTCACCCGAGTCACTACGGGAAAACGGTGGCGCGAAAACTGGCCTACCAACTGGCGAAGCGACGCTGGGTCGTTGTAAGCGGCATGGCGATAGGGATCGATAGCGAAGCACACCTCGGGGCGTTAGAAGCCGAGGGGAAAACCATCGCCGTGCTCGGCTCCGGCGTGGACGTCATATACCCGAAGAGCGGACGAGACATCTACCGCCAAATCGTTGAGCGGGGGGCTGTCGTGTCTGAATTTCCGCCGGGAACGAGGCCGCGCCCCGGTCATTTCCCCCAGCGCAACCGCATTATTAGCGGACTATCCCGCGGTTCAGTCATTGTCGAGGCGGAAGAGAAGAGCGGTTCCCTCATCACGGCAGAGGCGAGTTTGGAACAGAACCGCGATGTATTTGCGATTCCGGGGCCGATCACTTCGCGGAAAAGCGTCGGCCCGCATCGTTTGATTCAGCAAGGGGCAAAATGTGTCACAACGCTGGAAGACATCTTGGAAGAGTATCCAGATGTACTGCCGCAGTCAGAGGGCGCAACGGACGCCTTAAAAGAACAAACTGCCCCCTTGACGGCGGAGGAAGCGGATGTCCTCGTCCACATCGAATCGGAGCCCGTTCACATCGACGTGTTAGTGACACGCACAGAACTTTCCCTTGCTGAACTTCACCCGATTTTGCTATCATTACAGGTCAAGCAATTGATTAAGCAACTTCCCGGCTCGCAATTTGTGCGAATGTAAATATTGTGGATGCTGCGGCATAGTTTGACAAAGAGGGATGGCATCATAAATAATTAGGATTGTTTGTTTGGATGGGAGGGTCCATATTGGCTGACTCGCTCGTAATCGTCGAATCACCAGCCAAAGCGAAAACAATTGGAAAGTACTTAGGAAAAAAATACATCGTGAAAGCGTCAATGGGACACTTGCGCGATTTGCCCCGCAGTCAAATGGGGGTCGACGTTGAAAACAATTTCGCCCCCAAGTACATCACGATACGGGGGAAAGGAGAGATTTTAAAAGATCTGCGGAAAACGGCGAAAAAGGTGAAGCGCGTTTACCTCGCAGCGGACCCGGATCGGGAAGGGGAAGCGATTGCGTGGCATTTAGCGCACAGTCTCAACATGGACAAAGGCGAAAAATGCCGTGTCGTCTTTAACGAAATTACGAAGCAAGCGGTAAAAGACGCCTTTAAACACCCGCGGCCGATCAACATGAACCTCGTCAACGCGCAACAGGCGCGGCGCATACTGGATCGCCTCGTCGGCTACAACATCAGTCCGCTGCTGTGGAAAAAAGTAAAAAAAGGGTTGAGTGCCGGACGCGTCCAATCCGTTGCTGTTAAGATCATCATTGACCGGGAGAACGAGATCAACAACTTTCAGCCGGAGGAATACTGGTCCGTCACTGCCACGTTCCGGAAAGGGAAAGAGACGTTTACAGCCAAGTTCCACGGGTACGGAAAAGACAAAACAGAGCTCCGTTCAAAGGAAGACGTGGAAAAGCTGTTGAAAACGATCGAGAACGAACCGTTTCACGTGACGTCACTGCGCAAAAGTGAGCGCAAGCGAAACCCGGCTCCGCCGTTTACGACGAGTTCACTGCAACAAGAGGCAGCCCGTAAGCTGAACTTCCGGGCCGGAAAGACGATGGCGGTGGCACAACAACTGTACGAAGGCGTCGACGTCGGGAAAGAAGGAACCGTCGGCCTGATTACGTACATGCGCACCGATTCGACGCGCGTGGCCCAGTCCGCACAAGAAGAAGTCCGACAGTATGTTCAAGAGAAGCACGGCCCGGACTACGTTCCACAAAAGCCGCGCCAGGCAAAAAAACAAGCGGGTGCCCAAGATGCCCACGAAGCGGTTCGCCCCACATCGGTCTTGCGAGATCCAAAAACAGTAAAACCGTATTTAAGCCGTGACCAGTACCGGCTGTACAAACTCATTTGGGAGCGGTTCGTCGCCAGCCAAATGGCGCCTGCCATCCTGGACACGGTATCGGCGGATTTGACGGCAGGAGGTGCCGTGTTTCGAGCGACTGGGTCCAAGCTGAAGTTTCCCGGTTTTATGCGTGTCTACGTAGAGGGAACGGACGACAAAAAGCAGGAAGAAGAGACGTTTTTGCCGCCTCTGGAGGAAGGGGAGCGGTTTCGGGCTGAAGTCCTCGATCCCAAGCAACACTTTACCCAGCCGCCGCCCCGCTACACTGAAGCGAGGCTGGTCAAAACGCTGGAAGAGCTGGGGATCGGGCGGCCGAGTACGTACGCTCCCACACTGGAGACGATCCAAAAACGGGGGTATGTGGCACTGGAAGATCGCCGTTTAGTTCCGACGGAACTAGGCAAAATCGTTATTGAGCTGATGGAAGAATTTTTTCCAGAGATCTTGAATACCGAATTCACCGCAAACATGGAAGAAAACCTCGACTACGTGGAGGACGGCAAAGCGGATTGGGTCAAAGTGCTGGACGCTTTTTACGAGGAGTTCTCGGAACGGTTGCAAGTCGCTGAGGAAAAGATGAAGGAAGTGGAAGTGGAAGACGAAGTTTCGGATGAAGTGTGTGAGAAATGCGGCAGTCCGATGGTGTACAAGTTCGGGCGTTACGGAAAATTTCTCGCGTGTTCCGCGTTTCCCGACTGCCGCAATACTAAGCCGATCGTAAAAGAAATTGGCCTCACGTGTCCCCATTGCGGCAAAGGGCAAATTGTCGAGAGGAAGTCGAAAAAAGGGCGCAAATTTTACGGCTGCAACCGGTATCCGGATTGTGAGTTCGTGTCGTGGGACAAACCTGTCGCCCGCCGGTGCCCCAAGTGCAATGGGATGCTCGTGGAGAAAAAATCGAAGAAACAAGGGACGACAGTGCAGTGCGTAAACTGCGATTACAAAGAGACGAACGCGTGACACAAAAATTCAGAATCTTTGTTGGCATAACGGTGACGCTTGTGATAAGATGATGACGATTAGATGAGCAGTGTCATACTGCTTTTTTTACTGCACAACTGAAACCGCTGCACCTTTCACACGTTAAAGTTATGGGAGGGACCGATTTGGAACATACATTTCACGCCACCACGATTTTCGCCATTCACCATAACGGCAAAGGGGCCATGGCCGGTGACGGGCAAGTGACATTTGGCAATCAACTGGTGATGAAACACAGTGCCAAAAAAGTGCGCCGGCTGTACCGAGACCAGGTTGTGGCCGGCTTTGCCGGATCTGTCGCCGATGCCGTCACCTTGTTTGAAAAGTTTGAAGCGCAACTGGAGGCATTTCACGGTCACCTTAAGCGGGCGGCTGTCGAACTGGCGAAAGAATGGCGCACGGACAAAGTCCTCAGACGCCTCGAGGCGATGCTCATCGCGATGGATCGGGAGCATCTGTTGCTCATCTCTGGAAACGGAGAAGTGATCGAGCCAGACGACGGGATGATGGCCATTGGTTCCGGCGGTTCGTTTGCTTTGGCAGCCGGTCGGGCATTGAAGCGTCACGCTTCCCACTTGGATGCGCGAGACATTGCCGAACAGGCACTCACTATCGCGTCGGAAATCTGCGTCTTCACCAATGACCGCCTCATTGTGGAGACGTTGGATTAAATTGTGAAGAACGGAGGAATCACGTGGGTTACGAACAATCGACCTTAACGCCGAAACAGATCGTCGCCGAGCTGGACAAATACATCGTCGGGCAGACGAAAGCGAAGCGGTCCGTAGCGGTCGCCTTACGCAATCGCTATCGGCGGTCGCAGCTCCCGGAAGAGATGCGCGACGAGATTGTCCCGAAAAATATCCTCATGATCGGCCCGACGGGTGTCGGGAAAACGGAAATTGCCCGCAGGCTGGCCAAACTGGTCGGAGCTCCCTTCATCAAAGTGGAGGCGACCAAATTTACTGAGGTCGGGTACGTCGGACGCGACGTGGAATCGATGGTGCGCGACCTGGTGGAAACGTCAATCCGCATGGTGCGGGCAGAAAAAATCGAACAAGTGAAAGATCGGGCCGAACAGATGGCAAATGAACGCATCGTCCACATATTAGTTCCCGGCGGAAAAAAACAGGGGAACTTTAAAAACCCGCTAGAGGTGTTGTTCGGCAGCCAGGAGTCGAGTGACCATGTCGACGAGGGGAGCGAGGAAAGGCAGACGTTGCGCCAGCGGAGGGCGCAAGTGCGGCAAAAGCTTTTGGCCGGACAACTGGAAGACGAAGTGATTGAAGTCGAGGTCGAAGACAACTATCCGAACATGTTTGAAATTTTTTCGGGATCCGGCGTAGAACAGATGGGCATCAACATGCAGGAACTGTTCGGCAACATGATGCCGAAGAAAAAGAAAAAACGCAGGTTGACGATCAAAGAAGCTCGGAAAGTGTTGACACAAGAAGAGGGACAAAAGCTGATCGACGAAGACGACGTGATACAAGAATCGATTGAACGGGCGGAACAGAGCGGGATCATTTTTGTCGACGAGATCGACAAAATTGCTGGAGCCGAGCACCACAAAAGCGCGGATGTCTCTAGAGAAGGTGTACAGCGGGACATTCTCCCTATCGTAGAGGGATCGACGGTGATGACGAAATACGGACCGGTGAAGACAGACTACATCTTGTTTATTGCGGCCGGCGCCTTTCACATGTCCAAGCCGTCCGATCTCATACCGGAGTTGCAGGGCCGGTTTCCCATTCGCGTCGAACTTCAGGATTTGACTGTGGACGACTTCGTCCGCATCCTGACCGAACCGAAAAACGCCATCACGAAGCAGTATACCTCGCTGTTGGAGACAGAGGGGATTAAAGTCGAATTCACCGATGAGGCGATTCGGGAAATCGCCAAATTAGCCGAAGAAGTGAACCAGGAAACGGACAATATCGGCGCCCGCCGACTGCACACCATATTGGAGTATTTGCTGGAAGAGCTGTCCTTCGAGGCGCCCGAGATTACGATGGAGACCGTTCAGATTACGCCGGAATACGTACGGGAGCGCCTGTCCGATATCGTGAAAAACCGGGATTTAAGTCAGTACATTTTGTAGTCGGACGAGAACGGTGGAGGCGAGACGGGATGAATTTGTTGGAGAAGATGTGGTGGCAAGTAAAGTGGCAGACAGAGTCGGAATCACCCGTTCCGTGATCGTCAACACGTTGTGGAAACTAGTAAATGCCGGCGTTTTAGAATCCCGGTCCCTTGGCATGAAAGGCACGTACATCAAGGTGTTGAATCCCAACTTAATTCCGGTGTTGAACGCGTCCAACCGATAGATACACGTGAACAAACGATAAACAGGTTTCATGCGAAAAAGGCTTACAAGATGTAGGCCTTTTTTCTATGTACGCCCAGCATGGGCGTCATCTATAGGGTGAAAGTCCCGAACGGGGGCTGGCGAGCGCCTACCGTAGTCAAAGGCAAGGGTGTC
>k87-42484_pt1 | contig 17366 bp, 16 predicted proteins | sample MGYA00084031_6733416 | MGnify analysis MGYA00084031
AACATCTGAGCAAGTTGAACATGTTGCTAATTTAGCTAGACTTGAAGTTTCACAAGACGAAGTCAATGAATTCACACAATCTTTAGAGAAGATCTTAAATTTTGCGGGACAATTAGATGAAGCAGATACTGAAAATGTTGAACCAACATTTCACGTATTAGATTTACAAAATGTTCTAAGAGAAGATAAGAGTGAATCAGGAATTCCTCAAGAACAAGCATTGCTTAATGCTAAAGAAAAAGAAGCGGGACAATTTAAAGTTCCAGCTATTATGAATGAGGAGGACTAGGGCATGACAATTCGTTATGAAACAATTGAGCGTTTATCAGAAATGATTAAAAATAAAGAAATTAAACCGTCTGAAATTGTAAGAGATATTTTTGAAGCAATTGAAGCTGATGATATAAATGTCAAAGCGTTCTTAGCTTTAAACAAAGAAGAAGCAATTAAAAAAGCTGAAGAGCAAGACAAATTACAAGCTGAAGATAAAATGGAAGGAAAGTTATTTGGTATTCCAATGGGTATCAAAGATAACATTATTACTGAAGGTGTAGAAACGACATGTGCAAGTAAAATGTTAGAAGGCTTTATTCCGATTTATGAATCAACAGTAATGAAACAATTGAATGCTGAAAATGGTATTTTAGTTGGTAAATTAAACATGGATGAATTTGCAATGGGTGGTTCAAACGAAAATTCTTACTTTAAGACAACCGTTAATCCATTCGATCATAAAGCTGTACCTGGTGGTTCATCAGGTGGTTCAGCTGCAGCAGTAGCAGCAAGTTTAGTACCATTTGCTTTAGGTTCAGACACTGGTGGTTCAATACGACAACCAGCATCATATTGTGGTGTTGTTGGTATGAAACCTACATACGGCCGTGTATCACGTTTTGGATTAGTAGCATTTGCTTCTTCATTAGACCAAATTGGACCAATTACACGTAGTGTTAAAGATAACGCATTAATTTTAGAAACAATTTCTGGACACGATGCTCAAGACTCTACAAGTGCGCCAATTGATAATGTAGATTTTACATCTGAAATCGGTAAAGATATTAAAGGATTAAAAATAGCTGTTCCTGAAGAATTTATGGGATCAGGTGTTTCTGAAGATGTTAAGCGTTCAGTTGAAGAAGCAGTGAAAACACTTGAGTCTTTAGGTGCAACTGTTGACCGTGTGTCATTGCCAAATACGAAATATGGTGTTGCAAGTTATTATATTATTGCATCATCAGAAGCTTCAGCTAACTTAGCTCGTTTCGATGGTATCCGTTATGGTTATCATTCAAAATCAGCTCATACACTTGAAGAATTATATAAAAAGTCTCGTGGAGAAGGTTTTGGCGATGAAGTTAAACGTCGTATTATGTTAGGAACATTTGCATTAAGCTCAGGTTATTATGATGCTTACTACAAAAAAGCTCAAAAAGTACGTACTTTAATTAAACAAGATTTCGAAAAAGTATTTAATGACTATGATGTTATCGTAGGACCAACAGCACCAACAACTGCATTTAATATTGGTGAACAAGTTGATGACCCATTGACAATGTATGCTAATGATATTTTAACGATTCCAGTTAACTTAGCAGGTGTACCATCTATCTCAATTCCTTGTGGTAAATCTAATGGTCGTCCAATTGGTTTACAAATTGTTGGTAAACCATTCGATGAAAAAACATTATACAAAGTTGCTTATCAATACGAAACTCAATTTAACTTACATGATGACTATAAAACATTACAAGGAGTGTGAACCTGAATGCATTTTGAAACAATAATCGGCTTAGAAGTACACGTCGAATTAAAAACAGAATCAAAAATGTTTTCACCATCACCAGCTCATTTTGGTGCGGAAGCTAATACAAATACAAATGTTATTGACTTAGCATATCCAGGTGTTTTACCAGTAGTTAATAAGACTGCTGTAGACTGGGCTATGCGTGCAGCAATGGCATTAAATATGGACATTGCAAGAGAATCAAAATTCGATAGAAAAAACTATTTCTATCCAGATAATCCAAAAGCTTATCAAATTTCTCAATTTGACCAACCAATCGGTGAAAATGGCTGGATTGATATTGAAGTAGATGGAGAAACAAAACGAATCGGCATTACACGCTTACACATGGAAGAAGATGCTGGTAAATTAACACATAAAGATGGCTATTCATTAGTAGATTTAAACCGTCAAGGTACGCCATTAATTGAAATCGTATCAGAACCTGATATTCGTTCACCTAAAGAAGCATACGCTTATTTAGAAAAATTACGTGCAATCATCCAATATACAGGCGTATCAGACTGTAAAATGGAAGAAGGTTCATTGCGTTGTGACGCGAACATCTCATTACGTCCATATGGTCAAGAAGAGTTCGGTACAAAAGCAGAGCTTAAAAACTTAAACTCATTTAATTATGTGCGTAAAGGTTTAGAACATGAAGAAAAACGTCAAGCAGAAGTATTGTTAGCAGGCGGAGAAATCTTACAAGAAACACGCCGTTTTAATGAATCAACAGGAGAAACGATTTTAATGCGTATTAAAGAAGGTTCAGATGATTATCGTTACTTCCCAGAGCCTGACTTAGTGCCATTATATGTTGATGATGAATGGAAAGAACGCGTGCGTAAAACGATTCCTGACTTACCGGATGTTCGTAAAGAACGTTACGTAAATGACTTAGGATTACCTGCATATGATGCACATGTATTAACTTTAACTAAAGAAATGTCAGATTTCTTTGAAGAAGCTATTAAACATGGTGCAGATGTAAAATTAACTTCTAACTGGTTAATGGGCGGAGTTAATGAATATTTAAACAAAAATCAAATCGAACTTAATGATACTGCACTTACACCTGAAAACTTAGCAGGCATGATCAAGCTAATAGAAGACGGTACAATGAGCAGTAAAATCGCTAAAAAAGTATTCCCAGAATTAGCGAAAAATGGTGGAGACGCTCATCAAATTATGAAAGACAATGGTCTAGTTCAAATTTCTGATGAAGCAACACTATTAGGTTTTGTTACTGAAGCATTAGATAACAATCCACAATCAGTAGAAGACTTTAAAAATGGTAAAGGCAAAGCAATGGGCTTCTTAGTTGGTCAAATTATGAAAATTTCAAAAGGACAAGCTAACCCACAAGTTGTTAACCAATTATTAAAATCAGAATTAGAAAAAAGATAATCAATTTAAAGAGAAATAGAAACATCTCATCACTAGACATAAATTCTAGCGGTGAGATGTTTTTTTGATGTCTAGAATAATAAGTTTATTTTTATAATGAAACGAGTAAAGATATATCGTTAACTTGTAGATGAATGACGAGAAAAATTTTACGTAATATATTCAGAACGAAAAGACACTCATCATTTTTTACTTTCTTATATTTAATATATGCTTTAATATAAAGATATAAGAAAATACAAGAGGGATCACAATGAAGAAAAAAGCGAGAATCATTTATAACCCAACATCAGGAAGAGAATTATTTAAAAGGGCGTTACCTGATGTTTTAATCAAATTAGAACAAGCTGGCTATGAGACAAGTGCACATGCGACAACGAGTGCTGGTGATGCTACGAAAGCAGCTAGAGAAGCTTTAAAGTATGATTATGATGTAATCATTGCAGCTGGTGGAGATGGCACATTAAATGAAGTGATTAATGGCATTGCTGAAGCTAAAAAGCGTCCTAAACTAGGATTGATTCCTATGGGTACTGTTAACGATTTTGGTAGAGCGCTTCTCATACCGAACAGTATTATGGAAGCAGTAGATACGATCATTAAAGGTGATTTAGTTCCTGTAGATGTAGGTAAGATGAACAATCGTTATTTTATAAACATTGCTGGCGGTGGGAAAATTACAGAAGTTTCTTACGAGGCACCAAGTAAGCTTAAAACGATGGTAGGTCCATTAGCTTATTACATTAAAGGTATAGAAATGTTACCTCAAATTAAAGCTACTGATATTCGTATTGAATATGATGGCAATGTATTCCAAGGTGAAGCAATGATGTTCTTGATTGGCTTAACAAATTCAATTGGTGGCTTTGAAAAGTTAGTGCCTGACGCTGACATTAATGACGGCAATTTCACATTACTTATTTTAGAAAAAGTGAATTTTGCAGAACTTGGTCATATTTTAACACTTGCTTCTAGGGGTGAACATGTCAATCATCCTAAAGTTCATTATACAAAAGCTAAAACGATAAACGTTTCATCTTTTGAACAAATTCAACTAAATGTAGACGGAGAATTTGGTGGCGTATTACCTGCTAATTTCTTAAACTTAAAGCAGCATATTCAAGTTTTCTCTAAACTTGAAAGAGTGAAGAGAGAGCATGGGATTGAGACAGTAGAAAGAGAACGAGAAAGATTACACGAAGAACAAACAGAAGAATAAATACATAGGGACATTATTTTGTCCCTTTTTTCTATGTTTAATGTGAAAGAAGGAGTTATTATGGCAGGTATAGTAAATAAGAATGAAATATATACAGGACAAGTTATTGATTTTACACATGAAGGTCACGGTGTCGTAAAGTTTGATCGTTATCCGATTTTTGTACCAAACGCAATAAAAGATGAAACGATTGAATTTAAAGTCATTAAAGTAAAAAAGCAATTTGCTATCGGTAAATTGATAACGATTAAAGAAGCATCTGAAAATAGAGTAGAAGCACCATGTGAATATTATAATGTGTGTGGAGGATGTCAGCTTCAACATTTAGGTTATTCAGCACAATTAGAAATGAAAAAAGAACAAGTTGTAAACTTGTTCAAGCGTAAGTCAAACTTCGAAGATACGATCATTCATGACACTATCGGTATGGAAAATCCATGGCAATATCGAAATAAATCTCAAATACCAGTGGGTAGAAATAGAGAAGGTGAAATCGAGCTTGGATTCTATAGACAGAGAAGTCATGATATCGTGAATATTGATCATTGTATGATACAAGACGAAAAGCACGATCAAATTATGATTAAACTGAAAGCATTGTTAGAACAAATTAATATAAGTGTTTATAACGAGCAAAAGCATAAAGGGGAATTAAGGCACATCATATTGAGAAGCGGGTATTATACTGGCGAAACAATGATTATATTTGTTACGAATAGTAAACAATTAAGCCATAAAAACAAAATTATAGAATATATTACAGCAGAATTTGATAACGTGGTCAGCATTAAACATAATATAAATTTAGAAAAATCAAACGTTATTATGGGTAACACATCTCATACATTGTTTGGAGAAGATACGATTACAGATAAATTATCAGAATATCAATTTAAAATATCCGATACATCTTTCTATCAAATTAATCCAGTGCAAACAGAAAAATTATATCGTAAAGCATTAGAATATGCTCAATTAGATGGAGAAGAAACGGTTATAGATGCATATTGTGGTATAGGAACGATAGGCTCATACATGTCACAACAAGCAAAACACGTATATGGCGTTGAAGTCGTAGAACAAGCTATAGAAAATGCGAAAGAAAACGCAGAAATCAATCATATTGATAATGCAACATGGGAAGCAGGAAAAGCTGAAGAAGTCATATTAAAATGGCAAAAAGAAGGCATAAAGCCAGAAGTTGTTATGGTCGATCCACCTAGAAAAGGCTGTGACCAAACATTTATAGAAACTTTAATAGAACTGTCACCAAAGAGAATTGTCTATATATCATGTAATCCAGCAACACAAGTAAGAGATGTAGAAATATTAAAAAGAAGCGGTTATCAATTAAAAGAAATTACACCAGTTGACATGTTCCCACATACAACACATGTTGAAACAGTCGCTTTAATAGAAAAAATAAATAATTGACGCTTAACTACCCATCTGAATAGCTGGGTAGTTTTCTCTTGTTGAGCTTTATTGTTGTGTGTAATCGCATACATCTGTATAAATAAATTAAGGAGGGTTGTTTATGAAAAGCGTGCTAGTAAGTGCGATATCGCTTAGTTTTTTATTGTCTGCTTGTGGTAGTGATTCGAGTGAGGATTCAAATAATCAAACTGAAGAGCATAAAGAACAGGCTCAGAATGATAATAGTAAACAACAACGTGATTCGGACAAAGAACAGGATCGTAAGCAAACTAAAGGTGTTGAGGTTGTCACAGATAGTTTGGATACACCATGGAGTATTGTAAAGACTGGAAATATATTTTATTTAACGGAGCGTCCTGGAAAGATTGTGAAGGTTGAAGATGGTAAGAAGACAGAACAAGATGTAAAGTTGAAAGAAGATGTTTCTACCGCTAGTGAGGCTGGTCTTTTAGGCTTAGCGCTTGCGCCTGATTTTGAGGATTCTCATGAGGCTTACGCTTATTATACGTATGAAAATGACAATGGTCAGTTTAATCGCATTGTGAAGTTGAAATTAGATGATCATACGTGGACTGAAGAGCAAGTATTGTTAGATGATATTCCGAGTGGTCAATTTCATCATGGTGGTAGATTGAAAATTGGTCCTGACGATAAGTTATATGCTACGACAGGTGATGCTTCTGATGAGGAAAATGCACAAGATAAAAAATCTTTAGGTGGTAAGATTTTAAGGTTAAATCTTGATGGTAGTAAACCGAGTGATAATGCTTTTTCTAATTCTTATGTTTATAGTTACGGTCATAGAAACCCACAAGGTATGGTTTGGACTAAAGATGACAAAATGTACGCAAGTGAACATGGTAATCAAGCGAATGATGAAATAAATGAAATTACTAAAGGGAAAAATTATGGTTGGCCTGTAATTGAAGGTAATGAAGAAAAAGCTAGTATGGAAACACCATTGTTTACTTCTGGATCTGATGATACTTGGGCGCCTTCTGGTCTAGCTTTTCATGATGGTATAATCTACTCGGCTGCACTACGTGGAGAAGGCATTATGAAGTTTGATATTGCTCAAGACAAAATGGATAAAGTTGCTACAGATTATGGAAGAATTAGAGATGTTTATATTGAAAATGAAACTTTATATTTTATAAGTAATAATTCAGATGGAAGAGGAAATCCTTCAAATAAAGATGACAAATTGTATAAAGTATCTTTAAGACAATTGAAATAACGAAAAGCTGGAAATGTGAAATAATTAGTAATAAAAGTATTTATATTTTATAATAAGCATGTAAAGATTATTAAGACTTAGTTTCATGGGGGAATTAAATGCTTAAAATTGATTTAGTTAACAACGTATCTGTATTAAAGAGGCTAGCGTTATTACAATTCGTCTTATTTCTTTCATTAATCTTAATGAGTTTCAAAGTAATAGCGAATGTTATATATATTTATGAAGAAGGGTTCATAAGAAATATCGTAACCGGGATAATAGGATTAATTGTTTTAGTATTTATACATGAATTGATTCACGGTATTTGTTTTAAAATATTTAATCCTTCTGCAAAAGTGCAATATGGTTATATGAAAGGTATGTTTTATGCGACAACGCCTCACTCTATATATACGAGAAAACAGTTTTATATTATATTATTAGCACCATTTATCATTATCAGCTTAGTTTTACTTGTTACTTTATTATGGTTACAAGTAACTTCTATTATTTATATATTTGCTTTTCATGGAGCAGCATGTATAGGAGATTTCTATATGGCTCAAATTATTTTTAGTAATAAACAAATGAATTACGTCGAAGATACTGATGTTGGAATTAATTTGTACGCAGACAACAAAGACTTTCAATCAATAAGTTAATAGAAATTTTGATATAATATATAGGAATTTGGGTAACCATTTTCCTATTTTTTTGCAGAGGTGTATACAATGGAACGGCGAATCATTCATATTGATATGGATGCATTCTTTGCTCAAGTAGAAGTGAGGGATAATCCAAGTTTAAAAGGCAAACCCGTCATAATAGGTGGACGTGCTTCAGGTAGAGGTGTTGTTTCGACAGCGAGTTATGAAGCGAGAAAATTCGGTGTGCATTCTGCAATGCCAATGGCTCAAGCGCATCAGCTATGTCCAGATGGATATTACGTACGTCCTAGGTTGAATCATTATAGAGAAGTTTCCAATGAAATTATGGCAATATTTAAGAGTTATACAGATATTGTAGAACCTTTATCACTTGATGAAGCTTATTTAGATGTTACAGAACTTGTTAGAAGAGATTTATCAGCTTCGACGATTGCTCAATATATACAAAGAGATATTTATGATAAGACACATCTTACTTCATCAGCAGGTATTTCTTATAATAAATTTCTAGCTAAACTTGCGAGTGGAATGAATAAACCGAGTGGAAGAACTGTCATACATTATGACAATGCACACGATTTATTGATGTCATTACCGATTGGAGATTTTGCAGGTATAGGTAAAGTAACAGAAGAAAAAATGAAAGAATTAGGAATTCATACGGGTAAAGATTTACACCAATATAACCAAATGGAGCTCATTCAGTTATTTGGAAAAAGAGGCGTCAGTTTTTATAACAAAGTGCGAGGGATAGACGAATCTCCCGTTAAACCTACGAGAATTAGAAAATCAATCGGAAGAGAAACGACTTTCGAAACGGATCAAAATGATGATGATTTTATTTTAAATACGATTCGGAAATTAAGTGGGGAAGTTGCAAATAGAGCAGATAAGCATGAACTGGCAGGAAGAACGATTACAGTTAAGTTGAAAACACATGATTTTGAAACTCTGTCTAAACAGACAAGTAGTAACACACCTGTATATGATGAAGTGGAAATATACAATATAGCATATGATTTATATAATGCACTTAAAGATGCTGACACGTCTATCCGGCTAGTCGGTGTATCCATCGGAAATTTAGTATCAAGAACGTACCGCAATTTAACGATATATGATTTCATATAAACACTAAACTTGATATTTAATTTTATCCTTAGTATTCTAATATAGGTTGTGAAAGAGTTTCATTTAAAATATAAAAGGGTATTATAAAATACTTATAATTAAGAAGGTAGAGATTAATATGAAATTTAAATTTTCAATTATAGCAATTACAGTGTTGTTGACGATATTATTTATTAAAAGTTCCATAGATACAGGCACATTTGATGTCATAAAATTAATCGGAATTGTTGCAATTGCAATATTATTATTCTGGGCAGATAAAAAACTAGAAAGACCCGTTAATAAAGCAAGCTTAAAAAGAGATTTAAAAAAAGAGTTTCATCATAAAGAATAACAGTGTATAAAAAAAGCTGGGACAATTTAATTGTCTCAGCTTTTTTATACATATTTTTTATCTGATAATGTTTTGCCATATATACTTAACACTGAATCTAAGTCTTGGTAATGCTTTAAGAGTCGATAAGTTATAATTGCACATGCTTTTGCATCATTTAAAGCATGGTGATGGCCTTTGAAATCAATATTATAATAAGTCATCATATGCGCTAGACCATACCTATGATTGTTCACGGTTTTTCTAGCTAATATGCATGAACAAAAGTATGTTAAATCAGGGATTTCTAAGTTGAGTTTATTGAGTGACTTAAACAATACATTCATATCAAATTTAGCATTATGTGCAACGACGGGTAATTCACCAATGAAGTCCAGCATATATGGAAAGACAACATCAAAAGTAGGTGAATTTGTCACGTCTGAAGGCTTAATTTTATGGATTTTAATATTCATATTTGAAAAATAATCTTCTGGATTAACTAAAGTATAAAATGTCTCGGTAATTTGATGATTAACTACTTTTACCATTCCAACAGAACATATACTTTCGGGGCTACCATTAGCTGTTTCAAAATCTAGTGCTACAAATGAAGACATGTCATCACTTCCTTTAGACCGTTATTATAATCATTTCAAAGCATAATGTAAATCATGATGAATTACATTATGCTTTGAAGATTAAAGATCGTCATATAAAAAAACCATCTACTATAGTTCATAAGTTAGTAGATGGTCTGTAGAAAATCGTAATTCTATATTTTATAACAAAAAATTATTCTGCGCTTTCATCAAAGTGACGAGCACTTAATTCTTTTTCATATATAAATAGTGCATTGTTATCTTCTTGAATTCTTTCTAAATAATCAATATGTGTTTCAAACATTGATTCTTCTTCAACTTGTTCGTCTAAGAACCAGTTTAAAAATGAAATTGTAGCAAAGTCATTTTCATTTTTAGCAATTTCGGATAAATTATAGAAGCGACGTGTTACATCTCGCTCTTGAGCTAATCCATCTTTAAATGTTTCTAATAAAGAATTGAATTCAGTTTTAGGTGCATCTAATGATGTGAAGATAGCTTTTTCACCACGATCATTAATATAGTTATATATTTTCATGCCATGGAAACGTTCTTCTTTAGCTTGTTGAATATAGAAGTTTGCAAATCCATCGTAACTCTTGTCTGCACAATATGCTGCCATTGCCATATATGCATGTGCTGCGTAAAATTCATGATTTAATTGATTGTTTAAAGCATCTAGTATATTTTTAGATAACATAAAAATCTTCCCTTCTATAATAAAATTCTATTTACATATTTATTATACAATAACAACAAATGGAAACCAACGATTTGACATAGTGAAACTCTTTTTTTAAAGCTTTTGAACGTGGTATAATAATGTGACAGAACAAGGAGGTAACGTATGAAGAAGTATGTTGCGAAAAATATAGCAAAACTTGCTCGATATGCAAGTAGAAAAGTTGGTAAACAAGGTACGGATCTTCCGGGACAATTAGCACGTAAAATAGACCCACTTATTTTAAGAAAATTAGCTAATGAAGTAGATGAAATTGTGATGATAAGTGGTACGAATGGTAAAACGACGACATCTAATTTAATTGGTTATACATTGAAGAAGAACAATATCGAAATTATACATAATACTGAAGGGGCCAATATGGCTGCGGGAATCACTTCAAGTTTTATTGTTCAATCTAATAAAAATACAAAAATTGCAATTATAGAGATTGATGAGGGTTCAATTCCAAGAGTATTGAAGGAAATGACACCTACAATGATGGTTGTAACAAACTTCTTTAGAGATCAAATGGACAGATTTGGTGAGATTGATACAATGGTTGATAACATTGCCAATTCCATTAAAGATAAAGGCATTAAATTGCTACTCAATGCTGACGATCCATTTGTAAGTAGATTGAAAATAGCGAGTGACGATATTGTTTATTATGGTATGAAAAAAGGCATTCACGATTTCGAGCAAAGCACGATGGTTGAAAGTAAATATTGTCCTAATTGCGGACGTTTACTAAATTATAGTCATGTTCATTACAATCAAATCGGCCATTACACTTGTGAATGTGGATTTAATAGAGCGACACCTCAATATGAAGTGACTGCTTTTAAACAAGCACCGTTTATACAAGTTGGCTTAAATGATGCAAGCTTTGATATGAAAATTGCTGGAGATTTCAATGTGTTTAATGTTATTGCAGCGTATACAGTGTTACGAGAATTAGGACTTAATGATCAATCGATTAAAGCTGGATTTGAGAGTTATACATCAGATAACGGACGTATGCAATATTATAAAAATAGTAAAAAAGAAGCGTTAATCAACTTGGCTAAAAATCCAGCAGGTCTCAATGCAAGTTTATCAGTTGGTGAACAAGTTGATGGAGAAAAAGTTTATTTAATCGGCTTAAATGATAATGGTGCGGATGGTAGAGATATTTCTTGGATTTATGATGCTGACTTTGAAAAGCTATCAAGACAAAACATTAAAGCAATCATATGCACAGGCCAAAGAGCTGAAGAATTAGCTTTAAGATTGAAATATGCAGAAGTTGATGCAAAAGTTATAATCGAACAATCAATAGAACAGGCAACTGAATTATCGATGACTTATCCTCAATTTACGGTTGCGATACCAAATTATACATCGTTATCACCAATGCATCGCACATTGAATAAAGCCTTTAAGGAGGAAGCATAATGTCATCTATAAAGATATATCATTTTATGCCAGACAAATTAAATTTATACGGAGATATTGGAAATATTATCGCCCTGAAACAACGTGCGAAATGGCGCAATATTAACGTCGAAGTAGTGGATATAACAGAAACAGATGACTTAAGTTTAGACGAATGTGATATCTTCTTTATTGGCGGCGGTAGTGATAGGGAACAAAGCCTTGCTACAGAACAATTAAAGAAAATAAAAACACAACTTAAAAATGCAATAGAAGATGGTATGCCAACATTAACAATTTGTGGAGGTTATCAATTTCTAGGTTCGGAGTATGTAACGCCGGATGGTACAAGGTTAGAAGGTTTAAATATACTTAATATAGTCACTGAATCAAAAAAAGAGCGTTTAATAGGAGATATCGTAATTGAATCTGAAACATTTGGTCAAATAGTAGGCTTTGAAAACCATGGCGGAAGAACATATCACGAATACCCAACACTTGGAAAAGTTGTTGATGGATATGGAAATAATGATACAGACAAACGAGAAGGTATACATTATAAAAACTTATTAGGTACATATTTACATGGACCAATATTGCCAAAAAATCATGAAATTACAGATTACTTATTGAAACAAGCTTGTATACGTAAAGGCATAGCATTCGAACCAGAACAATTAGATAACACAGTTGAAGAAGCGGCAAAACAAGCTATAATAAAAAGATTGTTAAAAGCGAAATAAAGTTAAAGTATTTAAAGCAAGCATGCACAAGCAAAATCGTAAGATTATAAAAAAGCATATTACGCAATTTACTGAGAAAAATCAGTGGCGTAATATGCTTTTTATTTTGAATTGAGATTGGGATCTGAATGTAGCTTGTTTGATAAGTCTTGCAACTTTCAGACATTCTATGTTGCTTGTTTGATAAGTCTTGCAACATACAGAGCTTCTATGTAGCTTGTTTGGGTAGTCTTGCAACATACGGACGTTCTATGTAGCTTGTTTGGTAAGTCTTGCAACATACAGAGCTTCTATGTAGCTTGTTTGGTAAGTCTTGCAACATATAGAGCTTCTATGTAGCTTGTTTGGTAAGTCTTGCAACATACAGAGCTTCTATGTAGCTTGTTTGGGTAATCTTGCAACATACAGCATATACTTAAAAGAACAAACGGAAAAATATAAGAAAAATGAATATTCCTCACGATTTTAAAATAAAAAAGACTGCCAACAAGATCACTTTAAGTGACTTTATCGACAGTCTGAGATTTTTTCACTAGACTATAACCTATGGGTTAGTTTGAAATTTTAGAATATCTATCATTCAATATTTTATTGATCATCAAAATTTCATAAATAATGTGACTTTTAATTTGGTTTTCATCAAATTCATCGAGCCCTTTCACACTATTTTTAAGCGTAGTCGCTGCTTTTTTCTGTTTCATAAATTCTTTTGTTGCTAAAAGATGCTCATATGATTTTAAGAAATGAGAGATTGCGATTCGCTCTTTTTCTGTGAAAATAACTTTTGTGTTTTCAGGCAAATAAATTAGATTGAGCAGATGTGCATTAAGCAATCGATTTGTATGATATTTCATTTCAACTTTTCTAATATGTGTTTTGGATTCTTTCTTTGTACGGTGGTAATCATATTCTTCTTTTTGATATTTAATGAGTTGTTCAATTTTAGTAGCATCTTGTTGAAGTGATGTCATCTTTTTCATTGATGAATGAGATTCATATTCACCAAGCAAAAGTTCTTTAAGTCTATTTATGTATATCTTTAAAATTCTGTTATCCATTTCATTATTTATATGTTCAATTTGATTAATATATTTAGGTGGTAAAATAATAAAATTAACAATTCCTGCTGTAGCTAAGCCGATAGTGGTTGTTGCTAGACGAGAAACAAAGTTATAAACAAAGGCTTCATGAATAACAGGTACCATAGCAACAGCTGTAATGGCTGCTACAAGCATGCCATCTATTAATTTCAGTTGATAACATAATAAAATGGTTACTGTTGCAGCTAATGAATAACTTAATGGTGATTCACCAAAGAAATATGTGCTAATAACAGCAATAAATGCACCAAGTATAGATGCGGGGAAACGTACAAAAGCTTTCTTTAAAGAAGCTTTAGCTGTAGGTTCAATTGTTACGATAGACGTTATAACTGCAAATATAGGATTTAAGCTTAATGACATGCAAATTAAAGCGGTTAAAAATGTCGCTAATCCTGTTTTAATAATTCTTGCACCGATAATTCTAGTTAACCAATTTTCTTTCATACACAAAACTCCGAAATCATTTTTTTATAGTATAACATGCATTTTCTGATATAATTAAAAACGACAAAAAAATTTTAAAAGAAAGAACGGGATTTAAATGATAATTCAAAACAATAAAGAACTTGAAGGCCTAAAAGAAATAGGTAAAATATGTGCGATAATTCGAGATGAATTGAAAAATGCGACTAAACCCGGTATAACGACGAAAGAATTAGATGATATTGCAAAGGAAAGATTTGAAGAGTTAGAAGCTGAATCAGCTCCTATTGCAGAATATGATTTTCCAGGGTATACATGCATAAGTGTCAACGAAGAGGTTGCACACGGTATTCCTGGTAAACGCGTTATAAAAGAAGGAGATCTTGTTAATATTGATGTTTCAGCACGTAAAAATGGTTACTATGCAGATACAGGTATCTCATTTGTTGTTGGTGAAACGGACGATCCGAAGAAACAATTAGTTGTAGATGTAGCTGCTATGGCTTTTGAAGAAGCTATGAAAAAAGTTAAGCCTGGCGCTAAATTATCTCAAATCGGTAGAGCAGTTAATGCTACAGCACGTAAAAATGGATTAAAAGTTATCAAAAACTTAACTGGACATGGTGTAGGTCTATCATTACATGATTCTCCACAGCACGTTATGAACTATTATGATCCATTAGAGAAACAACTACTTAAAGAAGGTATGGTCTTAGCTGTTGAACCATTTATCTCTTCTAATGCAACAATTGTAAGTGATGGTAAAAATGATTGGGCATTTGAAACGAAAGATAAAAGTTATGTTGCTCAAATTGAGCACACAATTGTTGTAACAAATGAAGGCCCATTATTATTAACTAAATTAGAAGATTAATACAAAGCTCAAGCATATCTTTCATATGGCTTGAGCTTTTTCTAAGACTAAGGACCTATTGTTAATTCGTCCCTAGGTCCATTTCGAGATTATGAATAACATTTTATAATAGAGTTTAATCTGACAGAAGTAGGTGATTCTATGTTTAATGTTGTTTCTAATCAATTAAAACAACTTATACTTGTTTCTTATTATGAAAGTTTAGATGCTTGTGCCAAGCATTTAGATGTTAAAATAAAAGCAATGAAGCAATATATATCTTATTTAGCTCAGAAACGATGTCATTTAAGTAAAATGATTGATAAATACAATTTAGAATTAGACAATAAGTATATGGATAAAATAGAAGATTTTAAAATTACCTGTGCTAAAAAATTAGAAGACCATGATTTACTATGGTTACAAAAACAAATTAATATGTTAGAAAGTGAATTAGCTAAAATTGATGAAGCAATGAAACGTACTTTAGATCAAATAGCTAATACGATAGCTGAACGTACAATGCTGACACAAATGAATTCACTTCTCTAAGGTTAGGAGTGGTAAGTTGAAGAATAAATTTATATCAACAGAATTGTTAATTGTTTTATCAGTACTCGTTCTGTTGTCGAATATTTACTATATTTTCTTTGAAAAAATAGGCTTATTACTTGTTGTCGTAATGGGGGTTATATTAATTTATGTAGGCTATTTATACTTTCATAAATTACGAGGACTCATTATATTTTGGATAGGGGCCATATTATTAATTTATGCATTACTTTCTAATCCTTATATGCTGGCCATTCTATTCTTATCACTTATATTTTTAGTTGTGAGATATATTATATATCGAAAGAAACCACTAAAAGTAGAACATGTAGAAAACACATCTAATGAAAATATTAATGAATCATTTATAAAACAGCGATGGTTTTCTCCACAAAAAACACCTCATTACATTTATAAATGGGAAGATATACAAATTCAACAAGCAATTGGAGATATAGAATTAGATTTATCTTTAGCTGCCAATTTATCAGAGAATAATGTGATTGTTGTAAGACAATATATTGGTAAGACACAAATTATCGTTCCTTATAATTATCATGTGAATGTACATATAACAGCTTTATTTAGCAGGTTATATATGAATGATCAAGTATATAGAGTGAGAAATGAAACGGTACATTACGAAGAAAATAGTCATAAAAATACTTTTAAAGTTAATATTTTCTTCTCAACATTTATGGGAGATGTTGAGGTGATTTTCCGATGAATAACTACACTAGAATTATTGGTTCAATGCTCATTCTTGTCTATACAATTGTCGCTATATTATTTTTCTTAGATCGTATTTTTATTAATATTATTTATTTTCAAGGTATTTTTTACACTCAAATACTTGGTGTGCCAGCATTTTTATTTATTAATATAGTTGTTATTCTATTATGTATTATTATCGGTTCAGCTGTAGCATATAAAATTAACCAACAACATCATTGGATAAAAGAACAAATAGAAAGATCGTTCCAAGGTGAAATGTTAGGCGTGAATAATCACGAAATAGATTTACACAAAGAAACATTGGAAATTTATCAAACTTTGATACCTTTACATGAAGAGCTATATACATTGAGATTAAAGTCTCAACAAATTATAAATGAGTCATACCAAATGCAAGATTCAGTCGTTAAGAAAATTATAGAAGATGAAAGACAGCGACTAGCAAGAGAATTACATGATTCAGTAAGCCAGCAGTTATTTGCTGCAAGTATGATGCTTTCAGCTATTAAATCTTCAGAGTTGAGTGATGCACTAGCTAAACAAATAGATTTATTAGAGAAGATGATTCAAGATTCTCAGCTGGAAATGAGAGCTTTATTATTACATTTAAGACCATTAGGACTTAAAAATAAATCACTAGGTGAAGGTGTAAAAGATTTAGTAGTCGATTTAAAACAAAAAATTCCTATGAAAGTTGTATATGATATAGAAGATATAGAAATAGCTAAAGGTACGGAAGATCACCTTTTCCGAATTACACAAGAAGCGATTTCAAATACTTTACGTCATTCTAAAGGAACAAGAGTTTCAATCGAGTTAATAGATACGAATGATTATGTTATATTACGTATACAAGATGACGGAGTTGGATTCGATACGTCTAATAAAGATTCACAAAGTTATGGTTTAAATACAATGAACGAACGTGCATTAGAAATTGGAGCAACTCTAAATATTATTTCAATGCCTGAATCGGGAACACGTATTGAAGTTAAGGTACCAAATAATAAGGAGGAACAATATGACAATTAGAGTATT
>k87-651750_pt1 | contig 17345 bp, 14 predicted proteins | sample MGYA00084031_6733416 | MGnify analysis MGYA00084031
ATCGGCGAGGGCGCCACCCTTGAACCCCAGTCGCTTTACGCGGATCAGCTGGCGCGGCGGCGCTCCCGGCCCGATGCGATCATTCACTGCCCCGAGCTGGATTTCCGGCCGCATCGCCCGCGGATTCACGTCTTGCAGCCGCAGGAGGGCCAGACCGTGCGCGGCGACGTGGCCGTCGAGGTGAAGATCGAAGAGGTCGAGGGGATCGCGGTGGACGAGGTGCGCCTCGCCCTGGACGGAACCGGCGTCTTCCAAGGTGCGCGGCTGCCTGAAGATTGGCGCCTGGACACGACGACTTTGGCGGACGGGCGTCACACGCTGGTGGTGACCGCCCGCGCCACGGACGGCACGAACGTGCAGCAGGCAGTGACGTTCTCCGTCGACAACTGGTGGCAGCTCGAGGACCGAATGGAGCCGCCGCTCGTCAGTGACTGGTTTGGCACCCTTTCTCTGAGCCGGACCATCTGGGAGAGCGATGGATGGACCCACGCGACCGACCGCCGCGAGCTCTTCTTCGGGGACGGCGGCCGCAGGGCGCGCGCGGCGGACACGACGGAGTCGCTGGTGTGGGACGCGCCGAACCTGCGGGAGTTTACGGTCACGCTTTACACACGGGACGCGTCGATCATCCAAGATGTCGTCGCCTTGGCGGTAGGCCCGAAGTTTGACGGCAAGACCGTGGACGACGAGGCCGTGCGCGCCGCGGCTTGGACGCCGATCCCCTACGAAGTCGAGGTCCAGGAGTCGGCGGGGGATTGGCACAAAGTGCTCCTTGCGGGGACGGTGCCGGCCGGCCCGGCGGGCCACTCCTTCCGGGTGACGCTTGTGGAAGGCCACGCCGAGCCGGACTCCGTGCAGCTGGGCGCCGTAAGTTTGCGCGGGCTGAATGAGTGAGGCCGCCGCGGCTTTGGGAGCCGCGAAGAGGAGTGACAACCGGCGCAATCAGTGGCTTTCGCCCGCGCGCTGGCGCACTTCGCGCAGCCGGACGTTCAGCTCGCTTTCGATGCCGCTTAGCGCTTCCGCGATGGGAATCTCACCGGCGTAGAAGCGCGTGAGCCATTTGGTGAGAATCTGCTGCTGGTCGTCGTACGAGATCAGCAGGACGTCGCCGCTGTAGCGGGGCGGGGGCGTCTCGTCGATGTAAAGCAGCCCCACCTCAAGCCACGCGCGCGTCTCGTCGGGGAAGTGCTGCGCCCACGCTTCAAAGGCGGGCCGGTAGCCCGGACTTGCGACCGAGTTGAGTCTTCGCGCCAGGGCGGCTTCGGGATCGGTGACGAGGAACTTGACGAAGTTCCAAGCCAGCTCGGGATGCTGCGTGTTCTTGGAAATAGCGTAGACGTGGGTGCGCCCCGTCGCAGGACCCAGGCCGCGGCCGTGAGGACCCAAGGGCAGGGGATGGACGCCGACCCGGAACGGCAGCTGCTCGAGCCGGCGCGCCGCCTCGCTCGCCCAGGCGATGGACATGCCCACGTTGCCTGAATTGAACTCCCCTCCCGAGACCCCCCAGCGGTCATCGAGGTCTTTTAAAAACGTGAAGACCTGCTGGGCGGCCTCAGAGTTGATGGCCGCCGCCGAGAAATCTTCGTTCCAGATCGAGCCTCCGTGGGCCCGCAGCATGTACTCCCAGACGGCCTCCCACGTGGTCTTCGCGAAGTCGACGCCGAACTGGTCGGGCGCGCCGTCGCCGTTTGTGTCCCGGGTCAGGCTGCGCGCGTAGACCGTCACATCGTCCCAGGTCCAGTCATTGGCGGGGTAGGGAAGGCCCGCCTGGTCAAAAAGGTCTTGATGGATGTTCACCATGGGCGAGCCGGGGCGAAAGCCTCCTGCGGGCAGGGCGCTCAACTTGCCGCGCACCGTCAGGAACGACAGCGAACCGGGAGGCAGGTACTCCTCCTGGAGCTGATCCCGCTCGAAGTAGGGCCCCAGATCGAGAAACATGTCGTAGACGGCGATGTTCAAAAAGAACGCCGAGCTAATGAGCATCACGTCGGGAAGCGTGCCGGCGGCCGCTTGCACGATGAGCTTCTCGTGATACCCGTCCCACGGTACAAACTGATTCTCGATCGTCACATTGAGGTCGGGGTACTTGCGATGAAACGCTGCGATCTCCGCGTCGATGGACTCAATCTCGCTGGGTGATCCCCAGCCCGTGTAGACGATCTTGGGCTGCGCCAAAGCCGGAGTGCAAAAGAGTGTCAAGAAAAAGAATATAGCGCCCATCGTCAGGCCAGGTGCCGGCTTGACGGACATGGCATCCCCTCCTTGCGTACTACGCAGGCTCGTAGACGACCGTTACCGGGCTGTTCGTCGGCAGCTCCGCCTTGTACCAGCCGCTTCCGCAGACGAAGGGCACCTCGCGCCCGTGCGCTTCGATGCGAGCCGGCGCCGCACCGAGGAAGACGGCTTCGGCCGATTCACGCGCTTTTGAGGGAATCATCACCTCCAGGCGGTTGGATTCTGCGTCAAAGTGGGTCTCGACCGGGCCGCGGGCGCCCAGGGCGTAAAGGAGGACGGGGGCATCGGCGGCCGGCCTCAACCAGAGGTGGCGGAGCGCGTCGGCGGGGAGTTCGAGCCAGGAGGCATCCCACCGGCTCGCGTCCTGGTGCAAGCCGCCGCCTTCGACGAGCTGGCCGGTCTCGACGACAAAGAGCTGCCAGCGGGCCGCCGGCTCTTGGACGCCCAGGCTTGCCAGCGCTCCCCGCAGCAGCCGGCCGAGGGGAACCCGGACGGGTCCCCGGCCAAAGGTCGACACCGCCGCCAGCATCTCATGGCGGTCCGGATGGTAGTAGAGCGAGACGCCGGGAAGCGCTGCTTCGCCCGCCGAAGGCGCGAAAGCCGCCTCCATCGCCGCCTCGGTTTCATAGTGGTTGAGGGCCTGAGCTTGTTCGACGCCAAAGGCGCTTTTGAGCAGCGCGTCTTGCTCCAGCACGGCCCGTTCCGACTCCGAGCGGGCGTGACTGAGCACGGGGCAGCCCTGAAAGAGCGCGGCGAGCGCGAGCGTGCGCTCGGTGATCTGAGGGACCCGGCGAACGAGGATCACCCCTCCGGTTCCGAAGCGGTGGGAGTTGTAAAAGATGCGCAAGGCGAGGGGGTCGGTCCGCTCCAGGTTGTGCCACTCGCCGTACAGCCGGACGTGGAACCAGTTGTTGATCATGGCCAGCGGAAGGATGTTGGTGTTGGCCATGATCAAGCCGTCTTGGGTGCTGGACCGGACCAGATCGTACGCGAAGCGGGCCATTTTGCGCAGTCCGGGAGCCGTAAAGCGGCCGAAGGGCCCTGCGCACCCGTGCTGGGCGTTGTAGCAGTTGAGTTTTCCCGCCCAGAAGTCGATGTAAAGGCCGTCGAAGTCGAACTGCGCAAAAAGCTGCTCCACCTCCCGCTGCCAGTGCTCCTGCCACGCTTCGGCGCCGTAGCACATGAGCTGGCTGCGGTAGTTGAACTCGGCGACGGGATCGATCCGCCACCGGTGGCCGTGCTCAGCGAACGCGGGGGCGCCGTACTCAAGGTCGGTGAACGTAATGTAAGGCATCACCCGCAGGCCGTAGCGGTGGCACAGGTCCAGGAAGCGGCGGGTCTGTTCGGGGCGGTCGCACCGGCTGTAATCGCCGGAGAACCAGTTGGCGCCGCCCACCACCGTGTTCACGCCGCCGGCGACCCAGCGCTTGATTGTCTCCTCGCCAGGCGGCCTCCAGCCGCTGCGGTACTGGTGCGGCCCGATCCACTGGATTTGCAGCGAATTGGCTGCCGGATGCAGCGGCCGCCCGGGAACGGCGCAGACGTAGAAGGCGTCGGCAAAGCCGCGCTCCGGCGTCAGCACCTCCCGCAGGTTGCGGATGGCAAAGGCGGTGCAGCGCAGGTTCTCTCCCGCCCTTTGCAGGACAAAGCGGTCGCCGGCCCGGCCCAGAGGGTCGCCGCTGGCGTAAGGGCTCGTGTCCGTCCAACCCGCCTGAGTGAGGTGCGAGTGGGGAAAGACCAGCTCGAGACCGGCCCGGTCGTTCCCAAAATGAAACCACGGAATGAAGCGGCCCCGCTGGTCGACTTCGGGTTCACTCGCGCCGCCTTCACCGTCCGTCCCCGGCGCCGCGCCGCTGAGATCGACCGATACCGGCCGGCAGGTGGTCCGGGTCTCGCTGACGTCGCCTTCCCGGCTCACAAAGCGGCAGGACGCGCCTTGGATTTGCGCCTCGGCCAGGGTGAGCCAGCGCAGCTCGATGCGCTCCAGCGGGTGGAGGCCCACGTCCACGCGCATGGTTCCGTCGACGTCGAGGGTGTAAAGGAGCTCGTACGCGAGGGGCAAGGGTGTGCCGTCGACCCGGGCGAAGCGGCCCCGCGCCTCGAGGACGACCCGGTCCGCCCCGGCGTGCACAAGGCGCAGCGTGGCCTCGGGCGTGTGGGCTGCCCGAAAGGGCCGGGGGCGCGGGTCGATCTCGGGCGACGCCCACAAGTCCGGCAAAGGCCCGGCAAGCCACTCGTCGCCGCGCACCCGAGCGGAGGTGATCAAGCCCGTCGCCCGGCTAAAGGCGTAGGAAAAGGTGCCCCCGATCACGCGGATCTCTTCAGGGCTTTCGACGGTTTGGAGCGGTTGAAACTCCGGCATGCCCGTTCCTCCCCAACGCGCGCCAAGCGCGGCTGGTATCAAACCCGTGTCGTGGTTGGATTTCAATGTCGTTCACGAATAATCCTCGTTAATTCCGATTTTATAGGTTGATGTAAAACCGCGGCCGTTTCCATTCCTTCACGTGCTGTGGTATTCTATAACCAGCGACAACTGAATCGACCGATCCACTGGGGGAGCCCCCGCAGGGGCTGAGATGAGGTCATGCGGACCCAAACCCCTTGAACCTGATCTGGGTCATGCCAGCGTAGGGAAGTGGAGCGAGCCTTGTTGGTTGGGTCAGCGGCCGTTTCCTTCGCGGAGACGGCTTTTTTGCTCAATTCCGAAGGACCAGGGAGGTAGGCGCCGTGAGTTTCAGCGCGCACGTTCGCCAAAAGACCGATGCCGTCTGGCAGGCGATTTTCAACCATCCGTTTCCCCGGGGAATGCAAGACGACACGCTGCCCCAGCGGAAGTTTCGCTACTGGCTGCAGCAAGATTACCTTTATCTGAAAGATTACGCCCGGATGTTTGCCCTGGGTGCGGCCAAAGCCCGCGACCTTGAGACAATGCGCTGGTTCGCCAAGCTCTTTGACGGCATTGTCCGCTTTGAAATGGACGGCCACCGCCGCTACGCCCAGCGTTTCGGTATCTCCGAAGCCGAGCTGGAAGCGGGAGAAATGGCCCCGACCTGCCGGGCCTACACCCGGGAGCTGCTCTACACCGCCTACGAGGGGAGTTTGGGTGAGCTCACCGCGTCGCTGCTTCCTTGTCTGGCTGGATACGCCGAGACCGCCGACTACCTGGCGGCGATGGGCATGCCGAAAAATCCGTTTTACCGCGAATGGATCGAGATGTACATCTCCGACGAGTTTAAGGCGCTGGGCCGTTACTGCGCTCAGCTCCTCGACCGTCTGGCCGACGGCGCAAAGGCCGGCGATCTTGCCGTTTGGGAAGACCGGTATCTTGCCAGCGCCCGCTTCGAACTCCTCTTTTGGCAAATGTGTTGGGACGAAGAGACATGGCCGGTGTAGGAGGGGACGAGCAGGAGGGGCCGAGCGCCCCTCCTCGATTTGCGCTTCGCACGGGTATGAATAGGCCCCTATTCTAAATGAGCCGCCGCCGCAGCCACGCGCTGGCGTAATCGACCGCCGTGACAACCGCGACAATGACCAGCAAGCACGCCCCGACCACGCCCCAGCGGCGGAGCGTCAACGCTTGCAGGAGTAAGACGCCGATGCCTCCCGCGCCGACGAGCCCTAAGACGTTTGCCGCTCGCAAGTTGATTTCAAAGCGGTACAGGGCGTGGGCCGCGAACTCGGGGAGCACTTGCGGCAAGATCGCGAAGCGGAAAATCTGCAGCTTGGTGGCGCCCGCAGCCTGCAGAGCCTCCACCGGCCCGGGGTCGACGTTTTCGATCACGTCGGCGTACATGCGGGCCAACATGCCGATGGAGTGGACGCCTAACGCCAGCGTCCCCGCCGCAGCTCCGGGGCCGTAGCACGCGACGAAGAAGACGCCCAGCACCAGCTCGGGGAAGGCGCGGATCGCGTTTGACAGCTGCCGGCCGACGGCAGCCACGGCCCGGTAGACGACCACATTGCGGGCCGCCAAGAGCGCGACGGGAACGGCAGCCACCGCGCCCAGGGTCGTGCCGATCAGCGCGATGGCGAGGGTTTGTCCCATCGCCTCCGCTGCCGGCCAGAGCCAGCGGGCGTCGGGAACCATGCGCGTCACGATGTTAGCGATTGCGGGCAGCCCCCGGCCGATGCGCTGCGGGTCGACGTGCACTCCGGCCGCTGCCCACCCGCAGAGGGCGAGGATGACAGCCAAAGCGCTGATCCGGCGGATCAGGCTGAACGCGCCGCGGCGATCCACTAGACCAACCTCGCTCGGATTTGACTTGCGACGAAATCGATGGCGGCAACGAGCAAGAACGTGGCGACGATGATGACAAAGGCGTTTTCATATTGAAACAGGCTGAGCGCGAGCTGCAGCTGCTGGCCGATGCCGCCCGCCCCGACCAGGCCCAGCACCGTCGAGGCCCGGATGTTCACCTCAAGCACGTACAGGCAGTGACTCCAAAAAAGCGGCGCGACTTGGGGCACGACGGCGTGGCGCAGGACTTGCAGGCTCGTGCCGCCGGCGGCGCGCACCGCTTCGAGGGGGCCTTCGTCCACCGCCTCGACGGTTTCGCTGGTCAGCTTCGCCAAGACGGCGGTGGAAAAGACGGTGAGCGCCAGCACGCCCGACACGGGGCCGGCGCCGAAGGCGGCGACGAAAATGGCGGCGTAGAGCAGGTCGGGGATCGTGCGGATCAGGTTCATGAAGGCCTTGGCGGCGAAGTACACCGGCCGGTAGGGATTCAAGTTGGCGGAGGCGAGTACGACCAGGGGAACCGACAGGAGGGCTCCGCCGGCCGTTCCCAAGATGGCCATTTGGGCCGTTTGCAAAAAGGGCTGCCGCAGGCGGGGAAGGTAGTTGGTAAGCAGGTGCAGCCAGCGCTCTTTCGTCGCCGGCACCATCTCCCGGATCAACTGCAGGAACATGTCGCCGTCACGCACAACGACCCAGGGGTTAAACTCTGTCGCCTTGGCGCATGCCGCGTAGATCGCGGCCGTGACAACTCCTGCGGCAAACCAAAACCACGTGCGGCCCCGGGGCGCGGGCACGGGCGCCGGGGAGGGAGAGGAAGGTGTCACGCGGGCCGTCACCTCCGCTTGGCTTCGTCCGGCGGCGGCGGACCGGCGGGGCTTCCGGGCGTGCCTAAAGAAGCGGGGCCGGCCCGATCCCAGACGTTTTCGCCGTAGATGCCGGCCAGCGCCTTGGAGCTCAGCTCCTTCGCGCTCCCGTCGAAAACGATGCGCCCGTCCCTCAGGCCGATGATCCGGTCGGCGAACTCCTGCGCCAGTTCGATAGAGTGCAAGTTGACGACGGCCAAAAGGCCTTCGTCCCGCTGGATGCTCTTGAGATCGTGCAAAATCGCCCGGGAAGTGCGGGGGTCGAGCGATGCCACGGGCTCGTCCGCGAGGAGCACCTTCGGCTCCTGCGCCAGCGCTCGGGCGATGCCGACGCGCTGCTGCTGGCCGCCCGAGAGCCGGTCCGCCCGCACGTAAGCTTTCTCCGCGATGCCCACCCGCTCAAGGCAGCGCCAAGCCACGGCGACGTCTCGCCGCGACCAGAGGCCGAAAAACGTGCGCCAAGGCGGCGTGTGCCCCACCCGTCCGGCGAGTACGTTGTGCAGCACGGTGGCCCGCTTGACGACGTGAAAGGTCTGGAAGATCATTCCCACGTCCCGGCGCAAGCGGCGCAGGCGCGCCGGGGAGGCGGACGCGAGGCTTTCACCAAAGAGCCTTACGTCGCCCGCCGTCGGCTTTACCAGGCCGTTGAGGGTGCGCAGGAGCGTCGACTTCCCGGCGCCCGAAAGGCCGACGATGACGACAAACTCGCCGGCAGCGAACGTCGCGCTTACGCCGGAGAGGGCCTGGACCCTGCCCGGGTAGGTGACGGATACCTGACGCATCTCGATCAGCCGGGACACTGCCTCGCCGCCCTCCACCGCCGCACCGGCTTCGACGCTCTCCGCCAAGCCGTGCTTAGACCGCCGCGACCCTAAAACTGGAGTTCGTCCTTGAGCAGCTCGTAGGTGCGCCGCACGATCTCGTACCGCTCCGACGTCGCGGGGACGAAGCCGGTCACCCGGAAGAGTTCCGTGAGCAGCGCGCTGCCCTCTTCGGTTTCGCCGATGGCGATCAAGGCCTCTTGAATCTCCTTGATTAAGTCCGGGTGCAGCTCTTTGCGCACCACGACCCCGTCGTTGGGAATCGAGTCGGTAAGGTGCAGCACCTTGATCTTTTCGTTCACGTCGGGAAGCTCGTCGCGGAGCACATCGTGGGCGTCTTCGAACGTTGTCCCAAAGTCGGCGTCGCCGTAGTAGACCGCCATCACCGTCGCGTCGTGGGTCACCATGTTGACGACGGTGACGTCCGTGAGGCCGTCGATTCCCGCGTCGGCCAGCGCGAGCCGGGGGAACAAGTAGCCCGACGTGGAAGTGAGCCCCGGCACGGCCCACACCTTCCCCTTAAGGTCGGCGAGGCTCTCAATCCCGCTGTCGGAGCGGACGATAAACTGGGCCCGGTAGCTGTCCCGGCCGCTTCGGATGGAGTTCAAAATGACGACGGCGCCTGCCCTCTGCTCGGCCAGCACCAGGGCGAAGGGGCCGAAGATGCCAATGTCGACCTTGCGGCTGCGCAGCCCTTCGATGAGCGCTTCCGGCGCGGTGGCCACCGTCGCCGTCACCGGACGCCCCAACCGCTCCGTCAGCATGTTCGCCAGCGGGTCCAAGCTGCGGATGAGCCGGTCCGACTCGTGAAAGGGGACCATGCCCAGGACGAGGCGGTCGGGCATCTCGCTCCCTTGAGCCGAAGCCGCAGCGGCCGCCGCAGCGACGATCGCCAGGAGCAACAAGACGCCGATTAGCAGGTGACGGCTGCCGGCGCTCAGGCATGAAAGCTGCGATCGCCCGGTCAGCGCTCTCCCAGCGAGCCAACTCACTTTGCAACACCTCGGTTTCGTCGATGACGTGGGGCGCCGGATCGCCTCACATGCGAAAAGCCACCCAGCGGCGATCGCTAGGTGGCTGTACGGCGCTTCCCATGGAGCCTTAGGGCACGGCGACCCGCCCCGGCAAGCCTTCCGCCTGCAGCGAGCCTTGCGAGCGGGCGCGCCCAGACGCACGGATGAAGCCGCGCGGCGCGTCGCTCATGCGGGAGCCGTTGCTTCCCTACGCTGGCATTACCCAGGTCAGGTTCGAGGGTATAATCTCAGCCGTAAAGGCACCCCTAGCGACGTTCCCCCTATTAAGCTCAGCCCTACTGTAACACAGGGGGACAGGCCGGTCAAGGAAGGCGAGGAAGCGTCTGGCGCCTTTGAATTGACATACCGGCCCAACGTTGATACACTCAAGCAAACAACCTCATAATGCACGATCACTAGGGGAGCCCCGGAGGGGCTGAGAGCAGGCGTGCGGCCTGGACCCTTTTCACCTGATCTGGGTAATGCCAGCGTAGGGAAGTGTTCGGCAGGTTACTCCGCGTCGACGGCGCCGTTTTCGCTCCTTGGGAAACGGCGTTTTCTTTGCTCTTGAGCCTCCCGGGGCGGGAAAGGAAGAGGATGATGGCGGACGTGGCGCGCGTGTTGACGATCGCCGGCTCGGATTCGGGAGGCGGCGCGGGGATTCAGGCGGACTTAAAGACGTTTACCGTTTTCGGAACGTACGGCATGTCGGTCATCACCGCCGTCACGGCCCAAAACACCCTGGGCGTATCGGGGGTCTATCCGCTGACGGCCGAGCAAGTGACGGCTCAACTCGAAGCGGTGCTGTCCGACATCGGGACCGACGCGGCGAAGACGGGGATGCTGTTTGACGCCTCCGTCATCGAGGCCGTGGCGCAGGCGGTGCGCCGCTACCGTGTGGACAACCTCGTCGTCGACCCGGTGATGGTGGCGAGAAGCGGCCACAAACTGCTCGCGGACGAGGCTCACGACGCGATGAGGCGGCACCTGCTTCCGCTGGCTAAGGTCGTCACGCCCAACATTCCCGAAGCCGAAGTGCTGACAGGCGTTACCGTGCGGACGAAGGAGGATATGATCGAGGCCGGAAAGCGGCTCCTTGCCTTGGGCTGCCGCGCCGCTCTCGTCAAGGGCGCACATTTAGAAGGCCAACGCGCGGACGATGTTTACATCTCCGCCGACGAAGTCCGGTGGTTTTCGGCGCCCAAAGTTGACACGCCGAACACCCACGGGACGGGCTGCACCCTCAGCGCCGCCATCGCTGCAGGGCTCGCCTTGGGTCTCAGCCCCGTCGACGCCGTGGAGCGCGCGAAGCGGTTCATCACCGAGGCCATCGCCCACGCGCCCAAAATCGGCGGCGGTCACGGCCCGACGAACCATCTGGTCTGGCTCGGAAAGGTGAAAAAGCATGCTGGATGATCTGCGCCGGCGCCTGCGCGACGTGCTTTCCGTGTACGTCATCGTAAGCGCGTCGACGCCGCTGGCGCTGGTCGACGAGCTGCTGGCGGCGGGAGTCGGCACGATTCAGCTGCGCGAGAAGCGTTTGGCCCCGCCGGAGCAGGTGCCCATCGCGAAGAGGCTTCAAGCCCTGTGCCGGCAGAAAGGCGCGCTCTTCGTCGTCAACGACTTTGTCGACGTCGCCGTCGCGGCCGGGGCGGACGGCGTCCACGTCGGCCAGGAGGACGAAGCCGCGGCCTCGGCCAGGCGCCGGCTGGGCCCCCAGCGGATCGTCGGCGTTTCGACGCATTCCCCGGAGGAAGCGATCAAGGCTGCTGCAGACGGAGCGGATTACATCGGTGTGGGCCCCATCTATGCCACCCAATCCAAAGCGACCCGGCCGCCGGCGGGGCCCGAGCTTGTCGCCCGCATCCGGGACGTGACGCCGCTGCCCATCGTCGGCATTGCCGGGATCGGCCCGGGCCGCGCCGCTCCCGTCATTGCGGCGGGAGCCGACGGCGTGGCCGTTATTTCCGCAGTGTTGGACGCCGAAAACCCCGTCGAAGCTGCTAAAAGCCTGCTCGCGGAGGTGGCCAGGGCCAAAAGGGAGCGGCAGGCCGATTAAGCCGTGCCGCCCCGGGGCGCGCCCAAAGCCAGCAAGCCGACGCCGGCGATGATCAACACGACGGCAACGATCTGCAAGGGAGTGAGAATCTCCCGGAGGGCGATCAAGCCGATGGCGGTGGTCACGATCAGCGAGCCGCCGATGATCAGCGGGTTGCCCACGGCGACGGGAACGCCCCGGGAAAAGATCATAAACGTCAAAATCTCCGTCAGGCCGATGGCCGCCCCGGCCGCTACGGCAAGCCACACGCCGCGAGCCGACACGTGAAGCGCCTCGCCCGCCCGGTACAGATAGTACAGGAGGCCGGAGCCGATGAACGCCGCGACCAATTGCAGCACCACGGCTCCCAAGACGGGCTGGATGTGATCGGACGAGAGCTTGATAAAGACGTTGTACAAGCCGAACATAACGGCTGCCAAAAAGAGCAGCAAAAGCGGCAAGCCCACTCACCTCCTTCGCTAATACTATCCTTCGAGGCCGCCGCGGGGAAGGCCCGGTTTACTTTTCGCGGGTTACATCTCGACCCGGGGAGGAGAAGCTCGCGCACTTCCGAAAGGGGCAGATCAGACGCGGGGGAGCGCGGGGGGATGCCCATGACGGATCGCGAACTCCTCGAGAGCATGAGCAATCAACTGACCGAGCTGGTCCGTCACGTCGCCGAAGTGCGCCGTTCCAACAAGCGGCTCGAAAACGATGTGAATACCCTAAAGAACGATGTCGCAGCCCTGAAACGTGATGTCAGGGCGTTGAAGGACGACGTCGAGGTGTTAAAAAGTGACGTCAGCGCGCTAAGGAACGATGTTGAGGCCTTGAAAAACGAGGTGTGTGCGCTAAAGAACGATGTCGCGCTCTTGAAAAACGACGTGGGCGCACTGAAAAACGATGTCGAGGCCTTGAAAACTGACCTGAGCGCATTGAAAAGTGATGTCGACGTCCTGAAAATCGACGTAAGCGCCTTGAAAAGCGATGTCGAAGTCCTGAAAATCGACATGGGCACACTGAGAAACGATGTTGACGTCTTAAGAAACGATGTGGGCGCGCTGAAGAACGATGTTGAGGTTCTCAAAAGCGATGTAAACGTCCTCAAAAGTGATGGGGAGGTCCTCAAAGCCCAGGGGAGCGAGCTGGGTGAAAAGATTGACAAGCGGAGCGAATTCCTGGAGTCGAAGATCGGGCACTTTGTCCATTTCGTAACCGGTGAGATCACGAGGCACCGGATCGTGGTGGAGGAGGAGCGCCACCTTCGCTGGACGCGAGAGCGGGAGCTTGACGAACGACTGGCTCGAATCGAGAAGCGGTTGGACCGGCTGGAGGCGGCAAGGGCGGCCGCCCGTTGAGCTTCAAGCGTTCGACCCGGTCCGAGGGGGGCGTCCACGGCGTCCCGCCGTCGAACCGGGTCGAGAAGGTGCAGCCAAGAACTGCTTCAGTTTAACATGTGCTGCCCGATCAGTTGCCGGTGCTTTCGGCAAGCGCGCGGACGATCCGCTCCTGCGCCTCCCTGAGCCCCTGGGATGCCGGGATCCGCAGCGCGTACACGGGGTCAAGGGCGGCTCCCAGTTCTTTCCACCGGCCAAAGATATTGGGATACGACGGCTCGGGCCGGGCCACGTTGAGCCCTTCCAAAAAGCCCTTCCAGAAGGGATGGGTTGCCAGCTCATCCTGTACGGCCAAGTCATTGGGATTGGTCGGGATCGATCCCAACCGGGCCATGGCCCGGCCGGTGGGGGTCATGCCCAAAGTGCCCGCCCGCATCGTGAGCCACTCCAAGAATTTCCACGCCTCTTCGGGGTTCTTGGCCGTTTGCGGGACGATAAAGGCCCACCCGTACTGCGTCGTCGCAAAGCCGGCCCGTCCGTGGGGGATCAAGCTCGTCGAAGCGTTGGCGAAGTCCTCGCCCATTGCTAACTCGAAGCCGTTCCGGGCCCAGGAGGGAATCACCGCCATGAGCGTCGTCCCCTCGGGGATGCCGCCCCAGCCGTTTGCCAGCGCGATCTCTTCGCGGATCATCCCCGTCAGAAACTCCATCGTCTCGAGCGCCTCGGGCGTATCCAGGCCCGGCCGGCCCGCCTCATCGATGTAGTAGCCGCCGTTGGACCACAGGAGCGCCAGGAATGTGTGCGTCTGCCCTTCGCCTCCGTCAGCCCACCCAAGACCGGAGAAGCGAAAGCCGATGCGCTCGAGGACCCCTTCACCGGTCCAGCGGGTCCCCTTCGCAGCGAGCTCCCGCAGCTCATCCCACGTCGTGGGCGGCGCCCCAAAGCCCAGTTCATCGAAGAGGCGCCGGTTGTAGCCAAGAGCGTAGAGCTGGTATTCGGTTGGCAGACCGTAAAGGACGCCGTCGTAAAGCAGGGGCTGCAGCGGTTGGTGGAAGAAGTGGGCAAAGGCTTGTTCCTGCAAGTTGTGGGGAACGGGGGAGGGGATGCCGGCGGCCATCAGTTCGGGGAACCAACCCAAGTGCGTTTCGAGAATGTCGGGCATCTCCGGCATCAGCAGGAGTTTGGGCAGGTACTCGTAGGTCGGAATCTGCGCGAGGACCTCAAACTCGATGTCCGGCCTCAAGGCTTGATACTCGGCGAGGAGCTGCTCCATGAGCCCGCCTTGAGTGCGATCGCCCATCCCGCCCCAGGGGGCGACGGTGAGGACAGTCCGCGCCTGGGCCGGGGCGATGGCGACCGCCATAAGCCAGGCGAGGCAGAGCAACAACAACCGTTTCAAGCTCGCCACCTCCGCGTCGGTTTGGTGATGAAACCTTAATTCAGTTTTATGTATTTATGTCAGTAAAGTCAATCGTTTCGGGCCGGGCGGGGAGCTGGCCACCGCCGCCCGAAGAGTTGAGTATGACGAGGCTTGGAAGGAAGCGTCGGCTTTTCCGGGAAATATGGGCCGTGGAGTTTACCGGTTCGGCGCTGCAGCTACAAAAGTGATCCCGTTACCAAAGGAGATGTTATGCTGGGATTTCTTCCGATCGGGCTAATCCTCCCGTTTGCCGTCGCTGTATGTGTTCCCGCGCTCTCCCGCGCTTTCGGGCGGCGGGTGGGCTGGATTGTCGCTGCCGTCCCCCTGGCCCAGTTTGTTTATTTCGTTTCCTTTCTTAACCAAATTGGCGTTCAAGGCGTTCAGCGGACGTGGCCGTGGGTACCCGCCCTGGGCATTCAGTTAACCCTGGGGCTCGACGGTCTTTCTCTGCTCTTTTCTTTGCTGATCACCGGGATTGGTCTGCTTGTGGTCGTCTACTCGCTCTACTACCTCTACGAAAGCGACGATTGGTCGAAGTTTTACGTGTATCTGCTGCTGTTTATGGGAGCGATGCTCGGAGTCGTTCTCTCCGAGAATTTGGTCTCCCTGTACGTGTTTTGGGAGCTGACCAGCATCAGTTCGTTTTTGCTGATCGGCTTTTGGCATACCCGCAGCGAGTCGCGGGAAGGCGCGATCAAGTCGATTGTGCTCACGGTCTTGGGCGGCCTGGCGCTGCTGGCCGGATTCTCGCTCCTTTACGTTGCCGGCGGCACGTTGGAATTTCGCGAGCTGGTGGCCGCGCGAGACGAAATTGTCGCCAGCCCGCTTTACACTGCGGCGGTCCTTCTCATCATGATCGGCGCATTTACCAAGTCGGCCCAGGTGCCCTTCCACATCTGGCTGCCTGCGGCGATGGCGGCGCCGACTCCCATCAGCGCCTACCTGCACTCGGCGACGATGGTGAAGGCCGGCCTGTTCCTGATTGCCAAGTTCTCGCTGGCGCTGGGCGGCACCCCGCTTTGGTATTACGCCATCGCGGGCGTCGGGGCAGCGACCGTCGCCTTCGCGGCCTTCTGGGCGGTGCGGCAAACCGACCTAAAAGCGCTCCTGGCTTTTTCCACGGTGAGCCAGCTGGGCTTGATCATGCCCATGTTTGCGACCGGGACCGACACAGCGTCTTTGGCGGGCGTCAGCCATATGCTTCACCACGCCACCTTTAAGGGCGCCCTCTTCATGTTGGTCGGCATCATCGACAAGCAGATGGGCACGCGAGATATAGACCGCTTGAGCGGTTTGAAGGGGCGCATGCCCATCACGTGTTTACTCCTTGTAATTGCCGCCTTGTCGATGGCCGGGGTATGGCCTCTCAACGGCTTTGTGAGCAAGGAGCTCATCTTCGCAGCCCTGTTAGAACCTCCTTTCGGCCCCAACGCCGCGACGTGGCTTTTTGCGGCTTTGGCTGTGATCGGCAGTGTGTTCACGACCGTTTACTCGCTGCTTTTGGCGCACCGTCTGGTATTTGGAAGGTCCCGAGGCGCCGCGCCGCAGCCGCAGCGTGAAGGGGCGGAAGGGAACGATCCGGACTGGCCTTTGCTGGCCGGGCCGGCTATTCTGGTCGGGCTCGTTGTGCTGCTGGGCGTCTATCCGCATCCCTTGGAGCCCGTCCTTTACGCCACCGGCGCGGCGGCTGTGCTCGGCCGCCTGCCCCAGGCGCACCTTCACACGCTCCCGGCCGTCGGGATGCCGCTTCTGATGAGCCTGATCGCGTTGGGTGGCGGGGCGCTATTGTACACTCAGGTCGACCGCATCCGGGCAGGGGCGCTGAACGTCCCGGCCTTCCTCAGCTCGAACGCTTTGTTCACCCGCTTCTTGAGCGGCCTGCCGCGCTGGTCGGAGTGGCTCAACCGCAAACAGATGACGGGCTTTCTGCGGGACTATCTCCTCTTCACCCTCGGGGCCGCGGTGCTGGTGGTGGGATACGGCACCCTCAAAGCCTTGTTGGGGGGAATCCGCCTCGACTTGGCGCCGGTTTCCGCGTGGGAGGCCATGTTTATCGCGGTGATTGTGATCGGTTCCCTGATGGTCGTCCGGTTCCACCAGCGCCTTAGCGCGATCTTGGCCCTGGGCACGGTCGGCGCCGTGCTGTCGATTCTGTTTGTGCTGTTTCACGCGCCCGATTTGGCGCTCACACAACTGCTGGTCGAGATTATTTCGACCGTGCTGTTTCTATTGGTGTTCCGGCAGCTCCCGCCGACGAAAAAGGAGGAGGCGCCTCGATCCCAGCGGCTTTTCAACTTGGCGGTAGCCGTCGGCTCAGGCGTCGTTGTCGCGGCCTTCTCGCTGGCTGCGTTGGGAAGCGCCACCTTTGCCGGGATCGGAGCGTATTTCACCGCCAACAGCATCGAACTGGGCGGGGGAACCAACGTCGTCAACGTCATCTTGGTCGATTTTCGCGGGTTTGACACGATGGGGGAGATCACCGTCTTGGCGATTGCAGCCCTCGCCGTCCGGGCGCTCGTCAGGCTCCGCTCTCTCGACGGGGTGCGCTCGGCCGCGGCGGAGGATGCCGACGGGGCTGACTAAAGGGAGGGGGTCCGGCCAATGAACCGTCTTATCCTCAGGACGACCGCACCGCTTCATCTATTCTTGCTCGTGCTGTTTGCGGTGTACCTGCTGCTGCGGGGACACAACGCCCCGGGCGGAGGATTTATCGCCGGCCTGATGACTGCGCTGGCCATCATCCTGCAGGCCATCGTGTTCGACACGCACCACGCTCGAAGACTTTTTCCCTTTCGCGAAAGCTCCGTGATCGGCGTTGGCCTCCTGATCGCCGTCGGTACCGGCCTTTTGGGCCCGGTCGTCGGCGCGCCCTTCCTCAACCACTACTTTGCCACCTTGGAAAGCGGCCTGTTGGGGAAGGTGGAAGTGGCGACGGCCGTCGTTTTCGATATCGGGGTCTACCTGGTCGTCGTTGGCGTGGCCAAGTCGGTCATTTTGAGCATCGCCGAGGATCTGTTTCACCAGCGCGAGAGGAGGCGTTCATGGAACTCGTAGCTGTGCTCACCGTCGGTGTTCTCTTCGGCTCGGGCGTGTACTTGCTGTTGCAAAAGGGCCTGCTCCGGGTGGTCCTGGGAACATCGCTCATATCCCACGCCGTCAACCTGCTGCTCCTCACTTCTGGAAAGCTGAAGCGGGGAAGCGTGCCCATTTTAAGCTGGGACCAAACCGATTTCTCCGGTGTGACGGACCCGCTGCCGCAAGCCCTTATTCTTACGGCGATCGTGATCGGCTTTGCGACGACGGCTTTGACGTTGGTCCTCGCTTACCGGACCTATCAAACGCACGATACGGACGATTTGGACCAGCTAAGGGGGACCGAGG
>k87-961256_pt1 | contig 17344 bp, 17 predicted proteins | sample MGYA00084031_6733416 | MGnify analysis MGYA00084031
CGCTGCGGGGCGGTTCGGCCGAACCGCCCCGCAGCGTGCGCACGACGTGATGGTGCGAGATCAGCTCGTCTCGTAGGTCTCGTAGATGGGCGCGATGTAGCCGCGGGCCAGGGTGTTCGCGGTGATGTTGAAGCCCACCACGGCCGGCGGCTCGTCGCCGGACAGCCCGAGCTTCTCCACGCTCAGGGCGTGCACGGCGAACAGGTAGCGGTGCGGGTAGCCGGGCGGCGGCGCCGCACCGCCGTAGGACTTGTTCCCGAAGTCGTTGCGCGCGTGGATCGCGCCCTCGGGCAGGCCCTTCATGTCGCCCGAGCCCGCGCCGGCGGGCAGCTCGGTGACGTCGGCGGGGATGTCGAACAGCACCCAGTGCCAGAAGCCGCTTCCGGTGGGCGCGTCCGGGTCGAAGCAGGTGACCGCGTAGCTCTTGGTGCCCTCGGGCGCGCCGGACCAGCGCAGGTGAGGGGAGATGTTCTGCCCGCTCATCCCCCAGTCGTCGAACACCTGGGCCTCCGCCAGCCGGACGCCGTCGCTGACGTCGTCGCTCTCCACCGTCAGCGCCGGGACCTGCGGCAGGAAGTCGTAAGGAATGGGTGGCCGCTGCGACACGGTGTACCTCCAGACGAGACCAGACTGATCGGTCGGACCTCATCTTCCTCGCCGCCAACGGCCTGCACAAACAGCGGACGCCGCAAGCGCGTCCACGCCCGCACCGGGACGCTCGTGGGCGCCGGGACCTTGAAGGGCCGTCCTCAGGAGAAGCGCTGGCGGTACGCCTCGAGGACGGTCTGCGGGTCGCCGTCCATCTTGATCTTGCCTTTGTGCAGCCAGATGACGCGGTTGCAGGTCTCCTCGATGACGTCGAGGTTGTGGGCGACGAGGAAGACCGTGCCGGCCTCCTCGCGCATCTTCTTGATGCGCTCCTGGCTCTTGCGCCGGAACTCGCGGTCGCCGGTGGCCAGAGCCTCGTCGATGAGCAGCACGTCGTGGGTCTTGGCGGAGGCGATGGCGAAGCGGAGCCGGGCGCCCATGCCGGAGGAGTAGGTGGACATGGGGAATTTCACGAACTCTCCGATGCCGGAGAAGTCGACGATGTCGTCGTAGATCTCTTTGACCTGGCGCGGTTTCATCCCCATGGCGTAGCAGCCGAGGATGATGTTGCGCTCGCCGGTCAGCTCGCGCATGAGCGCGGCGTTCACGCCCAGCAGCGAGGGCTGGCCGTCGGTGTAGACGGCCCCGGAATGCGGAGGCAGAAGGCCGGCGATCGCGCGCAGCAGTGTGGACTTGCCCGAGCCGTTGCGACCGATGATGCCGATCGCGTCGCCGTGGTAGGCGACGAAGGAGACGCCTTTGATGGCGTGCACCTCGCGCATCTGGGGGCGGCCCTGGCGGCGCAGGAGGCGCAGCAGCGCGCTCGCGGCGTTGCCGCGCTCGGCGTCGGAGGTGGCCCCGTACACGCGGTAGACGATGTGCAGGTCGTCCACCACGACGGTGGGGATGCCCGGATTGTCGTGGTGGTGGGCGAGGACCTTGGCCTGAGCCTTGGCCTTGGCGGACTTCTTGGCCTTCTTCTTCGGTGCGTCCGCCTTCTTCGGTGCGTCCGCTTCCTTCGAGACGCCCGCTTCCTTCGGGGCGTCCGTCTCTCGTGGGGCGTCCGGTTCTTCCGCCTTCACCTGCGACAGCTCCTCGGCCAGCTCAGCCACGGCCGTACCTCTCTTCGGCGCGCCAGAAGTACCAGAAGCCGACGACCAGTGCGAACACCGCCCAGAATACGCAAGCCATCCAGATCCACGGCCGAGGCTCGTAGCTGGTGATGAGGAGGTCGCGCATGAACTCGATGTAGGCGGATGCCGGATTGGCGTACAGGATGTCGGCGATGACGGGGGGAAGGCCCGCGCTCTCCACCCGGGAGCCGATGGCGAAGAACACGCCCGAGGTGTAGAGCCAGGTGCGCATGATGAACGGGAGCAGCTGGTTCATGTCGCGGGCGGTGGCCCCGATGCGAGCCAGCACGAGGCTGGCGCCCACGTTGAACATCAGCTGCATCAGCAGCCCGACCGGGATCAGCAGCCATGCCATGGTGAGCGGCTCCTGGGTCAGCAGGATGACCCCGGCGAGCACGCACATGGAGATGACGAGCTGCTGCAGTTCCTGGATGGTGTAGGCCAGCGGGAGGGCGGCACGGGGGAAGTGCAGGGCCCTGATGAGTGACAGGTTGCTGGAGATCGACTTCGCCCCGCCGGTGACCGAACGCTGGGTGAAGGTGAAGATGAACATCCCGGTGATGAGGAAGGCCGGGTAGTTCTCCACGTCGTCGCGGGCCCCGAGGATCACCCCGAACATCAGGTAGTAGATCCCCGCGTTGAGCATCGGGGTCAGTACCTGCCAGAGCTGGCCCAGCACGGACCCGGAGTACTTCGACACGTTGCGCGAGGTGGCGTACGTGTAGATGAAGTGCCGACGGTCCCACAACTGACGCAGGTAGGCGGGCAGACTGGGGCGCGCGATGGCACGCTTAAGCCCGTATCGCGCGGCGAGGTCGGCCAATGACTCCTTCCCCGGGGAAGGAGCGCCGCCCTTGCGGCCGCGCGCCTTGGCGTCCGCGACCGCGGATTCCGGCTGGCTCATGGCATGGACTCTATTGGATGTGGGGGGACGGGGTGCCTGGGATGGGTGGTTGCGTGGCCGCTGCCGTGCCCGGCCGAGGCCGCCGCCTTACCCGGAAGTTTGACGTCCTTCTCGACCATGCGGTTCCGGTGGCGTTGCGCGAATTTTGACCTTTGTCGCTATGAAATTTCGGGTTGGTGCCCCGGTAACCCGGAGGTGGCCTGGTGGGGTGGGCAAACAGCATCGTCCGGTTGGAGGTATCTTTACGTGACCGTTCGGTGTCCTCCGTGTCCCGACATCAGACCTTGTGATCATTTATGGCGTTAAGAGGTGGAATGTCCGATGCGTGGGTGACGCCGCACAGTCGCACGTGTGACTGAACTGCAACGCGCCAGAGACTCCCTGGTGAGAAGTAGTGAGGGATAGTCGCGATCGACTGGCAGGGCGTCAGCTCACCTGACCGTGTGCCGAACCGCGAGGAACCATACTCGCGTACGGCTTCCACGCAAGGCGAGCGCACCCTGGACGCCCACCTGAGAGGGAGGAAGAACCCACAATGCGTGTGACCAAGGGCGCACGACTCATCGCCGGCACCGCGCTGCTCGCCCTGGCGGTCGCCGCGTGCGGCGGCGGAGGCGAGGGCGGCTCGTCCGGGTCGGGCGAGGCGTCGGACCAGCCCGTCCGCATGGAGATCAGCGAGCCGCAGAAGCTGTTCTACCCCAGTGACACCACCGAGACCGAGGGCTCGGAGGTTCTCGCCGCCATCATGACTCCGCTCGTGGAGTACAACGAGAACAAAGAGACCGTGATGGCGCTCGCCGAGTCCATCGAGTCCGAGGACAACATCACCTGGACGATCAAGCTTAAGCCCGGCTACACCTGGCACAACGGCGAGCCCGTGGTCGCGCAGAACTTCGTCGACGCGTGGAACTTCGCCGCCAACCAGGAGAACGCCCAGTCGGCCAACTACTTCTTCGGCAGGGTCAAGGGCTACGAGGACCTGAACCCGGGCGAGGGCAAGACCCCCGAGACCAACGAGATGAGCGGCCTGAAGGTCGTGGACGACCTCACCTTCGAGGTGACGCTCTCCGAGCCCTTCTCGCAGTTCCCCACCATGCTGGGGTACACCGCCTTCTACGGTCTGCCCAAGGCCGCCTTCGGCCCCGACGGCAAGGTCACCGAGGAGTACGCCAAGAAGCCGATCGGCAACGGCTACTTCCAGTTCACCAAGCCCTACAACAAGGGCACCGACCAGACCATCGACCTGGTCCGGTACGACAAGTACCCGGGTGAGAAGCCGAAGTTCGACAAGCTGCAGTTCAAGATCTACACCAGCGCCGAGACGGCCTTCAACGACCTGCGCGCCGGCAACCTGGACATCATCGACCAGCTCGGTGCCTCGTCGATCGCCGCGGCCCGCAGCGAGCTGGGCGAGCGCTTCATCGACCAGCCCGACGCCGGCATCGGCTACATCGGCTTCCCCCTGGCCTACAACGACGAGTACAAGGACGTCCGCATCCGCGAGGCCATCTCCATGGCGATCGACCGCCAGACGATCGCGGAGACGGTCTTCTCCGGAACCCGTGCCCCCGCCGACGACTTCATCAACCCGGCCATCCAGGGTTACAAGAAGGGCGGCTGCGCGGCCTGCGTCTACGACCCGACCAAGGCCAAGCAGCTCTACGAAGAGGCGAACGGCCCCAAGCAGCTCGAACTCGGCTACAACAGCGACGGTGGCCACAAGGAGTGGATCGAGGCCGTCGCCAACAACCTCCGTGCCAACCTGGGCATCGAGGTCACCGTCCGGCCGTTCGAGAAGTTCCAGGCCATCCTCGACGAGCTGGACGCCAAGAAGTACACCGGCATGTTCCGGATGGGCTGGGCGATCGACTACCCGTCCCCCGAGAACTACCTGACCCCCATCTTCTCCACCGGCGCCATCAAGACCGGTTCGAACTACGCGGGCTACTCCAACAAGGAGTTCGACGAGCTCCTGAGGAAGGGCGACACCGCGTCCACGCCTGAGGAGGGCATGCAGTTCTACCGCGAGGCGGCCGACATCCTCAACAAGGAGCTGCCCTACGTTCCGGTCTACTTCTACCGGATCAACGCGGCTTTCTCCGAGCACCTCAAGAGCGTGCGCATTAACCTGCTCAACCAGGTCGACTGGCTCTCGGTCGAGAAGGCCTGACACGCTCGCCGGGGCCGGGCCCGCGCCCGGCCCCTTGAGGCCCGCTCGGGGGCAGCCCGCTCCGCGCCGTGACCCGGATGCGGAAGAGGCTGCCCCTGGGCATGTACGGGAGGCTGCTTAATGGGCCGATATCTCATCAGGCGCTTGATCCAGGCGATCCCCGTCCTGCTGGGGGCCACGCTCCTGGTCTTCGCAACCGTCTTCGCGCTGCCCGGCGACCCCATCGCGGCCCTGGCCGGCGAGAAGCGCATGGACCCCACGATCGTCGCGATCCTGCGCGAGCAATACCACCTCAACGATCCGTTCTTCGTCCAGTACTGGTACTACATCAGCGGCGTGTTCCAGGGGGACTTCGGGCGAACGTTCGCCAACGTCCCGGTGTCCGAGCTGCTGGTGGGCAAGTTCCAAGTCACGATCAATCTCGCCGTCACCGCTCTGGTGATCGAGGCGATCATCGGTGTCGGACTGGGTCTGTGGGCGGCGCTGCGCCGCGGCGGCGCCACCGACACCATGATCCTGGCCTCGACGCTGGTGCTGATCTCCGTCCCCACCCTGGTCACCGGGTTCGTGCTGCAGCTTCTGCTGGGCGTCAAGCTCAAGCAGACCACCGGCATAGACTTCTTCCCGGTGGCGGGCATAGCCGACGGGTGGCGCAGCTACATAGTCCCCGGATTCGTGCTGGCCGGCACGTCGATCGCATACCTGACCCGGCTGAGCCGTACCAGCCTCATGGAGACCCTGCGCGCCGACTTCATCCGCACCGCGATCGCCAAGGGACTGTCGCGGCGGCGGGTCGTGGGACGGCACGCGCTGCGCAACGCGCTGATCCCGGTCATCACCTTCCTCGGTGCGGACCTCGGCAACCTGATGAGCGGCGCGGTGATCACCGAGGCGATCTTCAACATCCCGGGCATCGGTTCGGAACTGTTCCGCTCGATCCACGAACGGCAACAGCCGGTGGTCGTCGGCATCGTCACGATCCTCGTGTTGGTCTACATTCTCGCCAACCTGATCGTCGACATCCTCTACGCAGTGCTCGATCCGAGGATTCGCTATGACTGACACCAGACCAGCAGAGCCAAGCAAGCCGACGGTCGAGCAGGAGGGCGCGGCGAGTCAGGACGTGATGACGCCCACCGGCCCGCTGGAGGCCGACACGGCCGACGCGTCGGGCAAGCCGGCCAGCCTGTGGAGCGACGCCTGGGACGATCTGCGGAGAAGGCCGCTGTTCATCGGATCGGCCGTGCTGATCCTCATCCTCGTGCTCATGGCGATCTTCCCGCAGATCTTCTCGCCGATCGATCCGTACGACGCCCGCACCTGCGTGCTGGCCAACGCCCGCTCCGCACCCAGCGCGGCGCACTGGTTCGGCACCGACAACCAGGGGTGCGACGTCTACGCGCGCACCATCTACGGCGCGCGCATCTCGATCATCGTCGGTATCTGCACGACGCTCGCCACCACGCTCTTCGGCGGACTGCTCGGGCTCATCGCCGGCTTCGCCGGAGGCATCACCGACTCTCTGCTGTCCAGGTGCACGGAGATCTTCTTCGCGATCCCCTCGGTCCTGGGCGCGCTGCTCCTGCTGACCGTGCTCCCCAGCAGTGTGTGGACCGTGGTGCTGGCGCTGGCCATCATCGGCTGGCCGATGATCTTCCGGATCACCAGAGCGGCGGTCATCTCGGCCAAGAGCCAGGACTACGTGCTCGCCGCACGAGCGCTGGGCGCGGGACGGCTGCGGTTGATGTTCCGGCACATCCTGCCGAACGCCCTGGCCCCCGTGATCGTCATCGCCACGATCAACCTGGGCACCTACATCGCGGCCGAGGCGGCGCTGTCGTTCCTCGGCGTCGGCATCCAGTCCCCGGACATCTCCTGGGGTCTGATGATCGCCGATGCGCGGGAGAGGTTCCTGGAGGCGTTCGGGCCGCTGCTGTTCCCGGCCTTCTTCCTGAGCCTGACCGTCCTGGCGTTCATCATGCTCGGCGACGCCGTGCGTGACGCGCTCGATCCGAAGCTGCGGTAAGGGGGATCCTCGTGAGCAAGACTGCGACCGACACGTTGCCGGCTGAGGGAGGGCTGGGCAACGAGCCGCTGCTCGAGGTCGACGATCTGCACGTGGAATTCGTCACCAAGGCCGGAGTGGTGCGGGCGGTCAACGGCGTCAGCTACTCGCTCGCGCCCGGCGAGACCCTCGCCGTGCTCGGCGAGTCGGGGTCCGGCAAGTCCGTGACCGCTCAGGCGATCATGGGCATCCTGGACATGCCGCCGGCGCGGATCCCCAAGGGAGAGATCCGTTTCCACGGCACCGACCTGCTGAAGCTGTCGGAGGACGAGCGCGCCCGGATCCGCGGCCAGCGGATCTCGATGATCTTCCAGGATGCGCTGTCCGCGCTGAACCCGGTGTTCACCGTCGGGTGGCAGATCGGCGAGATGTTCCGGGTGCACCGGGGCATGTCCCGCAAGGACGCGGAGAAGAAGGCCATCGAGCTGATGGACCGCGTGCGCATCCCGGCGGCCAAGCAGCGGGTGCACGACTATCCGCACCAGTTCTCCGGCGGTATGCGTCAGCGCATCATGATCGCGATGTCGATCGCCCTCGACCCCGAGGTGCTGATCGCCGACGAGCCCACCACGGCTCTCGACGTGACCGTGCAGGCGCAGATCATGGATCTGCTCGCCGAACTGCAGCGCGAGAGCAACATGGGGTTGATCCTCATCACCCACGACCTGGGCGTGGTGGCCGACGTCGCCGACAAGATCGCGGTGATGTACGCCGGGCGGATCGTGGAGCACGCGCCGGTGCACGACATCTACCGCGCTCCGGCGCACCCTTACTCCAAAGGGCTGCTGGATTCCGTGCCGCGGGTCGACCAGAAGGGGCAGGAACTCTACGCGATCAAGGGCCTGCCGCCGAACCTGCTGCGCATGCCCACCGGCTGCGCCTTCCACCCGCGCTGCCCGTACCGGCAGGACAACTGCGTGACCGATGAGCCGGAGCTGTACCAGGTCAGCCCGACTCGTGGCAGCGCCTGCCACTACTGGAGGGAGGTCAACGATGGCGCCGACGGGTGAGCGCGTCCTGGAGGTCCGCGATCTGGTCAAGCACTTCCCGCTGACCCAGGGGGTGCTCTTCAAACGGCAGATCGGGGCCATCAAGGCCGTCGACGGGGTCTCCTTCGACCTGCACCGGGGTGAGACCCTCGGCGTGGTGGGCGAGTCGGGTTGCGGCAAGTCCACCCTGGCCAAGCTGCTGATGGCGCTCGAGCGGCCGACGTCGGGCTCGGTGTTGATCAACGGCCAGGACGTAACCAAGGCCAGCCCCTCCGAGATCAAGCGGATGCGCCGCAACGTGCAGATGGTGATGCAGGATCCGTACACCTCGCTGAACCCGCGGATGACCGTGGGCGACATCATCGGCGAGCCGTTCGAGATCCACCCCGAGGTCGCGCCCAAGGGCGACCGCCGGCGGAGGGTGCAGGAGCTGCTGGAAGTGGTCGGGCTGAACCCCGAACACATCAACCGCTACCCGCACCAGTTCTCCGGCGGCCAGCGCCAGCGCATCGGCATCGCCCGCGGCCTGGCGCTCCGGCCGGAGATCATCATCTGTGACGAGCCGGTCTCCGCGCTCGACGTGTCGATCCAGGCTCAGGTCATCAACCTGCTGGAGCGGCTGCAGGACGAGTTCAACCTGGCCTACATCTTCATCGCCCACGACCTGTCGGTGGTGCGGCACATCTCCGACCGGGTCGCGGTGATGTACCTCGGCAAGATCGTGGAAATCGGCAAGGACACCGATATCTACGACACGCCCGCCCACCCCTACACGCAGGCGCTTCTGTCGGCGGTGCCGGTGCCCGACCCCGAGGGCCGAGAGCAGCGCGAGCGGATCATCCTGCAGGGTGATCCGCCGTCCCCGGCGAATCCGCCCAGCGGGTGCCGTTTCCGCACCCGCTGCTGGAAGGCGCAGGACATCTGCGCCGAGAAGGAGCCGCTGCTGGAGATCCGTCCCGGTACGAACCATGAGAGCGCGTGCCACTTCGCCGAGACCCACGACGTGGTGCACGTGTCCTGATCCGTACCTCTGAAGACGCGAGAGCCCTCCATCGCCGACCGCGCGGAGGGCTCTCGCGTTCTCGCGGTGGAGATCAGCCGGCGAGGCCGCCGGCCACGCCCGCGAGGGCGCCGCCGGCGCCGTTCACGCCGCCGGAGTTCAACAGGCCGGTCAACGCGTCCGTGCCGGTCCCGCCGTTCAGGGTCTTGAGGAGGTCGGCGATCGGATCGCCGGTGGGTATCCGGCTGTCGGCGGAGGCGGCGGCCACCGGTCCGAACAGGGCGAGACTCGCGAGCATGGTGACGGCGACGATGTGACGGATCATGATTTCCCCCGGAAGACGTCCCGGGCAGGTCCTGACGTGGACGTTTCCTGTGCCCGGGTGACGAGTCACTTGTGTCGCAAGCCTTTCAGCAGCCCTCGTCTCCGGGGTGGTTTCTTGGCCGTTTCGCCACCCTGTCGCGGAAGGTCGATGACTGTTTCTTGACCGCGTCTTTGAGTGCGGGTGTGCCGCGTCCGCGGCTGTCGATCAACCGGGTGGGCGTCCTCCTCGCCGACATCACCCGCGCGGACATCGCCGCGGCGAGCATGGCCAGCACGCCCCCGACGAGACGGCGCGACTCGTCGCCCCCGGTGCGCGGCGTGTCGGCGCAGGCCGAAGCCGCCTGCGCCGTCCGCGTCTTCTCGGCGCGGGCCAGGCAGGCCGCCTGGCGCAGGGCGCGGGCGGCGTTCACCACGCCGTGCCCGTAGGCCGGATCGTGGGCGGCGCCGTGGTGGTGCGCGGGCCGCACGGCCCCCTGCTCGATGGCCTGCCGCACCCGTGACGGGGGCAGCCGTGGATACTCGGCCTTGATCAGGGCGGCGACGCCGGCCACCAGGGCGGCCGCCGAGCTGGTGCCGTCGCTTACGAGGTAGGAGCCGTCGCCGTCGGCGGAGACGATGCGGGAGCCGGGCGCGACCACCGACAGGTAGGGCTGGCGGTTGGAGAACGGCGTGACCGTGAGGGATTCGTCCACCGCGCCCACCGCGATCACTCCGGGGTAGGCGGCGGGGAAGTTCCGCCGGTTTCCGGCGTGACCGTCGTTGCCCGCCGAGGCGACGAGCACCGCGCCGCGGTCGAGCGCGTACCGTACCGCCTCCTCCTCGGCGGCCGAGCGGGCACGGCCGCCGCCCGCGCCCAGTGACATGCTGATCACGTCGGCGCCGTGATCGGCGGCGTAGCGGATGCCCTCGGCCAGCGCGCGGGCGCTCTCGCCGCGGGCGGCCGCGGGGTCGTCGAGCGTCACCTGGATCGACAGGATCGTCGCCTCCGGCGCGATCCCCAGCACCCCTCTGCGCCGACCGGGACCGTGGCCGTGCCCGGCGATCAAGCTCGCCATGGCGGTGCCGTGGCGGCCCGGCCGGTCGCGGCCGGGGCGGACACCGGTGAAGTCGGGGCCGGTGACGACCGTGCCGACGAGGTCGGGGTGGTGGGAGTCGACGCCGGTGTCGAGGATCGCCACCACGGCGCCCGCGCCCTTGCCTGTCCGCCAGGCGGATTCGGCGTCCAAGGCGTCGAGCGCCCACTGCTGAGAGCGCACCGTGGCGGCGATCAGGTTGGCCTGTGCGTCCGGCGTGAGCGGTGAGGATGCGGTGCCGAGGCAGAGGATCAGCAGGATCGGCAGCGCACCGGCGAGGGCGAGCGGTAACAGGGATGGACGGGGACGGCGTGGAGGGGCGGCGTGTGCTGCGGCCACGGGAGCGCCTCGCGGGAGAGACGTGGCCCGGGTCACGGGCGGAGGGGTGATCGGTGGCGGTCGCCACCTGTTCGGGCCCTCATTGTGGCAGGCGGCGCGGGTCCCGATCAGCCCTACGGGTAAACATGTGGATACTTACGGTAGTTTACTTTTGTGGCTTACGTCACTTTTGTTGGTTGCGGCCACGGTGATCGTCGTATGCGGGGGTCGGTGACGACGTCGTGGGGCGTCGCGCCCCTGGCTCGTCGGTACGGAGAAACGTGATGATATTCCTCATATCCGGCGGCTGTCCGTCCTGAGATCCGCCATGAACAGCACCAAACGGCCGACTACGATGGCCGAGGGCGTGCATGGCGCGGCGGGTCGCCGCCCGGCCGATCCCCGACCGAGGAGGAGAGCATGGACACCGCTCCGGTTCCCGGCGACGGCCGCGAACCGCCCCCCGAGCCCTCGGCCGGCCTGTCCGACCGCGACCGCGAGCTGCTCGACTTCGAACGTCAGTGGTGGCGGCACGCAGGAGCCAAAGAGCAGGCCATCCGTGACACCTTCGGCCTCTCGGCCACCCGCTACTACCAGCTGCTGGCCCAGCTGATCGACCGCCCCGAGGCTCTCGAGCACGACCCCATGCTCGTCAAACGGCTGCGCCGCCTGCGGGAGGACAGGCGCCGCCGTCGCACCGCCCGCCGCCGTGGCGTGCGGTCGTGACGGCATGCGCGTGCCCGCCGCCGGGTAGGACGGCAACGGCGCGGGCGGTCCCCGGAGCCTTCGGGCTCTTCCGTTGACCTGCCGGTCGGGTTCCACGCGAAGACAAGCCGATGAGCGCGTCCGGAGCGGCGCGCGAGGAGGGAGACGGAGCGAGAGTGCTCAAAGCGCGTACGGCCGAGGGCATGAGCGGGCTCGACGCGATCGTGTCCGATCCGCGTGGTGCCGTCATCGGCCTGGACTTCGACGGAACGCTCGCCCCGATCGTGCCTGACCCCACCGCGGCGCGCGTCCACCCCGACGCACCCGCCGCGCTCGTCGAGCTGGGCTCGCTGGTCGGCACGGTGCTGGTGCTGACCGGCCGGCCCGCGGCCGTGGCCGTGGAGTACGGCTCGCCGCCCGGCGGCCCGGGCCTGGCCGACGTGCCCGGCCTGGTGGTGCTGGGCCAGTACGGCGTGGAACGCTGGGAGGCGGGCGAGATCGTCGCGCCTCCGCCGCCCCCCGGGGTCGAGCACGCCCGCGCGGAACTGCCCGGCCTGCTCGACCGCCTCGGCACGGCCGGTGTGCGGGTGGAGGACAAGGGACGCGCTCTGGCCGTGCACACCCGCAGAGCCGCCGATCCCGAGGCGGCCCTGCGCGCCCTGCGCGAGCCGCTGGAAGAGCTGGCGCGCGCCGCCGGGCTCGTCGTCGAGCCGGGCCGGCTGGTGCTGGAGCTGCGTCCGCCCGGCATGGACAAGGGGCGCGCGCTGACCGCGTTCCTGGCCGAGCGGTCCGCCCGGTCGGTGCTGTACGCCGGAGACGACCTCGGCGACCTCGCCGCCTACGACGCCGTGCGCGCCTGCGGGCTGCCCGGCGTCACGGTGTGCAGCGGCTCGACCGAGGTCACCGCGCTCGCCGAACGCGCCGACATCGTCGTGGACGGCCCGGACGGGGTCGTCGCCCTCCTGCGCGACCTCGTCGCCGCCCTCCGCGACCGGTGACGCCGCGGCGGGAAGCGGGCGCGAGGCCCTGTCAGGAGGTGAGGGCGGCGAGCTGCTCGGCGAACCAGGCCGTCGGCGGGAGCGCGGTCGCCGCGGCCCGCAGCCGTTCACCGCGCTCGATCCGCTCCTTCTCGGGCATGATCAGCGCCTGGTGGATGGCCTCCGCCGTGCCGGACACGTCGTAGGGGTTGACCAGCAGCGCATCCCGCCCGAGTTCCGCCGCGGCGCCCGCCTCCCTGGACAGCACCAGCGCCGAGCGCGGCGACAGGACCGGCCCCTCCTTGGCGACGAGGTTCATGCCGTCCCGGATCGGGTTGACCAGCAGCACATCGGCCAGCCGGTAGGCGGCCAGAGAGCGCGGGTAGTCGTCCTGCACGTTCAGGATCAGCGGATCCCAGTCCTCGGTGGCGTACTCGTCCTCGATCTCCTGGGCGCTGCGCTGCACCGCCGCGGTGTACTCGCGGTACTCGGGCAGATCGTGCCGGGAGGGGTAGGCGAAGGCCAGGTGGACCACCCGGCCGTGCCACTCGGGGTGGGTGGCGAGGAACTCCCGGTAGGCCGCCAGCCCCCGCACGATGTTCTTGGACAGCTCGGTGCGATCGATGCGGACCACCAGCTTGGCGTCGCCTATCCGCTCGCGCAGCGCCGCCATGTGGGACTCGACGTCCGGCTCGCAGGCCCGCGCCCACAGCTTGTCGCCGTCCACGCCGAGCGCGTGCACGCCGATGCGGGTGGTCCTGCCTTCGTGGGTCACCGTACGAGCTGCGCGGTCCACCCGCGCGCCCAGCACCGCCTCGCAGCAGTCCATGAACGCCGACGCCCAGCGTTCGGTGAGGAAACCGGCGTGATCGGCGCCCAGGATGCCGGAGAGCACCTCGGCCCCCACGTCCTCCGGCAGCAGCGAGAAGTACTCCGGCGGCGCCCACGGGGTGTGCGAGAAGTGGGCGATGCGGACGTCGGGCCGCTCGCCGCGGAGCATGCTGGGCGTCAGCGTCAGGTGGTAGTCCTGCACCAGCACCCGCGCGCCCGGCCCGGCCTCCTCGGCGAGCGCGAGCGCGAACGCGGCGTTGTAGTCCCGGTAGGAGCCCCACTCGCGGCGGAACCTGATGTCGAAGTGCGGGACCTGCGGGGTGTTGTAGAGCATGTGGTTGACGAACCACAGGGTGGAGTTGGCCACGGCGTTGTAGGCGCGGTGAAAGACCGCTGGAGGGATGTCCAGCATGCGCAGCGCGCCGGTGTCGTAGCCCGCCTGGTCCAGGCGGCCGCCGGGCGCCAGCCGTACGGCGGAGCGGTCGCCGTCGGACAGCGCCGCGCACACCCACAGCAGGTCGATCTCTCCGGCGACGTCCGCCAGGCCGGACACCAGGCCCCCGCCGCCGCGACGCATGGTGAGGACGCCGTCTTCCGAGAGTGTGAAGGAGACCGGCCCTCGGTTGGAGGCCACCAGGACAGAGTTCATCGCTCGACCCACCGTTCCCTCGCCGCGGCCGCTTGCCCGGAAGGTTAACCAACCTTGACCTTCGACCATAGGATGTCCAGGACATGACCGCGGACGAGGAGTCCGGATGGCGCTGGACGAGACGACCGAAGCCCTGGCGCGTCAGGCGGCGCGGGGCGACTATCGCGCGCTCGGCGAACTGTTGAAGCGTATCGAGCCCGATGTGCTGCGACACTGCGGGCGGATCCTCCCTTACCACCAGGACGCGGAGGAGGCCTGCCAGGACACGCTGCTGGCGGTGGCCCGCAACATCTCCCGTTTCGAGGGGCGTGCGCGGTTCAGCACCTGGCTGCACATCGTGACGGCGAACTGCGCCCGCACCACCTACCGCTCGCTCAAGCGGCGGGCGGCCGAGCAGAGTTCGGAAGAGCTGCCGCTGCACAAGCCCGACGCGCGCCGGGTCAGCGTGATCGCCGGCTCCCGTCTCGATCTCCTCGACGCGATGGAGGCGTTGGAGGCGGAGAAACCCGAGCTGGCGCAGGCGCTGGTGCTGCGCGACATCTGCCAGCTGGATTACGCCGAGATCGCCGAGCAGCTCGGCATTCCCCTGGGGACCGCCAAGTCCCGCATTCACCAGGCGCGTAAATACGTTCAGGGGGTGCTGGGGGACGCGTACAGCGGCCTGTGACGCGACCCATGCACCCCGGTGTCTCCTGCGGTCGCCCGTATCTCATATGGCAAGACACCTGAGTGAGGCGGCGGAGCCGCCATGTAGAGTTTTGGGCAAGCCTGTGTGTCAGGTGCACAACTGAACATTGCTCATCCAGAGGGGTGGAGGGACCGGCCCTGTGAAGCCCCGGCAACCCTCCCGGTTCCCGTTCTCGCAAAAGGCGAGGCCGGCCGGGACAGGTGCCAATTCCGGCCCGCGGCCAGGGTGGTCGCGGGCGAAGATGAGGAGAAAGGCCTCGCTTCATGGCGCTTGCTGCGACCGATCAGACGACCACGACCTCCATCGACTTCGGCCCCGCCGCCGCGCTGTCCTGTCGAGAATGCGGCGCCCGTTACGACCTCGGCCCGATCTTCGCCTGTGTCGAGTGTTTCGGCCCGCTGGAGGTGGCCTACGAGTTCGGCGCGGTGACCCGCGAGCAGATCGCCGCAGGTCCGGCCAACGTATGGCGCTACCGGGCGCTGCTGCCCGTCCCCGAGAACGTGCTTGACCGGCCGAACATGGCGCCGGGCTGGACCAAGCTGGTCAAGGCCGACCGGCTCGCCCGCGAACTGGGCGTGCGGGCCCTGCACGTCAAGGACGACTCGGGCAACCCCACTCACTCCTTCAAGGATCGCGTGGTGGCCATGGCCGTGGAGGCCGCGCGGAACTTCGGCTTCCACACGCTGTCCTGCTCCTCCACCGGCAATCTCGCCGGGGCCGTGACCGCCGCGGCGGCGCGCGCCGGGCTCGACGCCTGCGTGTTCATCCCCGCCGATCTCGAGAACGCCAAGATCGTCATGGCGTCGGTGTACGGCGGGCGGCTCGTCGGCATCGAGGGCAACTACGACGAGGTCAACCGGTTCTGCTCCGAGCTGATCGGCGATCCGATGGGTGACCGGTGGGGGTTCGTCAACGTCAACCTCCGGCCCTACTACGCCGAGGGCTCCAAGACCCTGGCGTATGAGATCGCCGAGCAGCTCGGCTGGCGGCTTCCCGATCAGATCGTCATCCCCATCGCGTCGGGCTCCCAGCTCACCAAGATCGATAAGGGTTTCCGTGAGCTGATCAAGCTCGGCCTCGTCGAGGACAAGCCCTATCGGATCTTCGGCGCGCAGGCCGCCGGATGCGCGCCGGTGGCCGCCGCCTTCCGCGCGGGCCATGACGTGATACGGCCGGTCAAGCCGGACACCATCGCCAAGTCGCTGGCGATCGGCAACCCCGCAGACGGGCCCTACGTGCTCGACATCGCCCGCCGTACCGGTGGGGCGGTGGAGGACGTGACGGACGAAGAGATCGTGGACTCGATCCACCTGCTCGCCCGTACCGAGGGGATCTTCGCCGAGACGGCGGGTGGCGTCGTCATCGGGGTGCTGCGCAAGCTGCTGCGTGAAGGGAAGCTGGACCCGGACGCCGAGACCGTGGTCCTCAACACGGGGGACGGTCTCAAGACCCTCGACGCGGTCTCCGCGAAGGCCCGTCCCACCGCCATCATCAAGCCCTCGCTGGACTCCTTCCGCGCCGCCCTCGGTGGCTGACCGACCGCCTCCAGCCGAGCACGCCATCTTCGAAATCCAACGAAAGCGAGCAGAGCAATGAGTGTTTCCGTGCGGATCCCCACGATTCTTCGCACCTACACCGGCGGCGCGGCCGAGGTCAGTGCCGAGGGGGCGACCCTGCGTGAGGTCCTGCAGAAGCTCGACAGCGACTACCCCGGCATCGGCGCTCGAATCCTCGACGAAAGCGGAAAGCTGCGCCGTTTTGTCAACGTGTATGTCGGAGAAGAGGACGTCCGGTTCGCGGACGGCCTCGACACCCCCACGCCCGACGGCGTGCAGATCTCGGTGATCCCGGCGGTGGCCGGGGGGCAGTGATCGGGGGCCCGGCCCTCGCCCGGCAGGGCGGGTTTCGGGCGGTCACCCGCTGTGTTCCCGCGCGCGTCGCGTGGTGAGGAGAGGCGACGCGCGCGGGAAAACCGCTCTCCACGTGAATCCCCAGAGTGGGGAAATCGTCGCGATGCGTGCTGAAGGCCAGGTGGAGAGGCCGGAATAGCCGTAGGACGCGACCGCCTCCATGACGGTGAAGGCATTGCCGTCATGGAAAATGGTGCAACATTTAACCAGTCGTTCGAGGGAAGAAAATCTTCCTGCCGCCGTCGCCGAACTCCGGAAAGCAGTATTTTCTGTTTCCTCTGTTGCCCAAAGCCGTCACGCGGGTATTGTCGAGATGATCGACGTAGCTGAGTCCGTAAGAAGTTGACTCACGGGTCAACCGCAGAGTTCACGACTTCATGCGACGACTCCGCCTCTGAGATCAATGGGTCGCGTAGAGGAATGGGCGCGACCTGTAGCCCAGTAAGAGGAGTCAAGGAAGTGGCGCAGGGCACCGTCAAGTGGTTCAACGCGGACAAGGGCTACGGCTTCATCGCGGTAGACGGTGGTAAGGATGTGTTCGTCCACTATTCGGCGATCTTGATGGACGGCTACCGCTCGCTGGAGCAGGGGCAGCGTGTCGAGTTCGAGATCATCCAGGGGCAGAAGGGTCCGCAGGCGGAGTCCGTCAGAACTGTATAAACCGTGTAATACATCCGAATCAGACGGTTTCCGGCCGGGCTTTCGAAATCGCGAAGGCCGGGCCGGATGGACGGTCAGCGAGGTTCACGCAGAGCCGGATACCGGCTCGCCGACGGTGTCGGCGGATCACGTGGCGGCGCGGTCCGCGCGGATCGGCCGTGCTCACCGGTCGTTGTGAAGGGCCTGGTCCGACAGCCTTTCGGACCGGGCCCTTCCTTGTGAAACCGCGGTGCACGGAGCGGTTCCGAGCGGGGGGTTTGAGCTTGCACTCGAAAAGGTAGAGTGCTAAACAGTCGTTAGCACTCTCATGTCTAGAGTGACAACGGGGGATCGAGGCGATGGGACCTGTCCGACCACGGC
>k87-2054764_pt1 | contig 17329 bp, 13 predicted proteins | sample MGYA00084031_6733416 | MGnify analysis MGYA00084031
AAATATAACTACTGAATGAAAATTAAACCAACTATACTTTTAATTATTTTATATAAAATTGTTTTTTTATTTATATCTTCGAGGGTTGAAAATGATATTTCAAGGGAGTTGCTCTTCATTCGATTTTTTGTTTCCGAAAACAAAAGATCGTTTTCTTTTATTTTTTTGATACATATTCCTTTAGATATAGTTATTTATACTGTTTATCCAAAAATAATAATTATAACATACAAAAACAGTTTTTAAGAAACAGGTTTTCCAAAATAGAAAAAAAATAATACTAAATTCTAGCGTAAATAACTGTAGGATAGATTTAATAGCAAACTAGAAAAGGGGAAGTAAAAAATGGTAGGATTTTTGGAAAAGCAACTAGAGAGACAAATCATGCTGATCTGCTTGTTAAGCATGGATCTGGCTGAGATCAACGACCTTGCGGAAGAGCTAAAAGTGACGGATAAAACAATTATTGCAGATATTGATAATTTTAATTCTTCTTGTTTTCCTGCGTACATCGAGGTCAATCAGTATAAAGAAGTAACGTTGAAAATACCCAGTAACCTCAATTTAGATGATATTTTTATCAAGATCCTAAATAATTCTATCTATATAGAAGTCTTAAAATACATTCTGATTTCAGAACCGTCTTTAACTGAGATTTCAGCTAAATTATTTTTGAGTAAGACAAGTGTCAGGAGAATCATTACCAAAATAAATACGTACTTTTCAAAAGAAAGATTAGATATACAAATCATCTTAACCACCAGACTACAAATCATCGGTGATGAAATCTATATTCGCAAATTTTTCTCAAGTATGTTCAAAGAAATCTGCAAAGAAAAAGATCTTCCTTATTTTGAAATGATTTATAAAATGTTGAAACGCTGTTTGATCAAGCAAGGACGGGATGCTAGCTCTTCTAAAATCATTTATACAGTTTATTATATTTTTACTTCGATTATTCGAATCGGGAACGACCATCTGATTCCCAAAGAGGAACTGGCAGATCGACCAGCTGTCGTTGACTCAATTATGGAAACAATCAAGAGCGATACCGTCTTCTGCACGCTTATCAATCAAAATTATAAATTTGTGATCAGTAGAGAAAATATAGAAAATATTTTGAGCCCATATCTCAGTCTGCTGTTTACCAATCCAGCTGAAACAGATGAGTATATGCTCAGAAGAGTAGAACTGTTTCTTAAACATTTCTATTATCTTTCCAATATCAATGAAACGGTCACAAATGAAAAGGTTTTGCATTTCACCAGTTTTATTACCTTTTATAAAGAATTGACTTTTTTCAAAGTCAGCTATGCAGATATCTTTTATAAGAAAATCCTGAAGAAAAAAGTCCAGATATGGGAAGCTTATCAAAGTGCATTGATCATCTCTAACTTATCCTCTGTACGGAAAAATGAACTTTTGTTAAAAGAATTACTGTTGGAGCTGATTGTCTCTTCGAATGAATTATTGCATCGAGTGGAGCCAAAACTAAAAGAACGGTCTATTTTGTTATTAAGTTCACAAGAGATGGGACTTCCTATTTTATATAAGAACTTGATTTTGAATAAGTACCCTTCTTTTAAGAAAGTCGATATTTATGAAAAAGATGTTTTTTCTTTAGACTATACACTGATCAACCAATATGACCTCGTGTTGACCGATGTAAATTTGAATTTGAATCGCATATCTTCCGCCATTCTGAAAATTTCTAAAGTACCAACGGATGCTTTCTGGCATAATTTGGAAACGTTTCTTCATTCTACTTGAGAAAAGAGTTGCCAATAAATTATTATTTCGGAAAAAATAGGTGTGGTATAGACAATTTTCAGCGTTAAGATAAAAACAAAAACACTGGAGGAACGAAAATGAAAGAGTTAATCGGTTTATTTTGTATTTTATCCTTTACGTTCAGAATATTGGCCTCAATGATCAAAGGATTGTATTACGTGGCAAGAACCCTTGTTTTATTACCAGTCGCAGGATACAAGTGTTACAAAGAATGCAAAGCCAACAAAAGAGAGAGCAATCTTTCAGATATTTCATCTACATCATCAAGGGAAAGCAATAGACAGTATGGGACTATTGCCAATCGGGTATCAGGTGCTTTTAAGGATGCAGACAGGACAAATGAGTCAAGGAAAATAAAAGTACCTTTACAAGATCTAGCACATTCTAGCCGTAACAGTATATAGAGTAAAAATCTGAGAGGAAGTAAAAAAGATGCTTACACCAATCAATCAAAAGTTATTTGAACTTCTGGAATATGACGTAAAAGACAAAAGATTTACAAAAGATCTGTCTATTATCGACAAAGAACAACGAAGTAAGACCACTAAGATCGATATTGATATCGATGGGTTGAACGAATCCCTTTCAATAGCAATTAACAAAAAGATCGAAACTCTAACGGAAGAAAAAAAGTTATATGGTTATCTTTCAGAGGAAAAGAAACTTCAAAGCATCATCAATAAGATAAATAAAAAGCCATTCGTTGAGTTGGAGCAGGAAAGAAAAACATTCGAGGAAAAGCTTGAAAAAGTCACTGGTCATCAAGAAAAGATCAAACAAGAAAAAGGCACGGTTGTTTATCCATCCGACCAAACGTTTAACACCGAAACCTATCAAAATGAGAAGCTGATTTTGTCTCGAATAAATGTGGCAGAAAACAATCGTCTGATCGGCAACATAAATAATTCTATCCTAGCAGCTGAAACAAGAGTAAACGTACTAAGAGAGGAATCTAGGCAACTGAAAAAACATTTGTCTAGAGATTTAGAGAAAAAAGAACAAGAAATCACAAAACTTGAATCCACTTTACCTCCAGCTCCTGAAGATAAAGAGCGAAGAAAAAGTTGGGAAGAAAAAGAGGTAGTTATACACTACAAAGAATTATTAGCAGAAAAAACAGTAATTGAATCACAAATCAAAACCATTGATGCTGCAACTTTACGAACTGTTCCTACTGCACAAGTAGAATTCTCCAAAGATCTGCCAAAAAAGGAAGATATCCCAAAAGAGCAGCCTAGCCAAATAGTCAAAGAAAGTGTACCTTTGCATCGAGCTGATAGTGAAAAGGTACAGCCGAGTATTCCAGTACCACCACCTATGCCAAGTAAAGAATTATGGCAGAGACAAGAAACACAAAAGTCAGAGAAAGCACCTCATCCTATTGAGCCGAACGTTATCATCCAAGAGCAACCTAGCCAAAAACGGGAAAATGGACCTCGTCCAAGAGCTGCTAGCGATCCTGGAGAGTCCCGGACAGACGTACCAGATAGTGGTAAAAAGACGCAAGATACACCTGAAAGAGACAAGAAAGAGGAGCCGGATAAATCAACTAAAGATGCTTTACATACAGCAATCGGCGAAAATTTAAAAGCTAGACAAGAACTGCTCCAAGTGACGATTGAAAAACAAAGAGAAATAATTGGTATCATTCCTAAAAAAGCGAAACATTTACCAGAATTAAATGCGATAGATAAGAAGATCCAAGAAAATGAAACCGAACTCGCAAAGCTGAAGACCCAGTTAGATAACCCTAAAACGTGGAATCCCGAAATGATCCAACTGCCAAAGGGGCAATCAGCTACTGTTGAAAATATCAAAGCAGATACTGACAAGATCAAAACAGATATCGAAAAGATCAAAAGCATGGATATCAAAGATTTAAAAAAAGAACTATTCCCACATTCTAAAAAAATGCGTTGGCTCCGCCGAGCGTTGCATCTATGGCCTTTGGCGGCATACCCTTTATTTGTAAGTTGGGCAGTGATGATTTTACCAGCTCTGACGGTTAGTCTCTATGCGGCACCAGTTGCGATTACTGCTTTTTCTTTCTTTTGTGCCAGTTATTATGTCCCTAAATTGATCAATTATGCGAGGAAAAAAATAGCCAATCGACGCGAAGCTCAGAAAGATAAAGAAGAACTAAATAAAGGACTGACAAAAGAAAAAGAGCAGCCAGAAGCAACGAAAGAAGTAACAAAAGAAGCAGTCAAAGAAACAGAAAAAGAAGCAAAGAAAACAGATATAACGACAAATGAAAAAGGCAAAGAAACGCTTAAAGGAGAAAAAACGGCAGAACCAAGTCTGGAACCTTCCACAAAAAAAGATTGGAAAGCCAAAACGAAAGATTTCTTGAAGAACAATTGGAAGACACTCGCGATCATAGTAGGCGGAAGTACGTTGATTGCATTAGCTTCTGTATTCCTCATGCCAATCATCGCACCTGGACTAGTTGGGGCCGGTATATTTACCCTTGGAACTGTAGCGTTGATGGGGGCTTCTGTGGGTATCGGGGCGCAACTGATCGACAAATTTGGATTGAAAAAAGTAGAAAATCATTTGAATAAGAGAGAAGAGAAAAACTTTGATCAAAAATTAGAAAAAGCACTTCATTCATTTGACCTCTCGAATCAAAAAGAAGAGAAAGCGAAAGAGGTACAAGAGACAACAAAAGACTCAAAAGTGCAAGAAACAAAAGAACAAGGCATCTCGTCAGATATTTCTCGAACAAGCCCAGTAGTTTCTCAGGATGCTTTAGGTGCCAAAAGAAGCTCAATAAGTTCTCTTGGATCCATAGACTACAACTTGTTTGCATACTCAAAAGATAACCAACAAGTGAAAGCAGAGATCCACGCAGAGCCAAATAGGAAAGCGTCACTCGAACAAGAAAAGGCATCTAACAAAGTAGTTCCTATAAACCAAAAGTGGTCAGAAAATAATCGAAATGCGCCTTCTCAAATTTCGTCAGTAACAGGGCCACGTCAAATTCAAGATTTAAAACAAGATGCAGTTGTTCGGGCAGGTAATCAAAACGGAAAAGATGATAGCAATAGAAACAGCCCAGCACGTACCAGAAGCAATAGTCAACCAACTCCAAAAAAGGAGCAGATAGTCCATTAAATGAAACAGAAGAAAAAACGAAAAGGAGACTCATGTGAAAAATTCACGCTTTATAATTTTTAGCCTCCATCTATTGGTCTTTAGCATACTTTTTTATTTTGGAAATCGGATCGTCTTTCTGTTCTTAAGTGAAGGATTTGCTTCATTGGAGCTAGCAGATAGGATCATGGAAGCAATCAATCAGAGCTTTGCAGAAATAGCGGAATTCACCATCCATATCGAATTCGAACAAATGTCGTTGCTGTCAGGTTTTGTGTTTGGGATTGCTTATATATTGCTTGTCTTATATAAGACATTTGATAGTAAAAATACCAGACCAAACGAAGAATACGGAAGTGCGCGATGGGGAAAGCCTGGAGACATCAGACCATTTATTGATAAAAAGAAAGACTTCAATATCTTATTGACGAAAACAGAAAGTCTGTCTTTATCTGGTCGAATGAAGATTACAAAAAGAGACAACTTCAACCGTAATAAAAATATCGTCGTGGTAGGAGGAGCCGGAAGTGGTAAAACGCGGTTCTTTGTAAAACCTAATCTGATGCAGATGCATTCTTCCTATGTTGTCAGTGACTCCAAAGGATTGTTGTTGATGGAGACAGGAAAAATGTTTGAAGAAGCGGGGTATAAGATCAAGATTTTTGATTTGATCAATCGGAAAGCAACCGACTACTATAATCCTTTCAAATATCTCAGAAATGAAGATGATATCTTAAAGATCATCAACAACTTGATCAAGAATACAACTGATCCGGATAAAAAAGGTGGAGATGGATTCTGGGAAAAAGCAGAGACTGCTTTGCTGATGGCCATTTTTAGTTATCTGATCCAAGAGGTCGTGGAGGAAGATCGTACATTAGGAAGTGTGATCGAATTAGTCCGATTAGCTGATATTGATGAAGACGTACCAAACTTTGTCAGTCCATTAGATGTTTTATTCCAAGAATTAGAAGAAAAGGACCCGCAGAATTTTGCTGTTGCACAATACAAAATCTTTAAATTATCAGCAGGAAAAACAACGAAAAGTATTTTAGTCAGCTTGGGGGTTCGTCTGGCACCATTTGACATACCGAGTGTCAGACAGCTTGTTTCCAAAGACACATTAGCATTGGATACGATCGGAGATCAGAAAACTATCTTGTATATCTTATTACCAGATACAGACACGAGTTTCAACTTTCTGGCTAGCATGATGTACCAGCAGTTATTTGACATGCTGGTTTACAAAGCAGACAACGAATACAAAGGACGGCTGCCTGTTCACGTACGCTGTATTCTTGATGAATTTGCCAATATCGGTCAGATCCCAGATTTTGAAAAAGTGATATCTGTTGTCCGAAGTCGGGAGATCTCGACAAGTGTGATCCTGCAAAATATCAGTCAGCTGAAAACATTGTATAAGAACACATGGGAAACGATCATCGGGACAAGTGACTCCTTCTTGTACTTGGGAGGGATGGAACAAAGCACCCATGAATATATCTCTAAATTATTGGGTAAAGAGACGATCGAACAACGAAACATCAGTGTGACGAAAGGGGCAAACGGTTCGTTCAATGAAAGCTTCCAAAAACTAGGAAGAAACCTGATGGATCCTGATGAAGTCGCGAGTCTGAAAGGGCAAGAATGTATCTTGAAAATTCGAGGAGCCCATCCGTTCCTATCTTCAAAATATGACATCACCAAACACAAGAATTATAAAAAACTCGGAGATGTCACAGAGAAATATATGTATACGCGAGATTTTTCCGAGCAAGAGGAGCAGTTGCTTCCTGGACAAGAGGAGTTACCTTATGAGTCAAATGAACTGTTGCTCTCAGACTTTGACGAGACATTCTACGAAGCAGATGACACGATCGATGAGGAAGCTGATTTGTATGACGAGTATCAAGAAGACCATGACGATAACTATGACGAGGAAGCCTTGAGAGAGACAGTTTGATTATGGGACAAAGTATGAACGGCAGCTCTATATGAATTGAAAGAGGGGTTCTTTTGGGACTCCTTCTTTATGTGAAAATGACTAAGAAAGGTGTTTTCTGAAACGTTCCAAAATTTTCTGAACTTAGAAATAACTGTGAGAGAGTAAGGGAAAATTTTAGCTATACTGAAATTAGGTTTTAAAAATAAAAATCAACTAGTAAGGGAGATTGTAATTATTATGGATTCAAGATTATTAGAACAGGTGTTTACATTAGTTTCACGTTTTACTTTAGTTGGAGGCGGTTTGTGGCTCATTTGGGGGACGATTATTTTAGCAGGTGCTTTAAAAGATAAAAATGGACCTCAGCTGCAGCAAGGTATCTGGCAAATCGTTGGTGGCGGATTGATTCTAGTGGCTGCAGGCTGGTTTGCTACATCCTTTGATATGAGTTCTTTGTTGCCATGAGTTTGAATACAATGAGGATGATAGGAGTTTAGCGTATGCACACAGCGATAATGAGTCTCTTCAATCAGATTATTACTTATCTGAATGGAGAAGATTTGCAAGCTATGTTGAGTCAGGATCTGCAGTCTTATATGTATGATGCATACAGTTTGGTTATGCGTCTGCAGCAACATGTAGTAGGGCCGATTGCCTTATCAATATTGGCTATTTTTGTTCTTTTGGAGTTCCAGAAGATCTCAATGAAAGTAGAAGGGGCAGGTGGCGCCCCTATGCTTGGATTCGAGATGATTATGAAAGCACTGATTAAATTCGTGCTTTGTTACATAGTAATTTTAAGAATCCAAGACATATTAGACGGAATCATCATTATTACCAGCAACTTGACTGCCAGAGTGATCGAGATCGGAAATGATGGTGTACTGAATAATGTGGCAGATCGGGTAAGTTCAGCAGTCGCCGACCTCTCATGGTGGGAACAACTAGTTATTCTATTAGTCATGTGTATCATGTTTTTGGTTTCGCTTGTTGTGCGAGTGTTGATCCAAGTAACGATTTATCTAAGATTCTTGGAACTTTATATTTTTTGTGCGATGGCACCAATCCCGATGGGGGCACTTCCAAACCAGGAATTTTCAGCAATGTCGAAAAGCTTTTTCAAAAATTTTGCGGCCACGGGACTACAAGCAACATTTATTGGCTTGGTCTTAGTTATCTATCCGCTTTTGTTTATAAAAATCATGGAAGAAGTCGGTAGCGGAATCTGGGGGATCATCATGGGATTGACCATTTATATGCTTGCTCTACTGCTTTCAATCAATAAAACAAAAGGATGGGCAAAAACATTGCTCTCTGCATCATAAGGAGGAACTATGGCTGTCGAAGTAAAAGTACCAAAAGATATCAAAGAATACAAAGAAAAAGTAATCGCTGGTATGACCCTGAAGCAACTGCTTTGTCTTAGTGTTGCTGCCGGAGTGAATATCGTCATCAGTTTAATATTCATTGCATGGCTGAAGATCCCGATGGAAATCACCAGTTGGTTGATGATCCTTTCATCGATACCAATCGTTTCATTTGGTTGGTTCAAGCGTAATGGATTGACTTTTGAAGTATATATCAAACAGTTCTTCAAGTACCATTTTTCACCCGGTGTGAGGCAGAAGCAAGAGACGAAAATGGGAGAAAAAAGCAAAAAAGAAGAGAAAGAACAAACTGAAGAAACAAATATAGAAGCAAATAAAGATTTAGGCGGACAAGAAACATGATGAAGTTGAAGTCACTTACTCAAACGAGAAAATTAAAGAAAAAATTGAAAAACAATGAACCAAAAACACAAAAAGGCGGGAAGAAACCAAAAGAAATAAAAGAGACAGATCCTTTGCGAGCTACTTTTACGTTTCAGGAAATCTATCCTAGTGGCATTTGTCAAATCGATGAGATTACCTTTTCTACAACGATTGAATTAGAAGATATCAATTACCAGTTATCTTCAGAAGAACATCAAATCGAGATTTTTTCTCAATACTGTGATTTTCTGAATTCTTTAAGTAGTAAAACCAAGTTGCAACTGACCGTTTATAAAAAGAAACGTCCTTTGGCAGACTTGCAAAAAGTCCTTTATTATCAGGAAAAAGGTGATTTTTTAGATGACTATCGATCAGAAATGAATGAAGTCATCTCTAGAAAATTAGACGAAGAAAAAAATGGGTACCGCAAATGTATCTTGTTCACTTTTGTCCAAAAACATACAAAGATAGAACATGCAGAAAAAGAATTAGAAATGGTGGCAGATCGATTCTCAATGTTTGCCAGTCGATTAGGAAGTAAAACTAAACAAATCGAAAAACCAGAATTATTGACCATCCTCTCGGAGATTTTAGGAACAGATGACAAAAGAGAAAAGCAAGAAGCGGAAGATGTACTCCCAGAAATCATCGAAGTAAAACAAAATAAAAATTATTTGAAGGTAGATTCTCATTATGCCAAAACAATTTATCTCCAAGAATATCCTTCTGAATTAGCTGATACATTTTTATATGAACTACTGGAGATTCCTAAAGAATTAGTGATCACTCTGCATATCGATCCGTTAGAACAAGATGAAGCTTTTGATTTGGTAAAAACAAAGCTAGCCTTTATGGAACAGCAAAAAGTCGATGAACAAAAAAAGGCACTGCAAAGTGGTTACGACTACGAAATGCTTTCTTATGACCTTTCGTATTCATTAACGGAAGCAAAAGGATTGGTAGACGATTTGCAAAATAGAGGACAGAAGCTTTACGCCATAACAAGTTCAATCCATTTTCGGGCAGAAACAACTGAAAATTTAGCAGAGGTCCAAGATGAAGTGAATGCAGTAGGTCGTCGCTTTGGATTCAAAATCATTGAATTAGAGTTTATGCAGGAGAATGGACTAAATGCGACACTCCCGCTAGGAATAAATTCGATACCGCTAGATCGTACGCTATCAACAGCCAGCACAGCGATTTTTATTCCTTTTACGATCTCTGATCTGATCCAAGAAAACGGGAAATATTATGGCGTCAATGCCATTTCCAAAAATATACTCTCACTAGACAGAAAGCTGTTGAAAGCGCCTAACGGCTTTGTGCTAGGTACACCAGGGTCAGGAAAAAGTTTCTCAGTCAAGCGTGAGATCGTGAATGTATTATTGCGAGATGCAGAAGATGAAGTCATTATTATTGATCCAGAGCGGGAGTATTCCGTTATTGGACAGAATTTCAATGGAGAGATCATCAAAATATCCAGTGATTCTGCAACAACGATCAACCCGATGGATATCAATGAAAACTATGGGGACGATACCGATCCTGTAATATTGAAGTCAGAATTCTTGATTTCGTTGTTCGATTTGATCATTGGTGGGGCACTAGGCTTGAGCTCAACACAAAAAACATTAATCGACCGAGTTTGTCGTAGAACGTACGAATTAATGAGCGGTGATACACCCACTTTTGTGGATTTCTATAACATATTGAAAGAGCAGGAAGAAGAGGAAGCGAGACAGCTAGTCATGGATTTGGAGATTTATATCGAAGGAAGCTTATCGGTATTTTCTGCAAAAACCAATGTGGATATAACCAAACGACTTGTGATTTACGATATCAAAGACTTAGGGAAACAGTTAAAGACAATGGGGATGCTGATCGTTTTAGACCAAGTATGGAATCGGATCACGGAAAACAGAGAACGAGGCGTGCGAACATGGCTGTATATCGATGAGATGCAGCTTTTGTTTACCAATGAATATTCAGAGAATTACTTTTTTGAACTATGGAGTCGGGCAAGAAAATGGGGGGCCATTCCAACAGGGATTACTCAGAACGTGGAGACATTGCTGCTATCGGATCTTGCACGAAGAATGCTGTCTAACAGTGACTTCGTCATGATGCTCAATCAGGCTAAATCAGATAGAACACAGCTCGTTCGATTATTCGATATTTCGGAAGAACAGGAGAAATATGTCGTCAATTCTCCTGAAGGCTACGGATTGATGGTATTTGGGGATACCACTCTCCCGTTTTATGATCACTTTCCGAAAGATACGAAGCTGTACAAAATGATGTCAACCAAGCCTGGAGAAACATAATAAAGCAAAAACAAGCAGAAAGGATATGTGATAGTGGCTGATTTGGAAAATCCAAGAGGAAATATTGAACTGGATAACGAAAGAGAGGATGAGAAAGGAAGCATCTCCACTTCCAAGTCTAAAGCAGAAAATAGTGTTTTAAATAGAAATGGTGAGAAATCATCAAAAAGAAAAGCCTTCAAAACGAGTAGTGAGAAAAAGAAAAACATTCGGTTGAAGAAAAAAAACGGGAAAAAAGTAAAACTGATTACTTCGAATACGCGAAAAAAACGCCTTCGTGCCATGCTTCTCGAAAAAAGAATTGTCGCAGTGAACAATCCGAAAATCGCGAAACAGCAAAAGTTATTTCGAAGAAGACAATTACTTTTAAAATCAAAAAAAGAGCTAAAATTGGAAAATGCTCGCCAAACGAACCAACAACATATCATCCAACGAGAAAAACCGAATGAACAGACTTATCGGAATAGTGTGATTTCTAATAAACAAAGCACGCAGACAACACAAACGATTATTCGTAAGCAGAGTTTTCGTAAACAAGCTTTACAAACAGACTTGTCATATAAAGGCTATGTCAGTGAGGCGCAAAAAGCTTCTTTGAAGCAAAATCAGACTAAAATCAACAGACAGTCCAAAACTGCTCAAACATATAAAAGAAAACATCAGCGTTCGACTCTCTCTGATCAATCGAAGCAAACTGGTCAAACCAGCCAGAAATATAAGAGACAATCTGGTCGAGCAAGCACATACAGTGTGAAAAATCTAAAACATAAAGTAGACCGTTCATTACAACGAAATATTTCGCCTAAAAATCGTTTTCGTTCACAGATAAAGGAATTAGTGATCGATAAGGTAGGACGAGATGGGGACGGCAACTTGAATTTAATCGGGCTATTGATTGCGCTGTTTATTTTAGTACCGATATTGTTGAAACTGATTATCATCATAACCATCGTGGCAATAGTCATTACGGTCATCACTGTAATTATCACGATTTTCATGTTTATTGCTAGTCTATTCGTGATAAAGACCGAAGACATGGCACTTGAAGAAGCTTATCGCTATGTCACTCAACTAGATGCTCTTAAAAATAGAAATGTCTACAATGCTTACAGAAATTTAGCAAATGACAATCAATTCGATGAAGTATACTTCCATGTCAACGGTGTTCAATCAGATCCCGAGACGTTCTTATATTCTTCAAATGGCGATAGTTACTTATACTATTTGAATGCAAAATTCGAAGATTACGATATCGATGAATTAGCAATAGCGAAATATCGGGAAAGAATCGGTCAAAAAACTGGTCACTGGATTCCTTGGACTAGTCGAGGAACTATCTATGCCATATTCAAAGATGCACCCCATCCATTGACGCAAGAACCAGTCCGTGTCAATCGAGTCAGAGATGAAATCCTTGCTATCCATGACATGGTCTATAACTACAGTACGCTTGCTGAACTAGGAAAAGAAATCGAAACAACAACAGTAACGATTGACGAAGAAACTGGGGAAGAGAGAGTCGAAGTCAAAAGAGAAACAAAAAATATCGTGACGATCAACATCAATATCCAAACATTAGGAGAAATGCTAGATTCAGACCCGGAAGTAGATGTCTATACGATGAGAGGAGGAATTATTCCTTCAAACAATGACCCTTATTACGGCAGAGTATCTGCATTCGATGAAGAGGAAGTTGATAAATATTATCCAATCAGTGATTTAGATCGCTTTGAGAACAAAATCTTTTTACTTAATCCATTCGGGGCCACTCATTACGCAAGTGTAATCGACAATTACGGATATCGTGGACGAAATCCAGATGATAGAAACAATGATATTGTGCTAGAAGCAGAGCCAGGGACGCCAGTCTACGCGATGGGGGAAGAAACTATCGGTAGGATTTTAGGAGACGGAACTGGTTTACGTACATGGGTCTACATCAATGAATTTTCATTTTATCTGCATTACCGAAACATCGATCTTGTTCCTGGACTACGTTCAGGGCAGCGATTATCTGCAGGTGATCTTATTGGATATACTCGTTCTGATAATGGTGGTAATTTGCTTATGGATATGGAGCTTTATCGTTTCTGGCACGCAGATCCGCCACTATATCCAGCAGTGTATATCGATAATCTTTCTTTTGCTCATGAGACGAATCTCGGTTATTTCCGCAGTGGCGGAGGGTTGAGAGGGGAACTGATCAATCCACCAGCTTCTGTTACTAAATGGCGAGAGAAAGTGGCCGAAGAGACAAAGAAGAATAATATCGAAGGGTATGAAAATGCGATTTTATCCATTATCTGGGTAGAAACAGGCGGGAATGAGAGAGAATTTCCGGATATCATGCAAGCCAGTGAATCACAAGGAAGACCGCCAAATTCAATTAGGAGTCCAGAAGAATCCATCGAAGTTGGCGTACGTTATTTTGCTCGTCTTCTGAAAAAAGCACAGGAAAACCAGAAGAATGAGCGAGCTGCCGTCCAGGCATATAACTTTGGAGAAGGTTATTTAGATGACTTGATCCGAAGAAATAGTGATTACTCCTTTGATGACAGCAGGATCTTTGCCCGAGATAAAAGTAATGGAAAAACCGTTCCGTATCACAATCCTACTGCGTTGCTGTTTGGTTATACGTGGCGATATGATTATGGAAATATGTTTTATGCGCAACTTGTAACGAATAATATCATGGTCGAGAGTGGACGTATGGTAGAAATAGCTAGAGAAGAGTTAGGGAATTTGAATGGTGATAAATATTGGCGCTGGTTTGGTTTTGAAAATCGTGCAGAATGGTCTGCGATGTTCGTTTCATGGGTAGCAGATCAAGCAGGTTACATCAGTCAAAATAAAGTATTGAAGACGCCAAATGTATTAGCGATGAGAGACTGGTTCTACGAAAATGAAAAATTCAAACGTCATGATGAAGAGTATTTACCACAATCTGGTGATCTTATTTTCTTTGATTGGACAGGTGGAAGAACTGGCAAGGATTTTGTCGGGATCGTAGAATATGCAGGAGGCGGAATGGTCCAAGTCATCGAAGGAAATTCCGACAATCGAGTAAGAAGAAGAACCTATGCTTTAGATAGCATAGCTATCTCGGGGTATGGAACCCCATAATCTTATTTTTAGGAAAGGTGCGAAGATGCTTAAAAATTTTTTAGAGACAAAAGCTGGAAGAAACATCATTATAGGTATAGCTGTTCTAATCGTGGCAGTAATTACTCTTGTCACTTATTCACTGATGAGTGGAAAACCAAAGGAAACAGCCCAAGCAAATGATAAGACAGAACAGACCCAAGAAAGCAAAGAAACGATCGGACGTTATAACGGAACAATCTACAGCGGAACATGGTATTCGAACCGTTCGGATGATATGTATATCGAGTTAGATGCAGATGGAACTTACTGGGCTTCTTCCTGGATTCCTAAAGGCGAATACTACCTCAAGGATCAAAATATTATGGTTTTAGAAGCAGAAGATGGAAAAACAAAGGAATTCCAGTTACAAACACGGATGGGTAGCACAGTGATGTATCTGAAAGAAGGAGAAGAAGAGATCTTCTTATATCCGAATGAAGACATCAAACAAAAAATGGAATCAGAAAATGCAGAACAAATCGAAGCGGCTGAAAAAGCAGTGAACCAAATGTGGTCTGATATCTTGACGCAAGGTCACTGGGAGAACAAAAATTCATATCGAACATTCAAGTTGGAATTCAAAGATGGGGAATATATTCAAACGAAAATCGAAGGTGATGATAAGGAAACGGAGACATTCCAATATACCATAACAGGAATAGTTACGGAACAAAGAGGAGCTACTGTTTCATTAAGCCGAACAGACGGAAATGATAGAAAACAAGATATTAATTTTAAGATAACAGAAGAAGGGTCAAAATATATCTTGGCAGGACCAGTAGGGACCTTCAAGTGGAACTCTTATTATGAAAAAAGATATGATGATGTCACACTTACACAAGATGGAACGAAACAAGAAGATTTGCCTGAACGTACGATCGAAACGACGGATGAAGATGGAAACAAAGTCATTATCACAGAAAGAGATGTGACGAACTGATATGGATGGAAATAATGCTGCGAAAGATAAAGAAGTAGAACTCACGGAAAGAGGGTTTCTCCATCTCGCTAAAAGCACTCCCCGTATTTTATTATTTGCCGTGAAGTCTCTATATAGAATTGGAAGAGGAACGATCAATCTTGTGAGAAAGAAAAGTTTTCGCGAGACTATTAAAAGCCTGCCTCGTGTTCCAATAGTTATGTTTAAACTTTTATATAACGCTAGAACAAGAAGCATCAATTTTGTGGAAAAGTTGCGTGGGAAACAAAAAGAAGTCAAACAAGAGAACAAAAAAAATATAGCAGTCCAAAATGAGAGACAGACCAAAAGTCAGGAATTGCAAGGCAAAACGGTGGGATTATCTGAAAAAACACATCAAGCAGCTAGGCCCACACTTAAAATCAATGCTAAAAGAGGAATGGCTAGACCTAGAAAAGTAAAATCAAATATTCAAAAAGACAAAACGCCAGAAATTACTGTGAACCGGAATATCGAAACCAGAGAACTAGGATCGGCATCGCAAAAATCAGATACAAAAGCAGAGAGAAATGAGCGAACAAGAAGCAATAAAGCTGCAAAATCGCGGGGCCGAATCCAACGAATGCAAAGCAATCGTGTTGCTCCAACACAGAACCGTCAACGTTCATTAAGTGAGATTAAAGTTTCCGCAACTAAGGTAGCCAAACAATTGAATGAAAAAATGCTCAATGAGAAAAAAATTTCAGCACCGTCATTATCTAGATAAGAAAATAAATCGAAAAAGCTTAGGAAGAATGTGATTTCCATCTCTTCCTAAGCATTTTCTAAATCAAGCGTATAACAGTTTGTATCTCAAGAACAATAGACAAATGAAACAAGGCGCAATTGTCAACAGCACATGACTCGATTTAGTGAATAAAGCGGAGGTTCATTATGGATAAACGAGAAAAAGCTTATTTACGCAGTAGTAAAAACTTACTGAATAATCACTTTACTTATATTTTAAATAACGTCAAAAAAATCGAAAAGAAGTTAAACGAACAACAGAAGAAAATGACGAGAAGGATGATTTCACCTCCTGAACAGCGAGTGTTGCTTAATGAATATAATCAAACAAAAGAAGCATACAGGGTGTGGAATCAAAGATTAGCGGATGTCGAAGAACAGATTCTAGATGTAAGAAAGCTATTGAATGACAAAAATGATTATCAGTATAAAAGCAAGACGATGAAAAGAAAAGGATATGCGGTGGGTACAGCCAAATCAAATTTAAGTCATAGTGTTGAACGATCAATGAACGATATCCGGAAAACAGCAAATTTTGGAATTAAATTATACAAGCAACAAGTGAATAAAGAACGACTTTCTAGTAATCTTCAAGTCACGAAAGAAGAGCTTATTAAAGCTCGAGCAGCCCTTAAAAGTATTCAAACTAATCCTAGAGAAAATCAAAACATAAAAAAAACGGTTGTCGGTAAAACAGCAAAGCCAACATGTAAGCTTAATAAAACAGAAAGAGAGGTCGAAAGAAATGCCTAAAAAGAAGGACTTAAAAAAAGAAAAAGAATTGTTGAATGAGAAATTCAAAAATGTTTGTAAAGAATGGCAATCAATAAACAAAAAACTGATTGAGGGACAAAAAGAAATACAGAAGGAAGGGATAGCGCTACAAAGTCCCGAGTATAGAGAAACATTTAAAAAAGCATTTCAATCTGGTGAATATAAAAATGGAATAACGATTTATAATCAATCTGTAGGACTAATTCAAAAATATCAAAACAATTTGGTTGATTATGGAAAAATTTGTCAGAAAATGCATACACTTGAGCAAACAATATATGAAACAAGAAAACAAATCAAAGATAAATCCAGTTATGTAAAAGACAGTAAAACATTTAAACGATTGAATTATAAAGAAGGATTTGCTTTAAACGCTTTAAAAAATAGCTACAACAATTTTTATCCTAAAAAGACAGCGGAAGTGATCCGTACGATCAACAATTTTGCTGATACTGCAAATGTCAAGTTACACCTTCGTAGTGCGGAACAAATGTCCAATGAATTGAAGGAATTACTACCAGCTGTGCGTAGAGAAGGAGAGATTAATAAACAAAATCCAAACTTAGAAAATATGGTAGAACAAGCGCGTAAAAATGCTGAGTCTATGAGAAATTCATCAGTTCAAAAAAGTCCTCATCAAGTTCGCTGATACGAATCTAAAAAAATAAGGAACTGTGACAAAAGTCTTGTTGCAGTTCCTTTTTCCGAATAAACGGTGTTCCAGAAGTAACTTCTTCGGAAATAAGCCGAAATTTCACAAAAATTTGAAAAGCAATTTTCGTAAATTCCTTCTTATTTC
>k87-516291_pt1 | contig 17325 bp, 17 predicted proteins | sample MGYA00084031_6733416 | MGnify analysis MGYA00084031
CATTAATTTATGTGATCCACGCCGATAAAAGCCTGTTTCCAATTGGCCATTAACCATTTGGACAGGCACCTGCGCTTTGTTTCTGTATTTTGTTGGATCTGTCATCCCAATCGTTGGGTTCACTTCAACACTAACATTAACTTTTTTAAAGAGTTGTTCTACTTGCCGTTGCTTAAATGTCAACTGGGCTTCGTATTTCAAATTCGCCAATGGCGCAATGCCTGTTGTAATTGCGACCTTATCGACATTTTCGGCACGATTTGGTGAGGCCTTTACGCGCTTAATCACGCGACCAAAAGCGTAACTTTTTAACACTTTGGTAATACCAACTTGTACCACTTCACCAGGTATGGCATCAATTACAAAAATTGGAAAATTATCGATTTTAATGACACCCATACCTTGATAAGTAATATCAACCACTTCAGCCTCAACTTGTTGATTTTTGGTTACGGGAACCTTCGTTTTATAGACACGATTTGCTTTTGCCATAATATTTGTGCTCATCATTACGACATAATTCATCATCGTATGATATTAATCGCACACTCCTTTTCTTGGGTTTTTCGACACCCACTACAAACATTATTTAACGTCGAGTTTTTCGACGTCAGCCATAAATTGCTGTTTAGTTCGGTCCGAAACAGTTGCTGCTTCTGGCATACCAGAACGGTTCGCAATAAATTCAATATGTTGCTGTAAATCAGTGAAAAGCATTGGGGCATCGCCACCATATTCACCATCTAAATTAACCTTTAACCGGTCATCATCCAATGGTATGATTTCCACTTTGTTAGTTTTTTTATAAATCAATTGCGGGTTATCAACATGCTTCCCCCCATTGAGCATCTGCGCAACAATCTGGAGAATTTGGGCAAGGTTAGATTCCTTGATAATCAATAATGTAAACTTGCCATCGTCTAACTTAGCATCTGGCACAATTGATTCGAAGCCACCAACTGAATTAGTTAATGCCAAAAAAATCATCGAAATTTTCCCAGAATATTCACCCTCATCGTACACAACCTTAGCGTTTACTGGCTTAATTCTTGTAATTAACTCCGCGCCTTTAACTAGATATGCCAAGTACCCATATAATGACTTCATTAATGACGGCACAGCATAGGTAACTTCACTAATGGTGCCTAAGGCTGCAATATTCATAAAATACTTTGACTGCCCATATTGGTCAATTTTACCAATATCCATCTTAATTGTTTCATTTTGCAAAATAACTTTGGCTGACTCTAGAGGTTCATCGCGAGGCAACTTTAAAGCACGTGCGTAATCATTTGTAGTGCCAGCTGGAATAACCGCCATCATTGGCCGCTTATCTAATTGTGCTAAACCATTAACCACCTCATTAATCGTGCCATCACCACCGGCAGCAACAATCAAATCAAATCCCGCTTCAGCGGCTCGTCTGGCTTCTATGGCAGCAGACATTGGTTCTGGCGTCGTGGCAAATGCCGATGTTTCATAACCAGCTGACTCATAAACTTGCAAAATGTCCAACATTTCCCGCTTAATTGCTTCACGACCGGATGTTGGATTATAAATAATTCTTGCTCTCATGTTAGCGTGTGACGTCACAAATAATGCTAATTATTTGTTAAACACGTTACCGTGCCACACTATCCTTTCATAAAACTTATGTACACAGGTAAGTTTACCTGTTATGTGACTATCCAGCATTATTAGCGCTTGGCTAGCTCTTCTAATAATAATTTGTTCATAATGCCAGGATTGGCTTGTCCTTTAGACATTTTCATCAATTGTCCAATCAAATAGCCAGTTGCGCGATCCTTACCACCCTTGAAATCTTCAATGGATTGCGGATTATTATCTAATACGTCTGTAATCCATTCTAGTAGGACAGCCGGATCACTAATTTGAACCAAACCATTTTTCTTAGCAAAAGCTTCTGGTTCCTCACCTGTCATAATTGCTTCAAAGACTTGTTTTGCCTGTTTTGTTGAAATCGTACCAGCCTCAATCAGTTTAATCATACCTGCCAAATGCTGTGGCGTTAATTGTGTTTCTTGTAATTCAACTTGGTGCTTATTCATGAAAGCATTCACATCGCCAATTAGATAATTAGCTGCACGTTTTGCATCGGCCCCAGCTGCGATAGTTGCGTCATAAAAATCAGCCATCGCTAAAGTCTGAGTTAATACCTCAGCATCGTATTGTTCAATGCCCAAATGTGTAACATAGTCCTGCTGGCGTTCCTTAGCAGATTTTGGTAATTCAGCTGCTACTTGATCAATCCATTCTTGATCAATCACAACAGGTGATAAGTCTGGTTCGGGGAAATAACGGTAATCATCTGCACCCTCTTTAACACGCATGAGTATTGTTGACTTTGTTGGTTCGTTGTAGCGACGTGTTTCCTGTTGAATGACACCACCTGAGCGCAACACCTCTGCCTGGCGTTTCTCTTCAAAAATCAAAGCATTACGGACATAGTTGAATGAATTAATATTTTTCATTTCAACTTTAGTGCCATATTCGGTTGACCCAAATGGCCGAATTGAAATGTTAACATCCGCACGCATTTGACCTTCTTGCATTTTAGCCTCAGAAATACCAGTAAACAAAATAGCTTGGCGCAACTGTTCTAGGTAAGCATAAGCTTCATCTGGGGAGGCGATATCTGCTTCCGATACAATTTCAATTAAAGGTGTTCCTTGACGGTTCAAATCCACGTATGAATAGCCATCAGCACCGTGTGTGTTTTTACCGGCATCTTCTTCGACGTGCATTTCTTTAATACGAATGCGTTTGGTTTGTCCATCAGCTAATACGACGTCAAGATAGCCATTTGTACCAATAGGTGTCTGTGATTGTGTTGTTTGATAAGCTTTTGGGTTATCTGGGTAAAAATAATTCTTACGATCCCAACGAATAAATGGTGAGATGGTGGCATTCAAGGCTAGCGCTGCACGCATACCATATTCTAATGCCCCTTTGTTAGCAACCGGCAAAACACCAGGATAGCCAAAATCAATCACATTCGTGTTTTCGTTTGGCTGATCACCATAATGGACTGGCGATGGTGACAAAAGCTTTGAATTGGTTTGCATTTCAACGTGAACTTCCAATCCAATGGTTGTTTCAAAATTTCCTGTTCCCATAATCAACTGTCCCCTTCTTAGTCTTCTTTTGCAATATCTGGTATTTGTTCGAATAGACGCGTGGCTTGTTCAAAGGCATAGCCCGTTTGGTAAACAGTCTGTTCATCAAATGGCTTACCAATAATCTGCAAGCCGACTGGCAAACCGTCTACAAATCCTGCATTAACAGATAATCCGGGCAGACCAGCCAAATTAACCGGTACAGTCAGTACATCAGCTAAGTACATAGCTGTTGGGTCATCTACCTCTTCTCCTAGGCCATAAGCAACAGTTGGCGCTGTGGGACCGACAATGACATCATAATTAGCAAATACTTTATTGAAGTCTTCTATTAATAAAGTACGAATCTTAGCTGCTTTTTTAAAGAACGCATCATAAGCACCAGCAGATAATGAAAATGTCCCTAGCATAATGCGACGCTTTACTTCATCACCAAAGCCTTCTGATCGTGTCTTAACATACAAATCCTCAAGATTTTTAACATCATCAGCGCGATAGCCATAGCGTACACCATCGTAACGCTGTAAATTAGAAGATGCTTCTGAAGACATAATAATATAATAGGCAGCAACACCGTACTTTGTGTGTGGCAAGCTCACTTCATCAACCGTAGCCCCCATTGCCTCGAGCTGCGCAATTGCTGCTTTAACTGTTGTTGCCACTTTAGGATCAATTCCCTCACCAAAATACTCTTTTGGTACAGCAATCTTTAAACCTTTAATATTACCGGTTAACTGTGCTGTAAAATCAGGCACTTCACGTTTTGAAGCAGTAGAGTCCTTAATGTCAAAACCAGCAATGGTATTCAAAACCAATGCATTATCTTTTACAGTACGTGTAAAAGGCCCCACTTGATCAAGCGATGAAGCCATCGCAAACAACCCCCAACGCGATACACGACCATATGTTGGCTTCATACCGACAATACCATTGAATGCTGCTGGTTGACGGATTGAACCACCAGTATCAGAACCCAAGGCGAACGGCACTAATCCTGCAGCAACAGCTGCCGCTGAACCACCAGATGATCCGCCCGGCACCTTTGTTTGATCCCATGCATTAGCTGTCTTATTATAATATGATGTTTCTGTTGAGCCACCCATTGCGAATTCATCCATGTTCGCTTTTCCGACAGAAATGGCACCATCCTGATTAAGCTTTTCAACAACAGTGGCATCATAGACTGGCTTAAAACCTTCCAAAATTTTTGAAGCACCAGTTGTTTCAATTCCTTTAGTAGCTAAGTTATCCTTTAATGCTAATGGGAGTCCCGATAAGACGTGAGCAAAATCTTGCTTTTCATCTATGCTTTCAGCTTGTGACAAAGCTACTCCTGGGTTCGTCATAATAAAAGCATGTAGCTTGTCATCAGTTTTCTCGATTTTTTCAAGCGTGGCTTTGGTTAGTTCACTAGCCGTAAACTGCTTATTTAAAAGGGCATTATGAAGAGATGTTAAATCGTTATCAAAAAAATCAATCGTCATCATTATTCTCCTTCATCCTCTAATATTGCCGGCACTTTAATCAATCCAGCTGATGCCAGTGGCGCGTTTTCTAGTAAGCCTTGCTTTTGGTGCCAATTATGTGCAACATCATCACGCAAATGGTTAACATTTTCAGTGACTGAATAAGTGGGTTCGACTGCAGCAGTGTCTACTTCACCTAAAGTATTAAATATATTTAAAATATCACCTAATTGTGTTGTAAATTGCGTTAGTTCGCTATCATCAAAAGATAACTTAGCTAATTTAGCAACATGGGCAACTTCTTCTTTTGAAATTGTTGTTTCAGACATTCATCTACTCCTTTACTTGTGTGCTATATCATGCCATTTCAAACACGTTGCACATCTAAACATATACTTATCCATTTTACCATAACTCAAGTGCTTAACACGCTTGCATTTTATCAAAAATCGCGTATAATTAATCTTGTTGTAAAAACAGCATGACCAATGACTTTGTTCAGCGTCTCACCGTCGTTTTACACAGTCATTGGCGACATTTTAGAAAGGTGGATATGATTATGGCCCTTACACAAGAACGTAAGAACGAAATCATCAAGGAATATGCTCGCCACGAAGGCGATACAGGTTCAGCTGAAGTACAAATCGCAGTTTTAACTGCTGATATTAATGAGTTGAACGTACACATGGCAGCTCACAAGCATGATTTCCACTCACAACGTGGTTTGATGAAGAAGATTGGTAGCCGTCGTAACTTGTTACGTTACCTCCGCAACACTGATATTCAACGCTATCGTGAATTGATCCAACGCTTAGGTTTGCGTCGTTAATCTTTCAGATTAACCTGAAAACCTCGTATCAAATTTAAGGAGAAAAGACATATGCCTGTTATTGAATCAGCAATTCAACGTGTTCGTCTTACAAAAAAGCAACACGATCGTAACGAACCACAAGCTAGTGCTTACCGTACAGCTGTTAAGCGTTTTGAAAAGGCTGCAGCTGCTGGTGAAGACAACTTGGCAGAATTGTACAAAATTGCTTCTTCTGCAATTGATCGTGCCCACTCAAAGGGTTTGATTAAGAAGAACAAGGCTTCACGTGAAAAGTCACGTTTAGCTAAGTATGTAAAGTAATTCATAGTAAAAAAGACTTGGACATGTTCCAAGTCTTTTTTACTATACATATTGTAAAATAAATCTTTCAAATAACATTTCTGGGTCTTGATTGGTTGATTTCAACTTACTTTCAATTAAAATCATCCCTAAATAACCAGTCCGCAATGCTGGTAAATTGTATTTACCCAGCATTTTACGTGCTAACTTAACACGATAAGGATGAATGCCACCCAACTGTTGACTAATTTCCTGATCAGTCCCCTTTAATCCAGCAACTTGGATTAATAATCTAAATTGTCCGGTTAAAACTGCATTCACTCGTAATGCCGGTTCACCATTCTGTAATAGCGCACGATATATGATTAGTGCTTGTTTGATTTTTTTGGTCATGACTGCATCAACTAAATCAAACACATTAGCAGTTAACGTTTTTGGTACAAGCGCATTAACTGCATCTAAAGTAATCTTTTTATCGTATACTGCATAGGCTAATAATTTAGGCAGTTCATTGACCATTAGGGTATATTGTGCATTGGTTCTTACTACGAGTTCTTGCAGTGCATCAGGTGACATTGTATAGTTTTGTTGCTGTAATTGTTGTGTTATGGCTTGTTTAGCAGCACTTTCATTAAGTGCTGCTAATTCAATCTGTTCCGCATGCTTAAGCACCTGTTTAGTGATTTTTTTTCGCTTATCTATTTTTAAATCATTAATCAAAAAGACGACCACATTGTCTGCAACAGGGCTTTCAATAAGTTTTGATAACTGGTCTTGATTTGTCTCACTGATTTTACCCTTCGCTGTTAAAAATTCAGGATTTTGAATTAATATAACACGTCTATCCCCAAAAAAAGGTAATGACATGGCATCGTCGATTACTTCACTTAAATCCTGCTGCGACAAATCGAATTGCGAAAAATTCATTTCGCGATCGTCAGACTTAATAATTGCTTTAAAAGCTTGTTTTGCTCGCTGAATAAGTATGTCTTCATCGCCAATAACTACATAAAAATTGGCCAGTGCATTATTTTGAATTTGTTGATACAGTTGCTTTAAGTTCATGCGTTATTTTTACCTCAAAATAGCTTGTTTGATTATTATCATAAATATAGCGAATCATGCCGTCTTTTTGTGTATTCAAGTTTGTTATCTGATTGACCGTACACGTTCGTATTGTTTCTTTATGTGGATGGTTATATCGATTGTCACGTCCAGCTGAAATTATACCATACTGTGGTTGCCACTTTCTAAGTGTTTCCGGATCACTAGCGGTTTTAGAACCGTGATGTCCAAGTTTTAATATATCAACTTTCAGCTTTGGATATTGTTCTGCAATTGCTTTTTCCCCTGCACGATCTAAGTCGCCAGCTGTCAAAATTCGTTGATTGCCTAAACAGCCAAATAACGCAATTGAGTCTTGGTTTTCTGCTTGTCCAGAAGTAAAGGGATGGACAATATGAAATGGGCAATTTGGTATTTCATCACCGGCGGTTAACTCACATACCTTTGTTCTACCAAGGTAGGGTTGGATTTCTTTTAAAAATTTTTGTTGTTTTAGCATACCAGCAGGGATAATGACGCGTTGAACCGAAAGATGTTTCAAAATAACTTTAGCATTACCAATATGATCATAATCGTGATGTGATAGCACAAGGTTATTAATCTGAGAAATACCTCGACTGTGAAGGTAATGCACAATGACGGACTCGCCGTTAGTCCGTTGATACTGTTTTATTTGCCAATCCTTTTTGGCACTGAAGTCAACCTGACCACCAGTATCAATCAAGGTCACTGATCGATTAAATGGCGTTCTGACTAAAGCGGCATCCCCCTGTCCAACATCAAAGGTTGTAAACTCACCATATAATGGGTAACGTACCCAAAGAGTCCCAAAAAATAGTAATAATAGGCACATACCACGACAAAAAAATGCTAAAGCGCTTTGTTTAACGTAAATCAACAACGAACAAGTAAAAAATAATACTAGCACGACACTAGGCAGTTTACCAATAATCATATCACCAGGCAACATCGACATGCTATCTAAACAACTAGTAAAACATTGTATTAACATATTGACAACCTTCGCTATACCAGGTATATCTTGCCCTGCAAAACCGAGTAATGTAAAAGGAACAATTAGCGTACTGAAAATAGGAATAACAGCAAAACTGACTAATGTTTGAAGGATGTGCCATGTATATTGCTGTGCCACAATAAAAGGAAAACTCACCAAACTTAATAGCATATTAGTTTGCCAAAAATTCAAAGACTTAGCAAACAACAGACAGAAAGTCAAAGTAAATGATAATTGTCCACCTAATGTTAATAAAATACATGGCTCGTATATTAAGGTGCCTAACAAACTAACCGACCAAACTGTGGGCGGCGTTACTTTACACCAACCAGTCATGCGTAACAAAAAAAATAAGCCAACAATAACCGCGCGCATTAAGACAGCTGTTTCTCCTGAAAAAACAAAATAAATACATAAAATCATGCCTGCAATAACTGCTGATATTTCTTTAGGAATAAATAAACGTCGAAACATACCCATTACCATTTTCAATAAATAGTTAATGTGGAAACCAGAAATACTAAATAAATGAATTAAACCAAGTTTTTGTACGCCTGGATTATTAACATAAAACGATTTTGGTGCAGCACCAAAAATTACTGACTCAGCATATTCGTTTAGTGGCTGTGGTAACATCTCTGCTTTCTTTATTCCTATCGCATGCCATTTATGAATATGGTTGCGATAAGTATCGAGTAGAGAATGGACTGATTTTTGCTTTAAATTAGACCACGATTGAACTGTTAGCTGATGTGTTATGTGTTTTGCTTCATAATAACGTCGCATATCAAATTGGTTAAAGTTCGTAGCTGGCATCATCCGTTTATAATGCCCAGACGCACTAAATTGCAAAACATCTGTATTGGATTGCCATTGTTGCTTGTCTTTTAGACAAGTGAATGTGTAATACACTCGAATGACCTGACGTGACTCGTAAAGCTTGGCATTAGCACTTAATTGGTCACCATCTATGGCAATACTATCTGGTAAAATGGTGCCTCGGCAAATATATCTTTGATTTTCTGATTGCTTAGCTTGCTGACCAAGCTGATAGGTATCTAACATAAAATAACATAGAAATGGTATCACTAATAAACTGAGTAAAACAATCATTTGTTGCTTAAAATTAAAAATTAGTAAAGTAAGGCAAGCTAATAAAAAACAAAGTGTCATCGTATCTTGTCTATAAACAAAAACACTTAGCGCACTAATAATAAGCGTCACAATTAAAAGATATCGGCTCATTTTAAACCAATAACTTATCTTTTAAAGATTCAATACGTTTGTCCCCTATTCCGGGTATACCCTTTAATTCTGTTACATCCTTAAAATGTCCATGTGTTTCTCGATACGCAATAATTTGCTCTGCTTTTTTTGCTCCAACGCCCTCCAACATTTGAAGTTCATTGGCAGTCGCCGTATTAAGATTAATTTTTGCACTATCACTCTTTTTAGCAATCACCGTTCTCTCGTTATTAGGTTGTGGTTCATTTTTGTTGGGCACATAAATCACCGTACCATCAGACATTTTCTGAGCTAAATTAACTGTTGTAATATCCGCTTCTGATGTTATTCCCCCTGCCTGAGCGATTGCTTTCTGTGCACGTGGATTATCGACAACGTTATAAACACCTGGTCTTTTGACCGCACCTTTAACATCAACCATGATTACCGCATCAGATGATTGACTCTTTATCTCAGTTGAAGCATTTGTCATCGTTGCTTTTCTGGCTTCCTTTGATGGATCCGTCTTCACGCTTGTAAGTTCCTGTTGATGTGACAACATATAAATCGCATAGATTCCCAGAACTAGGATTAGCATTATGCCACTTATAACCCATTTTATGAATCGATAAGCTAGTATTTTCTCTTTTATTGCCAGTATTTGATCTATCATTGGTTGAAACCTCCAATAGATTATACGCACAATCATCTTGAAAAACTAAAAAACACCTGACAATTGTCAGGTGTTAGTTTGGCATGTAAGATTCGCTCTTACGGGCGACTATTGGTTGTCACACCAACAGCAAAGTCGCGTCGCCACAGTGCAAGCACTGTTAGTCATGGTGAGAAAATAGGGTTCCACAACCACTATTAACACCTGCATCTATACGAGATTTACGATTTAACGTAGCAGGCCGCAATCGGCGCTAATTTTTCAAGCGCTTCGACTCATCGCATAATTTAATTCTACCATGACACTAATGTAATGTCAAAAATTGCGTTCGTACTGCCTGTGATTGTTTCTTTTCGATTTGAATACGTAATTGATCCCCCGGCCTTAAAATTAAATCACCATGAGGTATAATGCTACTATTTTCACGTAAGACCAAAACTAACAAACTATTTTTAGGCCACGGCACATCACGTACCGATTGATCAGCTAACACACTCCCCACCAATACTGGTATATCAATAGTGATTGTTTCCTGGCTTTTAATAAACGACCCTGGCCCAATTAATCGTTTTAATAAACTCGTATAAATTGGTTCGCCACCTAATAAGTCTACCGTCAAATAAGAGAGTAAGCTAACAATGGCTAGTGGCATCAAATGTGTTAGACTACCCACCATCTCAACAATTAATAATATAGCTGTAAATGGGGCTTTACCAATACCGGCAAAATAACCTGCCATACCAACAACCATAAAATCAATAACATATTGACTCTCTAGCCAACCCAATAAAACAAACAACTGCCCAGTCGCAGCACCAATTAGTGCACCAAGCGTTAGAATTGGCAGGAAGATACCGCCAGGTAGTCCCGAACCGTAACTCACCATAGAAAAAATAAAGCGCACAACAATCATGACACAAAGAATTTGCAGCGATGGTATAACATGACCTAATGACAAAATAATGCCGTTACCACCACCCAAACCCTTAGGCCAAAGTAAGCCAACTGGTATAATCATCAGCAGAGGCACAATACCAAAGTACGCATGCGGTACTGGGAAAATTTTCTGGTACCAAATATTTGTTTTTAACAAGATGCGTTGATAAAAATAACCAAAACAACCTAAAATCAAGCCAAGTATAACCAGTAACCCATAACTAGATAGTGGTAATACAGGTACTTGCGTCACTGATAAAACTGGTTTTAAACCAAATAAACTACTCGATACGCCGTTAGCCGCAATGGCGCCACTCAGTGCAGACAACCATACTAGTGGTGAGAAGCTGTGGTAGATTTCTTCTAATACAAACATCACACCAGCAATTGGCGCGTTAAAAGCAGCTGATAGGCCAGCAGCAGCACCACTAGCTATCGCAATTTTTTTGTCATTTTTATCCAAATGTAGCGTATAACCAACGCCTTGTCCCACCGCAGCACCAAGTTGAATGGAAGGCCCCTCTCGACCAAGCATGAGTCCGCTACCAATACCTAAAATACCCGTCACAAACTTACGCCAGAGTATCGCCCACCATTTTGTGTTAAGCTCATCCATGAGTTGGCCTTCAACCTGAGGGATACCAGAGCCAGAAATATTTGGCTCCTGCTGCACCATTTTTGCAATCAACAAACCAATACATATATTAACCAACACAATAATAATAACCAACCAACCATGCTTTGGTAACGCAACATACTGATATATTTCAATCCAAAACAATAATAATTTTTCAATGACATAGCGAAAAACACTAATTACAACACCAGATAATACCCCTATTAGTAAGCCACGGCCAACAAAAGATATGCGTGTTGTATTAAAATTAAAGCCTCTTTTAAACATAATTTTAGTATACTACAAAGATTGGCAAGACAAGACTTTGCCTTTATAATAAGCCTATGATAAAAATAACAAATATTGAAACACATGCAATCAATCGTATCGCCAATCCCCAAAAAAACCATCTTGATGATATTGTCATACCTGATTTTCATGCTGATTCGAAACAAGCAATGGCTGAATACATTATTGCTGTTTATGATCTTGGTAGCTTAGATGGTGTTAAACAGACGTCCTCCCCACACGTTCTCGCATTTTCATATCTTACCAACAATCAAATATCCCATATAACGGCAAAAATACAACAAGAAAAATGACGAGACAGGCTATCATCCTATAGCTCATTTCTCGTCATTTTTTTGTCCTGATTGGTGCTCCTGTATTACGGATAATTCGTTAGTAAACCATTGTGATATTTTATATTTAACGCTATCAGAATCATCCAAATAAGCCGCAACTGAACTAGCTAATGCAATCACAAGATGTGATTGACTGACAAATTCATTTTCAATTATCATGTAGAGATTGACATCATTATCTGTTTTTTCAGGCCAAACTAGCTTCTTGAGCTGACTAGTGTAACGCAGAGGTAGATTAATAATATTTGTCTCTAATGTCAACGTTGTCCCGCCTTCGCTAACACCGCCAGCTACTAAAATATCCAGATGCATAAATGTTATATCAGTGATGTGCTTATCTAATCGCTCAAATAAGCCATCCAAGTCAATATTCTGCTCATCGCCAACTGTTAATGTATCCACATAAAAATGATTTTCTACAATATTTTCAAGTGCCTTTTGGCCTGTAATATTCAATGCTTTATCCTCACTTATATCGTATTTTTATATTACCACAAATACTGACGTTAACGGTTGCATAATAAAAAAGCCGCGACGTAGCTTGACCGACGGCTTTTTAAAAATTACTTATGTGGCATGCGTTTCCAAAAGTCTTGTTTATTCACTTGTCGTGAACGCGCAATACCCATAGCATGTTCCGGAACATCTTCTGTAATGGTTGATCCTGCTGCCGTAATTGTTTCGTTAGCAATTGTCACTGGTGCCACAAGCTTAGTGTTTGACCCAATAAATGCATGATCGCCTACGTTGGTATTAAATTTATGCACACCATCATAGTTGACAAATATTGTGCCGGCACCTATATTAACTGATTGTCCAACGGTTGCATTGCCAATATAGCTTAAATGACCCGCTTTCGTATTAGCAGCTAAGCTGGCTTGTTTCACTTCGACAAAATTACCAATATGCACGCCATTAGCTAAATCTGCTTCTGGTCTTAGATGGGCAAACGGACCAATGGTAACATGATCAGCAATCGTTGCTGACTCAATGTGTGAATCTGTGATAGTGTTATGGTTACCAATAACGCTATCAACAATACGTGTACCATGTGTCAATAAATTGTCCTGGCCAATTGTCGTCTGACCAAGAATTGTCACGCCACCCTCGATCACCGTATCTTGACCAATAATAACACCTGCGTCAACATATGTATGATCAGGATCTAGCAACTCAACGCCAGAAATCATTAATTGTTGGTTAATACGAGCGTGCATCACACGATTGGCAACGGATAAAGCGACACGATCATTCACACCCAATGACTCTGTGAAATCATGCAACACGTGCGCACCAATTTGGTGTCCGGCTTGTCTTAGGATGTCTAATGTATCTGGCAAATAATATTCGCCTTGTGCGTTATTATTTTTAACCTGCGCCAAAGCTTCAAACAAGAGTTGGTTGTCAAATACGTACACACCTGTGTTAATCTCTTGAATTCGACGTTCCGTCACACTGGCATCTTTTTGTTCAACAATTTTTAATACTGTATCGTCGTCTGCTCTAACGATACGGCCATAACCAGTTGGCTCTTGCGTCACAGCAGTTAATACAGTGACAGCATTGTTTGACTGACGGTGTGCCGCAATAAACTCTGATAATGTTTCTGCTCGAAACATTGGTGTATCTCCAGACATAATCAAGGTTACACCGTGACTCGCTGATAATTTATCTTGTGCTTGTTGTACTGCATGTCCTGTACCCAATTGCTGTGCCTGTAAAACAAAGTCACTACGTTCTCCAACATGAGTTTGAACACTTTCAGCCCCCACACCAATGACAGTAATTGGTCGATTAGGTGTTAAAGGCGCAACAGCATCTAGAACCCAATCAATCATTGTTTGTCCCGCAACATGATGTAATACTTTTGGTACACGAGATTTCATGCGTGAACCATGACCAGCAGCTAATACTAAAACGTTTACTTCATCACTCATTAAAATTAGGCCTCGTGCTTATAAATTTCTTGCAAATAGTTACCAGCGGTCACCAAAATGGGATCACCATTTTTCAAATTCGTATCAACATGAAGCAACGATGTGAATCGATCTAACAATCGAGTTGCCGAACGTCCTTCAGCAAAAACAGCAGTACCAACCACGGTACCATCAAACTCACTCACAAGCGTCTGCATACCTTGAATGGTACCACCAGCTTTCATGAAATCATCCACCACTAATACACGAGAGCCTGTTCGCAAAGAACGACGTGATAACTCCATTTTTTCAACACGCTTTGATGATCCTGTTAGATAATTAACTGAAACCGTTGGTCCCTCAGTCACTTTAGCATCATCACGAACAATCACAAAAGGTACATTCAACTGTTCAGCAACTGCTTGTGCCAAAGGTACACCTTTCGTGGCTGCAGTCATAACAGCATCAATGTTATCTCTTAAATACTGGGTTGCAATCAATCGCCCAGCTTGTCTTAAAATATCAGGTCGGCCTAATAAATCTGAAAGATACACGTACCCACCAGGTAGTACACGCGTTTCGTCATTAACGTCTCGGCGTATTTGTTCAATGAAGTCTCTCGCCTCATCTTCAGCCATAAAAGGTACAAAACGCGCACCGCCAGCTGCGCCAGGTACTGTCTCAATTAATCCTGTCCCGCGCTCCTGAAATGTGCGTTTTAGGATAGATAAATCTTCAGAAATAGAGGACTTAGCTGAATCGTATCGCTTCGCAAAATAAGACAATGAAATTAATGTGCGTGGGCGCTCAAGCATGTAGCGCGCCATGTCGACAAGACGATCGGAACGACGTGTTTTCATAATATGTTAACGTGCTAAAAGTTAATTAGCACGTTTTCTCCTTTTTGAGTATTAGTATTTGAGTTTAATTATAGCACTTAAACACCGTCAATGTTCGGTATTTAAGCGTTTTTTTGAAATTGCCAGACAGAAACTAAATAAATCAACACTTCAATTACAGCAATGAAAAAGCTCGTTGGCAAGTTCGTCAGATAGGCCAAAGTTAGTCCCACCCAGGTGCCAAATAGCGCAAAGACAATGGCTACACCCATCAATTGTGGCGTTGTAGTGACGTAATATTTTGCACTAGCAGCTGGTAAAGTTACCAGAACAAAAATTAATAATGACCCAACTAATTGCGACGAAATACTAACTGACAAGGCAATAATAATCAGGAAAATATAACGAACCATTTTTTGTGTCCCATGTTGCAAAAACATACCAGCTTCATCAAATGAGAGTTGCCTCAATGCACGATAGTTAAAAAACAAAACAATAATGACGAGTAGCGCCAAAGCTAGTAACAGTAGCAAATCTTGACGGCTAATGCCTAATACTGAACCAAATAAAATACCAGTTGCAGCTGTGGTACTTGTATGTCCAAGAGCTAAAAATAAAATACCTAAACCAATGGCTAAAGCTGAGACTGCACTAGTCACATTATCGCGCTTGGTATAACCAGATTCGAGCGCACCAATAGCCACTGAAGCACCACTAGTTGCTAGCATCATCCCCAACAATGCTGGCCAACCAGCAAACAGGGCAAATGCTGCACCAGCAAAACCAATCTCACTTAATGTATGCGTTAAGAAAGCATAGTTCCGTGCCACCACAAATGTCCCAACAATACCAGCGACAATGCTAACAACAGTCCCTGCCATGAATGCATTTTGCATAAAATCATAATTAAACATCCCTTACCTCATCCTCATCATAGGGTGCTGTCATTTTAGTCGTTAGTGCCCCTAGGTCTTTTGCTTCACCTTGCGTTACATGACCATTGTCAAATAATAAATAACCATCAGCATATTGTGATACTAACTTTAACTCATGCGTAATAAATAAAACAGTAAGATCCTGTGCCTTTTGTAGCTGTTTAATATTTTGTAATAACGCCACTTTATGTTCGTGATCCAAACTAGCTGTCGACTCATCAAGAATAAGTAGGTCGGGTTGCTGTACTAAAGCCTGTGCCACAAAGGCACGTTGCTGCTGACCACCAGATGCCAAACCTAAACGCTTTGACGCAATATCAGATAAATCCATACGTTGTAAAGCAGCCGCAATCTGCTGTTTCTCGACGGGAGAAAACCATAATCGCCAGCCTTTATTATAATTTAATCCCACAAATTCTGCTATACTCAATGGGTAATCTCTCGTAATATCACGAAACTGTGGTACGAAACCAATACGTTTCGCATTAAGGGTTAATAAGCCATTGGTCTGCTGATTATGACCAATGAGAGCTTTAATAAAGGTCGTTTTACCTGCCCCATTTTCTCCCAATAAGGCAAAAAAGCGTCCTGCCGGCACGTCAACGTTCACGTGTGACAAGACAGCTTTTTCACCATAACGGATACCAAAATCACGTGTCTGGATAATTGCCATCATTTACCACTTTCTATTGTCTGAATTGCATTGTTTATTTGTGTTACAAAATTGAATTGCCAAGCCAAAATATTTTCGTCATGAGGCAAAACTTGATTAAAAGTAATTACTGGTATTTTAGCATCTTTTGCCAGCTTCACCAAGCGCTGATCATTTTGACTCTGATCCTGGGGTGCCGTTAATATAAATTTTATTTTTTTGGCTTTAAAATCCTGGCTTATTTGGTCAAATGCTTTATCGTCTGCCGTTTCAACATCTGGTAAAACACGTCGGTAATTCAATTGCGACATAAAAATTTGTTGCGCATTGTTGGTCGCAATATACTGAACGTTATTTTTTGATTTCAAGGTATTGATACCATTCGATAAGGCCTGATGGTTATCTAACAGCTTTTGACTATTATGCATATAGACGTCACGATTTTGCGGATCGAAGTCACTCAGTAAATCTGATAACCTATTAATCGTTCGCAACATGATTTCCGGACTCAACCAATAGTTCCCTGCGCCTTGATCATTGACAACATCACTAGCAACTAGAATTTTCGAATGTAACTGCTGTTTATTGCGTTGCGTTAGTAATTGATCTTGATGGCTATCTGTTAAGATAATTTCTGCCGATTTAAAGGCCTGACGCTGATTTTTGGTAGGTAAATTAGCAGACACCAAAGTCACTTGCCCACTCTTACCAGCAACAGATGCCGCAATTTGTTGATAAGCAACATTATCAGTAACAATTTTTACTGGTACATGTTTTGGGGCTGGTGTGTCTGTTGTCATATAAACAAATACCCACAGTAAACCTAACGGAATTAATAAAATTGTCAAAATAGCGTATATTGCTTGTCTGTTCATGGTTGCTGTTATCTCTCACCTACAAAAAAAGCCCTAACGGGCGAAATAAAAATTAATCGGTAAAGGTAATATCAATGTTATTCGTTAATATATCAGTATAACTGTATGATGCCCGCTCAAAGTTTGCATCGTCTAACTCAACCACAAACAGCGAGGGGAATGTCGAACGTAATACACCACTACGTTCGGTTATTTTTTTGCGACCAGCTTGTGCAACTACG